>Ga0307971_1000005_pt1 | contig 157919 bp, 147 predicted proteins | sample OrgLakmetagen714_FD_201820 | JGI IMG/M metagenome (GOLD analysis project Ga0307971, IMG submission 201820) | Saline water microbial communities from Organic Lake, Antarctica - #714 | ecosystem: Environmental > Aquatic > Non-marine Saline and Alkaline > Saline | place: Antarctica: Organic Lake... | reverse complement strand
CACTTTTGGTGGGGAGGTCCAGACCTTCGATATTTAATTTTAAAATTTCTGAAAAATTTTTATTTTTTTTATCCTTAGATTTTATTAAGTTTTCCTCAAACATTGATTTTAAAGAAGGAACTATAACATCTAAGATACTTTTATCTAAATATTGCTCAGACTTATTAAGTAGTGAGGTGATTTCACCATTAACTGCTAGAATTTTTAGATCTACATCCACAACCAATGAGTTTGGATGTAGAGCGCTGATAAGCTCGAGATTGGAATTAGTAAATGTCATAATTACCTCCCTGAGCGGTTGTAACACGAGGCTTCTTCCAAGATGTGTCGAACTTTTTCTAACTGTGTCCAAGCTAAAATAAAAGTAAAGTTATCTATTGGTTTATAATATTTTAATTCTATCCTTACTATTGTTAATGTGGGTATTGGAAATTAAGAATTCTGAAGTTTTGGTTTTAAATAAGACAGTAAAGTATGTCGTAAATGCCTAGAAACACATACGGTCCTTAAGTGTTCTTAAGGTTCTATCAAGGGCCGTATTATCTCACTTTGACATAGAAAGTGGTCAAAATCGTACTTAATTAAATAGATCAGTTTTAGAGTTCCATAAATCTTGTAAGTATGATTTTGGGTGATTCAGACCTTTATTTAATTCAAAGGCTACCTAATCATTCGGTTTCAATTGATTAGATAAGTTATAGTGATTTAGCCAAGTAATCTGTAAAGGTCTTAGAAGTGGGACTCACTCCAGATAAAAAGCGTGTTACTGATCCATCTTTATTAATAAGAAATTTTTCAAAGTTCCACGAAATTTCAGCGCCATTAGTCTTAGCTAGAAGTTCTTTTATTAGTGGATGCTTCTCGGGACCAGTGACTTTCGACTTTTTGAGTATTGGAAACGATGTACCGTACTTGAGTCTACAAAACTTTTCTATATTCTTATCATCTTCCGGAGTTTGACTGCCGAAATCATTCGAAGGAAGACCAATTACTACCAATCCTTTACTTTTATACTTTGCAAAAATAGTTTCGAGGTCAGCTAACTGACCAGTATACCCACAGCGAGTAGCAATATTAACAATCAGTACTGTCTTCTCTTTATAGCTATCCAAAGTGATCTTTTTTCCATCAGTCGTATTTAGTTGGATATCATTCATCTTTTTTGGTCCTGAATACACAGACAAACTCAGTAATAAAATAAATATAAATTTCATAGCACTCTCTTTTTTAAATTGTTAACTTACTTACCATCTTATCTAAATACAATAGAGTCAAATAGAAGCTTATGTTTTTAAGGTTTGTCTCAACTTACACTTTCAAGATTCATCATAAGGTCAGTCATATAGCACTTAGGCACCCTGAAACTCAAAGTAGAAGTTAAATGTTTAAAGAGTGTTTGTGTAGACTCAAGTACTTAATTGATCTAAAATAGCAAAAACCACTTAGGATTATTTATGCAAGTTTCAATCGCTAACATACAATTCTCAATTTCTCCTTCAAACCCCGCTCTTAATTTAAAGCGAATGGAAGAGTTCATTGAGGAAGCTTCCAGAGGTGCTCAACTTGTAGTCTTTCCAGAAGACTCTGTAACTGGACCTCTTTCTGGACAAGTAAACTTTGTTGAGGAAGCTCCATTCTACCTTTCTGAGTTTCAAAGAATGGCAATTAAATATGGGGTTGATATTGTTCCAGGAACATGGACAACACAAGTAGGACCCTCAAGATTTAATACGGCTTATTACATAAATAATGATGGATCAGTTGCTGGAAGCTACCATAAGATAAATCTTTGGAAAAATGAAAAAGCAATCGTTTCTCCTGGAACAAAAGCTTCTGTTTTTCCAACACGTTTTGGCATGGTTGGATTATCAATTTGCTGGGACCTAGCCTTTCCGCTACTATTTTCGGAGATGGCCAAACAACATGCGAAGTTAATTATATCGCCAAGTTATTGGTCCTTTACTAGAATGGCCAATAAGAATGAAGATACTGCCGAAGATGAAATTCTATTAATTGATTCTTTATGTACGACGAGAGCTTTCGAAAATAACGTGGTCTTTGTTTACTGTAATGCTGCTGGCGAGCTAAAAGCCGAAGGAATAGATGCAGTTCTCAGTGGAAGATCTCAGGTTACTCACCCCCACGAAAAAGTCATCTGCAAATCGGAAAGCAATGAAGAAGAGATTCTTTATTCAGATGTTGAACTAACATAATTATAAATATTTCGAATTTGTTAGTGAGCGTAATCTAGCTTTCAATTTCTTTAATTGCCCATCTCAATCTTCACCTTCTTATTTCGTCTCCAGCCTATTGCTTATCTCTTGATCTGGTGCATTCAACTTATCTTTTCAGGGTCGGTATTAAAAGTTATCGTAATTGGGCAATGCTATGATCCAATAGCCTCTAATAATCTCAATTTTAACAAGCCTAGTTCTTTTGAGTGAAATGCATGATCAAGAGATGTTGATAGAAGCTTACGATTATCTAAATAGGACTATCGCCACCATCCTCATCAGAGCTAGGACTATTTTTGATTTCGACGTTAATACCTTTCTTCTCCATTTTTATGGCCCATTGATCGAGGTGATCTTTTATAGTTGGGTCAAGGTATTGAACCTCTCGCAGACATACTTCAAGGTTTGAAGGTGCGCTATTACCTGCATCATTTAGCTCTTTATTTAAAACGGGTAAGTCTAAGAAAGATAACTTACCTGTAAAAGTTAAAACTTTATTTCCATACTCTTCTTCAACGATTAAATCGTATTTTAAGACCTCAAACAAAAGTATAAAGATTGCCACTATGAAACCTGCGACTACTCCAATGAGTAAATCGACAGATATTGTTAAGATAAATGTCGTTGCAAAAATCCATGAGGTTTTATTATATTTTTTAACATAGTCAAAAATATGAGAAAGGTCTAATAGCTTAAATCCAATGAAAAGCAGTAGTCCAACAAGTGCAGCAATCGGGATTAACTGAAGTACAAATGGAACAAAGAAAATCATCATTATCCACACAGCATTAAGAACACCAGCAAGTTTTGTTTTTGCTCCGGCCTCAACATTGGCTGCACTTCTTGAAATAACTCCAACGATTGGAATCGTACCTATTGCTCCCGCAAATAAATTACCAATTCCCTGGGCTAAAATTGTTTTATTATATTTAGAGTGAGTATGAGTCATTTTATCGAGAGCACTTACACAAAGCATAGTTTCTACACTGGCAACAAAGGCAAAACCAATGGAGTACAAAATTAAACTAATACTGATTGAATCAAGCGCCTGAGTATAGTGAATGTTTGCAAAAATATCAGCGAAGCTACTCGAAAAAGAAATCTTAGGTATATCCCAGCCCATTCCAGCAGTAATGGCAGCAGATACTATAACTGCAACTAAAGATCCTGGAATTAAGTGAAAGATTATTGATTTTTGTTTCGACCAAAAAATCATAATTCCAAGAACAAGTGCAACAACGATTCCGCCATAAAGAAGTGAGTTACCACCGCCAGAGATACCAGTATTAAGCATACTTGGCAGGTTTATAATATTCATATAACTATCACTACTCATCGGGCTTCCAAAGAATATGAAAACTTGAGATATAACAATTAAAAATCCAATCCCTGATAGCATGGCCTTAACTAAAGCTGGAGGAGTAGCTTGAAATAAATGACCAACCTTAAAAAGAGCAATGGCCATTTGAAAGAGACCTGTAATAATTCCAAGTGGAATTAAAGCTGCGACTCCAAATTTTTGAACAACGTGTAAAACCATAACGGCCAGACCAGTGGAGGGTCCACTTATTTGAAGGGGCGAGCCAGTAAGAGTTGAAGCTACTAATCCACCAATGATTGCACAGGTTAGACCTAAATATGGTTCAACTCCCGCAGCAACGGCAACTCCGAGGGAAATTGGTAAAGCGACTAAAAAGACTACTAAAGATGAGAAAATGTCTTTTGTTATAATCTGTTTGTTCATTTAGGATTCCCTTTAATGTTAAATTAAGTTTAATTTTGCCGTTTTAAGCTCTCATCGGCAATGAAAAGTACTGATACAATGTATAGTTCGCGATGCACAATAGGCACACTCGGGACACTAATGAATATATACTGCTGTATTTATAGAAATAATATGTTCTTCAATATTCAGTTCTACTAAAGATCCCTAGATTGATTAATCTTTTTTAGAGTATGGATAACGGTTGAGATAGTGATTCAAGGACAAATCAGAACTCTGTACCACTTGTGATTGGTCGACATCAAATCCTTCTTCTTATGAATTATAACCATTAATCGTTACATCTTTCATCGATTAGACCTGTTCTAGATTACTGCCACTAAAAATAAAGTAAAGTCGTTCTAAATAATCTTAAAAACATCTTGTAAAAAGAAGATCACAATCTCAATAAGAATTAAGATAATAATAATCCATTCAAGTCGACTAGAATGTCTATGATTGAGCTCATTTGATAAAATTGCGAGAATTTCATCAATTGTTTGTATTTTCTTTGAGAGAATTTCAATTCGAGGATGTAGCTCCAGATATTCAATCGTTTTTGTATAAAAACTATCAAACTCTGGATAGACCCAGAAGAACTCTGGCTTATCAAGAATAGAATATTCAAAGCTCATTTTTGTTTTCTTTAAATATAGCTCTCCTTGAAGTTTAGAAATTTCTTTCTTAGACTTTTTTACTTTTCCAGTTTGAGCTAAATCTAGAGGTACTTGTCGATTAACATTCATCAGCCTCAGGACATCATCCTCAATATGTGAAAGCCTTAATGACTGAGCAATAGCGTGAGAGATAGAAAACATAATCTCTAAATTGTGGTCAGTTAAGTAGATGATATCTTCATGGATAAGCTTTAATAACTCAGTTGGCCTTACTTCGAACTCATCGACAAGTCTCTCTTCATAGAGAAACTTTGTTTTCATATGACTTCCAACTAGAGATTCAAAGTGAAAGAGATCTCCTGTTCCCCAAATGATGAAAGCTCCATAAGGAAAAACAAAACACGTAGAGCCTTCGTGGCGTAAAACGGCTACTTGTCTATATTTCGCTTCACTTTTAATGAGTGTGATGTCGATTGACTCACATAATAAATACCCATGGCACTTCATAATTTTGGCTCTTGATCTACATCGTCACAAATAAACGATCTACTTAATCAGATAATATCCCAAGTTTTAAATTGAGCAAGGAAATAGTACTTCTAAGAAGCCTTTTAAAAATTAATCGCTTTCAAAAGAACATAAACAACTGAACACAAATCTTTAAAACTCCCTACACACTAAAAATTCAAATAACGAGTAAAATAATACTGTAATACTTTCCGAGGAGGAATCATGATCGCCTACAAAGAAAATGAAAAACAACATTTAGTAGAGTTTACTGTTTCTGGTCATTTTACGAATGACGATTTTGTTCAAGTCAGAAATAAAATTGTTCCAATCGCTCAAAAATGGGACGATATAAAAATTCTTGAAATAATAAAAGATCTTGAGGACTTAGACGCAAACGCTGTCCTTAAAGATATTAAGTATGGCTTTCAAAGTATGGAAATGATTAAGAAGTTCAAAAAATGTGCAGTTGTTACTGACAAAAAATGGATTAAACAATTATCCAACACGATGCATCCTCTATTCGATGCTGAAATAAAAGGCTTTGAACTCCACCAACTTGAAGAAGCAAAGACCTGGCTACTTCAGTAGCATTATAAGTTCAATAGAGATTCTACTCAGAAGATTTTCTTTTACTCGTTAGAACGAGCATTGACTGGATTTGAGAAGACCCGAACTTAGCCATTAATTCGAACTCATCTTTTCGTACGGGAATATTTATATTATCAAACGTTTCATCTTCATCATCCAGATCGGGGTCATTAAAAAAGACAAAATCCTCATTTATACCGGTAATAACAATCCAGTGAGGAGTTTTAGTTTCAGTAAGTCTGTATGAGCTTATCAGAACAAGTGGCACCCCTCCATGTAAAATGATTTGAGTCAGCTTACTCCAGTTTATTTTTCCGTACTTCACTGGAATTTTATTTTCTTTTATCTCTAAATAAAACTGTTCTTGAACAATTTTAATAATTTCTTTTTTGTGTTTTTGCCTAACTCCACTTACAAAAAGTAAATCTTTAGTATTGAGATAAAGTTCAACATCGAATCCTCTTTTATAGGCCGATAGCGCCAACCCATGAGGACCGCACCCACCGTGACCAGAAGTCATAAATATAGTCGTGGCTTCTCGCCAAATTTGTATCTCTTCAGTTCGAGTGAGCTTCTTCTTTGGATCAACAGACTTCATCGCCATCATTAAACTTGATGGACCGCAGGTGAACTCAGTTGTTTGTTTGTAAAAAGGAACACTCAACGTATTATCTTTCCTGGTAATATTTTGAACCTTCTTCTCCATGCAAATAGCGTCTTCGTGGTCTTCATAATATTCATGTTTTACAGAAAACTCTCTATATCCAATAGAGTCATAGAGCTTGCAAGCCTGTGTGTTAGATTTTTTAACCTCAAGTCTTATATAACTTGAGTCCCTCGCACTGGCATAATCCTCAAGCTTAAGCATAAGGTTTTTACCCAATGACTTTCCTCGGTGATCGGGAGAGACTGCAATAGAATAGAGCCTACAAAGTGATGTTCCTTTTCTATAAAGGAGAAGCCCATAACCCACAATTTCTTTATCGAGAAGTTGAACAACTAGGTCGTCATTTCCTTTATTAATAAAGTACCTGAAGTTTCTCGATCCAAGTGCGTCATAATCAAAACAAGCGTTTTCGAGCTCAACTAGCTTTTCGACATCTTCACTTTTGGCTATGCGGTATTTTATATTCTTCTTCACTTAATCTTCCTTTAGGTTAATATAATCATAATATTAGAAAAAGGACTAAAAGTGGATGACTTTATTATAATTGTCGACAAATTATCTGATTGGCAACCCTACTACCCTACCGAATCACTAGTAACTGCTAAAGACTATCTCTTTAACCAAAACTATCAGGGTTCAAAAAACCTTAGGATTATCAATCTATCTAAGAAGTATAAGTATCTCTCAAGTGGATACTACTGTTCACTTTTAGCAGAAGCTAGAAACCACAGAATCATACCAAACCTTAAAACAATTAATGACCTCAGCAAGAAGAGAATTTATATTAGTGATATCGATGATCTTCAGTTGGTGTCAGAGCAAATGCTAAAAAAATATCAGCATATTCAAGATAATGTTGTGATGATTTCATTTAAGGTTTATTTCGGTCAAACAAAGATTCCGGAATTTAAAAAACTTGCTTCAGACATATATACTTATTATCCCGTTCCTATTTTAGAAGTTCGTCTAAATTTTGATAAAGTTTGGAAGATTAATTCTATTATACCCTCATCTTTAAGTGACTTAAAAGTAGATGACGAAGAGTTCTTTGGTAAATCTCTCGAGAAATACAGCAATAGAATTTGGAGACTACCAAAAGAGCATAAACAATATATTTATGACCTCGCCGTACTGCAAGACCCAGAAGAAGAACTATGCCCAAGTAATCCAAAAGCTTTAGAGAAATTCAAAAATGCTTGTGAATCTAAATCGATTTACTGTGAGTTTATCACAAAGAAAGATCTCTCAAGGATAAATGAATTTGATGCTCTTTTTATCAGAGAAACAACTTCTATTAGTAATCATACTTACAGGTTTGCAAAAAAAGCGGAATCAGAAGGACTTATTGTAATAGATGATGCCGATTCAATGTTAAAATGTACGAACAAAGTTTTTGTTGCAGAACTTATGGATCGGATTGGTGTTGCTAATATACCAAGCTCATTCGTATCTGATGCTGCAAATGAAACGATAGAGTCACTTGAGAATAAGTTTGGTTACCCTATGGTGGTTAAAATTCCAGATGGATCATTTAGTATTGGAGTTAAAAAAGCCGAAAACAAAGAAGAACTTGTTTCGATTCTAGAAGTTATGCTCAACAAAAGTGATCTAATCCTAATTCAGAAATTTGTTTACACAAAATTTGACTGGAGGATTGGAGTGTTTGATGGCAAAGGCTTATATGCTTGCAAATACTTTATGAGTAATGATCACTGGCAAATATATAATCATAAAAAAGATCAAGCTGATGATGAATTTAGCGGAGACTCTCAAAGTTTAAAAATATCAGATGTTCCAAAAAAAGTATTAGAAACTGCGATTAAAGCATCCAATAGTATTGGGCGTGGTCTCTATGGAGTAGATCTCAAAGAAGATGATGCAGGTAATGTGTACGTAGTTGAGATTAATGATAACCCCAATATAGATGATGGAATCGAAGATCTTGTATTGGGACAAAAGCTTTACGATATCATTGTTGAGTGGTTTATCCAAAAGATCGAAAAGAAAAAGCATCCTAGACAGGTGAAATAATGAACATACTTAAAAAAGAAAAGATCCCTTTAAAAGAACTTATAGGGGGTGCTCAACATTTTCTTTATAAGTACACCATCACTGGCTCCTCAGGTGGACCAAAGGTTTATATTCAGGCAAGTCTTCATGGAGGAGAACTACAGGGAAACGCTGTCATTCTTTCTCTAATGGAAGACCTTAAACATCTTCCATTTAAAGGGTCTGTAATATTCATTCCACTTTCGAATCCCTACGCTACAAATAACAAGCTTGGAAAGTATACATTTGGAAGGTTTAATCCAAATACTGGTGACAATTGGAATCGAAACTTCATTGACTTAATAAGTTCGAAAAAAATAAATTTAACAGGATTTTGTAGAAGATACTTAAAAGAGTCAGAAGCAACTATAAGAGAAAAATTCCAAGACTTTTTATCTAAAGAATTTAAAAAGCTTGAGATTCAACTTCAAAGCAATAATGAACTTCACGATAATAATAAACTCAATCTAATTTTACAAAAAGCATCATGCTCTGCGGATATTATTCTCGACCTTCACACAGGTCCTAGTGCAACAGAATACCTGTACTGTGCCACGAGATCAATAGATGAAGCGCAACACTTACACTTCAAACATGTATTAGAGGTTGATCACGAGTTCGCTGGGGCAATGGATGAAGCAACTTTTATGCCCTGGGTACACCTCGAAGAAACATTTGAAAGACTTGGTAGAAAAATTAGCTTTAACTTTCACTCTTTTACCCTGGAACTTGAAAGTGAAGAAGGTTTTTCACTTTCAATGGCAAGAATGCAAAAAGATAAAATTTTAAATTACTTCAAATATAAAAAAATTATACCCGGAAAGAGTTCACCAAAACCATATATAAAAGAGCATCTCAGTAATTATATAACAATTTTCAGCCCCCACTCTGGCCTTATCGACTATCAAGTAGATCTAGGTAAGTCTTTTAAAAAAGGTGATATCTTAGGCACTATTTATCAGTTTCACAATTTAGAAAAAACAGATTCTACAAAATATCAGTTACCAGTGATTGCTGCATTTGATGGTATTTTAATTAATAAGTGTCCCTCATCAGCTATTCAACAAGGGATGGAGCTTTTTCAAGTCATGAAAAAATCAAACAATTAAATCGAGGAAGGTTCTACTATGCGTACTTGGAGTCAAAAAGAGAGAGACCTTTGGAAAGACACTCAAAGAGTAAAACGTTCATACCAAAATGATATCGTCTCTCAATTAGAAAATCTACAAAACAACTTCACTGTCTCCGAGTATGGCAGTCTAGACTATGATGAGTCCTCATATCCACTTTATCTCATTCAGTCCAAGTTGAGTGATCCAACAAGACCTAATATTCTTATTACTGGTGGTGTTCATGGTTATGAGACTAGTGGAGCTCATGGCGCACTTTTATTCATGAGAGATGTTGCTCTAAAATATGAACAGGATTTTAATTTTTTCTGTGCACCATGCATAAGTCCTTGGGGCTATGAAACAATCAATCGCTGGAATCCAAAGGCACTCGACCCAAACAGAAACTTTTATAAAAATAGTCCTGCAAAGGAATGTGAACTAATTTTTAATAAACTTGAGAATTTGAATGTAAATTTTTTGGCTCACTTTGATCTTCACGAAACGACTGATACTGACAATACAGTCTTTAGACCCCTTCTCGAAAAAAGAGATGGAATCGCTCAAGAGGTTTGGGACATACCAGATGGTTTTTATCTTGTGGGAGATGCTGGGCGAATTGAACATAGTTTTCAAGCTTCAATAATTAAAGAAGTTAAGAAAGTAACACATATCGCTCCACCTGATAAAGATGGAAAAATTATTGGCGTTAATATTTCGGGAGAGGGAGTTATTAACTATGACGTTAAGAAACTTTTTCTCTGTGCCGGTTTAACCGATGCGAAATACGTTACTACCACTGAAGTTTATCCGGATAGTAAAAAAATTACTGAGCAAGAGTGCAACCAAGCCCAAGTCGCAGCAATAATTGGTGGACTTGAATATTTAAAGAATAAGAATATTACAGAATAGAAATTTCACTATTACTAAAGTACCCTTGGTAATTATCCCTGACTTCAATTTTTCGAATTAAGTCATCGATAATTGCACCCGAGAAGTCGATACCTGTTAGTTCATCCAACTCAGCGATACCACCAGTAGAGTCAACATTGATTTCCATCATTTTGTCTCCGACAATATCAAGACCTGCAAGATACATTCCGTCGTGCTTAATTTGAGGAATTGCAAGTTCTACAACCTTTCTTCCCTCTGGTGGTAGCTCTCCAACTTCAAAACCTCCACCGGCAGAAATATTTGAACGCATATCCTCTGTTTTACTAAATCGATGAACAACTGCCTCAACTCCATCGACTTTTAAAATCTCTCCATTAAGTGTAATTACTCTTAAATCTCCTTCTGCTGCTTTAGGTAAATACTCTTGAACAATTGCATAGCCATCCTTGACGGTGGCTTCAATCATCTGATTAATATTCGGAGTACTGGCTTTATCAACGAGGAACACGCCGTGGCCGCCAGAGCCAACAAGAGGTTTAATAACGGCCTTACCACCCTCGTCTTCAATAAATTTCTTTATCATGTTTGCATCTCGAGTGATGCAAGTCTTTGGTCTAATCGCTTTTGGATAATGTTGAAAATAAGTTTTAGTAGATGCATCCGTAAGGTGTCTAGGATCATTCAGTACAATAACTCCTTCTTTTGCAGCAAGTTGAGAAAATAGTAGGCTTGAATTAGGTGCCCAAGGTCTCTTATCGACTTCGTCCGCTGGATCTGCTCTTAACATGATGATATCAACTTTGTTTAATTGAACCTTAATATCATCACTATAGCTTTCTTGAATATCTTTTAAAAAGCTAGCAATGTTTTTATATTTTAATGAGCGAGGCTTAGCAGCTTTAGCTGTAATATCTCCATTAGGACAGTAGTCAAAATCACCCAATGAGACAAGGCTAACATCAAAACCTTTTGTTAGTGCTTTATGCGCCAAACAGATGGTTGTGTAATCTTCTTTTTCACTCATGATATCATTAATAATAAATGCAATTTTCATTAGCTTCCTTTATGAAAAAGTTCAGATAGATCTCTCGTTCGAGCTTCCTGTAGTAATTTTATACCTTGTTTTTGTTTTAAAAAATGTGGAGTGAGCATTGGTGAAATTAGAACCTTATCAGAAACTAGTTTTTCTAGCATATGTCGTTGATTAAGAGAAAACTTACCAATAAACAAACTTGTTAGGTCATCTTCAGTTTTCGAGTAAGCGTGTACTTGTCTTAGTCCTTCTAAGTAAACTGCATCCTTAGTTAGACCTCCACCCCTTTTTGCCCGAACAGCAATATCAAATGACTCTACTTGATCAATATTATATTCCTCCATGAGATTTGCAAAAATATGTTCTATCGATTCTCCTTTAATAGCTAGCTCTGATGCGATAACTCTAGCGGCTAAAACTCTAAGCCTTTCTCCAGACAAGTTTCCACTTAGGTATTCACTAAAGGTCGCAAGCCCCTCCTGAAGAGTGTCATAATTCGCTAGTCCAGTTTTAAGAAGTCTCAAAGGTTGCATTGAACCATTAAAAGAAGTTAATACATGAACCTCTACCTCGTGAGCAACGAGTGATGGGATTCTGTTTCTAGGGACATGCATATCTCTTGAAATATAAAGGTTCCCTTGATTAACCATTAATGAGGAATTTAAATCTTCCTCTAGGTTTATTTCAAAATCAAATGAACAGTTCTCCTTTTTATAGGTCTCTCTAACATTTTGAGCGAAATCAACAAATTCAAGAACTGATGCCATCTCTTCTTTATTATTTTCCACTGGAACTTTCTTTAATATATCATGTGCAAGATTTAAGAGAGTTGGCTGAGTCCCACCAAACAAGTGAATACTCGTGGTAAGGAATCCGTCCGTGCCTCTATACTTGATAAGATCGACAAAGAGGTCTAGTTCCTCTTTCTTTTCATGAAGTAGCGACGCTATAATAGGATTTTTAATTTTTGAAAAATCTAACGAATCCAGTTCGCTAGAAATTCCGTCGAGGTCTACGTTAATTTTCTTGTATGATAGTGGCATTACTTTTTTGAAGTTATTTTTTTTGAAGTCGACCCAACGTTTATGATTATTTGTTGGTGATACCATTTCTAACCAGTTAATCTTTGAGTCAAGGACACTAAGTATAGAGTCAGCTTTAATTGTTTCTTTGCAAACTCCTTCCATTACAAAAATTCCCTTACATCGGCTATTGCTCTTCTTATTCCTAACTTTAATTGATCCAGTTTGGCGAGATCGGCGAGACCTGTATTCTCGTCCATAAAACATTTTTTAAATTCTACGGTAATAGTACAAATTTTATCTTTATAGTTATCATATACCCACTCAGGCCAGTGACCTCCATCTTCAAATCTTTCATTAATACCTGTCGAGAATTGAGATGAGTTTAGTTTTAGGCTATTGTGAAATGAAGTCGCTATGTTTGAAAACTTATCTTGATTAACTGTTGTGAAACCTAAATCAATATCTGGGAACTTAGTTGAACCTCTTTGATTATAACTATGAAAATCAAGAAGAAGTATTTTGTCATGCTTTTGAAACAACTTTTCGAAGAAGTCTCTCATAGATTTATAAAAAGCATCATATGATTTTAATGAAATATTGATATCTTCTTGAGTTAGTTTCTCTTTCCAAATCTCTAACCCCCAAGCATCTTCAGGTTGATCATAGATGGCCTTGGCCCTTTCGCGGTTTAAATCAACCTCAAACCTTGAGTTATGACAAATTAGTGCTTGGTCACATAAAAGAGCAAAATGATCAGTAAGGGGATCTTCTTCATACCTTCGTTTGTTATCACTAATCTTCATTTTTTTTTGAATTGATTCTCTGATATAATGACCAGAGTGAATTGATGTCCCGAATACAGGACCTTCTGATTCAAATAATTTCCAATTTATATCCATATAACTATCATACAAGAATAGATTATTTCAGCATCTAAATCATGAATACTATATGTCTAGAAAGCTTCACATTTATAAATTTTTTGTTTGATTTACTCGGTTTCGATCTTTAAAAGGTCGTAGAACTTATCTACATCGAGATCTAGCTGCTTTGAGTCAGAATTTGATAGAAATGCATGACCAAAGTCCTGCCCCACTCCTTCTCTTTTTGAAATTAGCTGACCAATCTCTAAATTGAGCTTTAGATGCTTAAAGCTTGGAAGTGCTTTAATCTTTTCGACCCCTTCAATGCAAACGACTTTACCCAGACTAGGATAAATAATAATTGATGAAGAATAATTTTTTAATTTTTTAAAAACTAAATCTGTCTGTCCCGTTTCTACTTCAACAAACTTATCCCAAAAGTTGTCATCGTAACAAAGTGAGAGTGTATCCATTAGATACCCCCCCGGAGGTCTCAGTGCTATCTCACCAAAGAGAATTTCATCTTCAGTGATATAATATTCTAAATGAGTCATCCCCCACTTAATATTCATCGCTACAATAACATTTTTATTTAGTTCGAGAATTTTATCTTTAATTTCTTTAGTATAGCGAGAAGGAATCTTATTACATAGACCATGCTTGTAGTATTCTGTTGAACTTGAGAATAAAATTTCATTATCACTAATAAACGATTCTACACTTCCCTCTGTTCCGACGATTGCTTTTTCAAAATAGAGTTCATCATTTCCAATACAGCTATCAACTTCGGCTTTTGTTTTTAAAAATACTACTCCACGTCCACCAGAGCTTAATCTCTCTTTGGCAACTAGTGGTAAACCCAACTTATCAATAACATCCGAAGAGTCTTGTCCTACAGCTTTCAAAAAGCTAGTACTTGGCACCCCCTTATTTGAAAGGAACCTTTTCATTTTCAATTTATCAGTACACTTTAAGATGACATTGTGAGGATTTCTCTTAAGATCTAACCATGCTCTTGTTTGTGAGGCGACAATTACTGAGCTTTCAACGCCCGCGATAATATGAGTAACGTCATGAATATTTTGAATCTTATCTGAAAGGATTTCTGGAGACTCTGGAAATGGCTCAATAATAATTTCCAGAGCTTTTAGTTTATTTTTGACTTCACTTGTGGTCCAAAGAATATATGCTATTCCTTTTTTTTCTAAAGATCTTGCGATTCCTAATCTGTGACCAAAAACTAAAACTTTCATTTATACATTAATCTTCTAGTAAGAGTTCTTGGATTTTGTAGATAGTGCTTAGGTGCGCCTCTGAACATCACGGTTACATTACCATCTTGAAAAATTCCTGAGACTCTTCCTCTTTCTCCCTGACTATTTTTCACATAATCACCAACAGAAAAACCAAAAGATGATCCTCGTTTCACGGCCAAGAATTGCGTATTTACTAAAACTGATCGAGTTGAATTTACAAATCTAACCTCAACTTGGTACTCGTTTATAATTCGAGTAACTTTTCCCTCAAACCCATTAGCATTTATAACTGACTCACCAACACTTACCCAAGTTGAAATAGGATCGTAGTTTGTTGGAGGTATTGGAGTTGTATTGCCACCATTACTTGTATCGGGGTTATAGTCAGTATTACTACCTGTAGAGCCACCATTATCTGTGTTGGGATTGTCATCACTATCATTACTTGTAGGAGGAGGAGTATTTGTATCTCCAGTATCACTCGTATCGTTTCCATCAACACCTGGAATCAATCCATCCCAATTAATTAGAGCGTCTTTATACGTGATTTTCAAATCTGCATCGTTGTATCTAGTTTGAACAGTTCCTCTCGTTGAATAATTTTTCACTTGATATGGTTGCCAAAAATGTTGACCAGAATATAGAAGGTAACAATATTCTTTTTCTTGATTATTTTCGTATTGCATATAGTTCGTTATAGTAGGACAGTTTGCTTTATTTTTAATAAAGATATTTTTCCAGTTATCAACACTGTAAGGAACTTGAGTAAAACCTCTATCTAATATGTACTTCTCTCCTTGATTTCCTACATTTGCATAAGGAGAGACGTGAAACCACCACTTGTATTCAAAATCTCTAATGTACTTATGAGTAAAGAAAATCCAAAGTTTACCTAAGTTAATTCCTTTCTCGTACGAAGCTTCGTATGTCCACATATGTGCACGATTATAGCACTGAGAATCGTCATGGGTTTCACCATTAAAACTATCCATAAGAGTTTGAGCTGCATTGTAGCTGTCCATACTTGTTAGTTTATTGTTATCTAGTGGATCTTCAAGAAGCTTCATTTTAGCAATTGGGTGCTCAATTCGCTTATGAGATAAAGATATAACTATAATCGATTCTACTTTATCAGCAGTGTCTCTAGATACGACTCCAGATTTACCAAGTAATATAACAGAAGAGTTCTTCAAAGCTAATTTAGCTTTGTTCAATAACTCAACATCGCTTTTATTGAAATGAACAATCTCACCGTCACTCAAAAATAGAGTTACATGATCTTTCTTGAGGCTTTCGTCCTCGAAGATTCTTTCAATTTTCTGAGAAGCGTATGCAGAAAAAATAAAAGTCGCACTTAGAGCCGCTAGTAAAAACTTCATTTTATTATCCTTGTTAATTTATGATCAAGGCTTTCTATCACTGTAGAGTGCGAGTTCGTAGCTAATTGTATATTTTTTATTGTTTTTGTTTAGTTAGTGTCCTCTCTATTTTCAGGTACTTAAATAACGGAGCCACTTCGCGTGACTTCTCGGTGGCATGGTGCACCCCAGGGAGAACAAACAAAAGTAATTACAACAACTTAGGGTGGCATCTTACTTGCTTATAACAAGGTGTGTAAATTAAGAACAAGGAGTTCTAAGTGAAGATTACGTTACTATTACTACTATCAATTACATTATCTTCTTGCGGTCGAGGTGCTCACACTGATGCCAACGACAGTGCAGGTGTCACTTTAACTGAGAATCTCGTTTCAAGTTGCTCTGTAACCAAAGACACTGAGACTTTAGAAATTGTTATTAGTTGCCCAGACGGAACTGAAGAAAGATTAAAAGACGGTGTTGATGGCCAAGATGGGACCTCTTGTACAATTGCTGATGTAGTTGGTGGTGCCATGATTACTTGTGCTCATACCAGTGTATTTATAAAAGATGGAGTAGACGGACAAGACGGAAGTGCATGTTCAGTCGTAGAGGCGCAAAATAGTTCAGGCTCACTTATCTCGTGTGCAGATGGAACTACTGCATTCATAAGAAATGGTAAAGACGGAACTGACGGACAAGATGGTGAAGACGGAACTGACGGACAAGATGGTGAAGACGGAACTGACGGACAAGATGGTGAAGACGGAACTGACGGACAAGATGGTGAAGACGGAACTGACGGACAAGATGGTGAAGATGGTGAGCACGGAGCTGACGGACAAGATGGTGAGGATGGAACTGACGGACAAGATGGCTTAGACTTTGTTCAAAGAGTTATAGACCCATGTGGACAAGAAACAACTCACGGTCTAGACGAAGTATTATTGGTACTTCAAAGTGGAGATATACTAGCCTACTACAATGACGGTCAAAATCAGTACCTTACAATCTTAAAAAGAAATAAGCACTATGTAACTACAGATGGAACAGGTTGCAAATTCAAAGTTACTAAAGATGGTGAAATAAAAGATTAAAACTAAACAAAGGCCTTATCATTAAGATAGGGCCTTTTTTTTTTACCAACTTTTCAAAATAGAAATTCATGTTATTATAAGCTATGAAATTAAAAATGAAATACTATACAAACCGAGCGTGGCAAAAACTATTTCCAAAGTTTGATTTCACGATTCCATTTAGAAAAAACTCACTAGCATATGTATCTAATCCACCAGGTTCTGTTTATAAGTTTGCTGCCAACTCAGATGGCTTTGAAGATCTAAAAGTCATAATTAAGATTCTAACAGAGGGAGATATCTTCTTTGATATCGGAGCAAACTTTGGGATGTACACTCTTAGCGTTCATGATAAATTTGATAGAACTGTAAGTATCCACTGCTTCGAACCAGAACACGATGCATTCAGAAGACTAGCTCAAGCAAGAAATATAAATAAAGCCAATTGGGAAATCAATAAGTTTGCACTTGGAGAACATAATGGTTGGACAAGAATTACAAACACACTCGGCGGATATAATCATATTATTCAAGATGGGTCAGAAGGTGATCTTATTCCCGTAATGACTTTAGATGAGTATCTACTACAGTCAAAAATACAAAAAGTTAAAGTTGTAAAGATAGATGTTGAAGGATTTGAGCTATTTGTTCTCAAAGGGGCAAAAGCGGCTTTGAAGAATAGAGTTTTTGAAAACATAATTTTTGAAGTTGATGATCATCAGAAGCGTTACAGCGTAGAGGCTGACGATTACAAAAAACTTCTAGAAAGTTTTGGTTATCATATAAAAAAAGAAAGCTCTAATTTTCAGCTTTGGAGTATTTCTTAGAATATGGGGAAGTCATGCACCTTCCCCATAAATTATAATTAGAACCGATCTAGATTCATTACTTTGTCCCATGCTTTAATAAAGTCATCAATAAATTTATCATTTGCATCATCGCAAGCATAAACTTCAGCTATAGCTCGAAGTTCGGAGTTTGATCCAAAAATAAGATCGACTCTTGAGCCTTCCCATTTTTTATCTCCAGTTTTTCTATCAGAGCCAATAAATTTATCTTCACTATCACTAGTCTCTCGCCACTTAGTTCCCATATCAATGAGGTTTCTAAAAAAGTCATTAGTTAGTTTTTGAGGAGTATTAGTAAAGACGCCATCAGAAGAATGATCATAGTTAGTTTCTAATACTCTTAATCCACCAATAAGCACAGTCATCTGTGGTGAAGTCAAAGTTAAAAGATTTGCTTTATCAATAAGCAATTCTTCTGCAGAGACTTCAAAACCATCATTTAAATCTGAGTTGAGATAATTTCTAAAGCCATCTGCAAGTGGGTTTAAAAAGTTGAAAGACTCAACATCTGTTTGCTCTTGAGAAGCGTCTGTTCTTCCAGGTCTAAATGGAACAGCCCTTCCAGAAGCTTTTTCGATTGCTGCACAACCACCAAGAACAATTAAGTCCGCAATAGAAACTTTTCTTTTATCCGAGCTTGAATTGAAATCGTTTTGAATTCTTTCAAGTTCCGTTATTACTTTCTTAATATCTTTAGAGTTATTAACTTCCCAACTAATTTGAGGCTCGAGTCTTAATCGCCCACCATTGGCTCCACCACGTTTATCAGAGTCTCTAAATGTTGAAGCAGATGCCCAAGCTGTAGAAACTAAGGCTGATACACTTAATCCCGATTTTAAAATATTTAATTTAAGAACATCTATATCGCCATTATTAATCATTTCATAATCGGCCTTAGGAATTGGATCTTGCCAAATAAATTCCTTTTTAGGTATTTCTGTTCCAAGGTATCTGGCCGTTGGTCCCATGTCTCTATGAAGAAGTTTAAACCAGGCATCTGTAAAAGCAGTTGCAAGTTTATCTGGATTTTCAAAAAAGTGTCTTGATATCTTTTCATATGCTGGGTCGACTCTTAAAGAGAGATCTGTTGTGGCCATCATAGGTGTATTTTTTTTATTAGGATCGTGAGCATCTCTAACAGTTCCTTCTCCGGCTCCATCTTTTGGTTTCCACTGATGTGCACCTGCTGGACTTTTAGTTAGTTCCCATTCGTAATTAAATAGATTTTCAAAATAGTTATTATCCCATTGGATAGGATTCTCAGTCCAAGCACCTTCGAGCCCACTGGTAATTGCATCAGCACCAACACCAGATTTGTGAGTACTCAGCCAGCCCTGTCCTTGGTCAGCAATTTTACCACCTTCGGGTTCAACACCAACGTTTTTAGCAGGACCTGCTCCATGACACTTACCGAATGTGTGTCCACCAGCAATCAGAGCAACTGTTTCTTCATCATTCATTCCCATTCTGCCGAATGTTTCGCGAATGTCTATTGCAGCTTTTGCTGGATCTGGAACATTATTTGGACCTTGAGGGTTAACATAAATAAGTCCCATTACTGAGGCTCCAAGAGGATTTTCAAGCTCTCTATCCCCTTTGTAACGTTCATCATTGGTTTCCCATTTTGTTTCACTACCCCAATAAATATCTTCCTCAGAATGCCAGATATCTTCTCTACCAAAGGCGAACCCAGTGGACTCTAATCCCATAGATTCAAGAGCACAGTTTCCTGCATAAACAAAAAGATCTGCCCAAGAAATTTTATTTCCATATTTTTTCTTCAACGGCCAAAGTAGTAGTCTGGCTTTGTCCAAGTTTCCATTATCTGGCCAACTGTTTAAAGGAGCAAATCTTTGGTTGCCAGTTGCTGATCCGCCTCGCCCATCACCAGACCTATAAGTCCCAGCAGCGTGCCAAGAGAGCCTTATAAAAAATGGTCCATAGTGCCCGTAATCAGCTGGCCACCATTCTTGAGACTCAACCATAAGCTTCATCATATCTTTTTTTAATTCTTTCTGATCAAGTTTTTTAAATTCATCTGAATAACTATAGTTCTCTTCCATCGGATTTGAGAGCTTTGAATGTTGTCTAAGAATGTTTAACTTTAATTGATTCGGCCACCAGTCAGCGTTTTGTCTGCCTCCACCTGCAGCTTCTTTTTGATGACTTCCTCTAAATGGGCATTTACCTTCCATTATATTCCTCCGTTAATTTAAAAATCACATCATTCTACATTAAACCTTAAAAATTTTCTTAGAAGTTATGTGATTTTTTTGTGAATGTACTTGAGTTAACTCTAAGAGTTATAGTTTTTATGAGAAATTTAACTTTAAATTACAGCTAATATTTGTGGAGAAAAGAAATGAGTATTGTTAGAAGAATAATTTCATCGAAAACAAAAGAGCTAGGTGATGGATTTCAAGTACGAAGATCACTTCCTACAATGGGTCACAGAGCTGTTGGACCTTTTGTCTTCTGGGACCATATGGGTCCAGTGGAATTAATAGGTGACAGGGAACTAAAGGTTCGCTCACATCCTCACATCGGACTCGCAACAATAACGTGGCTTTTTTCCGGCGAGATCATGCACCGAGATAGTCTTGGAAATAAGCAACTCATCCGTCCGGGAGAGGTTAACTGGATGACATCTGGAAATGGTATAACACACAGTGAAAGAACTCGCTCTGATGATGCTCCAATTAATTTAGAGGGCATTCAACTTTGGCTTGCTCTACCGAAAGACAAGGAAGATATTGATGCAAGTTTTTTTCATTGCAAAGAGCAAGATGTTCCAAAAATCAATATAAAAGATGCATCGATGAGGCTTATTGCTGGCGCAATTGAAAATAAAAAATCTCCTGTTCCAGTTTATTCAGACCTTTTTTATCTTAACGGCTCCATAGAACCACAGAAAAACTTTAGCTATCAACTTTCAGAGTCATCTGAAGGAGCCATCTATATCATAAAAGATACAGTCGATATTGAGGGAACAATTCATCATCGATTTGATATGATCATTTTTAAACCAGGTTCCCTTATTGAGTTTACGAGTCATTCTGGCTGTGATTTCATGTTTTTTGGAGGCCCACCTTTTCCAGAAAAGCGACATATGTGGTGGAACTTTGTGTCGACAAGCAAAGAAAAAATAGAAGATGCGAAAATAAGATGGAAGAATAAAAACTTTCCAAAAACTATAGATGAAGAGGAGTTTACACCTCTTCCTGAAAATTAAGACACCAAAAAGGAGATAAAATGAAAGTTATTGGTATTGTAGGAAGTATAAGAGAGAATTCAATTCATAGAATGATCTTTAACGCTTATAAGGAACTCTCAAGTGACGAGTTCGAATTAATAGAAGGTGAAATTGAGGATATTCCCATGTACCGAGGGAAAGATGATGAGCCGACAGTATCAAAGCTTGCGGAAAAAATTAAAGGTGCTGATGCTGTGATCTTTTTTAGTCCTGAGTATAACTATTCTGTTTCTGGAGTTTTAAAAAATACGCTGGACTTCCTCTCTCGACAAGATCCCCAACCCTTGTCTGGAAAAAAAGCAGCTATCATTGGTGCAAGCCCTGGAGGTATTGGATCCGCAAGAATGCAACACCACCTTCGTCAAATTGGTGTCTTCTTGAATCTCCATTTTCTAAATAAACCTGAAGTTATGATTGGTAATGCTATGGATAAGCTCAAGGACGGAAAACTAACTGATCAGGAAACGAGAGAATTTTTAAAGAAACATGCAAAGAGTTTCAAAGAATTTGTTAATTCTTAAACTCTGAATCTCACCTCATACAGATATTGAATATGCCGCATCTGATTTTATTTGCGGCAAATTTCAACTCTGATAGCTATTCACAGCCTCAATCGATACTCCATATTCTTCTTAACTTCTAATATTTCCATTACCAACGATAACATAACGAGATGTAGTCATCTGCTCTGCTCCCATAGGGCCATAGGCATGAAACTTTGTCGTTGATATGCCAAGCTCTGCTCCAAGTCCTAATTGTCCCCCGTCGTTAAAACGAGTGGAGGCATTTATGGCGATACAACTTGCATCGACTCGACTTAGAAACTCACTTTGAGCATTTTCATCTTCAGATACAATACACTCGGTATGAAAACTGCCGTACCGATCGATATGCTCAATAGCTTCATCCATTGAAGAAACTGTTTTAATTGAAATAATATTTTCTAAATATTCAGTTTTCCAATCTTCATCAGTAGCACTTTTTAAGTCTACTCCACAGGCTTTAGCAAACTTATCATCAACACGTAATTCTGTATTTTTCTCTTTTAGCATTTTAGTTATTACTGGAGCAAACTCAGCAATAGTATCCTCATGTACAAGAAGCGTCTCAATAGCATTACATACTCCAGTTCTTTGAGTTTTTGCATTAAGTACCAGATCGTATGCTTTTGAAAGATCTGCTTTCTTGTCAATATACATATGACATAACCCTTTAAAGTGAGCAATAACGGGCATTTTTGCATTTTTATAAACATGCTCAATTAGCTTCTCTCCGCCTCTTGGGATAACGACGTCAATGTACTCATCAAGTTCAAGAAGAGAGTTAACTTCCTCTCTACTATCAGAGGCTAAAACTTGAACACTTTCTTTAGGAAGTTTTCCAATTAGAGTCTCCTGGATGATTTCACCTAAAATTTCATTTGAATGCTTTGCTTCTTTTCCACCTTTTAAAATAATAGCATTAGATGATTTTATTGCGAGTGCTGCACAGTCTATAACAACATTAGGTCTAGATTCAAAAATCATAAGAATCACTCCAAGTGGAACTCTTTGTCGTTTAACTTTTAAACCTGCATCGTTTGTAAATTCTTGATAAAACTGTCCAACGACTTCATCTTGATTGGCAATTGAGCGGACTCCATTTGCCATATCTTTTATTCTTTCAATCGTGAGCAGAAGTCTATCTTTTAGAGCCTGATTTAAATTTATTTTTTCAGCATATGAGAGATCTTTTTTATTTGCTTCAATAACTTCACCTGCTCGAGATTCTAAATTGTCCGCAAGCGAATTTAAAACTTCTTTTCGAGTGGTGTGGTTCATGGATCGTAAAGCCTTAGAAGCTTCTTTAGATTTTAGTGCAAACTTTTTCATTATATTTCCTCTGTTAAAAGTAAGTTTTGTGTTAAGACCACAGCACTAGATGTTTTGTAACCTAGAATATCTTCTATATCATCACTGTGAGAATCCTTGATTCGGTCTACATCAACTTTATCGTACTCTGAAATTCCGACTGCAAAAGGTTTACCTTCAAAGCATAGATCAATACTGTCGCCGTGAAAAAACCTGCCAAAGCATGATGTTATACCTCTAGGAAATAAGGAATGACCTTCGAGTAGTGCTTCATAGGCACCTCTATCAACTTCTAAATAACAATTTGTTTTTTTTGTAGAAATCAACCAAGCTTTTTTCTGATCTGGATGAAAATTAGTCTCCGGGCCAAAGAGAGTTCCAATTTCTTTAGTTAGTGGGTCAAGCACAATTCTTTCATTATCTTTAGAACTAATAACAGCCTTGATTCCAAGTGGTGTAACTTTCATTACAGCATGAATCTTAGACTCCATTCCTCCGCGTCCAGCGTTGGTTTTCGAAGACATATCGATGTGATTGAGCTCATCTCCAAAATCAACAACTTTTATAAGCTTTGCATCCTTCTCTAATGGATCTCTATCATATAGTCCATGCTCACTTGTGATAATAATAAGAGCATCGGCATGGACCATTTGAGCTGCAGATGCTGCGAGGTGATCATTATCACCTACTGAGTTCTCAGAGTAAGAGATTGAATCATTTTCATTTAAAATGGGAGTTACTTTATTTTGTAAAAGAACCTCTATAGTTTGTTTTGCGTGAAGGAATCGTTTTCTATTCCTAAAGTCATCATGAGTCAGAAGGATTTGAGAACAAATATGATTGTGATCTTCAAAAAGCTGAGAGTACTTATTGATAAGCTTTGGTTGACCAATGGAGCTTGCAGATTGCTGTAGATCAACTCGTCCCTCTTTTGGTAACATCCTTTTTAAGAATGCTTTGCCAACATTAACTGCTCCAGAACTTACTAGAATGACTTCAAAGCCTCTTTCTACGAGTTCGCAAATATCCTCGACTATAATTCGCATTTTACGAACATCACAACGACCGTCCGACTTTGTAACGACATTGCTTCCGACCTTAACTACGAGGCGCTTACAGCCAATTAGTTCTTTTCTTAGAGATAGACTTCCGATTGATTTCATTGCGCATATTATACATATAGCTCTTGTCGAAGTAAAGCCTCCGAAATAAATCACTACTTATTCTCACTCTTTAAGCAGTAAACAAAGAAAACAGGAAATTTACTCGAATTCACTAGTTCGGTTTAAACGAACTGTAATTTTTTAGTCAGTCGCTTTTTTTCTTTAAACTGAAGAAGAAAAGCTATGACGACTAGAAGTCCTATAAGAGAAACTCTTAGCTTTAAGTCATTAGTAGATTTAACTTCCCAAAATAAAGCTGGTGTTATCATCAGTGGAATATCAGAGATGGCCATCCATGAAGAATTTAATTTTCCCGCTTTATCTGTCGTGACCCATCCAAGATCTATAATGCACTTAACTAAGCTTGAGCCGAGCCAAAAAGAGATGGCAAAGTTTGCAATCCAAAAGAGCTCACTTTTATAAACGAATGACAACTCGAGTAGACCAAAACTAACTATGGGTACAAGTATACTAAGGAATCTAGGTCTTAAAGTACCAGCGATAAATCCAAGGCCGGACACAAGATAGGCAGCTCCAGATACGAACAAAGTGAAACCAAATATATCTTTACACCAATAAGCGATAAGCGGTTGAATCCCCATCAGAATTCCTTTAAAAATTAAGACAAGCATAACGAGATTCAAGTTAAGTTTGTCTGCTCTAGAGTCTGAGAATTCAATATTTATTTTATTTTTGTTCAGTTGATCAAGTTGCTTTATAAAAAGAAACCCCGTGATATTTATTAATACAGCAAGGCCTAAGAATAGTAATGATGCAGACTTTATATCTTGTCCGATAAAAGCATACCCGGCCATCGGTCCTAAAAGTGAACCAATACTGGAAAGAATCATAATCTTTTTAAGCTCTATTTCAAATTTCTCTTTAGATATAGAAATAAGAGTAATAAAGGTAAAACAAAAAACCGTCCCGCCAGCAAATGCAATCCCTTCTACAAACTTTGCAACGAGTGGAATATTCGGAAGTAATAAGTAAAGAACAGGAACCAGAAAAATGAAAAACAAAGTGAGAATGAGTGATAACTTAATCTTGCCAGAGTCAATCATCTTTCCAAAAACATAATAGGTGAAGATTTTCGATAAGCCATAGCAGCTGAATGCAACTCCTGCTTGAGCTTCGTTCATCAAGGGAATAATTGGAATAAACATTCCATAAAAGAAATTAAAAAATATATTTAAGAAATATACAAAAGGAATCATTTATTAACCCAAGAATTCTTGATAAAGATATTTAGGTTTAGTTTGAGCATGAAATACACTGTCATTTTTTTTGCTTCTATGCTGAGAAACTTCTTTAATCGTTCCATTCTCACTATATTTTTTAAAGTTAGTATTCATAGTTTTAAGAGATTCATTTAGTTTAGCTAGCTGATCTTTAGGAAGTTTCTCACCAGAGTAGCAGTATATCAATCCATCAGATTCTTCATTCGGTGAGAAGAAATGATTCTCGTCTAATTTTATATTCGCTTTAATGCAGGCTTTTACTAGTTCATTTTCAGAAATTGTAACAAGTCCTAAGCTAATTTGAGAGGAAGCTTTTCTTTCAAAATGTATAATTGGTGATTTATGAAAGAAGCCTGTGCACTTCACAATATCTTGAAGTCTATATCGTACAAGTCCCATATTATTTGTGATAAAGATTTCGTACTCTTGTCCAATTTTTAGTTCCCATAGATCAATAAGGTTCTCTTTTACTACCTCGCTCTCAACCTCTAAAAACTCGATAACATGTGTACTTGGATGTACAGGTCCCCCAAATGCTAATTCAGGAGATGGAACGTTTACCCAACCTTCTGTCGCTGAGTATATTGCATCATGAACAGCGATTCCATCGAGAAGGTCTTTCATGTTTTTTAATTGATTTTTACATATTGATGACTTCCAACAGCAGACAAATTCTAGTGTTGGCCAAATTTCTCTTATCGTTAATGTTTCTGGATTTAAAGCGCGAAGATGACGCATCCTAGACTCTGAAATACTTACTTTTCCTTTTTCTAGTTCATCTAAAAAGAAAGTCCAATTGATAATTATATTTTCCATATACTTTTGAATGCTCAGCGGCGTTACGGCAAATATACTATTAAGTTCTCCGGCCAAACTATAAAGTGGCCCTTGTTTAGAATAAGACTTTGCATTTTTTAAAACCTTGTCAGGAAGTACATAAATACTTTTTATAAATCTTGGCATATTATGATAATTATAATTAGAAATAAATCCTATCGGTATGCCAGACTTTGCTTTTTCATTTGGATCTATTGCTGCGAGATATAGTGAAGGATCTTTTAAAAAGTTTTTATATTTTTTTATAAATCCATATAAAAAAGGAGGTAGTGAAGTTTGGAACTGTTTTTGATAAGATCTTGATAGCGGAAATATTTTTTGATCCCCAGTCGTTCCTGCACTTTGAGCCCAAAAGAGAATTTTCTCATCAGTCAGGGGGTTGAAATGGTTCGAATTCTTAGCATTAAACATAGTAGTATAGTCGGATATCTCTGTTATTTCATTCTCTTTCAAATTTCTTTTAACTGAGGATTTATCTGATAGGTTTAAAAATGTGTAATCCCATGCTTTTTTTTGGGCAATTTTAGGGTTCTTGCAGGCTTTGACAAATTGTCGATATTTTAAAGTTGTAACTACTGACATTATTGATCTTACTAAGCTCATTATTTACCCTTTAAAGCCGAAAAGATAGATATGAAGAATCCATTTGGCACAATATTTAGCGATACCATTTCGTCATCGATTACTCTGACACCAGGTATACTTACATTTATCATAGAATACAATATTATCGCATGGCTACTAGATAGAATCCAATTTAAAATACTGGCTTTTACACCGTTACTTTTAATCCCTTTTATATTCATTGCAATAATATTTGGTATCAGATTATGTCTGCCAAAAGTCAAAGAAGGAAGATTTCCTATGACGTTGAACAAGGGCTTTATTGCTTGGGGATTAAATCTTTCACTTGGTAGGTCTATTAGAGTATTTCAACTTCAGGATCTCTTCTATTCATCATATGTTTTAAAGTTTCTTTACTGGCGTGCCATGGGAGCTAAGATAGCGTTTGGAGTTAATTCTAGTATGTATGTCAATTTAGTTGATCTTCAGTTGATAGAAATTGGAGCAGGTTCAATGTTGGGAGACGAAGTTCAAGTCGGATGTCACCTAATCCAAGGTAATCACATATATTTGAAGAAAGTTGTCATTGGAGTTAATTCATTTGTAGGAATTAATTCTAAACTTGGCCCAGGAACTAAAATTGGTGATAATTGTATGATTGGTCCGTGGAACTTTCTTTTACGTCACAAAATTAAAGACAATACAGAACTTGAAGCCTTCACGTACTTTCAAAAGAACTCTTAATGAAGATCAATAAAGCATCCTCACTTAGGTACATGAAAGATGCTCCATCTTACCAACTTGAAATGATGAGAGCAGGTCACGATATCAACCTTATCAGTTTGTTTGGAACAAAGATCTATCTCTTTTACAATCAAGAAGCTGTTAAAGAAGTTCTTCTAACAAAAGCTAAATTTTTTAATAAGGGAATGGCTTTAAATAATGCCAAGGCGCTTATAGGTGAAAATATTCTTTCCAGTGATGGTGATGATCATATTAAAAGAAGAAAGGACCTTTCTAAAGTTTTCTCCAAAGCATTTGTAACACGCTTTGAACTTGAGATTAACACACTTATGTCTAATCATGTTGAGAGTTTAGATGGAGGTAAGATTAACACGGAAGATTTTTTCACAAAGATTTCAATGGATATTATATCCGTACTCCTGTTTGGACAAAAACTAGATACTCAAATGAAAGTGATAGACGAGAGCTTGCAAGATGCATTGAAGCTTATAGCATACATGAGTGTACCAGGATATAAAAAACTATTATGGCTTCCTCTACCTCACCATATCAAATATAGAAGAGCTATATCGAACATACAAAAAATTTCATCAGACCTAGTTAGTACTAATTCAAAAAAAGATAATAACGGTGCTATCGGAATACTCTTAAATGCTGGATGCTCACCTGATGAAATCAATGATCAAATGCTTGCTCTATTTTTAGCTGGTCACGAAACAACAGCAACAGTAATGACATGGATACTATATATAAGCATAAAAGATAATCTTATTACTGATGAAATTCTTGAGTCTATCTCCACTTGTTATGAAGAAAGTATTCTCTATGAAAACCTTGAGTCACAGCCTATTATTAAAGCATTTATTTATGAGATGCTAAGACTTTATCCCCCCGTATGGAATATTGGAAGAAAAGTGATTGAGGATGTTGAAATATCTGGAGTTAAATTAAAAACCGGTGATTATTTAAGTCTTAGCCCCTATACTTCACAACGAAGTGAAAAGAATTTTGATAACGCTGAAAATTTTGATTTAAATCGTTGGCTAGACTCAAATGGAAAATTCTTAAAACCGAATCAGTTTGCCTACTTCCCATTTAGTTTGGGGACAAGAAACTGCATAGGGAAAATTTTGGCAGAAACAGAGATATACACAATTATAAAACATCTTTTTTATCACTACGATTTTGAGTTAATGTCACAACCTGATGTGAAGTCTAAAGGCTTAATTACTCTAAAACCGGATAGAGAGATTAAAATAAAATTGAATAAAAGATCTAAAACTTAATATCTTTCTCTATTGTTGCTATAGCCTCGGATATACTCATTAAAGGTGTCGTGAGACCGTCATCAACATAATCAGAATAATCTTCAAACTCTTCTTTTTTATTTTCTTCCCATATATTGAGAAGAGGTTTTGCATTAGTTAGTAAATGCTTAATTATATTATTATCCATGATTCCAATTTTAGCACCATGAATAAGAATTGTTTTTTCACCACCAAAAAAGACAGGAAAAGAAAGAATAGACGCTCCACCGAAACATCTTCCACAGATAATAGCTCTTTTATAAAAAGGATAGTCAATGATATCACTGGCAAGATCGTACAGTTGGCGAGCAATGTTCTTATTGTTCTCACTTATCCTGGGATCTCCACCTGCAGTATCAACAAAGTTTAAAATTGGTAGTTTTAATTTTTCAAAAAGAGAAATGCCATATCTCATTTTTTGAACATCAATCACACTAATCATATTGGGATTATTAAAAGGATTGTAGAAGACTCCAACCTTTCCATTCTTAGTTTCTTTGATGAAAACTCTAACAGACTTTCCAAATGATGAGAATAATTCCAAAGAGTCTCCCTCTATCCATCTTTCAAGCTCTCCCATATTTGTCACAGGACTGCTCAATTCAGGTGAGGATTGAGAAAACAATTTTCTTAGTTTTTTATAAAGATCACTTTTATCCTTTGTTAAATCTTGAACTAATTGATTTTCTAAAAGCATCGTCTCGCCATTGCAAACTTCAGTAAAGTCTACCTTAGTTCCAAAAAACATTTTAAAAATTTCAGGACCAGTAAGATTAAACTTACAAACTTCTTTGAGAGCAAGGCGGTAATCAGCTAATGAATAAAGTAAGGCGCTAAGACCAAGAGTCTGCCCCAAAGAGGCTGAAACATATAAATTATTTTTTGCAAACTTCTTAATTTTAGCCACAAGCGTAAAACTATTTCGAAAAACTTTTCTAGAGTCCTGAACTCTGATTCCAGAACTATTAGCCAAATATATCAGTGGTATTTCTTCATCAGTAATAAAATCTAAAAATGCGCCAACTCTCTTAGAATTATCGACACCAAATGTAGAACCAAATCCTCGAAAGTCGTTATAACAAATTGCTACGGTTTGCCCTTCAATTTGAGTGATCATAGTAAAGAAACCATCGAAGGTTTTACGTTGAATCTTCTCGCAATTATCAGGAACATAAAATGATATTTCAGTATTATTGTCGATGAGATCTTTAATTTCACTTAAATAAAATGCGTCTTCTAGATGAAGCTTTAAAAACTTATAATTCATCCCCTAAATATACCATAACTGGCGTAATATATATCGAAAATATTAATTGTCTAAACTCTAGACACTTACCTATTTTTGAACAATCATTCCAATAGATTGCCACTTGTTATGAGTCCTTTTTTGGCACTCAAATTGCTTCTAATAAGTATACTAGGAGAATTAATATGGATAAGATTGTATCTTTTATCAATGAAGTTGTTAAAAAAAATGGATATTTAGATAGAGAAGTAACTAAAGATGACAAGCTTAAAGAAGATATTGGCCTTGATAGCCTTGGTATTCTAACTATTATAGATGAGATAGAAGAAAAGTTTGAAGTCTCTTTGGAACCTGAAGAGCTACAAAAAAACCCTGAAACAGTTGGCGATCTCGCTAGCATTATTGCGGCTAAACTGTAATGAACTTTCATACAATCCACCACCTTTTAGAAAGAGCAGCTGAAGATCGCTCAGTCATACGCTTCATGGACCGCAAAGCCCAATACAGAGAGTATCGCTATCCAAGTCTCTTAAAAGACACAAAGAAGTACGCTTCATTCTACAAGGAAAGCGGAGTGGTTGCTGGTGATATAATTTCTTTAATGCTCCCGACCTGTGAAGAATTTTTAAGTGCCTTCTTTGCAGCCCAAATGATTGGTGCTGTTCCAGTTTCACTCTATCCCCCGGCAAGTCTAACAGATATGGATGAATGGACTCAAAGAACAGCTGGAATGATTAATTCTATTGAGAGTAAAGTTCTTATTACTGATATAAACATTGCGTCTCTATGCGGTGGGATTAAACAGATAACTAATACAGAGATCTTTACTGTCGAAACTATAAATAAATCAAAAGGAAATTATAAGTTTGATATTGAAATATATAGAAGTACAGACATTTGTTTTTTACAGTTTAGTTCTGGAACCACTGGACCTCCAAAAGCTGTTATTATTACACAAGAAAATGCCGTAACGAATACAAATATTATTATCGATGAGACCCCTATTGATGCAAAGGATTTGTCTGTAGCATCGTGGCTTCCTTTATATCATGACATGGGACTTGTTGGAGTCTTAATGGTTTCGTTATTTGTTGGAAATGATTTAACTTTGATTCGACCTGATGATTTTATAAGAAAACCTTTTTTATGGCTCAAAGCTATGAGTGATTTTAAAACAACTTGCACTACTGCTCCAAACTTTGCCTATGGTCTAATTCACAAAAGAGTTTCTGCTGAGAGGATTGCGACATATGACCTTTCCAGCCTAAAAGTTGCAATGTGTGGAGCAGAGATGGTTTATCGTGAAACGATGGAAAAATTTATCAATCACGTTAAGGCAGCAAAATTTGATCCCGCCTCTCTTCTTCCTGTTTATGGAATGGCTGAAGCCACTCTAGCTGTAGCACTAGTGGATAAAAAAAGAGGCATGAGTTTTATAAAAATTAATAAAGATCAACTAGCAAAAGGTGAAATCAAACTTGACCCGAAGGGTGATGAAATCTGTTGTGTCGGAAGACCAATGAAAACATTCGATTTAAAAATAGTTGATGAAACTGGGAATCAAGTTAATCAGGGCAAAATTGGACGAGTGCTTATACAAGGTCCATCAATTACATCTGGCTACTATAAGGACCCAGTTAAAACGCAGAGTCTTTTTGTAGATAATTTTCTAGATACTGGAGATGAAGGTTTTATGCTCGACGGAGAGCTATATCTTTGTGGTAGATTAAAAGACACAATGGTCATAAGAGGAAGAAACTACTATCCGACTCTTTTTGAAGAGAAAATTTATCATATTGAAGGTTTAAGAAAAGGTAGAGTTATTGTTTCCTCTCACTATAATAAAAAGAATGATACCGAAGAAATCGTTGTTTTAGCAGAAGTCTCTCAAACGGAGTTAATTGCTAAGAATGGAGATTCAATAAAAGCTCAGATCAAAAAGATAATTGCAGCTGAATCACTACCAATCTTTGCCATCGAACTATACTCACCGGGACTTCTTTTGCGCTCAAGTTCAGGCAAATTGAAAAGAAGAATGACTTTGAAAAAGTGGGAAGAGGGTAAACTGTTAACTCGAGAAGCGAAGTCACTTTTGAGAACATCTCTTTTTCTTTTCAAGATGAACTTTAGAAACATTAAGATGAAAATCAGAGCAAAGGTTAGTTAATGGAGTCTCTAATAAGACTGTCGCTTTCAAATGTTGGAATGGACGAATTACCTTCAGATGCCTCAGAAGACTTAACAAGCTACGGTCTTGATAGTCTAATGTCTGCTCTTCTATTTTCAGAATTAGAAAGTACTTTAAAGAAAGATCTTATAACAACAAATTTTACTCAAGAATCATTTCGCTCTATTAAAAACATAGAGATATTTATCAAAGGAAATACCAAGTGAAAAAGCTTCTTATTACTGGTGGCTCATCCGACGTTGCCTTTGCAATCATTAATGACTTAGATGCCGAATACGAAGTAACTTACACTTGTTCATCTAAGGAATCATTAATAGTAAATCAAGAAAAATACAAAGAGTTCAATGCTCGTGGAATAGTTCATAACTTTAAGGATGATAAGTTTAACGAATCTTTTGATATCATTGTCTTGAATGCATGCTCAAAAGTTAATAAACTTGCAAGGTTAAATGAGCTCGATACACACCAAGAACTAGAATATGTTCACGATAATTTAAAGGGAAACCTCACTGTTATTAAGGCTTCACTTGAAAGAATGAGTGAAAAAAGGTTTGGACGGATTGTTTTTATATCTTCTGTATCCACTCTAACTGGAACTGCAAAGTACTCAAGCTATGTGATGTTAAAGTCCGCATTAGAAGGTCTTATGACTAATATCGCGGTGGAGTATGGACAATCTAATATAATGGCAAATTCGATTAGACTTGGAATATTTAAAACTTCTCGAACAAAAATGATTTGGAAAAGAGAAGCTTATCAAGAGTATATGAACTCACAAATATTAGCAGGAAGGTTAGGTGTTCCAGATGAAGTCGTGGCCCCCGTAAGAATGCTTATTGCAGAGAAGTCTTATATTACTGGGACAAAGTTTGAAGTCTCTGGTGGCTTGCCGATACCAAATACTGGAAATATTTAATAATGAGTTTCTACAAACCCGATAGTCCAATTTACATTATTGGTCCCAGCTGTATCACAGGTGATAGAAAAATTTCGAACGAAGATTTTACGGCTTGGATTGGTAGTGATGTAAAACCATCATTACTAGAGAAGCGTACTGGTATAAATACTCGTTACTGGGTCTCAAAGGACAAAGCAGTTAGTGATTTAGGTTATGAAAGTGTAATGGCACTAAAAAGTTCTCATCCAAAATGTTTAGAAAACCTTGCGGGACTAATATTCTCAACTGTATCTTCTGACTACCCTGTTCCCCCAACTGCCCCATTACTCCAAGACCGACTAGCTCTCAAAAACATTGGAGCTTTTGATCTCGGAGCGGCATGTGCAGGGTTTGTAACCTCATTAATAACTGCCGCTCAATTAGCTTGTGGGTTTAAAAAAGATATTTTACTTTGTTCCAGTGAAATACGATCAAAGTTTCTTGACCCAAAGGATTTCCAAACATCAGTTTTGTTTGGAGATGGATCTTCTAGTTGCGTAATTAGTTCAAACAAGGACGAGGCAACCTTTGAGATTATTACAGGCCAACTCTTTAGTGAAGGAAGTGCATCGGATATTATTTCCATTCCCCATGGAGGATCGAGAACTCCATACCAAGACGTAAAGTGTAACTTTCATCCTTATCTAAAAATGAAAGGTGGTGCTGAACTTTATATCAAAGCACTTGCAGGAATGCATGAGACAACTCTCACTCTTTTAGAAAATTCTAATATTGATTTAAATGAAATAGATTGGGTTGTTCCACATCAGGCAAACTTACATATGATTACGGCACTGGCGAAGAAGTTAGATTTCCCAATGGACAAAGTTGTTCAAACTGTAAAGAAATACGGAAATACAAGTGGAGCAAGTGTAGGAATGGCACTCAATGAGCTTCTTACTAGCTATCCTATTAAGTCAAAAGAAAAAGTGCTACTTATCTCAGCAGGTGGAGGCGGGCTTGCAGCAAATATGGTTTTAGAGGTATTATAGTTTTTCCCAAAGTTGCATTGAAAAACTCAATCCGCCACCAACACTCATCATTAAAACCTTATCACCTTTTTTAAAAGTATCTTTTTGAATTGAATCGCAAAGAGAAAATAGAACGGAAGTTCCGCCTATATTGCCAATCTCCTTATTATTTTTAAGTACTCTAATATCTATTCCCTTAAAGTGAGTATCCACAAATTCAGTTATAATCGAGTTATTAACTTGATGAGGAATTAAATAGTCGATTTCATCTAAATTAAATGATTCTTTAAAGTGTTCAATCATCTCACCGTAGTATTTTAAGGAAAGTTCTCTAAGCTTATCCCCATCTCCAGCTAAAACATATCCCCCACTATCGAGATCTTTCTGATTTGGAGGAAATTTTCCCTGAGTGGTATACATGTCAACATGTTCACCATTAGTTCCAAAGATCATTCCCAATACTTTAAAGTCTGGATCTATATCGTTGGACTCTAACCAAAGTGATGCACTTCCATCTGCAAGTCCAAACCATGTTTCTCGAATCTTAGGGTTAACAATCTTACTCATTGTTTCAGAACACACTATCATTACATTGTCGTGTCCGCTTTGAAGTGCCATAATGCCTGTATAGAGTGAAGCTAGAGATGTTGAGCATCCTGCCATCATTTCAACTGCGGGAGAATATTGTCCAATAGTGCTTAATACACTTGTGGCCTGAGACCCAGTGTAACGACTTGAAGTTGTTGTTCCCATTATGAAATAACCAATATCTTCACTACTATTATTAAAACATTTTTTAAGACAAAGTGAAGACATCTCTTCACAACTTAGTTTATCAATTGATTGAGAATCATCTCCAGGTTTTCTGATCATATATCTTTTTTCAAAGCCAAATTTCTTTTCAATTGAACTTGCTAACTTTTTCTTTGCAAACTTTGGAAGGATCCTAGTTGAAGAATGGATATCTAGAATGTCTAGATTGGAATACTCAAATTCCTCTGGAATGTAAGTACTTGTTGCTTTAACTTTTATATTGATATTAGGCTTGATTAATTTCATAATTAAATAATGTTATCACAAATTAGACCTATTGCTACAGCCATATCAATTAACGATAAAGTAGTCACCTATGAACAGCTTGCTGCACTTGTAGAGAAACAGACAAAACTGCTCGACAACCAACTGAGAATAAAAAGCGAAATGACTCTAGACTTTATTGTTAATGTTCTCGCTGCATTACAGTCAAAAGTTCCAGTGATAATTTATCCAAAAGAATATGAAAAGAATATAGATACTGAGATTAAAAATCTTCATCCCGATTGCTCACTTGTTTTACTTACTTCTGGATCTTCAGGCGAGTCGAAATTTGTCCAACTCTCCATTGAAAATATTCAAGCAAATATAGATGCAATAACACTAAGTTTAGATTTTGACAGTGTAGAGTCTCAAGTATTATTTCTTCCCCTGTCTTATTCATTTGGACTCATTGGGCAATTACTAACAGCGCTCTCCTTGGGTAAAACAACTTATTTAGCTGATCACTTTATTAAGATAAAGAAAATTGTCCAAGACAATAAAGTAAACATGATTAGTGCAGTTCCTTCTCACTTTCCAAGTATAATTAAGCTTCTAGATAATAATTCATCACTTACTCATATTATCAGTGCAGGTGCTTTTTTAAGTTCTGATCTGAGATCTAATCTTTCTGAAGCATTTCCAAATGCTGTTCTCTATAATAATTATGGTCAAACAGAAATAGGACCTCGAGCTTTAAGTATGAATTCTAGAAATAAAAACTTTTTCTCAGATTCAACGGGATATCCTGTTAAAGGCATAAAGTTTAGAATTGTTGATCAGATGATAGAGTTCAAAGGCCGACAGATTATGCTTGGATATCTTAATAGTGATTCTCCCGTAGATAAAGATGGGTGGCTCAAAACAGGTGACAAAGCTTCCGAATGCGACGGTCTAATTACAATTCTTGGAAGAGCTGATGATCTGGTTCAAATTGACGGAAAAAGAGTTAGTTTGATTAAACTCAAAGTGGACATCGCTAATATTCTTAATCGAAAAGGAGTCGCGTTGATACAAGATTCAGACTTACGTGTTCTGTGCTTCATTGAATCTTCGCTTACAAGACAAGAACATTCAGAACTCATTTTACGACTAAGCTTAAATATTCCTTATTCCAATTTTTTAGTTATCTCTTCGATACCTTATCTTGCAAACGGCAAGGTCGACTTTGCTGCTCTAAAAATGAATATTAACTCCAAGTTTTGAGTTTATTTCATTTATCATGAGCTTCTTGGATAAACTCTTTGATAAATGATATATTTATATTTTAAATTAATTAACTCAAAACTCTCACAAGCTGATTTAATTTCTCTTTAAGTTGTTCAATTTTAAGTTGAGTAGCGAACCTTCCATTTTCATAGATACTGTTAACATCTCTAAGATCTTCTATTTCTTGTTCGATCATTCTAACTTCTTTTTCACTAGATTTACTGAGGTCAGAATACTTATCCATTAAAGATGAGTCGAAGAGTTGAGGGATCATTTGAAGTGCAGATTTATTAACTGTATTTCTATTTGCTGTGTAACTCATTCCATGCTCCTTTGCATTAAGATCTGATTCCAGTTTATGCGTCTCAGAAAAAAATTGGTCTAAGCATCATGATGAAAATGTGTAGATTGTAATGCAACTAATTTACATAGGTACAAAAGCTAAGTAAGTATCTGAAACTACTCTCCATATCTATTGAAACAGTCAGACATTAGCAGGGTGGAAAAATTTTCTAGACAATAGAAATGCTCCAGAATTAATAAATTTAAGTACCGAATAGCTCTTTAACCAGGAGTTAACTATGAAAATACTAATCACAATTTTAAGTGTAACCAGCATCGCTTTTGCACAAGTACCCACTACATCAGTTAATAATTTTAATCTAAGTTATAACGATCCATCAGGAGTTGCAGGGGCCAACCACCTCATTGTTCCTGGATACTCATTTGAAAACTCTCCCAACTTTACAGTTGAGAACCAATCTGGAAATTTTATCTTAGAAACAGCAAATGAAAGTCTTACAGTTGAAAATGTTCCAGAGCAAATTATTGAACTTGAAAAACTAACAGTAGAGAATTTAAATCTGGAAACAAATAGTTCTAAGATTTTTTTAAGTGTAGATAAACTTACAGGAAACAATTTAGATGCAAACATAGATGTTAGATCTTTGTCTATCGACTGTAAGTACAAACATTTATCTGAAGACATTCAAGATGAAGTTTTAAATTCATGTGTTAACAACAATGGAAGAATTAAAATTGAAAAATTTGCTAACGATGGTAAAGATGTTGTTAACGATGCTGATTTAAATTTCAATAGTAACAAACTCAACTTTAGAGTTAAGGCCGCTGGTTTCAATATTAAAGGATCTGGGAAAGCTTATTATACTCAAGGCTTATTAAGAATTAAAATTGAGAGTGCTAAAGTAGGGATACTTAACGTAAAAGGTAAAATGTTTGACGAGCTAGAAAAGGTACAATCTCCAAGAGTTAGGGTGTCTAATCCGTGGATTGAAATTGATCTTTAATGAATCTATCTGAAAAACTAAATAAAGCTTCTAAAATCCTTGAACAGTTCAAGGATTTTTATTCTCAACTCGATCAGAATGTATTCAAGGGAGATGCCTTTAGTCACCCCTGGTTAGATGAGGTATCTCAATTATCGATTGAACAAAGAGTTCAGTTTGATGCTAAAAGAGATCATACAGTCCTAAAAGATTCAAAGTGGATAAATTGTATAAATGAGATCAATGACATTTGCTCCTTTAAAAAAGTTGAACGATCTGAGCCTAATAAACATTATCTCGGTAACGCTAAGAAGAGACATGAACTAACTCAGCTGGGTCATATACTGTCGCCTCATCAAAACAAACAGACCGTAGACTTCGGTGGAGGTGTAGGAAATTTTGCTTATTTCCTCGAGCAAGAACATTCAATGAAAGTTCAAGTTCTGGAACAGGATAAAGTTTTAATTGATAAAGGTATTGCTAAACTTGGAAAACTTGGAAGCGGGGTTAGTTTTTCGGAATGTCGAATTTCAAAGGATTCATCTACCTCCCTAAAAAATTTTGATCTAGGTGTAGGACTTCACACTTGTGGAAATTTCAGTAATGATATTTTCAGATTGGCCATAAACCAAAAGCTTCCCTCAATAATTAACTTTGGCTGTTGTTATACGAAAATACAAAATGATGATTATAACATTTCGAATGAAAGTAATAAAACTCTTCACTTTAATCAACGAGCTCTCTCTTTTGCGACTTTAGGTTTTGGACCAATTCCTGAAGATTTTTTTCACTTTAGAGAAAAAATTGTGAATTTCAAAATGAGCTATTATAATTGGCTTTATCAAACTCATGAGATTATTGATTTTGTTTCAATGAGCAACTCAAGAAGAACTCTATTTGATAAATCATTTTTTGAGTTTTCAACTATTACCACTAATAAGCACTTCAAAGAATTCGCCCTAGGAACTGAAGCTGAGATGGACTCTTTTTATAACTCAACTAAGAACAAGGATCTAATGAGTTATTTTTGGTCTTATTATGCAATTGCTAGATACTTTGGAGAGCTGATTGAAACCTATATACTACTCGATAGAGCGCTATTTCTAGAAAATCACGGCTACTCTGTTAACATCATTGATGTTTTTGATCCAAATATATCTCCTAGAAACAAGGCCATCATTGCCTCTCTATAATAATTTCATAAACTTATAAATTCTTATCATAAATTGATTCTTAGTGTTATATCCACGCAAAGGAAAAATTATGAAAAACATATTACTCATTGGAAGTTTGATTCTTGCCGCCAACTCTTATGCCGACTGGGATATTGAATCGAGAAAGATTTTTATTAAGGCAACTAAGAAAATTTACAAGCTGAGTGGAGATAGTCTTGAGTTAAGATCTGGATTCACAAAAGACTCTTTTGAGAAAGCGTATATAAAAACTTTATTAAAAGCTAGCTCTGAGAAATTTAATCATTCTAAAGTGATCAAGCTGGGCAATCAAACTGCAACTGTACTTGCTACTAAGAAATCTGACCTTGATCTAGATTGCAAAAGCTATGATATGCTAACAGAATGCCTATACGGTAATTATGAGAAGCTTATTTTCACAATTCACACTAAATCTAAAAGCCTTTATGCCATAGGTCACAGTAATGTTCTTAAATTCGAATATAATCGATACGGTAATACTGGCGTTGAGCAAGAAATACTGATATTTAGAGGCAACGAAAAATTAATCGCTAAACAGGCGAACTGGTAGAAAGATCATGGCAAAAATTAATGACAAAAACATTAACGACTTAAACTCTTGGACAATGAAAGAGCTTAGAAAGTTAAAAATCAATTCTAAAAACAGATTACTATCTCTAAAAGCTAATCCTAAGTCTGAGCTTAGTAAGAGCCACATACTTTATGAAATGGAAGCTGGTGAACTTGAAAATCTCGTCGTAAAGATTCACAGAGCTGAGAAAGTACTAGCAAACCAATAAGTAACTCTACTCGCTTAGCATTGCCTTTATAGTCTTTGATTTTATAAAAAGTTCCTGACCCTCATTATCTTTAAAAACTGGGTTTTCTTTACAGCCTTTTCCAAAGTCATAAAAGTTTGGAGTTCCGTAAATAGACATTCCCATGAGTTCGCCAGTACTTTCATCAAATAGCGGCACTCCTTTATTTGATCCACCTATATCTGAATTAGTAATAAAGAGATTTTCGTCTTGATCAAGCACACTCACATTTGTAGCAATTTTCAATGGAATTCCTTTCGGATGTCCCATTGCTACTAATTTAGTACTTGAATCAATATCTTTTGATGAAATTTTAACTGGCTCAATACCGCGGACTTTTTTCTTTAGTTTTAAAAGAGCAAAGCTTATTCCTTGAGAGGGGGAAAAATATCTTTTAACAACTTTATCGCATTTATAAAAATTATTCTTATGAAGCTTATCTAATACAGTTCCTGATTCAGTAAATGAATAATTAAATGCCCAGTAATAAAGATCGTTCCAACAGTAGTGTTCTGTAATGCAGTTACCGGCCGTTAGAAGTAGATCCTCCCCAACTAGGACTCCAGTACACCCAGCTCTTATCGCAGAGTGCTCAGCAAATCTCTCAGAGCTACATACTAACCTCTGATTGAGTGGTCTTTGTCTGAACTTCCAATAACGGTTGAAGGTCCATCCCCTCAATTCATTCTTATCCACTTGATATGCAACTGCTTGAGCAAGTTTTTTAAGCATCGGACTCTTCACTTGGTGAAGATCAATTCTGTCATCTTGTCCATAAATAGCAAAAACGACTTGAGGGATTAAAAATAAAGCGATAAATATGTTTCTCATAAGGAGATTCTAATGAATAAAAGTCTAATGACCAATGTTTTTTCGCTAGCATTAATTGCGGTGGGTTATATTACACCGGTTTACGCTAATGAAATTAAAACTATGGGGCTGTATTCATTTTCAGGTGCCATCACAAATTGGTTGGCCATACATATGTTATTTGAAAAAGTTCCAGGTTTATATGGATCTGGGATTATTACCGAAAGATTTGAAGAGTTTAAAGTAGCAATAGAAAAGCTCATAATGTCTCAGTTCTTCACGCAAGAGAATCTCGAGAAGTTCCTCTCAAATTCCGATACTCCTATGATTGACGCTCAAAAGATCTTATCAATTATCGATTTTGATAAGGTTTTTAATAAATTAAAGCAAGCTATCTTAGAGTCATCATTCGGTGGAATGCTTGGAATGTTTGGAGGTGAACAAGCTCTTGAACCACTAAAGCCTCAGTTTAAGGAAAAGTTCGAAGAAGTCTTAGTCGAAATAGTTGAGGACCCAGAATTCACTAAAAGCATGCTTGCTCAAAGTGACATAACAACTGATCTTCTTGTAAAAGTAGAACTAATCGTCAAAGAGAGACTCAATGAGATGACTCCTAAAATGGTCAAAGATATTATCAATGACATGATACGAGATCACTTAGGCTGGCTAGTTATTTGGGGTGGTGTCTTTGGTGCCATTATTGGGTTGATTACAACTTTTCTTTCTTAACAATCTAAATTGCATCAATTACAAATGTCTGATATTTTGTATTATGAAAAAAGATATGAAAGTCCTTATTGTCGATGACGAACCTCTTTTGAGAGAAATCATTGCATTCAATATCGCTGATGAAGGCTACAAAGTTCTTCAGGCTTCTGGAGGCTTTGAGGCGCTAGAACTTATAGAAAAAGAAACAATTCATCTAGTTATCACAGATATGAGAATGCCAAGTGGTACCGGAGAGGACCTTCTTCGTGCATTACTTGTGAAAGATTCTAAACCTAAAGTCATACTTATGTCTGGTGCTTGTGAGCTTACGAAAGAGAATGCCATAGAACTTGGAGCACTAGATTTTCTGTTTAAGCCATTTGACATTAAAGACATCAATAAACACGCTCAAACGATCTACGACAGTTTATAGAGATCAATCATAGAACCTGTCTACCTATTGTTCAGTGAGATATTTACCAAACACTGTTATAGTTAATTATGGAAAAGCTAACAGTTTTATATGATGGAAAGTGTCCCCTTTGTTATAAGGAGATTCTTCACTATAAAAAGAAAGATTCTAAAGATCTCTTAAAATGTATCGATATTACTCATCCCGATTTTAAGATTGATGATTACGGCCTTCAAATAGAAGCCGTAAATTTAAAGCTCCACTCAATAGATGAGTCAGGAACTGTATTTACCGGAATCGATACTTTTTTAGAAATATGGCGAAGGATTCCTGGGTTTAGTTTGTTTACAAAGGTTGCCCAAAACAAATTTATGCGTCCAACCTTTGATGTTTTCTATATCATTTTCGCTAAATATATTCGACCTAAGCTACCGAAAAGAGATTGTGACAGTGGCTACTGTGAGCTAAAAATTTAGTCTTTCTCTTTTACTATCTGGGTTTCCAAAGCAATCATTTCATACTATGAGTAAGTCTTAACTTTTAAGCCTCACGGAGTACAAATGTTTAAGCTTCTGTTATTACTAGTTCTAGTATCGTGTTCAAAAAATGAAACTAATAATTCTAACAACTTACCCGAAATTAACAGACCTAAAGTTCAAACAGAAGAAGGAAAGTCTGAATTCAAAGTACTCATGTCTCCCCATCAAGGAACTGAGGCTTTCCAAGCAATCTATGAAAGAGTTAAAGCAGCAAAAGATTCTATAAAGGTTACTATTTATTCATGGTCTGATGCCGACTTTGCCGATGCACTAAACTTTGCACTAGATAAGGAGAATCCTCCTGTTGTTAGAATCGTAATGCGAAAAGCTCAGTTCAAAAAGCACCATAACACCATTACTCAACTTGAAGCCAAAGGTGCAATGTTCAAAGTGTCGAAAATTAATCTTCATGAGAAGTTTTTTATAATCGATGGGAACAAACTTATAAATAGTTCAGCAAATATGTCTGGTGGAGCCGAGAACAAATACAGTGAAGATTTTGTTTTTATAGATTCAATTGAAGAGGAATCTGACTCTCCTATAACGTCCCTTTTTAAAGATTTTGAAAATGAATTTGCTATCATCTGGAATAGTGCATCTGATTATAAAACTGAAGATGAAATTACAACTGCGGATGAGCTGGACCACTTTGTAAAAGACAGCAATACTGTAGCACTAGATTCAAATGCACGTCTTCTTTCCACTTCAATGAATTATTCTGTTGAGCCACCTAGTGCAAGAGACATTGCAGAGGGTGCTGTTATCAGTCTAAATAGGAAACCTTCGAGAAAAGAACAAGTTTGGACTGTTCGAGATGGACTTATTAAACATATAAATCTGGCAAAGAAAAATATATCAGTTAACATTAATCACTTCAATCTTGAAGAGATCTCTAACGCATTAATCGAAGCAGTAAAGCGTGGAGTTGATGTTAAGATGGTTGTTGACTCACTTGAATTTCATAGCAAGCTTCACTCGAGAGAAAAGACTCCCCTATTTGTAAGTGATTATAAAAAACTTAAAGGTGCGGACAGTGAAGCTCCTGTTAGAATTAAATTTTATAGTTTCAATCCTCACTACTCTTCATGGTCATTAAATCACCATAAATATATGTTAATTGACTTTGATGAAAATGATATGGGTAAAGCCAAGCTTCTGGCCGGTTCTTACAACTATTCTAAAACTGCTGAGCACGCGAAATTTGATAATCAAGTTCTCTACAAAGGTGAGCGCTTCGCCGAGATCATTAAAGCTTTTAAAATAGAGTTTGATTACCTATGGAGCCTTGAGAGAAATCAAGATGATTCTTTAAGTCCAACATTCACAACTCAATTTTCAAAACCACAAAATGGTCTTATTACTCTTCACACGAGTTCACCATTTTCATTGAAATGGAAAGAGGCCGTGTTACTAGAGAGTCAAATCAAAACTCTCTATCCTGATGCTCCATTTTTTGGAAAGCACTCTCACTGCGCATATTATAATGTGGTAAAAAAAGTTTTTATAAAAAGAGATAGAGTATCTGTTTGTCGCTAAATAAGAGAAATAAAATATTCTTTATTGTCGACTTCGAAACTAACCAACTCACAAGGCGCTGAACCCGACTTTAAAACTTCCGAGCAGATTTCATTAAGGCTAATTCCTTTTGAATCGAGCTGGACTTTAACTTTTTCAGGAAAAAAACTTTCTAGTCTGAATACTTCAGCCAAAGAGACCTTAAACTCCTTATCAATCTTTTGGTTATCTCTAATTGATACCTGAACCCAACGAGCTTGATTTACTGAAACGGCTTTATGCCCTTCAATAATAGGTTCTATCAATTGACTAGAATGGAAAATCTCATCGAATATCTGATACCAATTTACATTTGCTCCTACTTTTATCATTAAGTTTTTTAGGCCAACAAAGGATTTTATAATCATAAAAAACTCATCGCCGCCGGCACTTCTAAATAGCCATTTTTTTTGACCCAGAATTGAATTGATTTTTAATACGTAGTCCCAGTTTTGAAGATTGAAGCTTTTATTAACAATGAATGGTTCAAATAGAATCATGCTAAGCATTCTTAAATGTGGTCTAATCATTTCTAATATCTCTGGCTTAAACCCCATGGCTTTGTAGTATTCAAAGTCATCAAAATCTTCTTCCGACCTCAACTTCTTAATGAGAGATGTAAGTGAACCTACAAACTCATTTGGAAACTGATAAAACTGGCCAAAGTCGATGACACCAATCTTTTGATCACTGAGAAAAAGAAAGTTACCGTGATTACTATCTCCTTGAGTGAAGCCCAAAGCTAATAAGTGAAGGTAGGTAAAAGCTAAGTTTTCTGAATATCTTTTAGAGAAAATTTTTATATTGTCATCAGTTGTGGGAAATAATCTTTCACTTACAATAAAGTGCTCACAGCTTTGATTTTTGTATATCCTTGGAATTCTGAAGTGATTATTGTCGGTAACAAGACTAAAAATATGTGAATGCATATTGGCTTCATTTTTAAAATCGCATTCTTTTTTTAATAAAGATTCGATCATTCTTCCATAGTCATTGATATCAATACTTGTTTTCTTTTTAATTATTTTTTTAGGAAGTATTTTCAGTATGCTTTGTTGATATTTTATTTGATTATCTAATCCTGGAAATTTGAGTTTTATCACTTTAGGAGATTCTGCATCGATCGCATTTACCTGCCCAATTGATGCACTCGCAATGCACTCACCAACAGTGTAAGTCTCAGGAAATTGAACCCCCGACTCTTCAATAATTCTTTTAATTTTTTCCCTGCTAAGAACTTCACTCTTTTGAAAGCTCAAATCTTTGATTATTTGATGATGCTTATCGTTAGTTCCAAGGTACTGACACATTTTTAAGAACACACCACGTTCTTTTTTAATAAAGCGCTCTAATTTCAATGCCGCAGCTGTATTTCCAGACTTTCCTATAGATTTCTTATACTTAATAAAGAAATATAAAAAGATGAATGTCCTAAAAGTATGTTTTATCATTTGTTTTCTTTTTGCTAGTATTCTCTCATGGAAAAGTATCAAAAGATTGGCACAATTTGTATTCTAATTTTAACAGTTTATGCAACAGCTGCTGTTTTGACATTTACTAAGTCTGTAATGATTCCTTTCGTCTTTTCAATATTTCTTTATTTAATAATATCGAGAGCAATGCTTTGGTTACAACATAAATTCAATCTTCATCACAATCTCTCTCTCATTATAACAGTATTTGTTTTTGTCATAGCAATTGTCTCTGTGACCTTCATAACTTCAAGTTCAATAGATTCGTTTATAAAGGGTGCTGATCAATATAATGGTAAAGTTCAATCAGCAGTAACTTATCTTGAGAGTGCGGCACATAATTACGGCATAGATGCCAAAAAATACGATCTCCAAGGAAAACTTAAGAGTCTTCCTATATTCTCATTTCTTAAAAGTTTTACAGGAAGCTTAATTAGTCTTTTTTCAAACACTATTCTCATAATAATCATCACATTATTTCTTTTAACAGGTGAAAGTATAAGTAAAAGAGAGCTTAAAACATTTGAAGAGATAAAGTCTGTAATTGCAAAATATGCTGCTGGTAAAATCCTTCTATCATTAACTACTGGCCTATTGAGTTATATTACTTTTCTGATTGCTGGGCTCGACCTTGCAGTCATGTTTACCGTGCTCGTTATATTCTTAAACTTTATTCCTAATATTGGATCTGTCATTGCCGTAGTTGTACCTCTTCCTGTTTTACTTTTACAGTTCGGAATGGGATGGCAGTCAATATTTGTTCTTGTTATCACAGGAGTGCTTCAGACTGTCGCAGGTAATATTGTAGAACCTAAAATGTTTGGTGAAAGCATGGACCTTCACCCGGTTACGATTCTTCTTTTCTTAGCCTTCTGGGGATTTATTTGGGGAATAGCTGGTATGTTTTTAAGTGTTCCAATAACAGTTGCACTAAAGATAATATGTAGTCGTTTCACAATAACTAAGCCCGTAGCTGAAATACTAGCGGGACGATTTAACTAAGACTTTAATTTCTCTAGAGCTTTTTTCATTCGCTTCGCAGCTTCCGTTAAAGTCTTTTCATCAGTTGCGTACGAGAGTCTAATACAACTAGGACTCCCAAAAGCTCCACCAGGTGTAGTCACAACAAGTGCTTCTTCTATTAAGTATGAGCATATATCTTCAGAAGTATTAAGCTTCTTTCCATCGAGTTCACTTCCAAAGAAAGAAGATACATCTGGAAAAAGATAGAATGCTCCCTCGGGTTGTCTCACTTTCAAGTGTTTGATCTCGCTCAATAAAGAAAACATTAGATTCCTACGTTTTAAGAATTCATCTTTCATAAAGGAGACTTTCTCTTGCCCACCTTTAAGGGCAGTAATCGTTGCAACTTGTGCCACGGCATTTGCACCTGAAGTGAACTGTCCTTGAATTTTATTGCATGCTTTAGCAATGTCTAGTGGAGCTGCGATATAACCAATTCTCCATCCAGTCATGGCGAAGCCTTTAGAGACTCCGTTAACAGTTACAACTTGATCTTTAATTTTTGAAAAGCTTGCCATACTGGTGTTTCGCCCAGTGAAGTTTATATATTCGTAAATTTCATCTGACACGATTACGCAATTTGGATACTTTTCAAAAACACTTGCAAGATCTGCAAGCTCTTCTTGAGTATAAGCTCCACCTGATGGATTACAGGGATTACTAAAGATGAATGCTTTAGTCTTATCATTTATTGCACTTTCTAATTGGTCTTTTGTAATTTTAAATCCAGTATCAACAGTTGTATCTATAACGACTGGATTTCCTTCAGCAAACTTAACCATCTCAATATAACTAACCCAATAAGGAGCAGGAAGAATAACTTCATCACCTGGGTTAACAATTGATAGAACAACGTTCATTAGCGACTGCTTAGCTCCAGTGCTCACTATTACTTGGTCGAAAGTATAATCTAGTCCATTATCTCTTTTAAGTTTTTCAACAACTGCGAGTCTTAAGTCTTTAAGTCCTGGTACTGGAGTATAAGATGAGAAATTATCATCGATTGCTTTTTTAGCTGCATCTTTTATAAAGTCGGGAATATTAAAGTCGGGTTCTCCAAGAGTGAGACTAATAACGTCAAGGCCCTTCTCTTTTAGCTCTGTAGCAAGTGCGGCCATTTTAATAGTTACTGATTCTTGTAGATTATTTGCTCTGTCTGAAATTACGCTCAACGTATCCCCCATTTAACTTCTATATAATAGATCTGTAAAAAAAGTAGATTCCTCATTGAAGTAGGATTTACTCTCCCATAGTTTACTAGAAATATTGGTAAAATGCTTGCCAATTATTTCACGGTAAAATTCTCTTGATCGACGCAAAGCATAGGTGTCATTGAAATCGAGATCTTCAATTTGCCTATCGAGTTCTCTATCCGTTGGAACACTTAGGTAAAGATACTTCACGCGAGAAGCAATAATAGGGACTATCTTTTTTAAGTCTTTTTCATCGATATATTGAAACACAGAATTACATAATGCTAGATCAAAGCGGACAGAATTACTTTCTGCCCTTTTACACCAGTCTTGAATAGATTCGTTATAAAGAGTGAGTTTAGTGGATTCAACTGGTTTAAGTTTACGAGCGCGGGCTTTATCAAATGCTATTTTAGAAGGTTCAATTCCACATGCTTTATATGGAATAAATGCCTTCATCATTTTTTGAAACATATATCCATAACCAAAGCCCAAATCAATGATGCTTGAAACATCAATTAACTCGAGCTCTAAAAAGGACTTTAGATATTTGACATGATCGCCGGCATTTCCAATTCCGTCCATGGTTTTTGGACTGGAATAGTTATGATCCCAGTACTCCTTACCAAATGACATTTTATTTAAACGTAGCCGTTATTGGGCAGTGATCACTTACGTTGCTATAACTTTTTCCTAATTCACTATCATAGGTCTCTACGCAGTTGACTGCTTTACAGTGAGAACCAACTTCAGCACTTTCAAGTTTCATTCCCATAAAGTCAGGAGAGAATAAAACATGATCAAGTGTTGATGGAATTTCTATATCATCATGACGATTAGGGCCTGACCAGTAAGATGTACATTTTAGATTATCAGTAATTGTTCTCGTACCAGACTTTGCAAGAAGGTCTTCAAAGTTTAAATGATCTAGATCAGTTGATTTTGCACTACTTTTATTCCAACCTGTTGTGTTTAAATCTCCAAGAACAACAATATTTTTGTGACCAGCAACTCTTAAGTTTCTCATCATTTTTAAAATATATTTATATTGTCTTTCTCTCTTTTCGTAATTTCGAGTTCCACCACCAGCTTTTAAATGAAGGACAATTGCGACAAATTTTAGTCCAGAATCTTTAACCTTGAAAAAACCCAGAAGCGCAGGCCTTAGAGAACTACAACCATATGAAGTTATTCCACCCAGGTCAGCGATTTTTGGATCTTCAATGATATTTTCCAGCTCAAGGGTATCTTTTTTATACATGAAACCAAGATTTTGGCTTCCTCCGCCTCCACATTTTGAAAGGGACAAGCCGTAACCTGGAAATTCTTTGCTTGCAAATTGTTCAAACGAATTATTGTTATATATTTCTTCTGTAGCAATTAAGTCTGAGTTTAGATTAGTTATAATTTTTTTGAGTGCGGCTTTATCAGTCTGTTCACTTTTTTTATCGTAATTTCTAATATTATAAGAAGAAATCCTTAAACTAGCTGAAGCTGAAAATGATAAGATTAGAAGTAATAATAGACTTTGTTTCACTCGCGACCATCCCTTGGTAAATTGTTTTTCTTCCATGTTTTTAACAAACAAGTCTAATCAGACTTTGAAAAACAACGACTCTATGTAATCGCGAGATCGACATTATGTAAATGCTTAAAAAAATTATTTATGTTAAGGTTTGGTTAGCGACCTAAGGTTCTAAATTCTTCATTTGTCTTAGGGTTAACCAAAGTGTCTCTATTCTTATACAGACGCGGTGTTGAATACAATAGTCCCATGGCCTTATGCTTAGGCATGATCTTATATCTATCAGGATACATATCCTTGAGTTTTTCACTCACCTTTTTAGCGCTACTCATAGGCATACTTGGAAAAAGATGATGCTCCGTGTGGTATCCAAAATTCAAAGTAACAAATTCCATAACAGGGTTATTAGTAACACTAAGGGAGTTCATTAAAGGATCATTTATCTTCGTGTAAGGACTTAGATTATGATTGGTAGAGATATAACTCATAACTGTATAGTTTTGAATCATAAATGGAATGACTGCAAGCCAAAGCCAATTTTCAACTCCAATAAAAGCTAAGTAAGTGATTGCGAGAATAACATTAAGTGTGAACTCCATTGTTACTTTCTTGTGGTTCATTCTATCCCACATCTTATTTCCAAATCTCATATAAACTTGATTTAAAACTGCTTGAAATGAAAACCACCAGAAAAAATATAGGAAACTTCTTTTGTGTCCAGAACCCGGAGTGAAGGGATAAGCCCATTTCATAAACTTACTTCTTTTCCAAATCATTTTTGTTGGAAAAGCATCTGGATCTTTATAAAGAAGTTGAGTGTTACCGTGGTGAAGATTGTTATGCCAAAATCGCCAGTAACTTGGAGAAATTAAGTAAGGTGCAAATCCAAAAAAGCCAATAAAGTTTTGTAGCTTCTTATTTTTTATAACCGCACCGTGCATAACTTCATGACAAAGAAATGCTCCCCCACCAATTAAAACTCCCATGATCATAGAAAGAATTAACTTCACAGGCCAAATAAGTTCAAAGTTTAAAAGTGCGTAAATAATAGTAACGACACCACCAAAGAAAAGTGCACCGTAAGCTAGACGCCAAGGTTGTCTCTTAAAAGTTTCTTTTGGTAATTCTGCAGATACTGCTCGATTGTATTGCCCAAGGCTAAGTAGTTCTTCTGTAGTATCTATGTGAACACTTTCCAAGTGAACCTCGCTGTTGTTAGTTTAAAGTATAGTTAAATTTTTAACAAACCAAAGTCTTTGTGTCACTGACTTTGAAGGCTGACTAAGCGTTTTCTGAAGATCAAACCTAAAAATAAGGCAACAATTGTGAGGGAGACAGCAAGACCTATCCACAGTCCTTGTGCATTCATAGACCTGTTAAACGCCAAGTAGACTCCAAAAGGTATACCCAGTGCCCAGTATCCAACTAGAATAGAAATAAACGGCTCTTTAGTCATAGCAAGACCTCGAAGAATTCCGCCCAGCGTTATTTGTAAACCATCAACGATCTGAAAGATAGCAACTATAAATAATAACCCGACACCAATTTCAACTACGTATGGGTCACTGGTCACGAGTCTCATAAGAAATTCTGGAAAGAAAATATAGATTAAAGCTGAAAATACCATAAATGCACTCGACATAAATAGAGATGAGAATGCATAGTCTTTTACACCTTGATTATTTCCCTCGCCAAACTTTGCTCCAACTTTGACACTGACAGCACTTGAAATTGATAGTGGAACCATGAATGTAATAGAGGCAATATTAGTTATAATTGAATTCGCTGCGGATACTCCAACTCCCATTCCTCCAGCTAAAATTGCAACAACACAAAATGCTAAGACCTCTATAAAGAACATCGAGGCAATTGGAAGGCTAAACTTAAAAGTACGTTTAATAAATTCAAAATCTACTTTAGAGTTTTTAAAGTATTTTCGTGCATAGATTAAAATGGTGAGCATGAGAAAAACTCGAATTGAAAAACTGGCATAAGCCAAACCATCAAAGCCCATCCCACTTATATTTTCGACTCCAAAAACAAAAAAATAATTAAGTCCCAGATTAACAAAAACAGCAACGATCGAGATCAAATTTGCAAAGAAGACATCCTCAAATGATTGTAGAAACTCTTTTACGGCTTGAAAGACGAAGGCCAGTGGAAAAGACCAAGCAATTATTTTATTATAACGCTGAATAAATGGGACCATCTCTGATTCAATTCCCATCATAGGAACAAATTCATTTACAACAAGCATGACACCACAAAGGAATATCCCAGCTAAAATAGCAAAGACTATTGAACTCAAAAAGTGCTGTTCAATATTCTTTCCTGTGCCTCGCTCAATTGCTAGAGCTGGTGAAAGTCCCATCATAAGACCGATTCCAAATAAAAAGACTGGATTAAAGACACCAGTAGCAACACCTATTGCTCCTACTGATAATGTAGAGTGAGCCGCAGCAACATACATATCTCCAGCAGAGATAAGCATGACACCGATTTGTCCAAGAATAATAGGAATTGAGAAAAGCGTTAAGCTCTTTACTGCTTTATGATTATAGACCTTCATTATTCATTACATTTTGCAAACTGATCATATAAATAGATATTATTTTTCTTAACATGCTCTTTAACTTTGCTATAAAGATCTTGATCCGTTAACAGCGTTCCTAAGATAGAACAAAATAGAGTCTTACCAACATAATCGATAAGATTGTCAGGAGAATCTCCAACATCGTTTACTTTCATGACATCTTGAGGCTTCCATGACGTTACATTGTATTTAGTTTCCCAAGGCCAGCCTACGAGGTATTCTTCATAGTAAATAACAACTTGTTTACCTTCAAACTCATAAAGTTGCTCGCCTAGGTCTTCATTTCGAACAGAGAAATAAGAAGTTAATTTATCACCACTTCCCTCATCCATAGTACCTTCCCAGGTTTTAATTATTTTACCTTTTTTTGAGATTTTAACTAAATTTCCAACTCTCTTTCCAGAAGAAAAAGAGTATTGATAAAGTATTAAGTAAGTAAGAAAACCTACTGATAATAAAATAAGAGGTACTAAAACTTTAACTTTCCATGATTTCATCTATTTTCCTGCAATACTAACTTGATTGAATCTTATTTTTGGAGAGAAAAAGCCTCTATCTCCTGTCGCGTAAATTTTGTCACCAATTGCTTTAATGTTCAATAACATTCGGTGAAAATTTCCAGCAACAGTAATTCCTTTTACAGGTGCTACTCTCTTACCATCTTTGCAAAGGTAACCTGAGGCTCCAAATGAGAATTCTCCAGAAATAGCATTTGCTCCGGAGTGAATTCCTTGAAGGGAGTGAATCTCAAGATATTCTCCATCAGTCATTGAAGTATCACTTGTTTTCCCCGGTTGAATAACCTTAATTGTTCCGCCAGTTCCCATAGCACTCTTTGGTCCTCTGGATGCATGGCCGGTTGTTTGAGTTTTATAAAAATTTGCAGTTGCGGTGTTATGATAAAATGATTTTAGTTTTCCATTTTCTAGAAGAGTAAGATCAGTTCTTCTTACACCTTCGCTATCAAATTCATAGTTAAAGAATGCATCTTTATATCTTGGCATATCAATTATTGATAGTTCATCCATTGCAACCTTATCTCCGAGCTTTCCAGCATATGGATTTGTTTTCTCAATTGCTGCTTTCGCTGAAAACATATTCCCAAAACTTCCAAGAACAGTTTGAAGGGAATCTTCAGTAAAAATAATATCGTATGCACCAGTTTTAACAGGGTTTGCTCCAAGCCAATTGGACGCATGGAGGAGGCTCTCTTCTACGCACTCTTCTAAATTGAGATCACTCATCTTTCTTCCCATTGAACTATGGTAATGCATTGAGTTTTCTGAACCTTCATTAATAAGGGCTGAAGTATAACAACTCGTATAATATTCAGTATCGAAACCAAATGTTCCCAAGCTATTAAGGTAATAAGATGCAGACTCTCCCTCACTTAAACCGTTATAAGGAACAGATTGAACTCTTTTGTCTCTTTTTTGAACTTCACTTTCAAGCTTTAGACAAAAGTCTATTTTTTCTTTAGTCGGTATATCTTCTTTTTTAAACTTACTCTCCGAGATTAGATCACCGTCAGATTTAACGCTAATTGTTTGATACTCGTCCGTATCGGTATTGATTGCATTTTCAATTGCAGCTTTTGCAGCAAATTCTAGAGATTCATCGTCCATAGCTTCAGAATAAGAGAGTCCGACTTTATTATCTTTAATCGTTCTAATACCAATAACTGAGGAGCCTGAGAGTTTATATTTATCGATTTCACCTTTTTGAGCACTTACAGAAAAAGAGCTTCCAGTACTTAAAATTGCATCGGCACTATCGGCTCCGTTTTTCTTAGCAAATTCAATCATCTTTTCTAAATTATTTTTTAATTCGTTTTTCACGCTTGACCTCCAACTAAGATCTCATCTACTTTAATAGCTGCCTGTCCTACATTTGCAGGAATACTTCCACTAACAGATCCGCACATCCCAACGGATAGTTCAAAGTTATCTCCAACCATACTTATTTTCTTCAATACATCAGCGCCCTTACCAATCAGTGTTGCGCCTTTTATTGCTTTATCAATTTTTCCATTTTTAACCAGGTATCCCTCTCGGACTGAGAAGTTAAATTCACCAGTTCCTGGATTAACAGATCCTCCGCCCATTTTCTTAGCGTAAAGACCATCACCGAGACTTCCAATGAGTTCTTCCAGTTTATGATTGCCACCTTCAATGAAAGTATTTCTCATTCGACTTGCAGGTGCATACTTATAATTTTGTCTTCTTCCAGATCCAGTTCTTGGATGGCCAGTTTTCATATGTCCCAGTCTATCGCACATGAAGTTTTCTAATCTTCCATTTTTTATTAGTTGTGTTTTTTGAGTTTCCATTCCTTCATCATCAATTGAAAGTGATCCCCACTCTCCGGCGATAGTACCATCATCGACAGCGCTAAGAGCTTCATGAGCGATCATTTCACCTTTTTTATCCCACATTACACTGGCTTTTTTCTCAACACTAGTAGTCTCAAGAAGATGCCCACATGCTTCGTGAAAAATAACACCACCAAATCCATTATCAATTACAACTGGCATTGTTCCAGCTGGACAAGCATCAGCATTTAAAACTGTAAGAGATTGTTTCGTTATATCTTTTGCAAGTTTTTCTAAATTAACCTTCTCAATATAATCCCAACCACCACGAGCTCCGGGGTTATCACTTCCTGTTGACTGATTATTTCCGTCAGCAGAGATCGCTGTAGAACTCAGTCTTATATACGGTCTCTCCTCAGTTGCGTACAAACCTTCAGAGTCAAAGACTTCAATGTTTTGTTTAAACTGCCACAAACCAAGATTAACTTGTGAAATTTTATCACTTTGCTTTCTGGTTAAAGTATCTAGTTTTTTAAGAACTGAAAGTTTGTGCTCAAGAGAGACATCTGTATCGCCTATAGATTCAACTGTTTTATAATCAACTGGTTTTGAAAAATTAAGTGTTCCAGGATTTACAGTTTGATCTTTTTTATAATAAGCGGCGAGATTTCTAGTCATACTGATAAGGTCATCTTTTTTCTTAGAATTGGTATATGCATAAAGTGCTTGAGTTCCAAATATGAGACGAACACCGATACCAAAGTCGATTCCAGACTTAATATCTTTCACCTCAGAGCTTCTAAAACTTATTGATTGATTAGTTGTTTTTTCTACAAAAATATCGCAAAAGCTCGCTCCACACTCTAGGGCTGCTTGAATGACATCATTTGCCGTACTTTTATCTAACACATGTGCTCCTTTGAAATAAGCTATAGTTCAATCTATAGTTGCATTATTTCTCAACAGCACTATTATATCTTATTATAAGAATACTGCATGACGACGCGGTCAAAGGTTGAGTGAAAAGGGTAAGTATGAAATATAAAACGATAGGTGTGATGTGTGGCTCAAGTGATGCTTGTGATAAGAAGTTCCTCGAGATGGCCTACTCCCTTGGAGAGCTTCTTGCCCTAAATAACCATGAAGTAATCTACGGAGGTGGAGCCAAAGGCCTTATGAGGCAAGTTGCTGATGGTGCACTTAACAATAAAGGCATCGTTCACGGCTATATTCCACAATTTATGATTGAAGTTGAATGGCAACATCCAAGTTTAACGAACCTTCAAATTACTGGTTCAATGGATGAGAGAAAACATCTTATGATGACTAAAGCAGATGCAACAATTTTCCTTCCTGGTGGTTCGGGAACAATGGAAGAGTTTTTTGTATGGATGACATCTAAAAGACTAGGTCTTCATACAGGTCCATTAATTATTATGAACTTTGATGGTTACTACGATCCACTTCTCACTTTGCTTGATCATATGGAAAAAGAAAAATTTCATCGTCCACTTCACAGAGACATGTATTCTGTTTGTGAACATTTAAGTGATGTGTTAACAGTTCTTGAAGATGCTCCCTCATGGGCTGAGGACGCTATTAAAAGAGCATCTGTTAATATTGAGGATTGATATCATAACTGTCCATTTATTATACACCCCCTAAAGAGAATTCAATTAGCCTTTAAAAAACTCGTACCGCCTATAAACTAAACTTTATGAGAGGTTTAGCAATATTATTTTTAATTATAGTCGGTCAGGCGCAAGCGGATAATATTCTCAGGTTCAATATCTACAAAAGTCCACTGGGTATCAATTGGAAAAACCCTAAGAGTTTAGCTCGTCTAACAGCTCTGAACACACTGATAGCCGGCAATAAAGAGTTTGGTCATACGCTCGGGCATCTTTCAGTGAGCGTTATGTGCGACTCAGGCACTCAATTTCACACAGGAATGGAGAGAACAGACTTAAGCGAAAGTAAGGAGCTTGTTTTCCAAAAAGGAGCAGGTCTTGGCACTCTTGTTCACAACTTTAAGGGTAATATTGAAAGTGAAAAAAAAGTTTTAGATAGCATTCAATACTCCCTAGAGCATAAGAATGGACGAGATCTAAACTTCATTGAGTTTTTAATTTCTGATCGAGCATGCCAAAGAGCTAGTGATTACTACCAAGCCTATAAAGACTCCAAAACCTGGTTAAACTACGGAATGACCAATAACCCTAGAAGATGTGAAGGATCTGGATGTATCGCCTACGGTAAGTCTTTTTTAGAAATAGTGGGATTTAATGACGAAAATCTTCTGTCAAAATGGCGAGGCGAAGTTGAGTTACCTTATAGTATTATTGGTCCCCACTCCACTAAACTTTATACTGATTCACACGAAGAAGGGGTTCAACTCAAAGATAATCTTAAGTTTGTGAAAATTTCAAAGTTGGTTAATCCATTTAGCAAAAGAGTGACTTGGGCAGATCCAACAGAGAATGCTACGACAATCCGTTACTACAGCCCAGACTATATGTTTAAGTGGATAAAGCAAGAATTTAGAAAAAAACAGTATAAGGTGAGAAAGTTTCAAACCAATTTGAAGTCCAAAGTTGTTACTATTGATCTAAGGGATATAGTGACGCCTGATGAGCCATTCTTTACTAATAACTGTGAAAGCGTACTAAATGTTGATACAGAAAAGTTTACTGCAAAGTAGCTATTAACATCAATTTTCTTATTGAAATCGACTAAAGATTAGACACCCTCTAAAAACTATACACACTTATTGACTTGTAAACGCCTAAAATCACGCCGTATTTCTTGGCACCCGTCTTGTATATATATAAGTGTAACCAAACAAGGGGGATTACATGAAATCAATTTTAACAGCAATCTTTTTTATGACTATCGCAGGACAAGCATTTTCTGCAATTGAATGTGAAACAGCTTTTGGAGAGAAAGCATTCACAATTGAAAAATCATCTGTGGCTTTTTATAAAAAAAGTGAAGGTGGACGAAGCATCTCTTCAACTCTTGGGGTTATGTCTTCAAAGACATCCAAAGGGTTTAGAAAAACTATGTATATAAACGGAAACAAACATATTATTAATATTGATAATCAAAGTGCCTTTTCTCAAAGTGAAGATTTTCTAGCAATCACTAACCCAAAAGGTCACAAAATGACTTACCCATTAACTTGTAAAAATATCTAGTCTCAAGAAAAACTGAGACTATATAATTAAAGATAAGCCGAAGCTTCCCCCTAAGCTTTGGCTTTTTTTTATGCTGCGTAATAAATTAAATTACCAGTCGTAGTTCTCAATTTGTGATCAGGAGTTATAAATTCAACAATTCTTGAGTCATCTACGATCGCAAACAAAATAACATCTTTATTATCTTCATCGGCTTTAAAATCCTCTAGAGAAAACTCTTCCGTTATTTCAATCGACTTAAAGTTCCAGCCTTCATGATATTTGGTATTTAGATTTTCATAACGTCCAACGTCTGGTCTGTGTAAGAAGCATATATCTCTTTGTCCAAGTCCGTGTTGTTGTCTAAAAGTCGCATCGTGAATCGCAATTTGGTAAACATGCTCTTTACCAAGGACGTGAGAGAATTTATTACAAACGAGTGAGTTATAATGATCATCTTCGTTAGCAGCTATAAGGTAGTTAATCTCTGTAAGGTCTACTTGTCCTCCATCATAATCGGCTATAGCTTGACCGTGATGAAAATCGATTCCTCTAATTCTAGCTCTTGTTAATTTATACCAAGAGGTATCGGAAATAAGAACGGGGATTTTTAACTCTCTAAGCTTTATAGCTAGTTGTACACTCCAAACACTTGCTCCAACGATTAAGACTCCGTGCTCACCTTTATTTTTTAAACCAAGCTTATTCGCTAGTGGAGATAAACTGAAGCTATGAAAGACAACAGTAAAAATAATTACGAGAAAAACGATTGGAAGAATATACTTTCCTTCATCAATTCCTTGAGAAGTTAATTTTGACCCAATAGCTCCGGCAACTGATGCAGCAACGATACCTCTTGGACCATAGAGACCAATCAGTAACCGTTCATTAAAAGACATCTCAGAGCCTATTGTTGAAATCAAAATAGAGATAGGTCGGACAACAAAGGCAACTAATAAAATAAAAATATAGTGCACTGGTTGAAGCATTGAGATGATTTCCATATTCATCGTTGCCGATAAAATAATAAAAACACCACTAACAGTGAATATAGAAATTGATTCTCCAAGCTTTTTAACTTCAGCTAATGATGAATAATCTGAATTTCCTAATAATATACCAAATAAAGTTACCGTCATTAACCCTGTTCCATGTTGAAATGACTCAGACAAAGCAAATAAACCAATCACTGAAGAGACGAGAAAAGGAAGTTTTAAAAATTCTGGAATAAGGGCTTTCTTAGTTAACCAAAGAGTTAACCATCTCGCACCATAGCTAAAGCCAAGTGAGATCAACACAATTTTAATTAAGCTCACAAAAAGCATGCCACTTGTAACATATGCGCTTGAGAAAAGAATATACTCGTAAACTAAAATTGCAAGAATCGCTCCCACAGGATCGTTTACAATTCCTTCCCACTTTAAATAATTAGAAACTCTTTTCTTTAATCTCGCCTCTCTCAAAGCTGGCATAATAACTGTTGGACCCGTAACGATGAGTAATCCACAAATGAGTAAACTAATATTTAAACTCAACCCCGCGATATAGTAACAAGCGAGAGTACCGATACCCCAATTGAGTAGAACACTGACAGAGAAGAGTCTCTTCATCCCCTCAGATTGCTTTTTATACTCACTGGCTTTTAAGAGTAACCCTCCTTCAAAAAGAATGATGGCAACTCCCAACTCAATAAGCGGATGTAAGAGATTTCCAAAGACAGCATGGGGATTTACTAGCCCAAAGACTGGACCAACGAGTATACCAGAAAGAGTGAGTAAAATAATAACAGGGATTTTTAATTTCCAACCTAGCCACTGCGAAGTGATACCAAGAGAAAAGACAATTCCCAACGTTTCTAAAATTCCTAAATTCATCATAAAAGCTTAACAGAAATAGAATGAATCTGTGTGTATTTTAATTCACAAATTCAAATATAACGTGTTAAATTAAGTTAGTTTTTTACGCATCGAACAAGGATAAAAGAAATGGAATATAACTTTTTAGAAATTGAAAAGAATTGGCAAGAGTTTTGGGCCAAAAATAGAACTTTTCAAACTGGAACTGATAAATCAAAACCTAAGTACTATGTACTAGATATGTTTCCCTATCCTTCTGGTTCAGGTCTTCACGTTGGTCATCCTGAAGGTTATACAGCTACTGATATTATGGCGCGCTACAAAAGAGCTAAAGGGTTCAATGTTCTTCATCCAATGGGCTGGGACTCTTTTGGTCTTCCCGCTGAAAACTATGCCATTAAAACAGGAACTCACCCTCAAGCAACAACTGAAAAAAATATCGCAACTTTTAAAAGACAACTACAGATGCTTGGCTTCTCATATGACTGGGACCGCGAGGTTGCTACCAGTAATGTCGATTATTATAAGTGGACTCAGTGGATCTTCGTTCAGCTCTACAATAAAGGTTTAGCTTACGAAAGTGAAATGAACGTAAACTGGTGTCCTGAATTGAAAACAGTTTTGGCCAATGAAGAAGTGGTAAACGGTAAAAGTGAAATCGGTGGTCATCCAGTAGTTAGAAAACCTATGAAGCAGTGGATGCTTAGGATTACAGATTATGCAGATCGCTTACTTGAAGATCTTGATGATATGGATTGGCCAGAATCAGTAAAAGAGATGCAAAGAAACTGGATTGGAAGAAGTGTTGGAGCAGAAGTAGATTTTAAAACTGAATCAGGTGAACTAATAAGTGTCTTTACGACAAGGCCAGATACACTTTTTGGAGCAACTTATATGGTTCTAGCCCCTGACCATGAACTTGTATCAAAGATTACAACTGATGAGTTTAAAAAAGAAGTAGAAGCTTATGCCGTTGAAGCGAGTAGGAAATCTGACCTTGAAAGAACCGAATTAAATAAAGACAAAACTGGTGTTCACACTGGAGCATTTGCTATCAACCCTGTTAATGGAAAAAAAGTTCCCGTTTGGATTTCAGATTACGTTCTTTCTACCTATGGGACTGGAGCTATTATGGCCGTTCCAGCTCACGATCAAAGAGACTGGGAATTTGCGAAAGAGTTTGACTTAGATATTGTTCAAGTTCTCGCTGGTGGGGATATTGAAAAAGAAGCTTTTACTGAAGATGGAAAGCATATAAATTCTGACTTCCTTGATGGTCTTGGCAAAGAAGAAGCGATTGAAAAGATAAATTCATTTCTTGAAGAAAAAAAACTTGGAAAAATGACGATTAATTATAAACTTCGTGATTGGCTTTTTTCACGCCAAAGATACTGGGGAGAACCATTCCCACTTTTGAAAGATAAAGAGACAGGAAAGATTGTTAGATGTCTTGAGCCTCATGAATTACCAGTTGTGCTTCCCGAAGTTGAAAAGTATGAACCATCTGGAACAGGTGAATCTCCACTTGCTACAATTGATGAATGGCTATATTTTAAAGATGAAGTTTCAGGAAAAGAAGTAAGAAGAGAAACAAATACCATGCCTCAGTGGGCCGGGTCTTGTTGGTATTATCTTCGCTTCATCGATCCAAAGAATACTGAAAAGCCTTGGGATGAAGATTTAGAAAAGTACTGGATGCCAGTTGATTTGTATATAGGTGGAATGGAACACGCAGTTATGCACCTTCTTTACGCCAGATTTTGGCATAAAGTTCTTTTTGATCTAGAACTAGTTTCTACGAAAGAGCCATTTAAGAAACTTGTTAATCAAGGAATGATACTTGGCTCAGACGGTGAAAAAATGAGTAAGTCTCGTGGAAATGTCATCAACCCAGACTCCGTTGTCCAAGAATATGGTGCAGACACTTTAAGATTATATGAAATGTTTATGGGCCCTTTAGAAAAAACTAAGCCTTGGTCAATGAATGGTGTAAAAGGTGTCTATGGGTTTATCTCTAAGGCATATAAAACTTTTGCGAACTCACAAAACTGGGCTGAATCAGAAGACGCTGAGACGACAAAGCTTCTTCATAAAACAATTAAAAAAGTAACAAGTGATATTGAAGAAATGAAGTTCAACACTGCGATCTCACAAATGATGATTTTCACAAACCATTGTACCAAAGAGAAAAAGTTTACTAAGAAGACGGCTTCAATATTTGCACAAATTGTTGCACCATACGCTCCCCACGCAGCAGAAGAAATTTGGAAAACACTGGGTAACACTGACAGTCTCAGCTTCACTGCCTGGCCTGAATTTGATGAAACTCTTGCAAAAGATGAGTTGATCACAATGGCAATTCAAGTTATGGGTAAAACGCGCTCAACAATCGAAGTTGAAGCCGATATATCTAAAGATGATTTTATGGCAAAAGCTAAAGCAGACCCTAAAGTTGCAAAATACTTGGAAGGTAAAACAATTGTTAAAGAGATTTATGTTCCTGGAAAGATTTGTAATTTTGTTGCAAAATAAATAAAAAAAGCCCCAGTTTTGGGGCTTTTTTTGGCTTTGAATTTCTTTATCTCTAAAGAGTAATATCAACAAACCCTTCAAAGATAAATCCTGCATCACGTTTAAGCTCTGCTGTCATGTCTTGTCCAGTAGGAGCAATCCCCTTAAATTTAACAGCTCCATTCGCTATAACTTCAACTTCTTTATTAAGATCAAGATTTTTTGAAGATAGATATACTCGTAAAGTTTTAACTCCAAGTCCAACATCAATCTTGATCGTATTTGCTTCTATTTTTGCTTTCACTTCAACAACAGTTCTTTCAGCAGAAAATTCAGTTGCTTTCAACCAAAAGTACCTATCTCTAGGACCTTGGTAAAAGTCATTTCCATTACTCCAAGCATCTGTATAAACCTCTTTTCTAAAATAGAACATTCCTGCAAGCTCAGTTTGGTAAAGATCTCTAGAATTTTCGGCAAAAAGGTTTCCTAAAATATTTTGGTACTTAGCTTTTGGATAATTATGTGACCCGTTATAGAAATCCATAACAAATCCAGACTTCTTACCAAGTTTTTTCTCCAGAGCGGTTATTTCTCTTTCTTGTTTTTTACACCTTGAGATGAAAACAGAGAAGTGATCTTGCAACCCTTGAAGGTGATAGTACTTCATATTAAAATATGGAAGTAGGTTTTTTTCTACTTGATGCTTCTCATCCATTCCAGCTGCAACTGGCATAAAGAACGCGTAGTCATCAGTTAACCAGTGACCAGCTCTTGTGATTCCCATTCCCCCCATTGAGTGACCTGTTAACCCAATACCGTTTGGATCTAAGTAGAGATCATTTCTTAATGATTGGTTTAAGTCACGTAAGTAACTAAACATATGTGCTCCCCAATTCAGTCCAGAACCCGATGGCATAACGAGAACAAAGCCAAGAGAATCTGCCATAGACTTTAAATCTGCGGCGTACATATTAATAACATTTAAAGAGCCACTTCTGTTACTCGTACTTGCTCCTCCACCATGAAGAAAAACAAGTGTCTTTAAATCTTTTTTACCTTTTAATTTTTGAGGAATGTAATAGACGAGATCATATTGAAAGTTTAATGGTGAAGTCGCTGGTTGATACTTAATTTTTGTAAGCGCTCCATACTTATTAAAAATTTTACCTTTATTAAGATCTACAGCTTTAATGTCAGGATAGTTAAATGAAGATACCGGCCCAGAAGAAACAGAAGGACTCTCTGTAACAACATTCACTGGTGAGTCTTTCGTTTTTTTACAGTCACTTATGACAACTTTATTGAAAAGACTTCTCTTATAAGTAATTTCGGAAACTCCACCAGAGACAACTTCAACTTTTACTTTTGACGAGCCATCTTTATAAACTCTTCCGTTATTTATACCTTTTTTAAAACTAAAAACTCTCTTAGCTTCACCACTGAGCTTTAATGAAACTCTAGCAGCTGTAAGATGCATGCCTACTTTTGATCCGTCGCTTTGGTTGGTACAAGTGAAATCATTATTGGCCATTGCAAATGGACTTATAGCTAGTATTGCCAAACATAATAGATGTTTCATTAATTCTCCTAGGGTAATAGTAAAAAATATAGATATCACGAGATGACGCAAAGCGCTACAAAGATGAAGATTTTACATATTCTATTAATAAGAATCAATGACTTAGGTGTAATTTACTAAAAATCTAGACTCTACGGTTAATGACTTATTACAAGTTTTCTTAGACTATTTCTCATTGAAACTATTAAAATAAAGGACTCAAATGAAATTACTTATTCTAGCAATGGCACTAATCTTTAATAGCTGTGCCTCTTACCAACCTGGAAAAGGTGCTTTAATTGTCAAAGGTAATCACCCAAAAAATACGCCAATTACGGGATATATTGATAAGGATTTTACAACTGATCACTACGTACTTTTACAATTTACCTTTGGAAATAAAACTGCGGAGTGGACGAGAATAAAAAACATTTCAATCGATTTAAAAACTAAAGAAGCAAATAGCGCCTCAGTTGTTCTCGGACAAGATCTAAATGATTGGTCAGATGCAATTCAAAATAAAATTGCCATTGATAGTCACAACAGAGCTGTCCTACTTGGATCAATAGCAGCAGCAGGTGTAGTTACAATGGGCGCAAGTGGAAATAGAGGTGGCATTGTTGCTGGTGCAGCCCTGTATACTGGATCAATTGCAGTCTTAGCAGCAAATGATATTGCTGACGGAATTAGTGATCTTGAAAGAGCAAAAATGATTCCTAAAGGTCACCTCTACTCTCCAATATCTATTCCTGCAGGCTTAGTTGTTAAAAGATGGATACTTTTAAAAATACCGTACGACAAGATTCCAGGAAATATTTATTTAGATGTAAATTATGAAAAGAATGGAAAGGTTCGTTATGAATTACCAATTAAAAATATTAATACAAATGAAGTCTAAATATGAAAGTTAATAATATAGACAGTTACAACAAAGCCCACCAAATGAGCTTAGCTGACTCTGATAAATATTGGAGAGATATAGCGAAAGGCTTTTCTTGGATAAAAGAGCCTAAGCTAATTCAAAGCGGAAACTTTAACGATTTGAATGTTAAATGGTTTGAAGATGGACTTTTAAATATAACAGAAAATTGCATCGATAGACATGCGGCTGCAACTCCAGAAAAAATTGCAATTCATTGGGAGCCCAACGATCCTGCGGATGATGCTTTAAGTTTTACCTACAAAGAATTACTCCAACAGGTAAACAAATTTGCAAATGTTTTAAAGAGTAAAAATGTGAAGAAGGGAGACAGAGTTTGTTTCTACATGTCTATGGTTCCGGAACTTCTTTTTGGAGTCCTAGCATCGGCACGGATTGGTGCGATCCATTCAGTAGTTTTCGGAGGCTTTTCTGCTAAAGCACTAGCAGACAGAGCTATTGATTGCGATTCAAAACTCATCGTTACCTGCAACGAAGCTCCAAGAGGAGACAAGTTTATTCCTTTAAAATCAATCACTGATGAAGCTTGTGAGCAAGCAAAGTGTGTTGAAACAGTTCTTGTTTATAATCGTACAAATACGAAAGTTAGCATGAAAGAGAAACGAGACTTTGATCTATCAATACTTTTAAGTGAAGCATCTAACGAATGCAATCCAGAACCAATGGCTTCTGAAGACCCTCTATTTATTCTTTATACATCTGGGTCAACTGGACAACCAAAAGGTCTACAGCATTCCACAGCGGGCTATATGGCCTGGACCAGCGAAACATTTAGCAAAGTATTTCAATATGAGAAGAATGATATTTATTGGTGTACTGCAGATATAGGTTGGATAACTGGTCACAGCTACATCACTTATGGGCCACTTCTCAATGGTGCAACTCAAGTAATGTTCGAAGGAATACCAACCTACCCAACACCTGCAAGATTCTGGGAAGTTATTGATAAGTATAAAGTTACGCATTTCTATACCGCGCCTACGGCAATAAGGGCTTTAGAAGCATGCGATATTTCCAATGTAGAAGGTGCCAGCCTAGAAAGCTTAAAAGTACTTGGAACAGTTGGAGAACCAATAAATGAAGAAGCATGGAATTGGTACAATGAAAAAATTGGAAAAGGTAAATGTCCAATTGTTGATACTTGGTGGCAGACAGAAACTGGTGGGATTATGATTTCAAACCTTGCTGGTGCAACACCTGCGATTCCTTGCCATGCAACGACTCCTCTGCCCGGAGTAGAGGCAATACTAGTAGACTCAAATGGAGAAGTTATTGAAGGTAATCCTGCAGAAGGTAATCTATGCATTAAAAGGCCATGGCCTGGAATAGCTAGAACCATATACGGCGATCACGAAAGATATAGACAGACTTACTTTGAAACTTACAAAGGTTACTACTTTACGAGTGACGGAGCTAAAAGAGATAAGAACGGTAATTATAGAATTACTGGCCGAGTTGATGATGTCATAAATGTTTCAGGTCATAGGATCGGAACAGCTGAAGTTGAAGATGCAATTGGTCTTCACACTTTTGTCATTGAAGCTGCAGTTGTAGGCCTGCCACATGATATTAAAGGTCAGGGAATTATGGCCTTCATTATACCTTCAAGTTCTTTATCTTTGAGCGAATCGCAATTACATACAGAGCTCAATCAACTTATCGTGAAGCAAATTGGTCCAATCGCAAAATTGGACAAAATAATTGTAACTGAAGGATTACCAAAAACTCGATCGGGTAAAATAATGAGACGAATTCTAAGAAAGCTCGCCGCTGGTGAGTTTGATACAATTGGTGATACATCGACACTCTTGAATCCAGAGATTGTAGAAAATTTAAAGAATAAGTTATAAAAAAAGCCCCATTTTATGGGGCTTATTACTATGCAGAATTTAATTTCGGTTATATTTTTCTAAGTGCATCTCTTGCTGCAGATCTTACATCACTATCATTATCGTCTAGAGCTCTAATTACATAATTTCTAGCAGAGTAGTTTCTTGTTTCACCAAGAGCAAAAACTGCTTGTTGTCTAACTAACCAAGAGCTTGCTCTTGAAAGTTGTCCAAGCTTATCAATTAGGTTGATATTCAAGTTAGTAAAGTTACCTGATTGTGTAATTGATCTAATTGCAATATTCGCAGCAGACCTAACGTCAGAGTCAGAATCGGCCATTGCCGCAACAACTGTATCGATATATCTATTAATTCTTGATTCACCCATTAGACGAACAACCATTTGACGAGTGATCCACCCACCTGAGCTTAAAATTTGCTCAAAAACATTTTTATTACTTCTCATTACTTGTATAAAATCTTGAGACTGCTTGATAATATTAATAGATGTAGAAGCTGCAGAGCGAACATCACTATCAGAGTCACTTAGTGATCCAAGTAAAGGAATTATTCCTTGGGCCGTTTGTAATTGACCAATTATTTTTGCACTAGCTTGTCTAACTATCCATGAACTACTTCTTAAAGTTGGTGTTACGATATCTAGTATTTCTATCGCTTGGTAAGCGAGATCCATTTGCCTTGGAAGATCTCTAAGAACTCTTCCTGCAGTTGATCTTACATCACTATCAGAATCTCCCATTGCACGAAGAGCAATACTTAATGCTCTAGGAGCTGGAAATCTTGTTAGTTCCGCAATTGCAGCTTGGCGTCTTTGCCATCCACCGTTGTCATAGTCTCTTTCAATTTGATTTAACTGATAATCGTATTGCCCACTCGGAGTTGGGTATGGATTTGGAACAGGGTCTGGAATTGGTGTTGGATCGGGAATTGGATTGGTAGATCCAACAAGACCAACAAGTACACAGTTTGCATTTTGAAACTGACCACTTCTTTGTCCAAGTCTCAGAGCTTTACTACACTCTTTTCTTGCTTCTTTACAAGCTTCTTGCTCGGAGAAACCTTCTCCAAAGTATGCGTTGATAATATTTCCATTTCCTCTAAGCATATCCGTTTGGCAAACTAGTGCGAACGAATTCATAGAGATGAAAGCAGTTGTTAAAACAACAAGAGATTTTGTTTTAATCATTTGTTTCTCCTTAAGGGTAGTTTTGTTTATCATTTTGCGAATGACTCTAGGACTCTCATAACAGAAACTTGATTAAAAGGTAGATTAGGAGCGTGTTCGTGAAGTTTATTCCCTATTAGTTTAATGGAATTTCAGGTACTTAAATAAAAAGCCCGAAACAGATTGTTTCGGGCCAGATAAAATTTTTAATTTTTTATTTTAAATTAACTTCCACAAGCTGCGCAGTCATCTGGGTTCTCTATGCTACAAATCATAGCCTCTTCAGTAGTCATTGCTTCTGCAGTTGGAGTTTTTTCCGTTTTTTGAACTGTAAACTTAATTGCATCAGCTGCAGCTTTTGTTCTTAAGTAGTACATTCCTGTTTTAAGTCCCGCTTTCCATGCATAAAAGTGCATTGAACTCAGTTTCCCCATATTAACATCTGTCATATGAATATTTAAAGATTGCGATTGATCGATGAATGCTCCACGATCAGCGGCCATCTCAAGAATTCTCTTTTGCTTAATTTCCCAAACTGTTTTATAAAGCTCTTTGAGTTCAAATGGAATTTCTTCTATTGATTGAACTGATCCATTGGCTTCAATAATTCTATTTTTCATAGAGTCATTCCAAAGGTCTAACTTAATAAGATCTTCAATTAAGTATTTATTTACAACTGTAAACTCTCCACTAAGAACTCTTCTTGTGTAGATATTTGAAGTAAATGGCTCAATACATTCGTTGTTTCCAAGAATTTGAGATGTGCTTGCTGTTGGCATTGGAGCTAATAAAAGAGAGTTTCTCGTTCCATGAAGAGAAATCTTTTTCTTTAATCCGTCCCAGTCCCATAGACCTGTTGGTTTAATTCCCCACATATCGTACTGAAGAATTCCTTGAGATACTGGACTTCCATCATAAGATTCGTAAGCTCCATCTCTTTCGGCTAATTCATTTGAAGCACATAAACCTGCATAGTAAATTGTTTCGAATATTTGCTGGTTTAAAAGTTTAGCTTCGTCTGATTCGAATGGCATTCTTAACATTGCAAAAGTATCAGCAAGACCTTGCACACCAATTCCAATCGGACGGTGTTTAAGATTTGAATACTCTGCTTCTTTTACTGGATAGTAGTTAACATCAATTACTTTGTTTAAATTATAAGTAATAGTTTTTGTGATATCAAAAAGCTTCTCAAAGTTATATTTTCCATCTTCAACAAACATAGGAAGTGCAATTGAAGCTAGATTACAAACTGCAACTTCTTTATCACTTGTATATTGAATAATCTCAGTACAAAGGTTACTTGATTTAATTGTTCCAAGATTCTTTTGATTTGATTTTTCGTTTGCTGCATCTTTATAAAGCATAAATGGAGAACCAGTTTCAACCTGAGACTCTAGAATTGTATGCCAAAGTTTTCTAGCACTTACTGTTTCACGAGCAATTCCTTCTTTTTCATATTTCTCATAAAGAGCGTTAAACTCTTTACCGTAAGTGTCCGATAAACCTTTTGCTTGATTTGGACAAAAAAGTGACCAGTTAGCATCAGCTTCAACTCTCTCCATAAAGAGATCGTTAATCCATAAAGCATAAAATAAATCTCTTGCTCTCATCTCTTCTTTACCAAAGTTTTTCTTTAGATCTAAAAAGTCATGAATGTCAGCATGCCATGGCTCAATATAGATAGCGAAAGAGCCTTTTCTCTTTCCTCCACCTTGATCAACATATCTGGCAGTATCATTAAAAACTTTTAGCATCGGAACGATTCCGTTCGATGTACCATTAGTCCCTTTGATATAACTACCCTTTGCACGAATGTCGTGAATGCTCAGACCAATTCCCCCTGCAGATTGAGAGATTAGTGCGCATTGTTTTAAAGTATCGTAAATTCCATCAATCGAATCATCTTTCATTGTTAAAAGAAAACATGAACTCATTTGTGGTTTTTTAGTTCCGGCATTAAACAGAGTTGGAGTCGCATGAGTAAACCATTTTTGAGAAAGAAGGTGGTAAGTCTCAATTGCAGATTCAATATCCTCACCGTGAATACCAAGACCAACCCTCATAAGCATATGTTGAGGACGCTCAACTATTTTCCCATCTTTCTTAAGAAGGTATGCTCTTTCTAAAGTTTTAAATCCAAAGTAGTCGTACTCAAAATCTCTTGAGTAAGCTATTTCGGTTGAGATTCTATCTTTATATTTCTTAGCAAGTTCAATAACTTTTTCATCAATAGAATCTTCAAGCTTCTCAACTGTTTCCAGAAATGAGTCACTTGTATTTCTGTGAAGATTACTCATTGAAATTCTAGAAGCAAGTCTAGAGTAATCAGGATGAACACTTGAAAGATAAGCTGCTACTTCAGCAGAGAGATTATCTAGCTCAACAGTTGTAATTCCATCAAAAAGACCTTGAATTGTTTTTTTTGCAACTTCCATAGGGTCAACAAAAAAAGTGTCTAGTCCGTAAGTTAACTTTTGAATTCTGTGAGTGATTTTATCGAATTGTACTGTTTCTTTTTTACCCGATCTTGTAATAACAAACATATTTATTTTCCTTTTATTATTTAAAGTTTATTTTAGAAATCTGAATCCATTGAGAAGTTAAAGTCATTACCTGTACTACCAACTGAGTTCATAACTCCGGCCTTCTGATATTCAGAAACTCTTTTTTCAAAGAAGTTCGTCTTACCTTGAAGCGAAATAAGCTCCATCCAATCAAATGGGTTTTTAGAACCATAAATTGGTTCCATTCCGATTTCACCAAGAAGTCTATCAGCAACAAATTCTACATACTCAGCCATCATTCCTGAATTCATTCCAATCAAACTTACTGGAAGTGCCTCAGTTATAAACTCTTGCTCAAACTCAACAGCTTCTCTAATTAGGTTTAGCACTTTCTCTTTAGAAGGCTTGTCTTGAATATATGTATAGAGAAGACAAGCAAAATCAGTGTGAAGACCTTCATCACGAGAAATTAACTCATTAGAGAATGTTAGACCTGGCATAAGTCCACGCTTCTTTAACCAAAAGATTGAACAGAAAGATCCTGAAAAGAATATTCCTTCAATAGCCGCAAATGCTAATAGTCTTAAAGCAAAGTCGTCTTGCCCATAGATCCATTTCATTGCCCAGTCAGCTTTTTTCTTAATACATGGAATATTGTCTATTGCATTGAATAGATAATCTTTTTCTTTTGGATCTTTAATATAAGTGTCTATCAATAGTCCGTAAGTTTCAGCATGGATGTTTTCCATCGCAATTTGAAATCCGTAGAAGCTTCTCGCCTCTGGAATTTGAACATCGTTATAGAAACGAAGACAAAGATTTTCATTAACAATCCCATCACTCGCGCTAAAGAAAGCTAAGATATGCTTTATATAATGTCTCTCGTCATCATTTAGTTTATTGTTCCAGTCATCAAGGTCTTGATAAAGGTCAATCTCTTCAGCTGTCCAAAATGATGCCATCGCTTTTTTATACATTTCCCAAATGTCGTCATACTTAATTGGGAATAAAACAAATCTGTCGTTACTCTTGTCGAGTAATACTTCTTTAGTCATCGTAAACCTCTCTCCGCTACTGTCAATTTTTTGTCGTTCTTTTGACTTTCAAATCTACATATTGTGTTGTTGTTGTGTCAGAATCTTTTTTTTCGCCTACATATTGTGTAGTCTAAGAATAAGTGTCAATTGGCATTTCGGCCAGAGATTATTTTTTAATATAATCTGACATCTGAAGAGATAATTTATTTAAATTTTATTGAGTTTTACGGGATACTAGTCGCTTAATATATCGCGTCTAAATTCTTTTTGACTACTCGGTCGAGAAGTTTAATAAATTCCATTTCATCTGAATTAACGAGATCATGTAAAATGTGGTGATATTCTAATAGAAATTTCTTTTGGCCAATTTTAAAAAGTTCAACTGAGTGAGAACGACATAGACGAACTTGAATAGTAGCTGGATGTTCGATATCATTAAATAGAAAGCCCGCCTCTAGGTCTCCTAGATCATTGTTTCTCTTTCCAATATGTTTGCAGATCGTGCACTCTTTAGTCATTGCCATATGTAGTATTTATCGGCATATGTACTTTAAATATTAAAAAAATTTAAGGTTATTAAGATTTTTTTAAAAGATACCTATCATTCCGTTAACGAGAGTTAGACCGGCTCCTGACAAAACTGGAATAGTCAGGTTATCATCTATATTAAATGCACTTGCGAGTTCGGATAGACTTCCAATAATTCCTGCACTCACAGAAAATATAATGAGATTTAAATCTGAAATTTCCACTTGATAAAAATAAAAAATAGTGATGAATACACAAGTTACAAATGAGGCTGTTGCACCTTGAGGTGATTTATTGGGTAGAATTTGTCCTTTTCCATAATTAACACCTACAAAAGATGCAATTGGATCTGCAAAAACAAGAAACATAATAGAGAGAACTGCAATCTCTTCTTTAAAGAAAAGAATCGAAAGCCCTACTCCTAGAGCGTAAAAAGGAAGTCCTGAAAAACTTTTTTCTTCGGAGTCTCTCATCACTGGGCCCATGAATTTTAAAACTAAGTCATTTATCTTTTTATTGTTCAATCTTAAGAGATCCATTCCAAAGCCTGCAATAGCAAAACAAGTAGCAAAGTATCCCCAGAAAGTAATTTCAACATCCATAGACTTATAGATGAATAGGCAGATTGAACCAAATACAATATGCCAAATTTTTCTAAGCAAATGCATATCTGATCTACCAGCGAGTTTATTAACTTTAAAATTCATAATTGTCCTATTTATTAGTGTACCTATCTAGTCGGTTAATAGCCTTGTAATCTTAAGTGAATTATCTCTTTCAAATTGATGAAAAGAACCTATAATAATGAAAGATATATATACTAATTTTAGACGGAAAATCAATAACTTATAATATGAATATAGCTGACGAACTAAATAAAAATAATTCACTGCTTGGAAATGGAAGAAACTGTAAAGTTTGGGCCATTGGTGGTGGAAAAGGCGGAGTTGGTAAGAGTCTTGTTACTGCCAATACTTCAATTTGCCTAGCCCTAATGGGTTATAAAGTAGTGACTGTTGACCTCGATTTAGGTGGAGCAAACATGCACACTTGTCTAGGTATACCTATTCCAGAAAAAACTCTATCTGATTATATTTCTAAAAAAGTTTCGAGTCTGAAAGACCTACTAGTTCCAACACCAATTAAAAACCTACAAATAATTTCTGGTGCACAGGATGATCTTGGGATAGCAAACCTCAAGCAGATGCACAAAAATAAAATTCTCTCAAAATTAAATGAGCTCGATGCAGACTATGTTTTATTAGATCTTGGAGCGGGAACAACTTTCAATACTCTAGATTTTTTCATCTCCGCAGATAAAGGTGTCCTTGTAATTTTACCTGAGCCTACATCAATAGAGAATACATATCGATTTATTAAGTCTGTATATCATAGGCGACTAAAGATGATTGAAGATCTTCTAGATATTCAACCTCTTATAAATCAAGCAATGAACTCAAAGATCTCTTCTGCACAAAGCACTCCCGTAGATCTTGTAAGACGCGTAATAGAAATTAATCCTACTATGGGAATGAAACTTCAAGCTGAGATCAGAAAATTTAAACCTAAAATTATTATGAACCAAATTCGTGGTCAAAATGATATCGATATTGGTTTCTCTATTCAAAGTGTTTGCAAGAGATACTTTGGAATTGATATTGATTACGCTGGATACTTGGATTACGACCCTGCAGTTTGGCAAAGTGTAAAAAAGAGAAAGCCACTCCTTATGGAATTCCCGAATTCACGACTGGTTAATAACTTTGATAAAATAGTGCATAAACTCATAGAGATGGATTAAAAAATGACAAACGAAAGTGACAACAAAAACTATTACGACGTTCTTGAAACTCAATCGAGTGCAACTTTGCAAGAAATCCATAACGCTTATGTTAGAGCAAAAAATGCTTACTCTGGTGACAGCGCTGCACTCTATTCCCTAATGACTCAACACGAGTGTGAACAAATACTAAATCAAATAGAAGAAGCTTACTCAGTATTAGGAGTTCCCGACAAGAGACTTGAATACGATAAGGTTAAGGGACTTAACCAAAATAATACTCCTGAAGGATTTCAAGAAGAGTTTATGAAAAGGCCAGACTACAAGCCTCAAAACTCATTGAGTGATCTGATAAGTGAAACTAATAATACGAGCTCTGATTCGTTTGATTTAAAACAAGAAGAGCTTAGAGAGCAGTATAAATACAACCAAGAGCACTCAAATAAGAACCAAGTTTCAGTATCAAAAATTCAAGCATATAAGAAGTTTGGACTAAATTACGAAGTAAATTCAACTGTCGAAACAGAAATTGAAAATACTACTGAGTATGACGGAGCTTTTTTAAAGAAAGTTCGCGAATACAAGAACGTCTCTATTGAAAGACTTGCAGACATGACTCGTATTTCTAAAACATACATTAAAAATATTGAAGCAGATGAATTCTCAAAACTTCCTGCAGATGTTTATACAAGAGGATTTGTCTATCAGTACGCTAAAACTCTGAAGCTAAATCCTGATCTTGCAGCAACAAGCTATCTTCACCACGTTAGGCAGCTAAAAGCCCAAGCTAATCAGTAAACACTGATGGATCTTATTCTTTCGATTACTGATCAAGATAAAGAAAATCATAAAAGACTTGATACTTTTCTGTGTGAAAAACTTCCTGAAATTAGTCGTTCACTTATAAAAAAACATTTTACGAATGGACTCTTTACTTGCGAGCAAGAATTAAACTTAAAGAAACTTCCTGATCCTGGAGTAGAGATATACTTCAAAGCTCCCATCCTTCAAGATACTGATATCAAAGCCCAGAATATCCCATTAGATATTTTATTTGAAGATGATCACCTTATAATTATTAATAAACAAGCAGGGCTAGTAGTTCATCCTGCTCCCGGAAACCCTGATGGAACACTAGTAAATGCTATTTTATTTCATTGCCCAAACCTATCAGGAATTGGGAATGAGAAACGACCGGGAATAGTGCACAGACTCGACAAAGGAACTAGTGGCATAATGGTTGTAGCAAAAAGCCAAAAAGCTCATGAAGGATTAGTCGAACTCTTTAGTACTCATGATATAGAAAGATTATACGAGGCTATTGTTCTTGGGGTAAAGCTAGATCCAACGAAAACTCTTGAGTCTATGATTGGCCGTCATCCAACGAATCGATTGAAGATGTCTACTAAAACAACAAAAGGCAAAAACGCCATTACCCATATGAAAGTATTAGAGTTTTTTGATTTCTTTTCCCACTGTGAAATGAAATTAGAAACAGGAAGGACTCACCAAATCAGAGTTCATCTATCAGAGCTTTTGAATTCCCCTATCGTCAATGATCCTATGTATGGAAGAGAAAAAGAAGAGAAGCTCAGATTTAATTCACAGATGAAAAGTCTTCTGAAAGAATATGATCATCCCCTGCTTCACGCAAAGGTACTTGGCTTTTTACACCCTATAACAAAAGAAAAACTGCGTTTCGAAGTTGATCCCCCAAAAGTATTCAAAGAAATGCTAAAAGCATTGAAAGAGAAAAAAAATGGCAAAAACCTTTGAACATAAATTCGATAATTGTAAGTACACAGTCTTTAGCGATAAACCAGAAATTTTAAATCTAATATCTTTTGAACAGATTCATTCTAATAAAGTGATTGAATTTAGCCCAGGAAAAGATATTCCAGAATGTGATGGGATTGTCTTTAGTAAAGATCTCGCAAAAAAATACTCCTTTGCAATCAAAACTGCAGATTGCTTACCGATCTTAATCTTTGGATCTGATAAAGTAGCTTTCGTTCATGCAGGATGGAGAGGCCTGGCAAATAATATATTGGCCAATAAGTTAATTTTGGACATTAAGCCTGTTTCAGCATTTATTGGACCTTCAATTAGTGCGGAAAATTTTATTGTTACTGAAGAATTTAGAGAAAACTTTAAAGATTCATCAGATTACTTTGAGAGTAATAAAGATCTTAGTTTCAATCTTCAAGCAGAAGCCATAAAACAGTTAAACATAAAATTTCCTGGGATCGACACAATCAATTGCGCGCAGTGTACTTTTGATAATGGACAATACAATAGTTATAGAAGGGATAAAACTGACAAAAGAAATTGGAATATCTTCTCAATCTAGTATAATAAATAAAAAAAGGTGAAATAATGAAAAACAAAAGTGAAAATCAAAGATTGACCCTAAACGGTCTTACAACTCCAAACCTAATCTACCTGATCATCTCTATTGCTATGATTATTGTGAGTGGATACCTAACGAACCACTTTTATAATGCTCATTTTCCAACAGGAATTACGGGTGATTCATTTTGTTCAATTAATGAATTTTGGGGTTGTGATAAAGCTTCACTCTCACCTCTTGGAAGTATTTTTCATGTACCAACGGCTTTCTTTGGAATCATAATTGGTATAATGGGAATATTCGTAAATATTTTTCCTAGTGAAGAGAACGAAAAAACAGTTAAAACGCTTATCGTTGTCAACGCTGTAGCGTGTTTAACTTTATTCATCTACTCGTTAGTGGCCCTTGGTGGATTATGTCCAATGTGTACTGTTTATTATGTGCTCTCATTTATTGCAGCTTTTCTTTTTCTCAAGAAAAGTAATGCAACATTTGGTATCTCATTTAAATCTATTCTTCCTTTTATAATTATTACTCTTGTTCCGGCTTACTTTATGAATAATCACTTCGTAACTAAGAAAAGTACAGAAGCTAGTTTAAATGGACAATATATAGAACAATTTTTTAAATTAGCTATTCCTGGGGATCCTGCGACGGAATCACCTTACAAGCAAGTAATGAGCACCGAGAATTTTTCTGATGCGCCATTAAGACTATCTGTATACTCTGACTTTGAATGTCCATTTTGTAAAAATGTAGCAGGTAATGTTGAAGAGTTAATGAAGAGATACAAAGGGAACATAAATGTTCAATATATGTTTTATCCCCTAGATAATTCATGTAATCCCAAGATTAAATCTTCATTTCATAAACATGCATGTAGAGCTGCTTACTTAGCTGCTTGTGATAAAGAACAATTTCCTAAAGTTCATGACTATATTTTTGAGCACCAAGGTGAGTTAAGCTATGAAAATATTGAAGCATGGGCAAAGAAATTCAATTTATCAGGTTGTTTTGATAACAAGCAGATCCAAGAAGATATTCAGATGACTATTCTCTCGGGTGACCAGTATAATCTTCAGTCGACACCAACAATTATTCTTAATGGAAGGAAACTTGAGGGCGCTAGAGGCGTAGGTGTTATGACAGCGATAATGGATGAAATATTAAAAAGAAGCAAAAAATAATGAAAATAATTGAAACTCATTGTCACTTGGATTATCTCAAACAGTTACCACTGGAAGAGATAGTTCAAAAGTGCAAAGAGGTTGGAATTGAGAAGATTATTACAATTGGCGTAGCACCTGAAAATCTCGATACAGTTTTTGAGATCTCTAATAATAATGATCTTATCTACTTCTCACAAGGTATTCATCCACACGATGCTAAAGACTCATCAAAAGAAGCGATGGAAAAAATCTCACAGAGAACAAGTGAAGAAAAAATGGTTGCTGTTGGAGAGATAGGGCTAGATTATCACTATGATAATTCACCTCGAAAAGTACAACTTGCTGTATTTGAAGAGCAACTTCAAATAGCTGTAGATAAAAAGAAACCTGTTATTATTCACTCTCGTGATGCTGATGATGACATGATTGCAATGCTTAATGAGTACGCACCAAAACTAGATAAAAAGGGAGTCATTCACAGTTTTACATCTACTAGAGCGCTTGCAAAAAAGGCCATTGATGAAGGATTCTACTTAGGTTTTAACGGTATTATAACTTTTAAAAAAGCTGAAGAAGTTCGTGAAAATGTTGTGTATGCACCGATAGAAAATCTTCTTATAGAAACAGACTCACCATTTTTGACTCCCGTTCCTCACAGAGGAAAAGAAAATGCACCTTATTACTTACCATTTATCTTAGAAAAAATGGCCGAACTAAAGAACCTGAGTCCTGAAGTTGCGGCTAAACATTTTTATGAAAATTCTATGAATTTATTTTTTAGAACTTAATTCCTTTCAGTAAACTCTTGGCCTTATCCTCTAATGATGACTTTGCCTTCTTTTGTTCTTTCTTCTTTCTATCTTCAATTTGATCTTTTATCCCATCGAATTGATTCTTTTGTTTATCAAGTTTTGACTGATATTTATTTTGAAAAGAAGCAAGTTTTGAATTTAATTCAGACTTCGAACTTGAAAGACTCTTATTAATTTCATTTTGAATATCAGCTTTAGCCTTATTAATTTTATTCTGAATGAGCTTTCCTACTGACTTCTGAATTGCACTTGCAAGGTTAGTTTTAATATCCCAATTCAGGTTATTAATCTTACCTGTTGCCTTTGCTTGCATTGAGATGACTTTGGTATCAGTAGCAATAGCACCAAGAACTTCTTTCATCGTACTTGATTCGGCATCGTAGTCGTAGACAATATCACGGTAGTAATTTGTGGCCATAAAGCTTAGGGCAGAATCGATAAAGCTCACTTTAAAGATTGCCTCACCTCGGGCTTTATCAATTATAAGTTTAGCTGACTTAGACTTCGAAAGTGCTTTATTTTGAACAGGATAATTCCCAATAGTCATATCGACGATATCTCTAGAAACTTCTCGATGATCAAATGATCCATTGATGACGATATCTCGCAGCTTCTCTTTAACGAGATCAGCATTTATTTTAAGTGTTGTTGGTTTGCCTACAATCCGTTGGTTGTTAGTGATATTATTTATTTCTCCAGCGACTGTTCCTTGCTCATTATCAGAGTTAATTAAAACTTTTTTAATCCATACTGGTGGGTAAGATTTTGTTTTTGAGAACTGATAGTCAAGACCTTTACCTCGAGGGTGCTTAGTGTAATCTGGCTTTTTTGCTTCCTTTTCACTTTTAGTTTTCTTCGGTGGAAGGTAGTCTTTAATTTGAGCATGGAGCCTTTCTGCAGTTTGAATCTTATCTAGTACCTGATTTCCAAAAAGAAGTTTAGCAATTGTTTTTGTATCGAGAGTTGGAAGTTTTAATCTTTTCTGAACTCCATCTATGTCTTGCTTAACAAGAGTTCTTATTTCATTCTGGCCATCATTTATAAATTTAACGTTTTGATTAACAAGCTTATTAGCTTTTTCTATTTTCTCTTTTGTTGAGTCAACATCTTTTTTTAATTGGTCAATTTCAGCCAATACTTTAGGCGCTTTAGTAATTGTACCAATATCATTCCATCTGATTTCATCAAATCTCTTTTTAAGTTCTTCTAATTCATCCTTATCAGGAAGGGCTTTGAAGCTTTGGTCCATCTCTTTTGCTCTTTGGTCAAGTTCTTTAGAGAGTTCTTCATACTTTTTTTTACTCGCTAGGTTATCTTCGACTCGCATACCTTTGGTGACACTATCACCTGTGATAAGAGATGCAATGTCTCCAAGAACGTTACCAGCAAATTCTTTTTGAGTTTTTTCTAATACTTCTTTCGTGAAAGCTGTTTTCTTTTCATCCTCTGGTACAACATATCCTTTAAATTTTCTCTTAGTGTTAGCTTTAATGTCTTTTACAACGGCTTCATTAACGATAAATTTGGCTTTTAGAATGCCATCCCAAAGAGCTGCAAAACGAATCGTCCCAATCTCGAACCGATTAAAGTCAGGTTTCTCAGGGTCTGTGAACTCCATTTTTAATACCATAAAGCTTAGGTCTGATATTCCTATATTTACTTCGCTAATATTAACTTCTGCTCCATTGGCTTTTTGTCCCAAGAATTCCATACTATTTTTCACAACATTATCGAGGAAAAAGATATTGAAAACCGTTACCAGTGAAACGAAAACTATAAACGGCACAACAGCACCTGTTCTGATCGGCCCTTGAGGCTTTTTCACTTTTTCTTTTTTAACTTTTGCTACTTCTTTTTCATCTATTTGATCATTCATATGTATTCCTAAAATTAATTATAAAGTGAGTCGTATTTTGCATACCACTTGTAGAACCCAGTCGCTTTTACACCCTTAAAGAATTTTGTTTCTTTAAATTTTTCAAATACCGAAATTCTATATTTAATAATGAGTATTTTTGAGATTACAAAAACAAGTGGAGCAAGAATAAATGACAGAACAAGTGAGCCCATTACCACCGAGTTATTAAATTTAGTAAATGGAATGATTGGCATATTATACATAGTTGTAAATAGCCCCTTCAAGCCAGAAATCTCTAAAGTAGCTCTTCCAATTGAGTCAAAGACGGGATCAAACACCCAAGCAATAATCGCGAAGAAGAACATTGCAATCATTGCTGCACCAATTTGAATTCTAAAGAAAAAGAGTACTACAATTACAATTAGTGTTTGAAGTGAAAAACTAGGAGCGAATCCTAAAATTAATCCACAAGCAATTCCCACAGCAATTTGGTTTTCACCTTTGTCTGAGTTCAGAAGTTTTAAGAATCCAAATATTTGTTTTAATAAGACTGTCATTATTCATCCACCTTAAAGTCTTTCAATAGACTTCCTAAGTTGTTTTTAATTTCTTGATTTACAGGCTTAGCCTTAGCCTTAGCCTTTGGCATCGTACTAGTCGGCTTGCTTTGTGTCTCAGTGATAGGTTCAGGAAAAAATGGAAGTTCATCTTTATAAATAATTCTGTCAAGGTGCTTAACAAACCCCGTCCAATGACCTGTATTATTATCACTTCTCTTGACTGTTTCAAACGAGTGCATTTTAGAGTCCATCATATCAATTAGATGAACAAGCATCGCCTCTGAAGTTTGAGGAATTTTTGGAGATCCATATTCATAGTGCCCGTGATGGGAAAGCATTATATGTTTTAAGTGAAGTTTTAATTGATAAGGAAAATCCTTGATTCTATAACTAAACCTATCGATAATCTCTAATATTTTTACAAGATGTCCTACGAGTTTTCCTTCCTCAGTGTATTCGATATTTACACCGTCAGTTAATTCGTAAATCTTACACAGATCGTGAAGAATTGTTCCTGCCACGACATAATTTACATTAACTTTATAGTGAGGACTTAAATATACTGCTAAGTTTGAACAAGAAAGAATGTGCTCTAATAATCCAGACTTGTAAGCATGATGAATTGTTTTTCCAGCTTGCCATGTTTTAAGTCTTCTCGAAATCTCATCGTCGGTAATAATGTTTAAAATTAACTCGCGAATATAGTAATCATCTAGATTCTTTACAATAGTCAGAAGTTCGCCATACATTTTTTCTGGATCATTATCAGACTTCATAATAAAATCGTCTAAATTCATTAGGCTGGCGTCAACTGTGTCATGTCTTTGCATTATGAACTGTTTTCGACCTTGAAAAAGATTAATCTTTCCTTCAACAAGTATGAAATCACCCTTTTTAAACTTCTCATCTATTTCTTCAGCTTGGGACCAAGATCTTCCCTCTAGGTCACCTTTTCCATCTGTAAGAATAATATTGAGATATTTCTTCCCATCCTTGGCTTCCATGACTGCTATATACTTGATTAAAAAGACAGATTTTATGTTCTCTTTAGGTTTTAAGTCAGCAATTTTTACTCGCGGCAGCGACATTTAATCTCCTCAGTGAATTAAGCCCAAAGTGTGACAGAAAATTCATTAGAAATCTAGCAAGATAGCGTTAAATGGGATAAACTCACTTGAAATTTTTAAACATTATTTTTGCAAAGCACAAGGTGGTAAAGATGAGTACAATCAGATTGGGTGTAAACGGTTTCGGAAGAATTGGAAGAACTGTAGTTAGAGAGTTTTACAAAAGAAAACAAGAAGGTCTTTATTCTAATATTGAGATTGTTGCTATCAACAACCCTGGAAAAATAGATCAATTAGCTAGGCTTCTAAAGTATGATTCACTTCACGGAAAATTTCCAGCAGAAGTAAAGCTCGAAGGTGATGTTCTTCATGCTGGCAATATGAAAATGAAAATGTTTGGTCAAAAAGATCCAAGTGAGATCAATTGGTCATCTGAAAAAGTTGATATTGTTATAGATGGAACTGGAATCTTTAAAGATAAAGCTGGTCTCGGTAAACATATCAGCGGAACAGTAAAAAAAGTTATTATGTGTGCACCAGGATCTGATCTTGACGGTACTTTTGTTTTTGGTATTAACCACACAGATTACGATGCAGTAAACCACCACATTATTTCAAATGCAAGTTGTACGACTAATTGTCTGGCTCCAGTTGCGAAAGTTCTCAACGATGCTTTTGGAATTGAAAATGGTCTAATGACAACAATTCACGCATATACTGGAGATCAAGCTCTGCTAGATAGAACTCATTCAGACCCAAGACGTGCTCGTGCTGCGGCAATGAGTATGATTCCAACAACAACTGGTGCGGCTAAAGCTGTAGGACTTGTTCTTCCTGAACTTGCAGGAAAACTTGATGGTTATGCCGTAAGAGTTCCAACTCCTGACGTTTCAATGGTCGACTTAACTGTAAACCTTAAAAAAGCTGCAACGAAAGACGAAATCAACAATGCAATGAAAGAAGCTAGTATGGGATATTTAAAAAATGTTTTAGCTTACGAAGAAGAGCCTCTTGTATCAATTGACTTTATGGGGAACCCTCACTCGTCTATTTTTGATCCAGCACTTACAAATGTTATTGGTAACTCTGCAAAAGTTGTTACTTGGTATGACAATGAGGTTGGTTTCTCAAATAGAGTTGTTGATCTTGCGAATTATGTTGCCAGTAAAATGAAATAGTATTTCAAAATAAAAAAACGAAGGAAAAATAATGGCTTTAAAGTTCATAGACGAAGCAGATCTTGAAGGGAAAAGAGTCCTTGGAAGATTTGATTTTAATGTACCTCTTGATAAGACTGACAATACGAAAATCACTGATACAAGTCGTATTGATTTAGCAATACCTACAATTCAATACCTTATTGATAGTGGTGCCTCTAAGATTATTCTTATGAGTCATCTGGGTCGTCCTGATGGTAAAGTAAATATGGATTTTAGTTTAGAGCCTGTTGCAACCTATCTTGCTGACAAATTAGGTGTTGACGTGATTATGGCCGATTCAGCTGTTGATGCCGGTATTAAAGAGCTTCTCACACTTGGACAGACTAAGATTGTTCTCCTTCAAAATCTTCGCTTCCACCCGGAAGAAGAAGAAGATGAAGAAGACTTTGCAGCTAAACTTGCACAATATGCAGAGGTGTATGTAAATGATGCCTTTGGTGCCGCTCATAGAAAACACGCTTCAACTCATATTATTAATAAATTCTTCTTAGCAAGAGCTTATGGTGGATTTCTGATGAAAAAAGAAATTCAAGCTCTTGATAATATTCTTGGTAAGCCTAAAAAGCCATTCGTCGCAATTGTTGGTGGAGCGAAAGTTTCAGATAAAATTAAAACGATTGAAAAACTAATTGTCACTGTTGATAGTCTTATTATCGGTGGAGCAATGGCCTATCCATTTTTGAAAGCTAAAGGCGTAGAAGTTGGATCATCTCTTTGCAGTAACGAAGATGTTGAGCTAGCTAAAAAAATCATAAAAGCTGACAAAGGTTTTAAATTACTACTACCTGTTGATCATATTGTATCAACAGAATTTGGTGGTAAGCCAGTGCTTTGCGAAACAAAAGATATCCCTACAGATTCAATGGGACTAGATATTGGACCGACAACTATAAGTAACTATCAAGCAATTATAAATGAAGCTAAGACTGTTCTTTGGAATGGCCCAATGGGATTATTTGAAAATGCAGATTTTGCAAAAGGTACAATGTCTATTGCTGAGGCCGTTGCAAACTCAGACTCTTACTCATTTGTTGGTGGTGGAGACTCTGTAAGTGCTGTAAATAAATCAGGATTTGCTGATAAGTTCTCACACATCTCAACAGGTGGTGGGGCAAGCTTAGAATATATAGAAAGAGGTGAACTCCCAGGAGTTAAAGCCCTTAGATTTGGAGTATAGAGATGGCAAAAGTCTACATGATTGGTAACTGGAAAATGAATCAAAGCTTAGAAGAAATAAATGACTTTTTCTATTCTATTGAAGAGGCCAGCTTAAAAGGTGGTAATTATTGGATAGCACCTCAAACTCTCCATATTAGTACTTGTCTTAAACACAGCGGAAAAATAAAGATTGGAGCTCAAAATTGCTCAAACTATGATTCAGGAGCTTTTACAGGAGAAACATCCGCAGTAAACCTCAAAGAAATTGGCGCTCATTTTTGTCTTGTTGGTCACTCAGAGAGAAGATCTCTGTTTAACGAAACTGACAAGCTCGTAAATGAAAAGACTCACAAACTACTTGAAGTTGGACTAGTTCCAGTTATTTGTATTGGTGAGACCCTTGAAGAGCGAGAAAGTGGAAAAACGCTAGAAGTTGTTCTTAGACAATTAAGTAGTGCCCTTAAAAATGTAAATATTAAAAGTCCTGATGAAATTATTATCGCTTACGAGCCTGTTTGGGCCATAGGTACTGGAAAAACAGCAACTCCGGAACAAGCTGAAGATGTTCATGGTGCTATCAGAGAAAGATTAGGCCAAATTTACCACGATCTCGGTGCTAACATCAGCATCCTTTACGGTGGATCTGTAAAACCTGCAAATGTTGCAGAGCTCCTAGAGAAACCAAACATAAATGGTGGACTAGTGGGTGGTGCTAGTTTAGATGCGGAGAGCTTTACTGATCTTTGCAACGCATAATCTTGCAAAGAGAAAGTTTATTTGCTAGAAGAATAGCTTGGAAATGTTTATAATCATCTGATTATTAAGAGATAGATTAAATTAAGGAAATCAAAAATGTTATCTGGATTAATTATTTTACACGTTGTTATATGTATACTTTTAACTGTTACAGTTCTTGTTCAATTTGGAAAAGGTGCTGAAGCAGGAGCAATGATGGGCGGGGGGTCTTCTCAAGCTGTATTTACATCAAGTTCAAAAGGAAATTTCTTCACTAAAATGACTACATTTCTAGCGATTGCCTTTATGGTTAACTCGGTAGTTTTAACGTCTCTTACTTCTAAGTCTTCTAAAGAATCAATCTTTGATGATGAAGCACCAGTTGCTGCTCCCCTTAACAATGACGCTGCTAATGCTGGATCAGTTATTCCAACAGACGCTCCTAGTAAAGAAACAGCTCCTGTAACTTCTGAAGATAAAAAATAATTTAAGTTTTAATTTTTATAGAAATTAAAGCCCTGAAATTTCGGGGCTTTTTTTATATCTCAAAGTAGAATTGCTCTTTAGGAAATCTAATCCGAGGAGCATAGACTCCATTTTCAGCTCTCTTACCAGCCGAAATGATCATCGTGGGCTCCGCACCTCTTGGAAGCTTTAATAGTTTTTTTATTTTCTTCTCATCAAATCCTTCCATAGGACATGAATCATAGCCGTATGCTCTGAATGCTAGCATTAAGTTTTCGCAGGCTAATGCAGTAGACTTATGTGCCCATACTCGCATATCAGCGATAGAACTATTACCACCGGGACTAATTCCGTTAATTCTTTTAATACCTATGAAGATTTTTTTGAAGTATCCCAATATTCCAAATGGTCCAACTGTATTGGCAAGATAAACTAAACTCGAATAGTAAGAGATAACTGATTTAGGAGTCTCCCCTTCTTGAGCTTTGAAAAATTCAAGCATCTGAACAGCGTGCTTTCTCCATGTGTCTCGTCTTGCAACACAAATGATAAGTTCACTCGCGGTCTTAGCAGCTGGTTGATTCAAACAATACTTGGCCACTAGTTTTTTATTCTCAGCACTTTTAACTCTATAAAACTCCCAAGGCTGAAGATTTGATGAGTTCGGAGCTAGCAAAGCGGCATCTATACATTTTGAGATAATGTCATCAGGGATGGGCTCGTCAATATAAACTCTTACACTTCTTCGACTTTGAATTAGATTCTCGAATTCTTTTGGATCAATTTGAAGTGCAGCTTCTTTGTGAGTAACGTCTGGAACTTTTGAAAAAATTGAATCGCTCTTTGCCATTACTTTCCTTGATTAAAAATATTAAACTTTTTCTCAACTATACTTAGAATCTCTTTTGAATGGGTTGATCCCTTTGTCTCTAAAGTTATTCGAACAATAGATTGTTGAAGTTCTATATCGGGAGAAGATCTTTCGTGTTGAATTTCCAGTATATTAGCACCTGTTTTACTGATGATCTCAGTCAGATGTTGAAGAGCACCAGGCTTATCATTTAAAAGAATTGAAATATTCATTCTTCTTTTTGTTTCAACTAGTCCGCGATCGATTATTCTATCGATGACATTAATATCAATATTCCCACCACAAATAATTAAGACAATATTTTTACCTTTAAAGCGTCGTGGATTAGATTCATATACTTCATGGAAAGCCGCGAGGTTTATGGCCCCAGCACCTTCAGCAATAACTCCTGCTTGCTCCATTAAGCGAAGAACAGCTGCAGCAGTTAAGTCATCAGAGATTGCAACAGCCTCATCGATTATACTATCTAGAAGTTCGTACATCTCTGGTACTGGATTTTTAACTTTTATTCCATCTGCAAATGTCGCAACTGTAGGAGTTGATACCAGCTCCCCTTTTTGCAAGGACTGCACCATACTACTTGCACCAGCTGCCTGTGCTCCAATGAGCTTGCAATCAGGCATAAGTTTACGAATGGCAATTCCGACACCGGCCATTAAACCACCGCCTCCGATACTTCCAAATATATAATCAATTTTATCAATTTGATTAACAAGCTCAAACGCAATTGAGCCTTGACCAGCTATAACTTCTGGATCGTGAAAAGGATGAACAAATATTTTATCATTTGTTTCTAAATATTTTTTACAAAATTCGAAGCTCTCATCAACATTTTCTCCGTGAAGAATAACCTCTGCACCAAGGTTTTCAGTATTAGAAATTTTAACAAGTGGAGATGGAACGGGCATAATAATTGTGGCTTTTATACCTAGACGCTTGGCGGCCCACGCAACTCCTTGAGCATGATTACCAGCACTGACGGCAACAACACCTTTTGCTTTCTGTTCATCTGTGAAGTTAGACATTTTATTAGTCGCACCTCTGAGCTTAAATGATCCAACTGGTTGCATATTCTCAAGTTTGAGATAAATATTTGCACCGTATTTGGCCGATAACCAATCATTTTTTATAAGAGGAGTTGGAGGTAGAATTTTATTGAGCTTATCGTAAGCTTTTTCAAATTCACTAAATTCAATTTTCATTTATTCTCTTTTTTTTAATTTTTGGCAACTCTAATTTTACCAAAATTTTCTTCATCAAAAATTGCTTTTACTTCCTCTAAGGGAAACTTTTCATATGGAATTGTTGGGTCAAATTTATCTGACAGTTTTAGAGGTGTTTTATTTTTTAGCTTCTGATGGTCGACATGTCCGATAAAGGCTTTAAAAAGCTTTGGGTCAAGTTTTGTAGCACTAAATTTACTCATGACATCGATAGCTTTAGATACACTTAGAACATCACTATATGATCTCTTAGTTGTAAGAGCATCAAAGAAGTCTGCGATTGTGCATATTCTAGCGTAAACATGAATATCATTTTCATTGAGACCATTAGGATAACCTTTTCCATCCCAGTTTTCATGATGTTCGTGAACGACTCGGCCGATAATATTTAGATCCAAATCATCATCAACAACAACTTCACCTGAAGTTAGTAGGTCAATTCCAAATTGAGGATGTTTCTTTATTTCTCCATATTCAGCTTCACTAAGACCACCGGGAGAATTTAATATATTAGTTGAAATTTTAATTTTACCAAGATCGTGAAGAAGTCCCCCAAGACCAACGTGAATGAGTTCCTCTCTAGTCGCATTCGGCTTGAGAGCTCTTAAAATTGATATGCAGTACATAGAAACATTTATAGAGTGATCAAACGTATAAAAGTCGTGACTACTAAGGCTTCCGATAAGATTGGTGATTGAATCAATGTTTTTCTTATCAAAAACATCGATCATGGATTCAACTGCTCCACGACACTCTCCAATCGTTTCAGATAATAACTCCGTATTAAATTCTTTTCCTGCATCAAAAATTTTATGAAGGTATTGAACAGCCGAATCTTTAATAAAGTTTGTCGTTTGAACGTCGTCTCTTTCATCAGAGTCAACAAGACTTCTCATATAGATATGTCTTTGATTTTCATCCAAGTAGAGTTGAAAGTATTTTTTCTTAAAGCTCTCAAGATCTGGAACGTCGAGAATACCTCCCGCGGGAAATATCTTTACAAATTTTTGTTTGTCTTCAACTGATGATGAATTTACGTAGAGATCATAGGGAAGCTTCTTATTCTTTTGAATAAGGTCGTAGCTCACAGAAAAGTAACTTTTATCACTCACATTCTCTCCCTAAAGTAGTATCAGTATATTAACATATTCGTGCAATTATAGGTAAAAACCAATAAAAAAGCCCACTTAAAAGCGGGCTGATCAAATATTCTATAAGATTTATTTTTTTAAAATGGTATATCGTCAGAGGCAAAGTTTGCATCCGATGAGATATTATAATCTTGAGCTGGAGCATCATTATTTGATTGGTTATTATTCGATTGGTTATTGTTTGAATAATTATCACTTGAACCAGTACTTGCTTGTCCACCTATAAATTGAACAGTCGTTGCATTGATCTCAGTCGTGTATCTTTTATTACCATCTTTATCATCCCAAGATCTTGTTTGAAGTTTACCTTCAACAAAAGCTTGTCTACCTTTAGCAAGATATTGATTACATAATTCAGCAAGTTTTCCCCAAACAACAACTCTGTGCCATTCAGTTCTTTCTTGTTTCTGACCTGAGTTTTTATCATTCCAAGTCTCAGATGTAGCTAGTGAAAAGTTACATACTGCCGCTCCAGATGGTGTGTGTTTAATCTCTGGATCTTGGCCTAAACGACCTAAAATGATGACTTTGTTAACGCTCATTGTCTCTCCTTACATGTGTTTATTGTTAATACTTATAACAAATTATTCCAATATAAAAGCCTCATTTGAAACTTTTCAACTGGTATTCACTATTCAAGAGGCTGGCTATAATTGATTTTTGTAAGGTATCGTAATCCGGAGTGAGTATTGCTACGCAGCACGGAAGTATTCAATCAGTTTAAGATTTTTAAGTATCCATAGAACTACTCTTGCAAACATCAACGCTTTGGATATCCCAGAATAAAGTACTCCTCTGGGATGAAGTTCAGTTTAGAGAAGTTTTTTGTTGAAAGGTAGCTTGGGTCTTTGAGAAGGTGGTCGACTATACACTTTGCTGGCATCACTCGAAACTTCTCTTTTAAGTGAATAGGATCATCATAGACAGTTGCCTTTACGTTTTCAAATACATCACTACAATCGAGACTGTTAATATGTTTTAAATTCTGACTTTTGAAAAGTATTTCTCTCAGACCCAATTGAAAGAGAGCCTCTTCATCACTTAAAAATACTTGTTCATCCTTTGAAATAGATTTTTTATAATAAAGCATTGGCTGAAATACAGCGATATATTTCGCCCCAATGTTGGCGCTCAGCAGTTGTGACAGTACTAGGTTTTGTGCTAATGACTCTGCCCTGAGCTTAGGTCTATCTGCAATCGGAGGTAAAGTCAGGGCTGACTCTTGGCTGAACTTGTGAATTAAATAATCATGGAAAAAGTGTCTGGCAAATTCACTGCCAAGAAGGATTTTAAAGATCAAATCGTCAAAGCGAGACGATAAAATCTTTTGTATTCCACCTTCATAAAAAACAAAGCGATGGGGATAATTGATTCTGACATCAGGGCCCCTAAGCAAATCATTTCCTCCGACATAATGAATCAACAGGTCGGGTTTATATCCAGCTATATCAAATAAGATCCTATTTATATCTTGTCGCACAACTGAAGACCCGACTCCAGCGTTATATACTTTTACATTTTTAAAACCTTTGTTGTGAACTAGATATTCGATATTTTCAGACAGAGTAACTTCTCCACCGTGCACCGTAGAACCACCTAAAACAATTATGCGAAATTCATCTTGGGGTTTTTCAACACGGGGGAAGTCTCGATAGCCTAGAATTCCATGGGCTTGATTGCCATAAAGAGCTCCAGGTTTTGCTGATGCCATCACATAAGGTTTAGGAACATGGTAATCGTCTTTTAATTGATATCCAATTCCTGTATGAGAAATCGATGAGACTATTCTAAAAATTACCTCGATACTTAGAATACAAAAGAGAACCATCCAAATGAATAGATTTATATTAATAAAAGCGTTTTTAATCTTCTCCATAAAGCCTCTAATATATTGTTTTATATGCAATATATCGCATGCTTGACTTAGCAACAAGGGAGAATATAAGATTTATGTATGAGAGAATTCATTGGTGAGTTATGGCTTTTTTTAAAAGTGAGAAAGAAATTTTGGCTTCTTCCAATTCTTCTTGTCTTTTTAACAGTGGGATCTTTGCTTATTGCAACTCAATCAAGTGCTATAGCCCCTTTTATCTATTCTATTTTTTAACATGAAAAGTAATCAAGAAAAGACACTTGAAGCTAGTATGGCCATGGTGCTTTTGACACTCATCATTTACTTTTTTAATCGTCACGATTTTTTACTTCTCATCGCCTTTGCAATTCTTGTATGCGCGATGACATTTCCTAAAATTATGGAAAAGCCATCTCAACTATGGTATGGAATCGCCAAGTTTTTAGGCTTTCTCTCAAATATACTAATAAACTCATTTGTCTTTATATTTATTTTATTACCAATTTCTCTATCTAGAAAAGTAATGAGATCTCACACTGATCTAAATGTTAAGAGCTGGAAAAGTTCGAAAGAATCTAGCTTCATAACGAGGAACAAAACAGTTGTGAAAGAAGATTTAGAGAATTTGTTTTGAAAGAATACATCTTAGGTATCTCTGCATTTTATCATGACAGCGCAATTGCTTTAATTGAAAATGGAAATATTATTTTTTGTGTTCAAGAAGAGAGGTTCTCGCGTGTTAAACATGACAAATCATTTCCTATAAAAAGTATTACTTATTTGATAGAAGAGTATGGAATACAAATGAGTGACATCAAATATGTTGCCTTTTATGATAAACCTTTTTTAAAGTTTGAAAGACTCTTAGAAACTTACTCTTACTTTTGTCCAAGAGGAATAAAAAGTTTTATAAAGTCGATGCCGATCTGGATCAAAGAAAAATTATTTCTTAAATCAATCATAAGAAAAGAACTTGAGTATTTTTCCAAATCGACTCCCCCAATTTTATTTTCAGAGCATCATCTGTCGCACGCAGCGAGTGCGTTCTACCCCTCTCCATTTGAAGAGGCTGCAATTTTAACAATGGACGGAGTTGGAGAATGGGCCACAACATCATTAAGCTACGGTAATGGCTCTGATATTGAAATAAAAAAAGAAATTCATTTTCCACATTCTTTAGGGCTTTTGTATTCTGCATTCACATACTACTGTGGCTTCAAAGTTAATAGCGGTGAATATAAGTTAATGGGTCTTGCACCTTACGGGGATGAGACTTCTGAGGAAACGAAGCAATTTATAAATCAAATCAAATCGAATCTTATCGATATCAAAAAAGATGGCTCCTTTTTAATTAATATGGACTACTTCGACTACGCAGTAGGGTCTCGCATGTGTGTCGATAAAAGATGGGAAAAACTCTTTGGGTTGAAAAAGAGAAACTCTGAATCAACTCTCAATGACTCTTACATGAATTTGGCCTTGGCTTGTCAAACTGTAACAGAGGAAATTGTAATCCAGCTGGCCAAAACAATAAAAGATCTAACTGGCTCAGACAACCTTGTTCTAGCAGGTGGTGTAGCTCTAAACTGTGTTGCAAATGGTAAACTTTTAAAAGAAAATATTTTCAAAAATATATGGATTCAACCTGCTGCTGGAGATGCAGGAGGTTCTCTTGGAGCTGCTCTTTGTGTAGAGTATATATACTTGGCAAAAAATAGAGTTATCAATAAAGATGATAGTATGCAAGGTTCATATTTAGGACCGAAGTATGGGGATTGTTCGATCACATCAATGATTAGGCAGTATCAAGCTCATGCTTTAAAAGTTGAAGATGATAAAGAGTTGTTGGAAACTATTGCAAGAGAACTTTCTGAAAATAAAGTTGTGGGTTGGCATCAAGGACGCTGTGAGTTTGGACCTCGAGCTCTTGGCAACAGAAGCATTCTTGCAAACCCAATGAGTATTGAAACTCAAAAAAACTTGAATTTGAAAATAAAATTCAGGGAATCATTCAGACCATTCGCACCATCGGTACTATCAGAGGATTGTAGTAAAGTTTTTAACCTTGAAGTCGAATCCCCCTATATGCTCCTCGTTGCTAAAATTAAAGACAAACTAAATACGGATTCAACTCAGAAAAACTATTTAGAAAAGCTATACCAAAAAAGAAGTGCTCTCCCTGCTATAACTCATATTGACTATACAGCAAGAATCCAGACGGTTTCAAAAGAAAGAAATTTCCGCTATTGGAGTCTGATAAATGAGTTTAAGAAAATTACTGGCTGTCCTGTATTAGTTAATACAAGCTTTAATGTTCGTGGCGAGCCTATTACTTTAACTCCAAGTGATTCATATAGATGTTTTATGAGAACAGACATGGATGTACTTGTAGTTGAAAACTATATTTTTTACAAAAAAGATCAAGAAACTCTTAAAGACGACTCGAATTGGAAAGAAGAATTTAAACTCGATTAGAAAGAATTAATCAAACTTCAAGTTGTTCAATAGGTATTGGCTTAGCACCGTCAGTAATAGGTTTTGTGATCTGTGCTTTTTCTTGGCGCTCAGGAAGTCGTTCAGACCAAAAGGTCTCTACTTTCTTTTTAGCAATCTTAACATCTCTTCTATACCAGGTTGCATCGAAGCCACAGTATGGGCATGGTATCTCTTTTCTATAAAGAATCTTATTAACGAATTCGGCAATTGGCCAAAGAACTAAAATTCCTGCCAAAGCTTTCACTCCCATCACTGGGTGAAGTGCCCATCCTAAAAAAGCACTGAGTAGAAGAAGCCTTAAATAAAATACTTTTGATAGGTTTTTAGAATAGCGCATTTGTCTTGGAGCTTTACAAAGAGCGCATAAGAATTCATTTTTTGAATTTTTCACCTTAAAAAATTTTTTATTTTTTAAGCTCGAAATATCTGTTTTAAATTGCATCGTAATGCCTCCTAGAACAGTATAGCAAAGCCTGCCTTCGCATATAATATGAAAAATATTGCCATACTCCTAAAGCTTGAGCGTTTTCATCCGATAAGAATAGGTACTATATGGAGGCTAAATGCTTAAACCGTTGTTTTTACTAATGATTTTCTTTGTTTCATCTTGCGCATCTTTCAACTCGCCGTTCAGAGGAAGGATAATTTCAAGTGTCTCGGATCCTGATTTCACTTATGTTGAGAAGGATGGCCATTACTATATTAAGACAACCTATCAGTTAGCAGGGCCTGAACATGGAAATCATGAAATAAGATTGCCGCTAGATTATGGATTCTCAACTCACTCGAAAGACAAAATCTTTGGTCTTCAAAACTACTCTTTTATTCTTTCTGGAGTTGACTATGAATGTACAGACGAGAGTCCTGGAGTAAATAAAGGTAAGCTTTTAGAGAATCAAGAATACGTTGTAGAGGATCATGGAATTTTAAGTTTCGAAAAAGTTATGTGTAAAAATAGTAATCGAAGTGATTATGCAAAAGTAGAAGTCACTTTCAAAATAAAGAAAAACCTTTTATTTAGCGTTGATCAAATAGAGGCATTCGCAATATCAGAGAGTCTTCTCTCATCTGAAAACATCTCTGAAGATTTTAAAAAAGTTTTTACATATCACTTAAAGTATTTAAGTTCTCCAAGTCTATATGCAGACCACAAGGAAATGCACCAAAGTATTGGAAAGAAAGAATTTGTGAAGATAAGCTCTAATACTCACGGATACCAATACAAAATCAAACTTGATAAAGATTCTGGAATAATGATTTCACCTCCTGAGGGAATAGTAGATTTTCATAGAGTTGGAAAACTTGGCCCCGTTGGAACAAGTGAGGAAAAAACTAGAGGAAGTTCCCTATCTAGAGAGCATCAGCCGTATGCTCTAATTTGTAAAGTAACTCGTGGTGATGGCTCGGAGTGGATTTATGATTTTTCGAATCATCCAAGTAGCAGACTTGCGTTTAAAAACAGAGAAACAATTGAGTGTGGAATTAATCAACCGAAAAGATCAAGACGACTAAGGAAGAATAAAGGGCATTTTGAATTTAAAACGTCCATTCTATCTATAGATTCAGTAAGTGCAGAGTTCGAAAATTCTAAGAAAGAGCCACAGAGCTTTCTTGACTCAATCGTAAAAGAATCGAACGAAAGTAATATAAGCACGATCGAGAATAAACAACGAGAAGTACAAAAATCTTACGATAAATTGATTGAAAGTGAAGCTGACATAAGCGAGATAGCACCAATTTTGAAAGAGCTTACAACACAAGTTAATTACGTTCACTTCGTCTTTAAGCCATTCAAGGAAAAGGTTATCCACGAAGGTAAGGCACTCTACTTTATAGATTATGATATTTATATGGATACTAGTCACTACTTTCCGAAAGTCTACAATAGCTTTAATAAGTTACAAGTCTCTGCAGATCTAATTCATATTCAGGATTCACTAAAGTTTAAAATCAAAACAAATATTGAATACGACAAAGAACTTCATAATCAAATAATGTCACCTTTAAAATTTAAAGTTCCTTATAAAGACAGAGACATTTATATAGAGAAACTGAATAAGCTTTCTTTGCAAAAGTTTGTTAAAGAAGAAAATTTTAAAGATACATTTGAAATCGACAGCAGTTATAGCTGGTTAAATAAGAACACAGGAAAACTCAAGGTTCGAAGATCTGGTATCCTAGTATGTGCAAAACTTGGAAGTTATGAGAAAAATCTGCCAAGAGGAACTGTTCAAAAAGGCGAAGTAATTTTTCACAAGGTTCGAAGCCTATACAATCAAGACAACCAGAGGTTTAAACATATAAAGCTTGTTTTTGATAAAGAGATTACTGAGTCATCATTTAAAACAGATCTTGATTATGATAAGTTTGAAAGTACTCAGAAATGTTTTGCAATTGATTCGCAAGATTTGTCTAAAAGAAATTTTGAACAGTTTGTTAAAGAATTTAAATAAGGTAAAGGACCTCTGGAGTATCTCCATACTCCAGGGGTGAATTTACGAAGAGTAAATTTTAACAGAACGTGAACAAGAATGGTTTGCCGAGTTCATGGTACGTGCAACACTCGAAGATCGGCACCCTCCGAGACACCTTCTATACTTCAAGTTCCATACCAAAACACTCCTTCCATTAATCAGTGACTTATACTAAAGTATTAAGCTATACTAAGGATAAATCTCAACAAGAGTGACACAACGCGCCCACCGGAATTTATTACCGGGGCCAAAGTTGTCAAAGCGAAGCCAGGATTAATGGAAAAGAAGAAGCAGAAGGGACAAATCAGTTTGTTTTTTGCCACAACTTTGTTTGTGTTGATGTCTTTTTTGGCCTTCGTTATCAATATTGGTATTTTCGTAAAAGTTAAAATCAATCTTCAAAATGCCGTTGATGCAGCCGCTTTCGCTGGTGCAAGTGTTCAAGCAAGGCAACTGACAAATATTTCTCATCTAAATTTTGAAATGCGTAACGTCTATAAAGAGTGGATGCTTAAGTATTATGTACTTGGAAACCTGAATATCAACGATGTTGCAAATAGCCCATCCGGAGATACTACCAAGTTCAATATGCAAACCTATAATAATTCAGCAGCTAACGTAGCAGACAGATACAATGTTCCCAGTGGCTGTATCGATTTTGCAGGTCAAGGTGTTACGGCCCTTTGCAAAAACTATGTAATTCCAGGTCTTCCAAGATTTAAACCAATTAACGTTGGTGGACTAGATGAGACAACTAACTCAATTCTCGACACTCTTACGAATGAGAAAAATAAAGACTGTGCACTTCGGTCTCAGATTAATTTTTTAACGATTACTTTATGGGCTTATAATGTTCAGTCAAAAAATGATGAACAAAATGCACTTCAAACTCTGGCCCCCGAAATTGGTTCAGAGGCTTCAGGTGCATTTCCCAGAGCTTTTGAGTTAGCTTTAAGGATGAGAAGTCTTGAATCCCATGTCAATGCTCCTCCAGAAACATCAGGAGTCTGTCTTCAGCTAAACGAATCAAATTCTGAATTTTGCACCCAAGAAATTAATAGTATCATCGGCGGTGGTCTTGCTGGCCGCGAGAGAATTAATAAAGCGTTCTTCTCTGGAGTAAGAAATCTCGGAGGCTCTGCTGGGGATGAGTCAGAAGAGCTTAGAAGAAGTTTTACTCTCAGGGAACTTCCCCCTCAACCCTATGTAAATGAAAATATTCGCTCCACATCTAATCTATTAATTCCAACAAGTCGCTCAACCTTTAAGCAGAAGTATTATCTCGACTTAAAATTAATGACTCTTAACCTTGCAACCTTTTACACGATATTCACTTCACTTAAAGATGATGTAAAGTTTCAAGGGACAAATATTGATACTGAAGCTGCTTGTGCATCAACAAAAACAGGACTCCCAATTCCAGGATACCCGCTTGGCTTTGTTAAGAATCCCGATGTGCTAACTTATTACGCAGTTGAAGGTAAAGCTAAGTTTGTGGGAATGTTCAATCCTTTCGATGATGATGGAGGCATAAAGATTTCAGCATATGCCGCAGCGAAACCTTTTGGTGGTCGTGTGGGGCCTATGCTTTTTGATATGAGTGGAGATACCGAAGTAAAACCTCGAATAAGTGCCGGAGGAGCCGTTAAGAAATTATCGAGCGCATTTCTGACTGGTATGGACTCAACTAATTTCGTCGATAGAAAAGGAAATCCTCTTGCTGCCGGAGAATACGCTCCAGGAGCTCCTTTACCAGTAGACCCCTCACCAAGCTCTCCTTTTTGGCAATCTAAACAAGACGCCATCGTTGGAGGTTGGTTACCTGGAGATGCAATCGTATTTGCTGTCCCCAATTTAATCTATGACTACCCTTCTGGATCTCCTGACGAGGGTGGATACTTTAACGATGACAATATTACTGTTCTCGATCCCTCAAATGCGGGGCAAGAACTCAAGGCTGGTCTTTACAACGCCGCTATGTTTACAGATTTTAAAAGTAATCTCGCCTCAACTAGCCCCTCTGTTGATCAAATAGCTGAATCTTTTTTAAGCGTGAGAGCACCAACGAAATGGGATGCAAATAATTATTTAATTCCAAGCCCAGAACAAATGAATAAACAACTTGGACTCGACTCATATGGATTAGTTGGAGAAGCAGAAAACCCTAAAACGATTCCAAATGGCACACAAGTTTATAATTTGAGTCTTTATGCTCCACTTCACGGCCCAAATGCGCTTTTGCAGAGTCCAAGTGAAGTGGAAGGCGTACTGGACGCTTACTTAAAAAATCAAACTGAAGCTGTTAAGAAGTATATCAAATCTATGAATTCTGCGGCTTCTTCTATTTACCGAGAAAATAGTTCTGGAGCCACTAGTCTTAACTTAGGAGCTGATCCTGCGAGATTAATTTCTGATATTGATGATCAGTACATGCTAACACCAGCTGCCTCACAGGATGACTTAGCAGTGCCGTCTTGCGCAAGTATTGCAGGAAAATTTGCTTATTTTTATTTTGGAAACCAAGCAACAAGCTATGGCGTTTTGAAAAACACAACAGGATGTGTACCCGCTGGGATTGATCCTGCAGATTCGTACTTAACGGGTATGATGAAAAAATACTTTACTAGTAATGTCGACCCTGATTTTTACAACACAACGCTTTCACTTAAAGAAGGAAGTGAAAAGTTTATCTTCTCGGCTTACCGCCCTGGGTCTCAAAATGACGCAAACGCTGCTGGGATCTGGAAGAACGCAATAAGGTCAGACACACAAAATATGAAGCGTAATTTTTATTCAACTAAATTTATTACCCTCAAATCACTTAAAGGAGGCGGATCTCCCACCTTTTTAGAGAGTTCCAATGGTGCAGGTATTCCTATTCACTCTGAGGGAAATCAAGCTTCCTTAGGCTCTTCAAGGGCTACTGGGCAACGTGACTTCGCAAACCCACTCAATCTTCAAGAAATAAACCTAGACCTTGGTGAACTTAAACATTAAGAGAAACATTTACACTTTAGGTAAACGTTATATATAATTTCAGTCTGAATTAACTAACAAGGATTATAAAGTGGCGAAAAAGAAAACTGCTAAAAAAACTACAAAAAAAATAACTAAAAAGCCTGCGAAGAAAGTGGCTAAGAAAGTTGCAAAAAAAGTAGCTAAGAAAAAAGTTGCTAAAAAGGTAGCTAAGAAAAAAGTTGCTAAAAAAGTAGCTAAGAAAAAAGTTACTAAAAAAGTAGCAAAGAAAAAAGTTGCTAAAAAGGCAGCAAAGAAAAAAGTAGCTAAGAAAAAAGTTGCTACAAAGGCTGCAAAGAAAAAAGTAGCTAAGAAAACTGCTAAGAAAACTGCTAAGAAAACAGTCAAGAAAGTTATAAAAAAAGCTAAGAAAGTCGCAAAAAAAGTAGCCAAAAAAACAAAAAAGGTAACTAAGAAAGTAGCAAAGAAAGTGACGAAGAAAAAAGCTGCAAAGAAAGCGAAATCAGTTGCAAAAAAAATAGAAAAAGCTGTAAAAGAAACAGTTAAGAAGGCTACAAAACCGGAACCCAAAATCGTAAAACTTGCTCCTGTTATGTCTACGAGCATTGATCTCATGCACGATGATGAGGATATGATTGACGATGATGAGATTGTAATGGATTCATTAGAAGCTCCAATAGCGGACATTCCAAAAAAGAGACCTACTCCTCAGGCTCCACTGGCAAATGACAGTGAAAAGCTCTTATCAGATGAATACAACTCAGACGATGAGACAGATTCAAATGCTTTTGGATACGGTTGGAGTTACAATGAAGGACTTGACTCTCCTGAGGAAGTTGAAGGTGCTGACGATGCTTATGATGAAGATGCTGAATATGCTACAAGCGGAAAGCCAGTCGGTTTTGAGATCGATAAAGACTAGCGCCTAAAGCGATTACACAATGCAAAATTTGATTATAATAAGTGGCCAGATGGCCACTTTTTTTTGTATATAAACTCTATGAAATTAGAACTTTATTATTTTACTCAGTGCCCTTTTTGCCAAATGGTTTTAAGGAAAATCGACTCTCTGGAACTTCAGGATCATATTCAATTCAAAAATATACATGAAGATCGTGAAGCGCAAAAGTTCCATCAAGAAGCGACTGGACGTTCAACGACGCCTTGTCTCTATATCGATGGTAAACCGATGTTTGAATCAAGTGATATCGTGTCATGGTTGGATCAAAACGTTCAAAAAATTAAAGGGTAAATTGTGGAAGTTAGAGATCCTGTTCACGGTTCAATTAAAGTACTAGATTCAGAAATTGAAATTCTTGAGCATCCGTTTTTTCAAAGGTTAAGAAACATAAAGCAACTTGGGTTCTCTGAGTTCGTTTTTCCTGGCGCAACACATACTCGTTACATCCACTCAATTGGTGTTATGGATATTGCTAGCAAGGTTTTTGATGCTCTCTTTAGAGATCATGATAAAAATCCAGAGTTAACAAAACTCAAAGAAACAGTAAGACTTGGATGCCTACTTCACGACATAGGCCATGCACCGTTAAGTCATACAACTGAATTTGTTATGCCTTCAGTAAAAGATCTGAAACTTCCAAAAAACTTTATTGGAAATCCTGACGCGCAAGCGACTCATGAAGACTATACAATCAAATCAATTATTGATTCATCATTCACAAAATCTTTCGCTGGAGTCATAGAAGAGTTTGGAGTTAATCCTGAAAATATTGCTGAACTGATTGTCGGTGAAACGTCTAATCCTGAATACTTTACCTATCAAGGGATCAATTACTTTCCTCTTATGCACCAACTTGTATCAAGTGAAATGGATTGCGATAGAATGGACTACCTTCTTAGAGATAGTTACTTTTGTGGTGTTAGTTATGGGAAGTTTGATCTCGATTGGATAATTGATAATTTAAGAGTCGCTTTAGTTAATGACAAAGCTTTTCTTGGTATAAGTGAGCGAGCTGTTGCTACTTTTGATGACTTTCTACTTTGTAGATTCCATATGTTTTTAATGGTTTATTTTCACTACAAATCTGTTTGTCTTGAGAAGATGCTAAAGCGCTATTTCTCTAATGCACCTGAAGAGTATAGAATTCCAGCAGATATTGAAAAGTATCTTGAGCATGATGACCACCGTTTAATGAAAACCCTTAGAAATTCTAAAAATGAGTGGGCACAAAAAATAGTGAGAAATCATATCCCTCAAAAAATATTTGAAACTTTTGGTGTATCTCAGAAAAATCAACTATCTCAGTTAGAGAATTATCTAACTGCAGAGGGAATTGATTTTATTAAATGTTCATCTAATGGAAGGCTTTCAAAATATTATAATGAATCAGATTTAGAATCGAATAAGTATCCACTTAAAGTTGTAAGAGAATCAGGAATTTTCTCTGAACAACTATTCATCCAAGACATACACGAGGCAACTTCTTTATTTGAAAAGTTCAGTCATTCTCACTCAGTTGATAGAATTCACTGTGAGTTTGGAGAATTAAGCTCATTACATAAAAAGAACATCTTAAAGATAGTACAATCTTAAAATGAAGTTAAATAAGATCGTAATCTACACTCTTCTGCTTTTAGTCTACTTAGGTTTATCTAAGAGTCTTTCTCCATCGGAGTATGGGGTAAATTATGTCCAAGGAACAGAGACATTAGCAAAGCTAATAGGTGCTGGTCCTGTTTCAGTTATCCTTACCGATATTCATTCGACAGGCTTTATCATAAAGACCTACTACCACAAATATAAAGTCGTTTACGGTTTTCAATCTTATGAAGAAATTATTGCAAGAGTATCAGGACAATTTAATGAAAAAAACCAAAAGAATATTGGACTGTCTATTCTTAGACGATATGAAGATGAGCGAATAACTGATTCTCCTCTCCCGCCAGGAACTATCTTTATTGGAGATAGAAACTTTGGCTCTTGGAGAAAAAACTCCAATAAAGATAAGGTTTGGAAATTCTATCGTGTTTATCGTCACCTCCCTACTTACCTTGGATGGGGTGAATTTGTTCCAACATATAAATTTTATCAAGAGGCTTTAGTTAGGGAGAATAATAATAAACCTTTCTATGGCTTCAATGATGAGTTCGGTGTGGATAGTGAACTCACTAAAAAATATTACCCACAATACTTTCAAAGAAATAAAGAACAAAAAATCGATTTTAAAGGTTTCTTTAAGGATTACTTGAAGAGAAACTTCTAGAGGAAATATAAGATGAATGAAATTTTTGATAAATTATTAATTAGAATCCTCTTTACGTGTTTTATCTGTATAGCATTATTTCTGTATAAATATGCACATACGATTTTTTATCCTTCTAAGAAAAAGCAAATATTAAAGAAGATATATCCTTCAGAGAATCCTGTAGACACACTTCATATTTTTTCAAGGCTTATTGGGGTATCACTTATCTTCTCTACTTTGGAGTTTAATGAGTATATTGGTGTCTTTATAAGTTCTTTCCACTTTTTTGTGTGGGGAATAATAGGTTTTGTACTTTACCTATTATCTATTTGGGTAATGGAAAGCATTGTACTTTATAACTTTGAGTATAAAGCAGAAGTATTAAAGAAAAAAAATATGGCTTATGGGATAGTTAGTTTTACCCTTTCCATTTGTTTGGCGTATATAATACGAACAATTTTTAAAGAAGCAGAAACATCATTAGTCATACTAGCAATCCTTTGGCTCTTTGCTCTCGTAATTTTTGGATTTGCCACTAAATTGTATAAGTATGTCTCAACTCTCCCGTTCAATAGTCTAATGATTCAAAAGAATATTGGTTTATCTATTTCATATAGTGGATTCTTAATGGGTAACACTGTTTTACTAAGTGCTGCGTTTTCTCATGAACATCATGATATTACCTCTTACTGTATTCAAGTTATATTAAAGGTTCTCCTAGGGGCGCTGATCATTCCTATCTTTAGATTTGGGATTGGCTATATCTTTAAGATAAACCCCACTCATACTACTGAAGACACTGATGCTCTTCATACTGGACAGGGAATATACGAGGGAGCACTCTTTTTAACTTGTGCGTTCTTGGCATCAATCATTATCGGACAAATTCACTTTGGTACTATTTATCCATTTTTCTAAAGACTAAAGCTGCTAGGAGTTCTTACCGATAAGTTAAATGATGAAAACAAAACTACAGAAAAATGTCTTTTACGCGATTAACGATCTCTCTAATACAGTTGTTGATTTACAACGACAAATTATAGAACTTAATCAAAAACTTGAGAACTACCAAGACATCGGAAGATCTCATCTTTTACGTGTTAAAAATGGTGACCAACTATCGGATGATTATATTTTAAATGGTAGAAAATATAATGATATGTCTCCAGAGTCGGCTTACAGTTTCTTTCAACAACAAGACACACAATTTATTGTGTTAGATGTAACTAAAGAAGGCTTTCAGCCAAGTACTCAGATCGAAGAAGCCCTTCATATTCCAGTTGATGAACTCACGTTCAGATACGGCGAGATCATAAATAAATCAACACCGATTCTTGTAATAAGTGAAGACGGTGTGAGTTCAATTTTAGCTTGTGAATTTCTAAATCATTTAGGATTTTATAATGTTAATAATGTCTCTGGTGGATATAAATATTGGCCAGAATCTAGGGCCGTAAAAACAGTTCTAAAACAAGTTGCCTAGATTAGCGTTTGTTGCTCTAAATTATGTGAATATATTTTTGTGTGAAAATTGTCTAACGTGTGAGCAATTCTTTCTAGTTCAACTTCTCCAATCGAGTTCAAATAACTCTGCTCAAGATCACTTATAACCTCTAATAAAATAACTTTAAATTTTTGACCGTATTCAGTTAAATGAACCTTAAGCTCTCTCTTATCACTAAGACTTGGCATTCGAGTTATGTATCCTCTTTTTTCAAGTTCATTTAGATGGCTAGTCATAGTTTGTTTTTTAAGCCCACAAGCGAATCCGATCTCCTTAATTGAAGGAGCATCAACATCACATACGTAGAGTAAAATTTCTAAAAAACTGGGTCTCAGATCTAGGAACCCCTTAGCTTGAAGAGCTTCCAATAGATCTGAATTGAACTTTCTATAGATTTTTTTTAATAGGCTTCCAATAATTGAAATCTTCTTCATGATACTATAATAGTACGATATAATACCAAAGTCATACTTTTTCTTACCTAGACATCTGAGAGTGCTCTATCAAGCTCTTCGGAGATCTTAGGCATCTTAACATCCTGATTTTCTGTCGTTTCAGCTTGTAGATTCAAGCCTTCATACCAAAGGCTTATACGTACAAGGCCCTTAGTAGATAGCTGTCCTGGAAGAATTTGATCAAAACCAAATGCTAAAGATGTATAGGAAATACTGCTAATAAGGGCTACAACTGTTAAAAGTTTAGACATTTTTGTTCCTCATAGTGTTGTGAGTTCATCCTCACACCAGTATATAGAGCAAGTTTAATGCCAGCTTAGTTGTTATTGAGGAATTGCTGCTCTCTTTTAAATCTGAAAACTGAGCAGGCTTTTCTTTCAAATTCTTGATCGATTACTGAATCAAATTTTATATCCGCAATTTTTGGATTTACACTTTTGTAAACTGTTCCGCGGCAGTACTTATTTAGTTTTTTATACTGGCGCTTAGAAAGCGGAGAAAGAGCTGCTCTCACGCATAGCCTACCTAAGACATTTACATCACCGTCATTTTTAAGTTCTTTTAGTGTTCCAAATATTCCAAGAGAAAAAATATCCCAAAAATTTCGAAGGTTACCCTTCGAAATACTTTTGGCCGTATCAGCATCTTCAAGCAGAGCTTGCTGATTTAAATTATTTCTGGCTAAAATATTCGAACTGTCCTCTGAGCTTGTATTTAATAAAAGAAGAAGTTCATCATCCGTAATATCGCCTCTTTGTTTGGCAATTTCAATATGTTCTCGGTAAATTCCTCGAAGTGAATTCTGTACAGAAAGTACTTGTTCAACTGCACCTGGAGCAAGCGTTGTACGAAGATTAGTTAACTTGGTTGTTTCAAGATCACAGTCGACAGAAGCATCTTCAAAGTCACCACAACTTTGAGCATTTATAATCTCCTCAACTCTTTGTGCTTGAGAGACACCCCTTTCTATAAAGTTTCTTAGAAGAGTTCTTTTTATATTTTTTGAATCTAGATAGTTTTCAAATCGAGAGTAATAATCTCTTAAACTAAAAAGAAATTGTTTTGGTGACGATTTAAAAATATTATCTAAAGATTCGTATCTAGCGAGAATACTACTTGTATTTTCCTCTGACACAAGTTGCACTTGAAAGGCAATCGTTCTGGAAGTCTCGGAAACTAGAAGTCGGATTCTTTCCTGAAGCTCTGCAATCGAAATAGTTTGAGGTGAAGGGTATGCTGAAAGAGCCGCATCTATACAACTCTCACCATTAACAGAGTCTCTACTTTCAAGAGCTCGATCATCGCGCTCGGGGCTAAAAAAGTAAGCGAAAGCTCCACATTGTCTGTCACTATCTCTTTGGAAAAAGTCAGAGAAAGGAAGAGCTCTGCTGCTTCCAAATGAACTGTTACCATCATCAAAAGTTCTAAATGCTACTCTTGTAGCAAGGTTTTCCATAAGGTTTCTCAAAATTAAAGTTTCATTAGCACCAGGTCTTGAAATTTCATTCCGAGCCCCATTTAAAACACCTTCAAGCTCTTGAGAGTTTATATTAAATCTAGCCTGTAGATTAATTGCTCTCTCATAAGTAGAAACAGCGTCAGCATTACTTGGAGTAGCTCCCGATATGATTAGATTAACCCAAGAGTTTAATGAATTTGATTTTTTTGAAAGAAGATCAATTCCTTTTTTGAGTAAATTACAATCTTCACTTATACAGTTATCGCTTTCAATATCTCTTTGGTATCTAATGAGGTTAAGCGTATCTTCAGCTTTACAGTAGGTATTAGTAAGGCCTTCAAACGTACAGCTAAGTGCTTGCTTCATTTGATTTCTTTCTATTGAACGAGAAAATCTACTATACTTTAGACTTCTAATTAGTTTTGCGGAACCATTTACTAAGCTGGCCCCTAGTCCTACAGCTGCACCAACAACTCCAGGAATTACAGAAGACGCTAGACCCAAAACATTTGATACGACGGATGGAGCAATAGACTCATTTGCATTAGTACAACTCGCTGAAGTAGCAAGAGTTGCCAAGACTGAATTCATATTAGATTGGATGATTGCAATTTGTTGGTTTTCTATGGATCTATCGTCAATATCAAAACCAATTTGAAGTCTGTTTGAAAACTGTTCAATACGTGTTTCATTAACGACGAGATTTAATGATGACAGGTAATCTGATTGTGGAGTGTAAGATCCCACGGCAAGACTAACTTGTTGATCAATCTCGGTCTGGTTTGCTCCAGGGTTATCAGCTATGTATTGTGCTCGAAATTGATTTTCAAAATTTGCTGTTAGACTAGCACTTTCAATAGCAGCATTCTCTTCAAAGGTTTCAAGTTTTTGTCTAATTTTTGAAGCTTCGTCTGCAGAATTTCTAATTGAGTCAAGAGAGGCCACGCTATTAATAAGATTTTCAGTTCCTGCGGCAAGGCCACTACATTCTGGATCTGTTTTCAATATTTCAACAATATTTCCAAGTTGCTGACTTTGATTAAGTGCTTGTGCCGTTTGTGTACCTGTGTTTGGGCAAAATGCAGATAGCAGAAGTCCACTAGAATCAGCAGCAACTACATTGAAGCCAAAAGTGGCAGTAAATATCAGCACAAAAATTTTCATCGTATACGAATACATCATATTATTAGCTGATACAACGCATAGTGTAAAACATACACCAAAGTAATCCCTAAGTGATTGAATTATCTATTAAAATAGGTTTCGAGCATTACTCAATGAAGTCGCAATTCCGATACAAATACCAAAGGTGAGAAGACTTGATCCCCCGTAGCTCATAAATGGCAACGGGAGTCCAACAATGGGCATAAGACCCATCACCATCGACATGTTTATAAAGGTATGCCAAAAGAAAATGGACATGATTCCTATGGAAAGTACGGACTCGTAAAAGCGAAGTACCGAGCTGGAAAGCCACAAAAAGCGCATGATTAAAATTATGTAGAGGGCCACTAAAACAATTGAACCAAAAAATCCGTGTTCTTCGTTAAAGATAGAAAATACGAAGTCGGTGTGATTTTCGGGAAGATAATTAAGTGATGCTTGCGAAGAGTTTTTAAAACCTTTCCCCATCATTCTTCCGGAGCCGATAGCAATTTGAGATTGAATTGCATTATATCCTGAACCTTTTGCGTCCGCTTGAGGGTCAATAAAAGTAACAATTCTTTTTCTCTGATATTCTTTAAGCCCAAAGTTATACATCAATAGTCCACTGACAATTCCGATGACGGCCAAAACACCAATCGACTTCCAACGAAGTCTTTTATAAAAAGTAATAACGAGAAAGATGAGAATCAATAGAAGACCAGTTCCAAGATCGGGCTGAAGAACAATTAAAACCGTTGGTACAATTGTCATTATAAATGGAATGATGAGATCTTTTAAATATAACTCTCGCTCGGGATTATTCTTTGCATAATATCTAGCAAGAGCTAAAGCTACGGAAATTTTCATAAGTTCTGAGGGTTGCAACCTAAAGCCACCAACAACGAGCCATCGCTGAGCCCCCATCCCTTTTTGTCCCATGACAAGAACGAGTATTAAAAGAAAAACATTAAGAGCATAAATCCAATAGGAAAATCGAAATAGTGATTTGGGTGGAAATAGAGAAACGGCAAATGCCACGATGTTGGCTATAACAAACCACATAAGTTGTGACTTATATAAACTCTGCATCGTCTCGCTAGTATGTGCGTGAGTGGCAGAATAAAGATTTAAGATTCCAATAACAAAGATGACAATCATACTGATAAAGAAACTGTAGTCGTACCTTTTAAGAAAGTTAATTATCGATTGATTCAACTTCTACCTCACTCTCTTCAACAGCTTCTTGTTCAGCTTTTGCTTTTGCATTTCTTTTACGAATATATTTTAGAAATTGTTTCTTTTCCATCACTGCAAACTTTTCTTTTTTCTCTGGAAAATATTTTTCCATATATGTGCTCACTACTTTTTCAACTACTGGAGCAGCAGCACTAGAGCCACCACAACCGTGTTCAACTAAAGCTGCAACAGCAATTTTGGGATCATCATAAGGCGCGAATGCTACGAAGACTCCATGATGTCTATATTTATATTCCATATCTTTACACTTTGAATAAAGCTGTTCTGTACTTTGTGCTCGAATAACCTGAGATGTTCCACTTTTGCCGGCCATCTGATTACCTTTACCACGTCTCCACCAACCAGTTCCTTTTGGTTCGTTCATGACTCGGTAAAGTCCTTCTCGAACATTATTCCAAGTACTCTCTTTTAACTCAATATTTCTAATCAGCTCAGGCTCATTTGTCTTGAGTACATTTCCATTATTGTCGACGATATCTTTAACAACATAGGGTTTAAAAAGTTTACCCTTGGTGGCAATTGCTGCAAATGCATTTGCCAGTTGCAGGTTAGAGACTAAGACGTAGGATTGACCGATAGAACAAGAGAGCGTCTCCCCTTGTTGCCATACTTCTCCGTTTCTTTTTAACTTCCACTCTTTTGTAGGCATAAGACCTGATACTTCACGAGGTAATTTAATACCAGTTCGACTACCAAATCCAAACATATTGGCATAACTCGAGAGAACATCTATATCTAATTCCGTAGCAACTTTATAAAAGAAAATATTACAAGACTGCATCAATGCATCTTTAAGAGTTACCTTCTCAGTTCCATATTTTTTCCAAGAGTGATAAACTCTTCGGCCAAGTCTAAATGAGCCGTGGCATCTAATTTTTGTATTTCCGTCAATAATTCCGGTCTCCATTGCAGCAATTGCAGTGAAAGGCTTAAAGACAGATCCAGGAGAAAAGTGTTCCTGAATATTTCTATCTCTGAGTGGATTTTCTTCATTGTTAATTAGTGAGTTCCAATACTCTGTTGTTAGACCTCTACTAAACTGTGATGGATCAAAAGCGGGAGTAGAAACCATCGCCAGTATTTGTCCTGAGTTGACATCGATTGCAACGACACTTCCAGTTTTTCCCTCTAGTGCTTTAAAGCCTGCAATCTGCATATCGCGATCGATGGTAAGTCTGAGATTATCACCCGGAGTTGGTTTTACATTCTCTTCACCTTGAAAAAGGTCGTCAGTGTTGATGAATTTCTTCTTTCTTCCTAGAGCATCAACTTCAACATATTCAAAGCCATTAGTTCCTCGAATAGATTTATCCATCTGCTCTTCAATTCCAAACTGCCCTATGAAGTCACCAAGCTTGTAATCGATCTTATCTCTCTTTCTATATTTAGGTAGCTGAGACTGAGAAACCTCTGATATATAACCAAGAAGATGGGCACCTACATTTTTATCAACATATTCTCGAGATATGAAAGTATCTACAGAAATTCCAGGTAGAAATGCATTCTCCGTCTCTATCTTCGCTACTTCTGTAAGACTGATATTTTTCTTAATAATAATTGGACGATATTTAGCTTGAGACGACTTTTTCTTGATAATTTTTTTAATGTCAGCGATGTCCATATCAAGAATGTTTGAGAGTCTTCCAAGAGTTTCTTTTTTATTAGATAAAAACTGTCTCGTTAAAATAGCATCAAAACGCGGAATATTATCTACTAGCAGTTCACCGTTCCTGTCAAAGATCATTCCTCTGGGAGCTCTTACAATTTCTTTACGCAGTCGGTTTTGAAGGGAAAATTTATGATAAAGCTCACCTTTGAAGATTTGAAGGTACCAAAGTCTGATAAAAATGAGGCTGAAGCAAAATAAAATAATATTTGCGACCTGTACTCCACGAGCTTTATGAACCTTGATTAGGTCTTCTTCACCAAACATTAGATTGAAACTCCATGACCTTGAGAACGATTCACTTTCCAAAACCTCTCTAGGATTGCAAAGAAAAACGGTGCACAAATCGAGAGAACAAAACTCTCTGGAACGAACTGCCAAAAGATACTAAGAAATGAAGCGAATGTTCCAAGCTTAATAGAAAGCATCAATGAAATTAGAAGAAACCATGCCAATTGAAAAATTTGAACGACAATGATAGTAGAAATGGCAGTAGAAAAATCTAGTAGGTCTTTTAAAAACCTAAGTGAAAGTGATACGAGAATTCCCGCTAATGTTCCAATAGCCCATCCTTCGATTGAAAAGATAGAATGGAGGTACTGAGTAATAAAGATTAAGTATGGAAGAAAAGGATTATCAAACTTAAATGCTAGAAAGAGAACGATTAAAACACTGAAAGCAGGCTTAAAGTTTTCTATTCCAATACTTGGCAAGAATGCTGTAGTAAAAATTTCTAAAAAGATAAGAAGCAGACAAGTCTTGATTGTTCCGTAAAGAATTTCTAACGGGGAGTATCTCATTATTTTGCCTCCACTTTATCATCTATCATAATTTCTTCACTAATAGCTGGAAGTGCTGGATCCTCTAGAAGAACAACAACCTCTTCAAGCTTATTAAAGTCAACGGATGGCTCTACTTCTACATCTTGTGTGATTCCAAAGTTTTCTTTATCGATTTGTGAAATCCTTCCAATCTTTATTCCCTTGGGATAAACAGCTCCAAGGCCCGCGGTAATAACTTCATCACCAATCTCAATAGCTTCAGTTCTGTTGACATGTTTAAGACGAGTTTTAAAGCCAGCAGTTCCCTCTACAATTCCGTGAGAACGAGTTCTCGCAACAATGGCGTCAACTCTATTGTTTTGATCTAATATTGTTAGGACATCTGCGTAGTTAGGAGTAAGCCTGTAAACATACCCTACAAGGCCCGTCATAGTTATGACTGGACTAAAGAGTTTAAGTTCGTCGTTAGCACCTTTATTAATTCTTAAAACTTTGAATTCATTTGAAGAGTCGAGTGAGACGATTTGTGCGAGAACTTTTTTTCTTGGAATATTTTTTCCAAATTCTAAAAGTTGCTTTAATCTTTCATTTTCTTTTTCAACTTCACTCAAGCCAAAAATTTGGTTCTCTAAAGTTGCAACGGTATATTTCAGTTCTTCATTATTCTTAGATGTATTAACAATTAAGATATAGTGGTCAAACATATAAGAGATTCGCTCTTTAACAGAAAGAGTTCCTCGTTGAATTGGAGCAAAAGCCTCAATTAAGAATGATTCAAAGGTTGAAACACTGTTTATAGTATATTGATGTTTTGACACTCCCCACAAAGCTATAATCAAGACAATAAAATTATTGGCAAGCTTCCAGCGGGAGGAATCAACTGTAAAATTTCTCAAAGCAGCACCGCGCAGTAAAAAGACATTAAATATTCTCTAAACACTACCCAAACTAAAGGCTTCTGCCAACGTCTAAACCGGGGTTATTCATTGACTTTACTCAAAAAGATAATAGAATTTTAACTCAAATTTAAAAGACAAAAAGGGACTCTAAATGAATAAATTTCAAAGTAAAACGTCATACGTGATCATTACTTTTTTCCTCGGTGCAATCATGGTCAGCTTTGCTTTAACAGGCTTTGATGGTTTTAATTCAAGCCAAGGAGCAGTTGGAACAGTAGATGGTGAGCCAATTACTTACACTGAATACCAAAATGCTTACAATCAAGAGCTTACTCGCTTTTCTCAGATGTTTGGTGGCAAAAGCTTAACCAACCAACAAATAAGACAATTTAGAATTAAAGAAGGCGTGATCAATAGACTTGTGCAGCAAAAACTTATTCTTAACCTAGCTAAAGATATGAATCTAGATGCTGGAAGAAAAGAGATTAAAGAAGAAATCAAAAAGACTCCTTACTTCCTTACTGATAAAAAGTTTGATGTAAGAAAGTATAGAGCACTTTTAGCACAAAATAACTTTGCACCTGCAAAGTATGAAGAACTTATTTCAAATGACCTTGCGACTAAAAAGATTTCTACAATCATCGGGTCTCTTTCTCCTTCAAAAGGATATATAAGAGACATTCAAAGGTTTAAGAAAAATACAGTTACTGCAAATGCAGTAGAAGTAAAAAAAGAAATGTTAACTAAATATGTAACTGTTTCAGATAAAGAAGTAAGAGCATTCGTTCAAGATAAGAAAAATGAAAAAATCCTTGAAGGTCTTTTTAACTCTATGAAGTCTGAGTTTAATAAGCCTGCGAGAGTTGAAGCTCGTCACATCCTTTACAAAATTGACGCTGACAATAAAGAAGCCGATGTTTTAAAGAAAGCAAAAGCTACTAAGAAAAGACTTACGAGATCAAACTTTAAGCAAATTGCTGGTAAGGAAACTCAAGATCCTTCTGGTCAAGGTGCTAAGGGTGGAGATCTTGGATGGTTTACTAAAGGAAGAATGGTTCCAGAATTTGAAAATGCTGCTTTTTCGATGGAAAAAGGATCGATCTCTGAACCAATCAAAACAAGCTACGGTTACCACATAATCTACGTTACAGATAAAGAGGCAGCTGTTGAGAAGAAGCTCTCAGAAGTTCAAAATAAAGTAGCTAGAAATCACCTCCAAAAGAGTAATAGAAAAGCACTTAACGATCTTGTTGAATCTATCAAAGTTAAACTTGAAAGTGCTTATAAAGCTGGAAACTACAGTGAAGTCTCTGCACTTGCTAGAAAGTATGGCTTTACACATAAGCCTGAAGCTAAAGTTAGTCAGTTTGACTTGAGTCTGGATGAAGTTTCACTTCCAGTTGAGAAAGTTAAAGAGATCTTCACAGCGAAAAAAGACTTTGTAATGGAAGATACTGCTTTAATCATAGCAATGGCCAAAGTAACTAAGAGAATGAGTGATGAAGAGGTTAAAGCCGCTGTTGAAAAAGCAATTGCATCAGAGCAAGAAGTTGCATCGAGTGGACTTACTAATCAGCTTCAAACTGACATATCTAAGTTTTTACAAGACAACGCAAAGGTTGTCACTTATCCAAAACTATTGTAGTAATAGACAAACAATACCCTTAGAGCCCACCTCAAGGTGGGCTTTTTTTGGTCTAAAAAGAGCTCGGAACAGTTATGGCAGATAAAGAAGCTAAATGGTCGATGAATAAAGCAGGCGAATATTACGTTGATGATCAATGTATTGCCTGTGACGCATGTGTAGTTGAAGCTCCTGGCTTTTTTGCAATGAATGATGACGATGGCCATGCTTTTGTTACAAATCAGCCAGAAACAGATGAAGCCAAAGAAGAATGTGAAAATGCTCTTGCATGCTGCCCAGTTGGCGCTATTGGCGACGACGGTAACGAGTAAACAAAACACCTTTAAACTCACTGCCCAAAAGACTAAATTATTACCCACTTTTTAGAAAATCCTAGACTTTATTATTTCCTTAAAGCAAACTCCACCGCACACACACGATTGCAAACACAATTAAAAAAACAGATTTAGACACCAACGAGAGAGGTATTCATGGAAATGATTTCAATTAAAGATATCAAAACTAAGAGTTCATATTTAAGAGTTGAAACTAATATTGAGAAACTTAAAAAAAGTATTGAGACTGTAGGCTTAATTAGTCCGTTAGTTATCAATAAAGACAATGAACTAATCGCTGGTGGAAGAAGATACAGTGCTTTAATGGAGATGGGTGTAAGTGAAGTTCCAGTTTATCGCGTTGATAAAACTGAGGCCGAGCAAGAACTAATCTCAATTGATGAGAATCTTGTAAGAAAAGATCTAACAAAAATAGAATTTGAAAAATGCCTCAACAGAGGTCGCGAAATATACGAAGAGCTTTATCCAAATGCTAAAAAAGTGGCCGATGAAGATATGAAAACAGAAGAAGGAATTAACACTCACACTGACCTTCCAAATGAAGAGAGATCTTTCATTGATCTAACCTCTGAAAAAACTGGTCTCTCTAAAAAAGTAATTAAAAGTGCAATAGACAGAGATGCCAACTCATCTGATAAAGTAAAAGAATATAGGAAGCACGGCGAGCTTAATGCTTCTCAAACAAATGAGATTATTAAACTTGGAAAAGAAGATCAGGATAAAATTGTTGATCTAGTAAAAGACAAATCAACTCGTGAAGTAAAAGATATTGTTACATCTATAAAAACTAATGGTGTTGATAAGGCCGTTGATGATGTTTTGTTTGGACCTACTTTTCCAAAAGAATACAAAAGCATTGATACACTCACAAAAAGACTAAATAAATTAGCTGCAAAGGTTCTTCTTGAGGAGATGACTTCAAATCATGAAGAGATGACAAAAGTTATGAAGGGTCTATCAACTCTTCGCAACCACCTGGATCAAGTGATCATGCTAAATAATAAACCCGTTATAAAAGTAGATTCTACGGAACCTGAATTCAATGCTGAAAACTTCACTCCAAACGATAGCATTGGCGTTGACCCGGACAGTGTGAGTTTTTAATGTCTGAAGATTTAAGCGATAATCCAAATTACTTTGAAGCTAAAAGTGCTCTTACATGGGATGAGTACTTTATGCTACAGGCAATGATGGCCAGTTTTAAATCTAAAGACCCTGCAACTAAAGTGGGAAGCGTTTTCGTTGATCAATTCAATCATCAAATAACGATGGGCTATAACGGTTTTATTGCTGGCATTGATGAAAGTAAGCTTCCTTGGGGTAAAGATAAGTCTCAACCTCTTGAGCATCAAAAATACGGATATGTTGTGCACTCCGAGGCAAATGCAATTTTACACTCACCTAGAAGTTTAAAAAACAGTCGATGTTATGTAACTTTATTTCCGTGTAATGAATGTGCAAAACTACTTGCAAGTTCTGGAGTGAAAGAAATTATCTATCTTTCAAATAAACACGCCAAAACTGAGAGTCATAAGATTGCTAAAAAGATCTTCAATCTAGCCGGCATAACTGAAAGACAACTTATTCCAACCGAAGAACTTTTAGAGAAGTTCAACTCTCATCTTCGCTCAATGATTTCACCTCTATAATTCTTTTTTGAAAATATGAAGTCTGTGAACTTTCTTATGCTTAAGCTTATTAATGCTGGCAAGAGAGGCTTTGTGATAAATCAACGGTGTAGTCATACTTCATCTCTTTGGCCTGAAACCAAAACTCTTCCGTTGATATAGGAAAAAATAGGCGGTTATCTGCAAAGGAAATATTTAAAAGTAGCTTAGAAAGAATAGCTTTTCAGCTCAACTGTTTGAATTGTTGAGATTAGTTTTACATATCCAAATGGCACGTTTGCAAAATAAAACTTAGAGTCTGTGTCAGTGATCTTACAAGTATCAAAAGTACCAGCAGCAACAGTCATTTGTTGAAGTGATCCACCCAGCTCAGTTTCACATATACTTAGGATCATGAGGTTATCGTCTTGAGTGTTAATATCGTCAGCTGAAACTGTTTCAGTATCTACGTTTCTAGTACCTTGAGAATTTGTTGTTGTAGTCGTTTGAGTAAATGTATTTGAAGTAGAGTTATAGTTTGTTAATTCTACTTTCATTGTTCCTTTAATATTACCTGCATCAAAGTTATATTCAGCAAAAGCTCCAACAAGTGAGTTTTTTGCAAAAGCAGATGTTAATGATAAAAGTAAAATAAGTACTAACTTCATATTGACTCCGGTAAAATTATTAATCAAATTTACTATTCAATTATTATAAAGGCAAAGAATGAAAAAGTGGATAAGTGGCAAAAAACGCGAAGTGCTTGACGCAAAGATCTTTAAAGTCTATTTCCAACAATTTCAATCACCTACAATGGAAAAACAGTCAGAGTTTACTGTCATAGAGTCAAGAAATTGGGTTAATGTACTACCTGTTACAAAAGATGGGGACGTTATCCTAGTAAAACAGTTCAGATTTGGTACTAGTGAAGTTACTTATGAGTTCCCTGCCGGAATTATTGATGACGGAGAAGAACCCCTCGAAGCTGCTAAAAGAGAGCTCCTTGAAGAGACGGGAGCTACTAAGTTTGAGATTAAAGAGCTTGGGAGCTGTCGGCCAAATCCCGCTCACTTTAATAATTTTTGTTATCATTTTTTGGCCACAGGACTTGATAGTTTTGGGGATCTCAAACTAGATGAGCATGAAGAGATCGAAGTAATAAAAAAATCAATTGATGAAGTTCAAATTATGATTGATGAGGGAATTATAAATCACTCGTTGGTCTTAGTTACTTGGTATTTATATAAAGAAAGTTTGAAATAAAAAAAGCCCCATATTCATGGGGCTTCTAGTTGATATTTTATTATGTGTTTTTTTATGTTGGCAAAAAGAATTTGGAGGCTTTTTGCTTCCATATCAGTTGTAGAAATCGATGAGGTAGGTCTCTCAGGTCCACCTCAATTACAACTTATACTTTTTCTTAACTAATACCTAGATTATCTCTTGATATTAAGAACTTCTTGAAGCATCTGATCACTTGTCGTAATCGTTCTTGTGTTTGCTTGGAAGTTTCTTTGTGCGCCCATCATATCGATAAATTCATTTGCGATATCAACGTTAGAAAGCTCGATAGACTTAGAGTAAACTTGTCCTCTTCCATCTTTTCCTGGTTGACCAATTGCCGGTTGACCAGACTTTCTCGTTTCTTTAAGAAGGTTTTTACCAGTCTTGAAGAGACCTTCGTTGTTCTCAAATTTAGCGATTGCAATTTGTGCGATGTCTCTTGTTGTACCATTGTCATATGACGCTGAAAGAACGCCTTCATCGTTAAAAGATAATGAAGAAAGAGTTGCTGCACTGTTACCGTCTTGTGTATGTCTTGCGATTGAAGAGTCAGTTCCGTACTGTGTACTTGCTGTTCTTCCGTCTCCGCCTTCAGCGATTGACTCACCAAAGTTGAATTTAATTTCTTGTCCTGCAGCTGCACCATTATTAAAGTTGAATGAACTCAACTGAGGAGTCTCTTGTTGTAGTCTACCGTTTGAATCAAACTGTAAACTACCTTTACCCATCTCAACCATTTGACCGTCTACGCCACCTTGAGCGTCTTTACCGTCAACCATTGCATGGTATTCCCACTGATTTGGCCCTAGCTTATTGAAGTACATCGTAACAACTCTTTGAGTTCCGATATTATCAAAAACCGTTACACTTGAATTAAAGTTCGAAGTATCTTCTGGGTTTAGTGGGTTAAACTGCTTAGGCTTCTCTCTTGAATCTACGTTCATTGAGAATTCTACTTCTGTAGAAGCTTCAGCTGGAACAGTTGTATTTCCTAATTTAATTGCGTCTTGTTTAGCAGTGATCTTACCTTTGTCATCAGCTTGGAACCCCATAACTTGGTCTCCGTCACCTGTAACTAGTTGACCATCTTTATCGAAGTGAAATGCACCATCTCTTGTATAACCTTGACCAAATCCAGTCTTGATTGTGAAGAATCCGTTTCCGTTTAATGCAACGTCTGTAATGTTCTCTGTTCTTTTGATACTACCCTGTGAATATTGGGCAGTTACGTGAGCAAGCTTCGTACCAGAACCGATTTGGTCTCCGCCATCGATACCCTTAAGGCTTCTTGCTAACATGTCTTGAAATTCCGCTCTAGAGCGTTTGAAACCGTTTGTTCCCGCATTGGCAATGTTATCCCCGATAACGCCCATACTTGTACCTGCCGCAGCAAGTCCCGATACACCAGTATTAAAAGATGAAAGTAATCCCATGATTGTCCCTCCTAGACCTACATGAGTTAAAGAACGAATGAAGCACTAAAGGCTTTAAACTGAGGTTTCCGGAAAGGACCAACCCGTTTTCTTTAACAACAAAAAAAATTATATTAATTCATAAAAACTGTTGAATCAATTTTTGTAAAAACGTTATCGTTCATACTCATTTTATCAACAGCTGTTATAACTTTTTCATTTGCTACATCTACAACGTAAGCAGCTTTATCTGTGATCACTAGAGAGTTTTTACTGCCTTTGGCACTCAACTTAGCAATCGCTTCTTTAACTTTGAGGTACTCCTCTCCATTAAAGTCTATTTTTCTTTCACTTAATCTTTTAGCTGCATGTGTGCTTAAATTAATCCCACCGTGAACAGGCTTCTCAGAATTAATCTCTTTTAAAAGATTTTTAAATTCACTCGCCTTACCTTCTTTTGGTAAGCGATTCGATACGTCTACACTCTTCTGTTGAGAAGTCTTTGTAACATTTGGAATTAATATATTGTTTATATTATTCGCCAATCTTACTCCGTATCATAAACGTTTGTTATACCTGTTCCAACATTCTGTTTACCATAAGTGTTGAGGCCGGTTTGTTTTTTAACCCTATCTAAGTTTACATCTAAGTTTGTGTTTTGTGCAATAGGCAAATTTGATCCGGCAGATCTTCCCACCTTCTGTTCTACACCAGCAAAAGCTTGAGCCGTGTGACTATCTTTCGCTGTTGATACTCGCCCTTTACCTTCCATGTGAAATGAATCTACGTCACGAAGATAAACCTTTTTTCCGTTAACTTGTAAAACTGTTTCACCATTTTCAAAAAAGATTGATTCAACAGTTCCTTTATTTTTTGTTTCAACGGCCATTCTTTGAGCACTCTCATCAAACGCCATAACTTGTACTCGGTATTCACCTTTAATTGCTGGAGTTCCATCTAACGAAACACCATCCCAAGTTACTGATTGATTTCCACGACCAACATTTTCTTTCCATACTTCACCGATCATTGCATTTTTATTATCAAATACGCGAAGAATAACTTTTGATGCTGGTTTTGGAAGATTATAAAGAATATCTGCTTTTTCTCCATCACCTTTCAACTCTAAACTTGATCCATTGGTAACAACTTCTTTTCCAAGAAAACTGGCACCATAGAATTTAGACTCAATATTTTTATCTTTACCCATACCATCAAACTTAGAGTTTAAGTTTGTTAGTTGCTCTAATTGAGAGAACTGTGCAAGCTCGCCTGCCATTTGTCCTTGCTCCATTGGTTTCATAGGATCTTGATTTTTTAATTGGAAAGTTAATAGTTTTAGAAACTCGTCTTTTCCCATTTTATTATGCTTCTCACCGTCAACAAAGATTTTATTATCTTTCTTGAAACCCGTGAGATTTTGCATGTACTTTTCTTTCTCTTGTGGAGACATTTGAGATGGGTCGACACTGTTTGCTTTTCTAGCAATAGTCACATCATTGAATTTATTTTTTTGACCTGACGCCGGTCTACCCAATTCCATTATGCAGCCTCTCTTTGGTCAAATAGTTTCCAAAGCTCTTCACGTTTTTTAGAATCAGAATCTCTTTGATCCCTCGGTTGACCAGGTTGCCCTTTTTCCGATTGACCAGGTGATGACTCATTTCCATTTTGTGAAAGATTTGTGCTGCTACTTGAATCTAGTTTAAGATCTGCAACTTGAATTCCCGCTTGAGAAAGAGATTGAAGTAATTCACCTTGATTTTGAGTAAAGAACTTTGCCCCCTCTTGAGTTCGAGAGTTAATCATAATATTTAATTCGTTTGAACCTGTTCTTGTAACCTGAAGATCAATCATACCAAGTTCTTTATGCTCAAAGCTCATCTGAACTGTCGGTGCATTACTTGCTCTTGATTGAATAATATAATCTTGAATTTTCCCAATAACCTCTCCACTATCGTCACTTGTAAGTGCATTCATATTGAATGTTTTACCAACGGCTGTAGAATTTTGATTTTGGATTTGTGTCGTTTGATTTTTTCCAGAGTGCATAGACTCACTTCCGTCTTGAGAATCATTACCAGCAAGCATAAGGTCTGTAATCTTCATAGACTTACTTGGTTCTGTTCCAGAAAGAGAAGGAACTTGAGCATCAATCTTTTTTGCAAACATAGATTCACTCATTGAGTTTTTGTATGCATTTTTCATTGCCGCTTTCTTTGTTGGAGATTGATTCTTAACAAACTCTTCAAGATTAACAAGACCGGCTTTTTCTAACTTCTCACTTTTTTGATCTTCAGGATTTCCTTTGAGAATTCCTTGTTCAATTTTGGCTTGAATCTTTGGATCAATTTTTTGGTTTTTCATTCCAATAATTATTTCTGGATCTACTTTTTGATTTATCAATTCCGTAGCTGGCTTTTGACCAAGAATTGATTTTTCACCTTTAAGATTTTCTACATTCTCTGCGACTTCACCAGTAGCTTTTTTTAGTCCCTTTAACAGATCGCCTAAAGCTTTTTCACCTTTACCACTTTCTGATTCTAATAAAGCTTCAAAATCTAATCCTTCTTTGTTGCCTTCTAGGAGCATTGCTAGCTCTGGGTTTTCGGCAAGCATTTCTGGAGTGATTTCTAGTTGCTGGCTTAATGCAGTTAACGCATCCATCTCACCACTAGCGACGCTAGCGTTTGGTGAAGATAAATTTTGCATTGATGCATTTACGTTCATTAACTTCCTGTTGTGTGTATTCCTAATTGCGAACATCCTGTACGCAATGTGTCTTATTACTATTTTTGCATATTTAGGTACTGTTTTTGAAGTCGGGCAGAAACTTCCTTATCCATTAGGTTGAAAATCCTTGAAGCACGCTTTGGATCGATCTGTTCAAGTATTTTAACTGATATAAGACTGTCTTGAACACTCAGAACATCGGCAGCTTTTACCGGTTTCATATTAGCAATCATACTTACGAGTTGCTTTATTCGTCGCGCCTCACCATTTTTATTATCCTCAATACACCCTATTATTTTCTTTTGTTGATCTTCAAGATTCGTTATCTTTTTTGAAAGTGTTTCTTCAGCACGATTGAGTTGTTCTCTTTTAGCGATAATCGCTAATTCTTTTTGTTCAAGATCGCTTTCTCTTTTCATAATTTCTTTCGTAAGTTCAGCGATGGAAGACTTTTTTAATTTATCAATCTTAGTGTTAACCATTTTTTCTACTTTTTCACGCATTTCAGACTCTGTGTAGACCTTCTCATCAGCAGCGTGAGTTTTAAAAAGTACAATCATTGCAAGTAGAATAATAATCTGTTTCATATTAGCCTTTTAAAATTTGTCTGAGCATTTGATTCTGCTCTTCAAGGTCTTCATCTATTTTTTTATTTCTAGCTTTCTTAAATTTTTTTTCATCTTTTTCTTTCATTTTATCAATTAGTTTTACATCTGCTCTAAACTGAGTAAGAATCTGATACATACGAGCAACTCTCTTTTCGTGCTCATCAAGATCTTTCTGTAATGATTCTATATGACTTCTCTTTCCCGTGACAAAATAAGGATGAAATCGACTCTCTTGCCCAGTTGATCCGTCTTTAAGAGACTGTTCTTGAAGTTCATAGGCTTCATTTATACCGGCGTGTTGTTCTTCAATTTTTGCTTTGATTTTTCCAATTTCAACCTGAATACGACCAATCTCAGTTTTGCACTGATCCTCACGAATCTTTCGCATCTTTAAAACTGCTTCCAATTTGAATTTGTATTTTTTTGCCATGGCCTATTGTTCGCCTTCAGGTTCCTCGAGTTGCCCCTCGGACTTTCTTGCGATATCGACTATTTGAGCATAAAGCTCATCAATCGTTGCACTATCTTCAATTTGTTGTTGTAGCAAATTATTAATATCATCATTCACTAAAATTGCTTTATCAACTTTTAGATTTGTTCCATGAGCATAAGCTCCAACGTTGATAAGATCTTCTGATTCTCTAAATGTGGCCATAAGATCCCTCAGGTGCCCTGCTACAATAGTGTGTTCACGAGGAACAACTTTATTCATTACCCTCGAAATAGATTCTAGGACATCGATTGCTGGGAAATGATTTTTAGATGCGAGTTCACGAGATAAAACAATGTGACCATCACTAATAGCACGTACAGCATCTGCGATTGGTTCATCCATATCTCCGCCTTCAACTAAGACTGTGTAGATACCTGTTATAGTTCCTGATCCACGCTTAGTTCCAGCACGTTCCATAAGTTTTGGAAGTTTTGCAAAAACACTTGGTCCATACCCTTTAGGTCCAGGAGGTTCTCCTGTACTCATTCCAATTTCCCTTTGTGCCATTGAAAAACGTGTAATTGAGTCCATCATTAAAATGACATCATTATTTAAATCTCTAAAATATTCTGCAATAGTAGTCGCTGCATAAGCCGCTTTTGCACGAATGAGAGCACTCGTATCACTCGTTGCAACAACGACAACACTTCTTTTTAATCCTTCAACACCAAGATCTGATTCTATAAACTCCAATACCTCACGTCCCCTCTCTCCAATAAGAGCGATGACATTAATATCAGCATTTGTATTTCTAGCAATCATACTCATGAGCGTAGACTTACCAACTCCAGAGCCGGCCATAATAGCGAGTCTTTGTCCCTTACCAGCGGTAATGAAAGTATTGATAGCATTAACCCCAGTATCTAGAGGCTCACGAATTGGAGGTCTATCAAGTGGGTTTATCGGTTCTCCAAAGATGGAGAGATTTTTTGAATCATTTGATTTTACAATAGGGCCTTTGCCATCTATTGGATTTCCCTGAAAGTCTACAACACGTCCAAGCATTGCTGGACTTACATTTATCGTAGTAGTCAGGTCGCGAAGATATACTTTTGTTTGAGAATTAATTCCAGTGATTTCTTTATAAGGCATGAGCTTGCATTTATGCCCATCTATCCCGACGACTTCTCCAAGACAGCTTTCACCTGATTGAGTTACCAACTCCACACAACAGCCCATAACGGCTCTTGGAAGAGTAGCTTCATAGATCATGCCATGACTTGATAATATTTTTCCAACATTCTGGTAGGGAGTGCTTGTTTCAAACTCTTTAACAATGGAGTCGAAATTTAGTGGGCCATCAGTCATCTGAAGCTTTTTCCATAATTCCAACATTTTCAAAGAGCTTATCTAAGGATTTCATTTGAGATTTAAAAGATCCATCAACCACACCAACTTCAGACTCAAGAATAATCCCTCTATCAACCATATCATGACCAATTTCAATTCTAATATTTGTAAGAGCACCAAGACGCGACTCAACCTTTTCAATCACTCCAGGAAGATCAGCAAAGTCTTCTTCATTAATTCTAATTAAAAGATTCGATTTAGTATTTATTTCTAAAATTAGTTTCTCTAAAAGCCTCTCTACATATTCTTTATCTTGAACTTCTTTTAAAATAATCCATTTTGTTAGATTTTTTACTAGCGCGTATGCTTCTTGTTTACTTTCAACAAGAATTGCTTCTTTTTGTTCCATCATCGTTATTAAAAACTCTTCAAAGACGAGAATCTTTTCTTCATACTGAATTGCTAATTCATCGAATGCTTTCTTAGATCCATCCTCTGCGCCTGAAGTGAAACCTTCTTCATAGGCTTGTTTCATTTTTTTATTTAATCTTCTTTCTACTTCTTCTTCAACACGAGACTCAAAGTCAGAGTTTTCTTGATCTCTAAGTCCTCTATGCTCTCTAACATGTTCATCAATGTTAAAGCCACTTGAGTGTTCGTGTTTACGCTCGAGACGAATAATATCTTCAGATAATTTCTTTTTAAAGTCATGAGCCGGATTGAGTGCTTCAAGTTCATACTCAGTTATTTCTCCAGGGTTACCTTGAGTAGGAGTTAATTGACTAAATGAAAATTTCTCAACATCAACTTTGTTACCTTTTTGAAATGACATTTATTCCATCCTTTAAATTCACATTAAACCATTGCATCGCCCTCGCCACCGCGAGAGATAACAGCTTTACCTTTAGCTTCAAGATCTTTAACTTGTTGAACAATCTCTTGTTGAGCCTTTTCAACATCTGAAAGTTTCGTGGGCCCCAGGGCTTCAAGGTCTTCTTTGAGTAGTATGGCTGCTCTATTAGACATATTGGCAAAGAGTTTTTGTTTAACTTCTTCTGGTGAAGTTTTAAGTGCAATAGTAAGTTTTTGATTATCAACAACCTTAAGTAGTTCTTGCATCCCCTTATCATCACAGTAGATCAAGTCTTCAAATACAAACATGAGTTTTCTAATTTCTTCCGCAAGTTCTGGATCTTTTTCTTCAACTCTGGCCATAACATTTTTCTCAGCCGCTTTATCCATCATGTTGAGCATATCTGCGATTGGTTCAACTCCACCCAGTTGTTGAGTATCAATTGATCCAAGTGTAGAGAGTTCTGTTTTTAATACGTCATCAAGTTGAGCGATAAGTTCAGGAGAGACAAAGTCTAAGTTTGCAACTCTAAGAACTACTTCTGCTTGAAGTCCCTCGGGAAGTTTTCTAAGCACATCAACCTTTCTCTCAGTAGTTAGATGAGCGATAATAAGTGCTATTGTTTGAGGGTGCTCGTTTATAAGAAAGTTTGCAAGAGTACGAGTATCGACAAGCTCTAATGATTCAAGTGTATTTGCCATTCCAACTTCAACTACCTGTCCAAGAAGTTGTTTTGCTCTATCTTCACCAAGGGCGCCAAGAATAAAGTCTCGGCCTTTATTTTCTGAAAATAATAGGTCAGCATCTTCATTGAGAGCTGAATAGAATTCTTCAAGAACTCTTTTTACCATCCAAATTGGTGATTTTGTAATCATTGCCATCTGATTGATAAGACGTTTAACATCGTTATCTTTCATATGCTTGAAGACCATCCTAGCAGGTGTTGGTCCCAGACTACTCATTAAAATTGCTGATTTATCTAAACCACTAAGTAGAGAGTACTCTACATCGGGGTCTAGTGATTTTGAATCAGACATTTTGTATCTCCTGCATTATATTAAGCTATTTCTTTATGTGCATCTTGTGAGTGAATCATCTCGTGAACTACCTGAGCAGCTTTCGCGGGGTTTGCCTCAACAAGGTTTATAATTCTCTCTCTAATCATATTTCCTTCGATCTTTTCTGGATTCATTTTGTCTTCGATAGTTGGAAGAGCATCCTCTAGACCTGGAAGTGATTGATTAGCTTGTATCTTTTCTAATTCTTCAATTGTTTTAGGGAGAAAATCTTCGATTGACTCAACAGTGTTCTCAGTAACCCACTGAATAAATGGTCTGATTACTACAAAGAAAAGAAGTGTTATAAGTATACCGATCATTAAGTACTTAGTTAAGTTCTTGATGATCTCTCTGTTTTCTCGTTCTCGAAGAAGTGCTTCTGCTTCAGATAAATCTTCTTGTGCAAATTCCATATTTTTTATAACAATTGAATCTCCACGACCTTCATTTAATCCTACTGCTGATGCAACAATCGCTTTAAAGTTTGCAATCTCTGCTTCACTCCATGGCTCGTATTTAGTTACTGGACGATCATTATCATTCATAATCGGCTCACCAGCTTCGTCAAACTGTGCAACTCGTTTCCCATCAACCATTACTGCAACGCTAATCGCTTCAATCTGAGCTGTTGGTTTCTTAGATTGAGTTACAGTCTTAGGAACATTGTAGTTTCTTGTTGTGAGTGACTTATCTGTATCACTTCTTGTTTCTGGAATTCCCGGTTGCGGTTTTTCACCTGGAAGGTTACTTCTTGCACCTGGCATTCCCTGAGGAGATGGACGAGATCCTCTAAAGTTTTGTTTATTTGCTACTTCAGACAGAACTGCTGCATTCTCACCGTCATAAGATGTCTGAGTTTGGTATGATTCAGTGAAGTCCATTTTTACATTTACTTTCGCTATTACTTTACCTTGTCCAACAACTCTTTTTAATATTTCTTCAACTTGTCCCTCATACTGACGGTTAATTTTACCTTCGAGAGCAAGTCGACTAGCTGTATGTTGAGACATAGCGTCTCCAACATTCTCAGTAAGTTTTTTACCTTTTGCATCGATGATCACGACGTCTTGTTCGCGCATTCCATCAACTGATGCTTGAATAAGACTTTGAATACCTTTTACTTCATTTTTTGCTAATTCAAATCCTCTGTTAAGATCTAAAACAACTGAAGCACTAGGTGGCTTTTTCTCTGAAACGAATGGGCTTGATTCAGGAAGAGAAAGATGAACTCTTACTCTGTTTACTCCACGAATATGCTTAATTGTTTTCATCAGCTCGCCTTCAATTGCTCGCTGCTTATTAATTTTTTGAACAAAGCTTGTCGTACCAAAAGCTTGCTTATCAAAAACATCATAACCAACTGTAGAAGTTAAGTTGACGCCTCTTTTCGCAATCTCTAGTCTCCAGACTTCAACTTGATCCTCTGGGACATAGATGCTTTTACCTTCATCTTTGATTTGGTAGCTGATTTTCCCCTGCTCTAATAATTGAGAGATACTTCCAGCATCTTCTTTACTTAGCTCAGAGAATAATAGCTTATATTGCGTCTTAGATGCCCAAATAACTAAACTTACCATAATTGCAAGTAGTAGGGATCCAATTCCAATTAAACTGATTCTCCTATTAGTATCGAGAGATGAGAAGAACTCAGTGAAATTTCCAGTAATTTGTTTTATAAAGTCTTGCAAAAGAATCCTCCTGATTCAATAGCGTTAATCCAATCAACTATATTTGCATTTTCATTATTTCTCTATAAGCATCAATAACCTTTGAACGAACTTGATTCATCGTTTTAAAAGCAATATCAGCTTTTTCTACAGCTAGCAGTGTTTCATGAAGGTTGTTAGACTTTCCACTTGCTAATTTTTCCATTGCTGTGTTGGCGTCGGCCTGAAGATTATTAACTTTTGCAACAGAGTCTACTAAGAAGTCTCCGAAAGTTTTCGTCTCACTTGATTGTCCGACTTCTGGGTTAAAAGGTTGATTTTTGAAATCAATTCGATTTCCAACTTCAACACTTTTAGACCAGTTTTTCATATCGTAGTTCTTAAGTGTATTTTGCATTTGTCCATAGTTCTTAATCATACATTAACCTTTTTTAGTTACCTTCCAATCTCAAGCGCTTTCATCGCCATTGATTTACTTGTATTTATCGCAGAGATATTTGCTTCATAGGCTCTTTGAGCCGAAATCATGTCGGCCATCTCTTTCATTACATTTATATCTGGCATTGCCACATAACCGTCTTTGTTTGCATCAGGATGACTTGGGTCATACTTTAGAACGGGTGGTTTGTCAGATGATATAACTTCAGTAACATGTACAGTTTCAGCTTTCGCATCGATTTCACCTTCCAGAATGTCGGCAAACTTATCTCTTGCAGGTTCTGAACCAAATACCACTTCTTTTCTACGATAAGGTCCTCCCTCAGCTGTTCGAGTCGTTTGAGCATTAGCAATATTTGAAGATATGGCTTCGATTCTTTTACGATTCGCTGCTAATCCACTTGCACTAATTTTCATACTTTTTAGTAAATCCATTTATTACTCCTCTTACCTTTCTGAGTTCAGTATGTACTTCTTAAGACCAAGTTTCTTGTTCATCAACTGAACTAACGTGTCATACATGATCTTATTTTCGGCCATTTTCGCCATTTCTTGTTCACGATTAACTGAGTTTCCACTTTCGCTTACAACTCCGTTTGGATCTTCGATTACTTCTGGTTGTAAATTTTCAAAACCACCGCCACCGACATTAAAGTGACGATTGTCATCAATATTCATACCTTGTTGACCATCAACATCCAGTGCTCTCGCTAGAGCATTTTCAAAGTCTAATCTCTTAGCTTTGTAACCTGGTGTTTCAGCGTTCGCTACATTTGATGAGATAATTTCTTGTCTCATTTCTCTAAACTTAAGTCCTGCGGCTAATGCTTGTAATGTTCTATCGTTGATATCCATAATCGCTCCGAAGAATCCAACCTATCTCAAATTTACGAAATAGTTAGTTCCATTACCTCTGTACTCATTGATCTTGTTTCTAAGTGTTCTGATTGAAACACCTAAAATTTTCGCTGCTTGAGTTCTATTTTCAGAAGTATGGATAAGAGCTTTTTTGATTAATAGTTTTTCAGCTTCTTTTAAAGACATAAGCTTTAATCCATCATCATTGATATCATTTGACTCTGCTTCAGCTTTTCTCTCTCCAAGCTCAATTGCGCCGATATCAATAACATTTCCTTCTAGATTTGCTACTGTGTTTTCGATAACTGTTTTTAATTCAGCAACATTGTGTGCCCAGTAGAAAGAAGAAATCTTGTTTCTTGCTTCTTCAGAGAAAGTTGCTGTTTCTTTATTGTTTTCTGTTGCCCAGTTTGTTGCAAAGTGATTTGCTAAAACTTCGATATCAGTTCCTCTTTCTCTTAATGGAACTAATACTATTTGAGATCCAGAAAAGTATGTGTAAAGAGCTCTATAAAATCTTCCTGCTCCAACATACTTAGAAAGATTTTTAGAAGTTGTTGCCATGATTCTAACGTCTAGATCATAATCAGAAAGTTCTTGAATAATTTGGTAAAGTCTTTTTTGAAATTTCTCATCAAGTGCATCAATATTTGAAAGAATAACAGATCCGCCATTTGCTTTCTCTAAGATACCTTTGTTAAATCTACCCGATTCTTCGTCTCTGTGACCAAGAATGATATTTTCAACTTTCTGAGCGTCTTGAGAACAATCAACTGTTAAGAAGTCTCCTGTTGCTCTAGCTGAAGATCCATGAATATATTGGCAAAATGACTTTTTCCCTGATCCAGACTCTCCTACAACTAAAACTGGAGCTTTCGTTACTGCAACATTTGTTGCAAACTCAAGAGCTTTAGCAAACTTTGGATGATTACCAATTAGGTTTGAATTAGTGTTTGTAGTTGTTGGTGCCGCTGGATTTTTTTGAACATTCTGTTCAGTAGAATTCATTTCTGATGCAAACATTAGACCTCCTGTCTTTTTTATGCCGATTTTTTTTATAATGTCTTATTCTTAATAGCAAGAGTCGAAAGCTCTGTTCTTGCTAGTCCTTTTAAATACTCTGGTGTTTCTTTATTATCTAAAAGAGATTTTAAAACTTTTTCGCCTTCCACTTCCTGTGATTCTTGAATAAGTGCAATTCCTCTTAAGAAATTTACTCTATCGTTATATACTGGCTTAGCAAAAGAAGCCAAGTACTCATTTGCTTTTGTAAGTAATAGTTTGAAGTTAGCATTTTTTTCAGAATAAAGTGACTCCAAATAAAGATACTCAAACCTCTCAAGCATACCAACGAATTCTTTTTTAGCTCCACGTCGAAGATCATTAATCAAAGCAGAAACATTTTTTCTAAATCTATTAGAGTCTCCTGTAAGATTTAATGCTTCAATATACGTTGTTAACATTACTTGACTCTGGGCTGGGGTGAGGTAATTATTTAGGTTGGGTTTTACTAGAATATTTTCATAACTAGCTACAGCCTTATTATAAGCCTTAAGCTTATAGCTCACAAGACCTTTGTAAAAATTATAGTTGATATCTTTATTGGTGCGATTTGACTCCAGGTAGTCTGCAAGCTTCTTCCAAGCTTTTGCCAGCACCATTTTTTCAATCTCTAGCTCAACAATATAGTCAGCAATTTTAATGTTTTTATGAACTGAAACCCACCTAGGAAAAGTTCTGATTTTCCCTTCTTTCAAACTTTTTAAACGAGTAAACTCTCTATTGAAAGAACTTGTAAATCCTAGCTTTAAGTATGAGTCTGCAATAATAAAATTTAAGTAAGTTGAGCTAGCAACTTTGTTTTCATATTTGTCTTTATATACTTCCCACGTTTTTACTGCAGTTGAGTAATCAAGTTTTAAGTATGCAGACTTGATTAGTCCAAGAACAATCTCTGCTCCCTCTCCTTCAAATGTTCTCTTATCAATAAGCTTAAGAGTCTCAAGAGGTATAGTAGAAAGGTAGGCAATAGCATCAGAGTATTTCTCAGAGTTAATCATTGTTCTTAGACGTGTCAGCCACAGAAGCTTTCTAAGATCATTAGAGATAGACTTTCTCTCAGCTGCACTTTGTTCCAGAAATACAATTGTTTCAAGGTCTTTTTCAGTTGGCTCAGTTTTCCTAGCCGCTCTAAGCCCTACATATCTCACTTTGGCTTCATATCTAATAGCAGGATCAGATGCGAGGTTAATAGCGTTCTTATAGAGGTCTAAGGTCTTCTTAGGGTCCTTATTCATTAAGTCGTACGATAGTGCAATTCTCAGTCTGGCATTTGAGCTATTTTTATAAAAAGAATAATCAGCTGCAAACTGATCAAATAGAGCAACTGCTTTTTCGTATTGAGCTTCTCTAAAGTAAGCCTCAGCAGTGTTGTAAAGAATTGCTGGGTGAATTGGCTTAACAAGGCCAGACTCTTTTGTTTGATAGTAACTTATTACTTGATTGGGCTGATCCATCGCAAGGTTAACGAAACTGATATAAGCATGCCCAACTTGTTTTGGAAGTACTCTAATAACGGCCTTAGCTGAAATGAACTCTTTTATTTTTTGAAGTTGCTTTAAGTTTGCTAGTGAATTCAGTATAACCGTTGAACTTCTAATGATCATTGCATCATCAAATTTCTCAGTAGCTTCTACATATAGTCTTTTTGCAATCTGTAAAGTCTGCACATGATCCTCACGATCTATGCTGTTTTGAAGAATGTATCTAAGGGTTGCTATCTTGAGAGCATAGTTAGTTGTTCTCTCACTTACCTTAGATAATAGATTAATTGCAGTTTGAAAGATTGCTTTACTAGAGAGATTCTCATTGAGTCTATCAGGTATAGCTTTACCATCAGATTTAAGATCAGCAAGCTCACTTTTTTCTTCCTCAGTAAGCTTCTTTGAAGCCATAGAAGGTTTGATAATATTTCTTATAAGAGAATTTGCTTTTAGGTAATCATTTATCTCAGCATTTTTATCTCTTCCGTGCCTTTCTTCATAAAGACTAATAGATCTATTCATCAGTCCCCACTTAGATTTACGATAGAAGTTAATCGTAAGCTGCATGTGAGACTCTTTCTTATCTGTTTTAAACTCTCTGTCTTCTATCTCATATAGAAAATCAGGTGTTTTAATTTTAGTGCTTATGTCTTTTTCTAGAGGTGGAATAAAGGCTGCATAGTCCCAAATAAATGCTGAACCATATCTAAAATCTCTAAATCCATTCTTCTGATTTTTTTCAATTATTTTTTCAGGGTTAAGAACAGATACCATTTTCTTTTTCTTAGGTGCATCTTTCTTTACTACCTTTTTAACTTTCTTCTTAACAGCTTTTGGTTTTGCAAGCTTGATAACAGCAGGTTTATTAACGACTGATGCTTTCTTAGTAACAACAGTGTCTTTATTTTCCCAAAAGTCTAGAACGTAAGCATTGGTTTGATCTTTATAAAAAGTGAAAAGCTCTATTGAATCATTTGCAAGCTTTATAGTTATTGTTGCTGCCTCTACAGGAAGGTTGTCAGCTTTATAAGAGATGTCCTTTATATAGGTATTTTGTTTCTTAAGTGAAATCATTTCAGTAGAAAGAGAATCAAAGATATTTTTATCAAGTGTTTTTATAATAAGAGAATCATCAGATTTGTTGATTTGAATTTGTTGTTTAAGGGATTTTATTTTCCAACGAAGATGAGTTTCAAACTCAGTTTGAGATAATACAGAAGCTTGAGCGGAAAAACTTCCCAGTCCCACGCAAATAAATGTCAGAAAAATGAACATTTTTTGTATTATCAATTGAAACATCCTGTCTCGTTTTATTGTGAGTCACTCTTCCTGAATGGCCCTTAAAATTATTGTACAGGAATTCGTAGCAGATAAAAGGAATATTTTGCTCCGGGGCAATTTTTTTCCATGTCACAACTCTGACGGCAACTAAAATTATTGATTTCCAATGACTTAGAGAGTTATTCCTATAATCTTATCCTGAGTTTTTAACTGTAGTATCCGGGAAGGATTTTCCAAGTAGACGGCCAGCTCTCCATTATAATTTATAAGGCTTGATCCCTTAACTGCAGCTTCCCAAATTTTTGTTTCTTTAGAATTCATAATTTGAGACTCAATAACAAATTTTTTATTACTGTCATAATTATAGAGATGCCATAAAGAAATATTAGTATGAAAATCTTTATCATCAATGAGATATTTTTTCACTCTGTTTGATTTAAATTTGTGAACCCAAGAGTTATGTCGAGGGGTAGATGTTTTAAAAGGCTTACCTATAAGGGTAAACAGTCTGTCATGAATTCTAAAAAAGTCTATAAGATCACCGTGGCTTTCTATCACATAAAAAGTTGCTTCTATTTCTTGAGCGATAATTTTCTTAAAAAGTGCATAAAGAACTTTTGATACTGGTAAGTAGATAAAATAAAAATTTGAATCTGGAATATCAAAATCCGGTGAGATCATATCAGCAATAATGATATCTTCTGGAACAATTTTTTGAGCCCCCACCACTCTGTTAGCTGCGACTTCAATACTAATACATCTATTTTTTCCAAGAGCATCAAATAATAAAGACCCACGACAATAACCTGCTCCAAGATCAACTAAGGTTTCATTCAAAGGCAAATCTTCGTGGATTTGAAAATAATCGAGGTAGCTTGTTAAGAGTGCAGAATCATCCAAGCCGGGGTAAAGATCATCATCGATAGTAATAAGATTAGATTCGGCTTTGGAATAGTCCATTTCAAAGTAATGATCAAACTTTCTATCGAACTCAACGACAGAGACAAAAAGGTCAGAGTTTTCACCCTGACCTATAAAGTATTTAAAATCTTCATCAATTCTTTTCATATTTTTATATTAAATATTCAAAGCCTTCTTCTTCATCTTCTCTATTAGAGTCGTTCTATTGAGAGATAAAAGTTTAGACGCTTGATTCTTATTTCCCTCAGTATGACTAAGAGCTTGAATAATTAAAGAATCTTCGATGTCAGACAAAACTCTCTTTAAATCAACTCCATCTTTTGGAAGTTCAAAGATATGCTTGTAGTGATCAGTCGCGAGTGGGTTATTCCTAAAGATTTTAGCAGGAAGATCTTCAGGAAGAATTTCTGAGCCACCTCTTAGAATAACGAGTCTCTCAATTATGTTTTCGAGTTCTCTAACGTTTCCAGGCCAGTCATATCCAATAAGCATCTCTAGAGCTTTATCAGTAAAATGAATTTCGTTACTTCTATCAGCTGAAGTAAAACGAGACACAAAGTATGAAAGTAGAAGCGGTATATCTTCTCTTCTCTCTTTTAAAGAAGGAATAGTTATAGGTATAACATTTAGACGGTAGAATAGATCTTCTCTAAAGCTTCCATCTTCAACCATAGTTTCAAGGTTTCTGTGAGTCGCTGCAATTACTCTTGCATCGATTTTAATTGGCTCTGTTGATCCAACAGGTTCAATTGTTCTGTTTTGAAGAACTCTTAAAAGCTTTACTTGTAAAAGAAGAGGCATATCTCCGATCTCATCTAAAAAGATTGATCCTTTGTCTGCAAGTTCAAAACGTCCCTTTCTATTTGAGATAGCTCCTGTAAATGATCCTTTTATATGACCAAAAAGTTCACTCTCTAAAAGATCTTTAGGAATTGCACCACAATTTACTGACACTCTTGAATTTCTATTTCTAGATGACAAAGCGTGAATAGCACCTGCAACAAGTTCTTTACCAGTTCCTGAAGGACCCATGATAAGAACAGTTGATTCAGTTAAAGCAACCTTTTGAATTCTTTCAAAAACTTGTTTCATCTGCTTAGATCTTCCAATCATGCCACAAAACATATCTTCTTCAGTCGGTGCTTCAATTTTAACATTTCGAACCATCTTACCTTTCATTTTACCGAAAGAATTATCGTCACCAGATAGTCTAGAAACTTTTACTCCAAGTTTATCAGAGATGGCATTGATGATAAGTTTCTGTAAACTTTCAAGTTCAAATGGTTTTGTAAGATAGTGATAAACACCTTTCTTAGTTGCTGCGATTGCATTTTCAATACTAGCAAAACCCGTCATGGCTATAGAGACAAAGTTAAACCCTTTATCTCTAAGGTTATCTATAAGAAGAAGTCCATCGGCTCCTGCTTCTAAACTAATGTCGGTAACAAGACAGAACTGTTCAGTTCTATCTGGGCTTGATAATAACTCTCCAAGACAGTCTATTGAACTTGTATAAAGCTCAACCTGACAATCAAGAGTCTTCATTAAATATTTTTTGATACTTAAGCCTAAGATTTTGTCATCTTCTACAACAATAATTCTTGGGTTTAATCCAAAACTCTCAAGCGTATCTTTTTCTTCACTTTGCGGCATTTGATTTTTTCCGTTATCAAATGCGTTATGTAAGAAATTTAAATCATCCATTGACCTCTCCTTATCTCTCTCTCACTTTAAATGCTAGCTGACTTGGGGTATGGGTGTCAAATTATTAACACACGGAAGAAACTGACTAATACTTACAGGTATTATCCTAATCAACTAGAATGATTAGCTTTTACGGAATGCAACAAAAAAATAATCATTGTGCTACGCAAAACTTATTGGATGTTTGTCAAAAATTAGACGGTGTCTTTATGAATAGTATCTGATTGCATTAATGATGAACTTAACCGACTTCTCAGGCCCACCGGCCCAATAGTAAAAAGCAAGTGCTCCAGCTGATATGATGGCCAGGATGAGGCAAAAAAAGAAACGTTTCTTTTTCTTTCTCATATAGAAAAGATAAGCAAACTCTCCGCCCATTAGAAATAGTGGTACGGCCCAAAAAGGAATATAACGGATTATAAAGTAAAATTCATTCACGCATTAAGAATAACATGAAACTGAGTTTATAAAAGTTTAAAGCTCTTTTTTCATAACGATATTTGAAACTTTAAAACCACTTTGCTCATATAGATCAATAGCATTCTTGTTATTGGCGAAGACGTGGAAGCTTACCTGCTTTACTCCCATCTTTTTAAGAATTGGTTGTAGAACGTTAAATATTTCTTTAGCTATGCCCTTTCTTCTGAATTCTTTTTTGACATAAATATTATATCCCCAGGCATTATTTGTATCAGTTTTAATATTAAACCAAGCATAGCCTACAAAAATTTTATTCTGGTAGGCGCTATAAAAATAATGGTCTTTAGATTTTATTCCATCAGGGAGTAGACTTGCTAATTGTTCATTCGCTTTATCTGTTGCAAGCTCAAGACTAATACCGTCGGTATCAGCAATTCCTTGAGCATATCCGTCATCCGGATTATTTATAACAATATTAAATTCACTTTCCTTCATTTCTTTTATGATAATCACTATGACTCCTATATTAGAAGAGAAAGCTTATACCAAAAAATTTCCAAAAGATATTATTGAGAATTTCCCATGGTCCAGTAAACCAAGGCTTTACTAGGCAAGTAATTTTTAAACGGATTCCGTCACTCTCCTTAAAGAATTCTAAACGCAGAGGACGAACCAATCTAAAACTTAAAATATATGAGCCATAAAAGTATTTAAGATCACGATAATTATCGCTGATCTTGCCTATAACTCCATGAACGCTTAGTAGCGGTCCATGATGAATATTAAGTTCCCCTTCTTTAAAGATTCCACTTTGTATTGGTGCATCGAACTCGACTTTATAAGGTGGAAATTGTCCTCTAACAAATGTTTCTCTTTTTTGAAGATTTTCAAAAACTGTGTCAACTTGCTCAGAGGTACATGGAAAAAATTTATTTATCTCATGAGTAGTAAAGTTGGGATGTTCTTCGATTTGATATTTCATAAGTAACAGTAATAGATAATTTTAATCTTGTCTCAGTGTCTAGTTTTTGTCATAAAAAAAGCCCTCATACACAGAGGGCTTAGATTATTCACAATATTTCTTTATTTAAAATCTAGACTTTAGTTCTTCAAGGTAATCAAGGTTTTCCCAAGTAAATCCTGTTGCTGAAGTTCTTCCAAAGTGGCCATAAGCTGCTGTTTCTTTATAGATAGGTCTTAGAAGATCTAATCTTTGAACAATTGCTTTAGGTCTCATATCAAAAATATCATTTACAGCTTTTGTAATTGCATCTTCGTTAACTTTATTTGTTCCAAAAGTATCAACAAGAAAACTCATCGGCCTTGAAACTCCAATTGCGTAGGCAACTTGAACTAATGCTCTGTCCGCAAGTCCCGCAGCAACAACGTGTTTTGCAACTTGTCTTGCGGCATATGTAGCAGACCTATCAACTTTTGAAGGATCCTTTCCAGAAAATGCTCCACCACCGTGAGCACCGTGACCACCGTATGTATCAACAATAATTTTTCTACCCGTTAAACCAACGTCTCCCATTGGCCCTCCGATAACAAACTTACCAGTTGGGTTAATGAAAAACTTTGTGTCGTTATCGATAAGGTGAGAAGGTACAATTTTATTTATAACTTCTTCTCTAATACTTTCGTGAAGTTGTTTTTGAGTAACTTCAGCAGCATGTTGTGTTGAAACAACAACTGAATCAATTCTCTTTAAAGCACCGTCAATGTACTGAGCTGAGATTTGTGTTTTACCATCGGCACGAAGACCTGGAATGATATTCTCATGACGAACCATCGCTAATTGCTTAGCTAACCTATGAGATAAATCAATAGTCATTGGCATAAATGAATCTGTTTCACTACATGCGTAACCAAACATAATACCTTGATCACCAGCACCTTGATCGAGATCTAGACCCTCTCCAACGTTTACACCTTGGGCAATATCTGGAGATTGCTTACCGAGAGCAACATTTACTCCACAAGTATTTGCATCAAAACCTTTATCTGAATGATCATAACCAATCTTTCTCACTGTATCTCTTGCAACTGCGTGATAATCGATTTGAGCGTTTGTTGTGATTTCACCTGCAATCTGGATCAAACCAGTTGTGATTAAAGTCTCACAAGCCACTCTTGAGTTTGGATCTTGTTCTAAGATAGCATCTAAAATGCTGTCACTAATTTGATCGGCGATCTTATCTGGATGACCTTCTGTAACGGACTCTGATGTAAAGATATAATTTTGAAGCATCTTTTTTCTCCTGCTCTAACTAAACAAATAATACACTAGGTGGCATTTATACTATCTTTCAATCATTTGGGCAATTACTTCTTAGAGAAATACATAAAAAGATGTGGGTTTCTGTATTTATAAAACTTAGGAACTCCACGCTTGATCGTCATGGAATAGATTTTGTCAGAAATAGAGATGACAAAGTACTCATCTCCTACAGGATCGGTGAAGCCATAGTAGAAATCATAATCACCTTTTCTGTAGAGTCGCAATAGCTTCTTCTGGTTTGTAGTCTCGTAGCCTGGCTTCTCAGCAACTGGGACATAGTCATTCCAAACAGTGGTCATGTCTATTTTACCTAACATTGAGATTCTGGAGAAGTAGCGAAATACATCAAAGTCTGTTCGAGGTGATTTTAATGCCTTTAAAGAGATCTTCAAGTTCTTATCTCTTAATTTTTTCCCAACGCGACTTCTATCTGCACAGTAAATATGAGATGAGGAAGAGATATAATGATAAGTGAAAGAAAACTCTCCGACTCTAAATAGTGTATTTAGCCAACGCTCTTTTTCCCACTCTGATCGCGGTAATTTAAGATAATCCACCAGAGGTTGAGAAGGATCTAATGAAGAGTAGACAGGATCAAGAACTCGGTTCATTACAATATGTGCAACATCGACTCTTTCAAGAGCATCTTCTCCATCAACACGACCAACTTCATTGTAAAGGATTGTCTCAAGCGAGAATAGTGCCTTCCATATTCGATCTTTACTTCTCCAAAAATGATATGTCTCGGCTTGTTTTTGATACGTGAAGTCTTTAAGAGCGATGCTTGCTTTGTTTTTTTCTTCAACAATTTTATGAGCTTTCTTTTTATTTTTCGATTGAATTATGTCTTTATAGAATTTGTACTTTACTTGGGTGCGTTTTTTCCACTCTCTTACTCTAGATAATTGTTTAGTATAACCTCTATCAACAAAACGACCAACAACCTTTATGGCCCAATCGAGATCATGACGAAGATTCTCTGAAATAAAGTCTTTTTCCGTTCTTAACGTGTAATAAATAGTGTCCATTGTCGAGCGCGTATAGATATCGCCTTTTAACTTTCCAGGTTCATAAGCTCCATCCTCTACAATTTTTCTATAAAAGAAGATTCTATTCGCTCTTTGCAAAGCTGTTTCGGCTTTAGTTTTTTTCTTGCTATCGTAAGCAAATCTGTTGGCCAAATGATCATTGGGATAATTAAAGCTTTTAAAGAAATAGAGATCATTCATAAATTGATCATATTGCTTCTTCAATAAACCCATAGCTTTTGCAGACAGTAGTTTTAATTCTTTTTGTTTTTCTTCATCTTTAGTCATAAAATGTTGTTTTTTATATTCTAAAAGAAGGTTGACACTATCTTTAATATCTAGAGATATTTTTTTATAGTCTGGTAGTTTTTTAGTTTTTAAAAGTTTTTCCTCAATAGAGCTTATGAAATTTATTTTCTTTTTAAAGAGAATGAGATTAATACTAATGGCACGCCGATCAATATCGTCACCTATAAGTGGAAGGTAGTGACCTGTTCCCTTATAGTTCTTTAAAAGCTTTTTATATTTGAAATCTGTTCCCGGGGTACAGACTTTATTTGAGAACTCGTTATGGATTTTATTGTACTCTTTAATTTTTTTGTATAAGTTTCCCTGCCAACTAAAAATGGGGTTAACTTCAGCACTTGCGCTAAAAGCAATAGTAAATAAAATTATACTAGTTAAGCTTTTTAACAAATTCAGACTCCCACAATCCTAGACAAGTTCTATTACTTAAAATTAAAAGGAGGCTATCCTTGTTTGCTAATTTATCTATAGTGACTTCAAGTTCAGCAAGGTTGGAACAAAGAAATGAATCCTTTCCTTGCTCCTCGATTTCTTTCACTAATTTTACACAGTCGAGATCGCTTCCATTTTTTGCCGTAGTTTTAATGGTCGATTTAGCAATAATTACTTTATCTGATAGACTTAAGCTATCTCGAAATTCATTTTGAAAAACACTACTCCTTGCTGTCGCAGAGACCGGTTCAAAGATTGTAATGATCTCTTTTCCAGGAAATCGTTCTTTGATAGCTTGAGTCGTTAGTGTAATAGCCTTAGGATGATGGGCGAAGTCATCGATAACAATTGATCCGTTATACTCCCCCCTAACCTCTTGGCGTCTTTTAACAAGTCCTAAGTTTTCAACAGCTTTCTGAATTTTCGCCAATTCGAAATCATAGTTTAAAAGTACAATGATAGATGAAGCGATGTTCAAAATATTATGGTTACCAATAATATTTGTTGAAAAAGGTATGGCCTCTCCATTGATGTTCATTACAAATGAAGTAATTCCACCTTCGACTTTAATATCTAGAGGACCAATATCTGAACTACTTCCATATATTTGGAATGGAGTTTTAGCAATTTTACTTAGTTTTTGAATTGATGGGTATTCATCGTTTGCAATAACAGTTTTTGAAAGATTCGGTAAAACGGCTTCAAACTCAGACTCAATTGCCTCCATATCTGCAAAGATATCAGCGTGGTCAAATTCAAGAGATGTTATTATTAATGAGTCGATCTCATATTGCCTAAATTTAGAATACTTTTGAAAGTAAGCCGAGTCATACTCATCTGACTCAATTGCAAAGAACCTACTCTTTCCTATTCGGGAAGGGGCCCTACCGTCTATAATTCCGCCGATGAGATATCCAGTGTCTTCTCCAAGATATTCAAGCATCTGGGTTAGGAAATAAGTCGTAGTCGTTTTTCCGTGTGTACCAGCAACGCCGATGACTTCTTTATCCTTAAGAAGAAATTGGCCAAGAATTGTTGGAAACGAAGTAAACTTAACTCCACACGATTCAATCAATTGAGCATGTTCAGAGTTTCTAGGCACTGAATTACCAACGATAATAAGGTCATATTTATTAAGGAACTCAGAATCTACGTTTTCTAAAGAGTGACACGGTATTCCAGTTGAATCTAGATAAGTACTCATAGGAGGTGAAAAACTTTGATCAGCACCTTCGACTTCATAACCTGCTTCTTTTAATAAGCAAGCACTTGCCCCCATTCCTGTTCCACAAATTCTGTAAAAAAATATTTTTTTGATTGAATCTCTGATAGCCAATAAAGCTTCACCTTCAATCATGTTTTCTAAATTCATTTTCTTAGCTCCAAACTTCTGCTGCAATACTCTTTCTTAACGTATTAAATTTAACCTTATCAAACCAGTAGTGTTTCGTAGCATTTGCCAAAATCACGTGTCCGATATTCTTATTGGTATCGATCCATATTGAGGTACCAGTAAAGCCTAAGTGCCCAAAAGTTTCTTTAGAACAGCCCAAGCCTGCAAATGTACTTTCTACATTCTCCACTCTATCCCATCCGCCATTGAAACGGTGACCAGACTTCTTTAGTAGTGAGTTCATTTTCTCTAATAAATTATATTTTGTATTTAAATTAATTAATGTTTTTGAGACCCCGGCAGATGTACCAAAAAGGCCCGCATGACTTACAAATTCATCTAGATTATAAGCATTGGGGTCATGAACACATCGAAGATTTGGTTTTTTATCAATATATCCATTTTGAACGGTTTGATCTTCATCGCTTAAGTCTTTCCAAAATTTTATATCTTTGTCCCACTCTAAAGAAGCCGTATCCCTTAGAGATCCAAAAGCTTCGTTAAACTCAAGCATAAATCTTAAAGCAGAGAAATCGGAATATAAAGTTTCTGACTCTTCAATAGGAAAGCTTTGAATATACTTCTTCCAATTACTTTTAGAAAGAAGCCCCCAGGCTGGAAGCCCTCCCCTATGATTAAGAACAAGTTCCATCTCTGGAGTAATACTTTTTTCTTTGACCAAGAAACCAATACCATTAACAAGTGGTTTAGAAACACTTGCGAGGTCAAAGAATATTTTACTTTCATTATTTTTTGAATGGAGTTTTGATTTGAACTCTCCATTATTAAAATCAATAACAGCTACATCGATTGCATCAATATAGCTGTTAGGTAAAAAGTTGTAAATGAGGCTACTTATTTTTTTCATTAATCGCTGACTGAGCTGCGGCCAGCCTTGCAATCGGAACTCTAAATGGAGAACAACTCACATAATCTAGACCCGCTTTATGGCAAAAATCAATTGAACTTGGCTCTCCACCATGTTCCCCACAAATTCCACAATGAAGTTTAGGGTTCGCCGCTTTACCTGTTTTAACTGCGTGCTTAACTAAGAAGCCAACACCCTTAACGTCAAGGGCCACAAATGGATCCCGCTCGAAAATATTACGAATTTGATATTGAGGAAGAAACTTTCCAGCATCATCTCTTGAGAGACCAAAAGTTGTTTGTGTTAAATCATTTGTTCCAAATGAGAAGAAGTCTGCATGAGGAGCAACTTCATCAGCAGTGATACATGCCCTTGGAAGTTCTAACATAGTTCCAAGTTTATAATCTATCTTTTTACCTTTTTCAGAAAAGACATCCGCTATTTCTTCAATTGCTTCTCTTCTTAATATTTCTAATTCTTTCGCTGAAGCAATAAGCGGAATCATAATCTCAGGAATAACTTCTGCACCAGACTCTCTTGCAAGTAGAGCAGCTTCCATAATTGCACGAACCTGCATTTTGTATATTTCAGGATAAGTAATTCCAAGTCGACAACCTCTGTGACCAAGCATTGGATTAAATTCGTGTAATGAATCTTGTCTTTGTTTTATTATAAGAACATCTACACCTAATGCTTCCGCAAGCTCTTCAATTTCACTTTCTTTATGAGGTAGAAATTCATGAAGAGGTGGATCTAATAATCTTATATTAACTGGTAGCCCATGCATTTCTTTAAAAATTTGTTCAAAGTCATCGCGTTGATAGGGAAGTAGTTTTGTGATTGCTTTAAGCCTCTCTTCTTTTGAAGTCGCAAAGATCATCTCTCTTACTGCCAAGATTCTCTCTGGAGCAAAGAACATATGTTCTGTACGACAAAGACCTATTCCTTCTGCACCAAAAGCAATTGCAACTTTTGCATCTTCTGGGTTATCAGCATTGGTTCTCACTCTTAATCTTCTAAATTTATCTGCCCACGACATATAAGTCGCAAAGTTTGATGAAATTTGAGCATCGATGGTTGGAACAATTCCCTTATATACTTCTCCAGAACTTCCTTCAAGAGTGAGATAATCTCCCTCATTAAAAACTTGTCCCTGGATTGTTAATGTTTTTTCAGCTTCGTTGATGAGAAGTACCGTGCATCCCGCGACACATGGTTTCCCCATACCTCTGGCAACAACAGCAGCATGAGATGTCATCCCACCTCTAGCTGTAAGAATCCCCTCAGCAGCATTCATTCCACCTATATCTTCTGGACTTGTTTCTTGTCTGACGAGAATAACTTTTTTACCACCCTCAACCCAAGTCGCCGCAGCGTCGGAGTCAAACACTATTTGTCCACATGCAGCCCCTGGACTAGCAGGAAGACCTGTTGCTAAGTGCTCTTTTTGAGCATCAGGGTCAAGTCTTGGATGAAGGAGTTTATCCAGATCATCTGGAGCAATTTTCATAACAGCTTGTTCTTCTGTTAATATTTTTTCTGCAACAAGATCAACAGCAATTTTTAATGCTGCATTCACGGTTCTCTTTCCATTTCTTGTTTGAAGGATAAAGAGTTTTCCATCTTCGATCGTAAACTCGATATCTTGCATATCTTTATAGTGTTTCTCTAAACCTTGATAAATTTCAGTAAGTTCCTTAAAAGGCTTTGGCATTACTTCTTCAAGTGTTTGAAAGTCTCTGTTTGAATCATTCTTACTTGCTTCATTTATTGGAGCTGGAGTTCTAATCCCAGCAACTACATCTTCTCCTTGAGCATTAATTAAATATTCTCCAAAGAAGATTTTCTCTCCCGTAGATGGATCTCTTGTAAAGCATACACCTGTTCCAGAGTTGTCCCCTGTATTTCCAAACACCATAGATTGAACATTTACAGCAGTTCCCCAATCATGTGAGAAACCATTCATGTCTCTATATTTTGTTGCTCTTGCATTATTCCATGAACCAAATACTGCGCCTATTGCCGCCCAAAGTTGATCCATTGGATTTTGAGGAAATGTTTTTCCGTACTCTTCAAGAAGAACTGCTTTATAGACGTCGACAAGTTCCTGTAGATCATCTGCGTCGAGGTCAGTGTCCTCTTTATATTCTCTCGCCTCTTTGAGGTCTTCTAACTGTGCTTCTAGGATTGATGTATTAAGTCCCATTACGACATTTGAAAACATTTGAATAAATCTTCTATAAGAATCCCAAGCAAATCTTGGATTTCCAGTTTTTTCGGCCATAGCAACAACTGTCTCGTCGTTCATTCCAAGGTTGAGGACTGTATCCATCATTCCAGGCATAGATACTTTTGCTCCAGAACGTACTGAGAAAAGTAGTGGATTTTCTTTATCCCCAAACTTTTTTCCAGTGCTATTTTCAACTACTGCTAAAGCGGTTGTGACTTGGTCTTTAATTTCTGAACTTATAGCTTTGTCTTGTTTGTAATAGTCCAAGCATGCTTCTGTTGAAACAGTAAACCCTGCTGGTACAGGAAGTTTTAAGTTACACATCTCTGCAAGATTTGCACCTTTACCGCCGAGCAAATCCTTTTGTGATTTGTCGCCATCAGTTTTTTCACTACTAAAGCCATATACCCATTTTTTCACAAACTACTTCCTTGTTTTATTTAAAAATTAATGTTCGTATTTTATCATAGTTAGATAACAAAAAAAGGTGGAATATGCAGTCGAAGACCCGTTTAATTGGAAGTAATCGCCTCACTCCAAGCGAGGAGTTTTTGGCCCTTTCAATATATGCCAAAGAGATGGAGCAAAATGCTCTAGATTTTTATGGCGTTGGTGAACACCTAACTTCATTTGAAATTCAAATTGCAGAGGATCTAGGCTTTAGTGCAGCTGTCTTTATGCCCAGTGGAACAATGGCACAGCAAATTGCAATGAAAATTCACACTCAAGAGTCTGAGTTACCTATTGCGTTCCATCCTCTATCCCATCTAGAAATATACGAGGAAGGTGGTTACCGTGAACTACATAAAATGAATTCATTACTATTAGGAAGACCTGATAGTTGTCTAAAACTATCAGATATCGAAGGAAAAAAAATTTCGGCTTTGCTCTACGAACTTCCCCAAAGAGATTTGGGTGGAACTCTTCCAACTTTTGAAGAATTAGAAAGAATAAGTTTATATTGCAAAGAGAATTCAATTCCTTTTCATTTAGATGGGGCAAGAGTTTGGGAGTGTGCTCCCTATTACAACAAGACAGTTCAGGAAATATGTTCACTCTTTGATAGTGTTTATGTTTCATTTTATAAAGGGCTCAATGCAATTGCTGGAGCGATGCTACTTGGATCGGATTCATTCATTGCAAATTCAAAAATATGGCAAAGAAGGCACGGAGGTAATCTTATTCATCTGTACCCTTATTCAATTTCTGCTGAAAAGTCTTACAAAGAAAACTTACCAAAAATGCCCTTCTACTTTGAACGAGCTTGTGAATTAGCTGAGATTTTTAATGCTTCTGATCTACTAGAGACTCATCCAATTAAGCCGCAATCAAATATGTTCCACCTTATGTTTAAAGAAGATATAGAGACTGTTGAAGCTAAACTCATAGCTATTGAACATAAATTCAGTACAGCATTACTTCCAAAGCCTCGAAAAATTAAATATTTGGATACAGAGTACTTATGTTTTAGTGAGCTAAGTATAGGAGATAATTCAATTGTGTACGACACTAAACAACTAAAAGATATAGTTAAGCAGTATTTCTAAATGAAATCTATATGATGATAAGAATATAAAGGGGATTTATGAAATATTTAATACTAAGTTTTATATTAATTGGGTGTTCTTCAGTAGGGACTGATGAATCAAACGACCTTACAATTGTTCCTGCTACTAAGTGTACTCAGTTAACGGGAACAGAAAAAAGAGTATGTGGTCAACCTTATAAGAATAACTCTTCGGACTACGAAGAGGTCATGACTGAATAGAAATTAAAGAAAGTCTGAAAAATCGATTCTATATTTTTTCCAAAGTGAGTCTGAACTGATTTCAATTTTGTCTTTTCCGATAACATAAGTACCTCTTGGAAAATCACAAACTCCAAAGTCCCCGCTTAGTCTAGCAAACAAAGTCATAAAATATGCTTTCGACTTACCTTGCAAATCTACAATTTTTGACCATTTTGTTTCAACAGAAACTTCTGATGACTCAAATGCCTCTTCCGACTGCTCTTGCGAAAGATCACATAGAACTTCAACTTCGTCCCAAACTTCCCCAACATAAGATACGTTTTCGTGAAAGTCGTGTTCTCTTTCAAGCACTGATTCAGCAGAATCAAGCCAAAAGTTTACTTTTACAGGCGCTGTGAACAGAGTTTTATTAGTGATTCCTTTATAGATTTCTATACCGATATCACCAGCAAATGACTGAAGAGATAATAATATTAATGCGAGACTTAATAATTTCATTGAATTCCTTTATTTAAGATAATGTTTCATCTCAAAGGAATCGGTGATCGATAAGGGGGACTGAAAAATTTTCAGACCCCTTTGACTGTGTAATTGATAAGTTAACTAATTATTAAAATCCAAATTTGTTTAAAATATACGATTGCAGCTCAGAGATCTTTATTCTTTCTTGAGTCATAGAGTCTCTATCTCTAACAGTTACAGAATTATCATCCAGTGTGTCATAATCTACCGTAATACAATATGGTGTTCCTATTTCATCTTGTCTTCTATATCTTTTTCCGATTGAGCCGGCGATATCGTATTCACACTTATAACGTTTTTGCATATCTTTAAGGATTTCTCTGGCCACTTTTTGCAGTTCCGGCTTCTTCATCAACGGCATGATAGCGACTTTTATTGGAGCAAGATGAGGCTTGAACTTTAAAACAGTTCTCTCTTCTTTAGATCCAGCATTCTCAACTTTATAAGAGTTACATAAAACAGCGAGAAGATGTCTGTCACAGCCAACGCTTGTTTCCAATACGTAAGGGAGATATTTTTTATTTCCATCTTCTGTATCAACATAGTTTAAGTTTTTACCAGAGTGCTCAGCATGACGAGCAAGATCGAAGTCAGTTCTCGAATGAATTCCCTCCATCTCATCCCAACCAATAGGGAAATTATACTCTATATCAAAAGCTGCATCAGCATAGTGAGCTAGTTTCTCACCGTGATCATGCCACCGAAGTTTATCGGCATCTAAACCATTATCAATATGCCACTGGTAACGAATCTCTTTCCAATTTTTCATGGCTTCATCTTGCGTGCCTGGCTTAATGAAGTATTGCATCTCCATTTGTTCAAATTCTCTTGTTCTAAAAATAAAGTTACCAGGAGTGATTTCATTTCTGAAAGCTTTACCAATTTGAGCAACTCCAAAAGGAAGTTTTTTTCTCATAGTCGTTTGAACATTTAAGTAATTTGTAAATATTCCTTGAGCCGTCTCTGGTCTGAGGTAAACAACTGATCCTGAATCCTTTACTGGTCCCATTGTCGTCTCAAACATCAAGTTAAAGTCTCTTGGTTCAGTGAAAGAATCTTTTGCTCCACATTTTTCACAAGGCGCACTTACGTCAATTTTATCTTCTCTAAATCTAGTCTTGCATTCTTTACAATCAACCAAAGGGTCTGAGAATCCATCAACGTGGCCAGAGGCTTTCCAAACTTGAGGGTGCATAAGAATTGAAGCATCAATGCCTTCAACGTCTTCTCTATAAGTCATGGCCTTCCACCACGAGTCTTTAATATTATTTTTAAGCTCTACTCCTAGAGGACCGTAGTCCCAACATGAACCAAGTCCTCCGTAGATTTCAGAACTTTGAAAAATGAATCCTCTTCTTTTACAAAGGCTAACGATCTCACTCATGTCTTTAACAGACTCTACTTTAGTATCACTCATGTTTATCTCCAATTATTAATCAATTTATTTGGCTTAAATTATATAGTTTTTCGTACTCGCCTTTATGCTCAATAAGCTCAGCATGACTTCCTTCTTCAATCTTCACACCTTCTTTCAGGACTACGATTCTATCATAGTCTTGAATGGTAGAAAGTCTGTGTGCAACGGCAATAACAGTTTTATGCCCTGCAACTTTATCCAGAGCAAGTTGCACAACTTTCTCGGATTCGTTATCAAGAGCTGAAGTTGCTTCATCAAATAAAAGAATGGGACAATCTTTTAGGAATGCTCGAGCGATAGTAAGTCTTTGGCTTTGTCCACCGGAGAGCTTAAGTCCTCTATCACCAATTTGAGTATCGAGTTTTTTAGGCAAATTATTTATAAATTCATCGGCATATGAAACTCTTATAGCTTCGGTGATCTGATCTTCAGAGTACTCAATTCCAGCGGTAAGATTTTCTCGAACTGTATCGTTGAAAAGAAAAATATCCTGACTAACAAGTGCGAAAGTTTTTCTTAAGCTCACTAGTGTGTACTCTTTAATATTCACACCATCGATAAGAATTTCACCTTCTTGAATATTGTAAAGTCTAAGGAGCAGAGCTACCAGAGTAGATTTCCCAGAACCAGATAAACCGACAAGACCAATTTTTTCACCTTTATTAATTGTGAGATCAAGATTGTTTAAAACATTTCTATCTCCATAAGAGAAAGTTATATTTTTAAATTCAATCTTAGAATTAAATTCTGTAAATTGTTTTGTTCCAGTGTTTTCCTCTTCTTTAACTTCTAGAAGCTTAAAGATTCTAGCAGCAGCAGCACGTGCTTGATTGAGTTTAGTATTTGCCTTAGAGAAACGTCTTACGGGGTCCATAAATAATGCTAATGATCCAACAAAACTCATGAACTCTCCAGCTGTTAACCCAGAGTCTTTACTTCTATAATATGCTAAAATAATAATTGTAGCGAAACCAAAAGCACCGACCGTCTCAACAAGTGGATGTGAGTGCTCTTCAGCTGAGTTACTTTTAATCTTATTACCAATAAATTTATTTAGGGCCAGATCAAATCTTGAAACCATGTAGTACTGAAGATTAAAAGATTTAATAATTTTTTGTCCATTTAACCCCTCAGCCGCATGATGAGTCATATCTGCTGTATCTTCTTGAGCGAGAGCGATATACTTTCTAATTCTCTTACCTGTTACATTAAAGATAACGAGAAAAAATGGAAGAAGAGCAAAAATGATTAGAGTTAATTTCCAATCGTGATAAAAAGCCACACCCAACAATCCAACAGCAGTAATAGGCTCTCTTATAAGTGCCATTCCGTGCATGAAAGATTCTGAAAATACTGCTGTGTCATTAATCATTACTGACAGAAGGTGACCTTGCTTAGCATTTGAATAATAACTTGCCGAAAGATTTTGAAACTTTTCGTATATTCTTCTTCGAATATTGCAGGTTGCTCTATCTACAACAGTTCTCATCCCGTAGTAATGAAAGTATCTAAAAGGATAACCTACAATTGCAAGACCTACGACAATTGCTGCCAATCGGTAAGCCAATTGTTCAGTCGCTGCAGGATCAAAAATCCCATCAATTACTTCTTTGATGAAGTATGCTTGGTATGCCTTTATGGCCGCGATTGGAAAAGCACAAAGTGTAGCTATAATGGCTAAACGCAAGTACGGTCTGATGAACGGAAACATCATTTTTAAAAGATTTATCATAGGTCGTAAGATTAGCTTATACGACTCATATAGTAAAAGAATAATAAACTTGATACACTTTCAACATGAAGCGAAAAATCATCTTTTTTGACAGAGATAACACTCTAATTATTGACAAAAACTACATGCATAATCCCGAGGATTTACAGTTTTATGATGATTCATTCTCAGCACTGAAGATCATGAAAGAGAAGGGTTTTGAGTTCATTATAATCACAAATCAGTCCGGAGTTGGCAGAGGAATTTTCAGCATTGGTCAGATGCACCAATTCAACAGTGCTATGATTGATGAATTCAAAAAGAACGATATTGAATTTATAGATCTCAAATTTTGTCCCCATTCACCTGAAGATGATTGCGATTGTCGAAAGCCTTCACCAAAAATGATTCATGAATGCCTAGCTGTATATGATATTGATACATCTTTAAGCTATATGATCGGTGATAAGACTATCGATGCTAAATGCGGTCAAGCAGCCGGTGTAAACGGCGTCACAATCAACTGCAAAAAAAGCTCAAACTTTAAAAATTTCTCTAGTTTAACTGAGTTTGCTAATTTTCTTTAGGGTATTAAAGGCTCAAGGTTTTTAGCTATAATCCGATACAAACATATGAAATTACTCAGTTTGATTCTATTTACTACATGTTTTCAAGCTTTTAGCGCCAAAGTTGAAAAGTTCGACCTCAACAAAGACAAGAAAATTGACCGCATCAAGACCTTCAATGAAGATAAGCTTATAAAAATTGAAGAAGACAGGAATTTCGACGGCAATATAGATTTCACAACTGAATTTACTGTCAAAGGCTTCTCATCAGTTGAAAAACAAGACAGCAATTTTGATGGGCGCATCGACAGAGTTAAAAAAATACAAATCCCAATAAATAAAAAAGTTAAAATTTTTACCCAGGTGGATAAAGACTTCGATGGAAAGTTTGAAATTCAATACACAAGTACTATTGATAGTGATCAAAAAAAAGATAATCATTCATGCTCTTTTAAAGCTCAAAGTTTGAATCAACTTAATGCTCTTGCCGATCTTTCTTTAATGGCCGCTGCTGACCCGGATGGATTCATAGCAACAGATTTTGGTTATAAAATTGATGCAAGCTGTGTAGACAAGTGGAGTAATGACTTTATAAAAAACATGAAGGAATCAATAACGACAGGGATGAGTTGTCTCGATAAATTATCAAAAGTTAAAACTGTAAACCTCTCTGGAGCTCAAAAAAACTCTAGTGATCTTCAAGCACTACTCGATTCAAAATCAATAAAAATATTATGCTCAGAAGAAAGTGACTACGAATGGGAGGGAACAGCAGGACACGCTTCAACTGATTCTTCCAGTGAAGCTATAGCCTCACCAAAGGCTTCACATCCCTTTATATCACTCAATCCTTTTGATCCTGAAAATAAAGAAAATATAACAGCAGAAGAGATTTCAGAATTAAAAAAGACTGTATTCCACGAGCAACTTCACAATCTTGGCCATAGGCACTCACACTCAATAGAATACCCCTATGCTTGTGAAGACTGTTGTTTTGATGGTAACGACCCCGGTTCGATATCGTGTAAAATATGTATCGGAGATTATAAAAGTGAAGTCGATCTAAGTTATATGAAAGATCTTGCAACTTACTCTAAAGAAAACTCTTCAGTAAATGCTAAAGGAGCACTCTTTAATTACTTTAAAGAAAATCCAAAAGATATAACTGGACTTAGTCTTTTAGCAAATATGCAAAATGATATTTTTAATCCAATGGGACCAGCACTTGCAAAGGTCATCCAGGATAGAATGATAACTCTCGACCCTCAGGACTCAATATATATTAGTCAAGCTAGTGAATGGAGTGGAATCGATCTATTTAATCCATCAAAAGTAACAGCCAGCACTATAGCAAATGCAACAGTTGATCTCTACTACGAAAAAGATGCAAGTAAAGCTATTGCATTACTTGAAAAGTCTAAGGATATAATTATTAAGGAGTTTAGTGACTTAGATGCAAAAGGTGTTACAGAACCAGACTATCTATATATAAAATATGAATTAAAACAAAGTCTTGATAGTTTAATTTATGAAATGTGGATTAATGATTATCCTGACGACAAAAACTCAGACAAGGCTTATGAGCTGTTTCTAGTATTTGACGCCCTATAAAGCAACTACCATAACCCAGGATTTAAAATCAGATTTATTGAGGTTGAACTGATAACAGAAATAATTAAATAAAGCATCGCAATTACCTCTAGAAATTCCCTGCAAACTTTCAATTTCACTGAACTTCATTTGCAATACAAATAAAAAAGCTGAGCGAAGCTTCTTGGTGTCCTTCATTTCTTCAAATACATTCTTACCAAGACTAGAATCTTCCTTACTCATAAGGCATTCAGAACAAGAGAATCCACCGTTTTGTGGCTCAAATTTTAAATACTCAAAATCATCCAGACTCTCGTGACAATAGAGACATGTTTTTAAATCTGGCAAGATACCAAGTTCTAGAGATAGCTTTCCAAGCATAGCGAAGAGATGATCAAAGATATTAACTTTAAGATCTATACTTGTTCTATCGAGTTGAAAAATACTATTACTGATTATTTTAAAGAGACCTACTTGATCATCTAAATGTTCATCACTATCTTCATCAAAACTTATTGCTATTTTGGCCGTTAGCTCAAATATTAAGTTGAGTAAATAAAAAGCGTGAAAGTTCTTTCTTATATTTTTTGATTCCCATATAAGCGACCACTCTTTTGCAATATCCATTGCAGTGATTCCCTTTTTTCTTTTTGGAGCAAAGGTAACCTTGAGCATGTAACCAATTTCTAAAATGCTTCCTTTTTGAAGTTTTCCACCTCCACGTCCACCATAAAAATAAACGTCAATGACTTTTCCAGAACGCAACAGGAGCTTGCCGATGATATCTCTATCTCGGTAATTAGTTTTGCGAATTAAAATACCTTCTAAGTTCATAGGGGTAGATCATATTTTTTAATTTGATAAAGAGCAAATAGACAAGTGAGAATATTTTCTCCGAATGGTCCAAAAAGCTAGAATCACAAGTATAAACCTCAAAAGCTTCGTCTCTTCTGCCTGCGCGTCCAATCATTTGGATCCAAAAGTCATAGTTATTTACAGGATAGTTAATATAAACAATAGAAATACGGGGTAGATTAACTCCATGACTGATGGCTGTAGTCCCAATGATATAGTCTGGCTGATTACAGGCTTGGAGTTTTAGCCCAAAGGTAGATGTTTCTCCGCCAATGACGCTAATAACACTATATCCTTCCTCCATCAGCTCTTTCTCCAACATATGAACTTCATTTTTATAGGCACAAAATATTAGTTTTGAAAAAGGGACACGTCTGGACTTAAGTTCCTCCCATACATCTTTTTTAAAGATGCTAGGAACTGAATACCTTCTGTCGGGATCATTCTTTAAGGTGTGATTCTTTAAATTTATAATATAGTTGTTTTCCGCGTTTCGCTGACAGTCGTCTTTCCACTTTTCAATCAGTGACTCATTCATAGTTGCACTTAATGAGAGAGTACTCATCTGGGATACTAATACCTCTTCAAAACTCTCCCTTAGTCGTGGACGAAAAGTTTCTCCCCAATAGCTAAACAGATGAATTTCATCAAACACAACGATCGAATTTGATTCAAAGATTCTAATAATTTTTGAATTTAGAAGTTCAGGAGTAATAATAATTAGTTTTAATTTTAAACCAACCTTTGATAACTCCTTTGCCTCTTTAGCAGATTTTATATTGACCACTTTTCCCAAGGAACTTGTTCTGAGATAGAACTCATTGGCCAAAGCCCTAAGAGGCGCTAAGTATATCCAGCACTTATCTGACTTTTCAATCAGCTCCAAAAGTAAGGTTGTTTTGCCCCACCCAGTAGGTGCAATCATGAGAATATTTGAGTTTTGTTCAAGCAGAGTGTTGATTTCATTCATTCAGACATCATTGCAAGCCCCTATCCAAGTAATGTCGCATTGCAAATAATTGGCAAAGAGGATAAAATCAGTTAAATCTGTATAAAAATATTAAGGACATATCATGCTTAGAAAAATTGAAAAAGTACTCGACGATCAAATTAGACCAGCTCTTGCAAGTCACGGCGGGGATATTGAAGTTATCGATTTTGATAACTCTAAGCTCTTTGTAAAACTCACAGGTGGCTGCCAAGGTTGTTCTTCTTCAAAAGCTACTCTTAAAGATGGAATTGAAAGGTTACTTATTGGAAAATTTCCAGACTTCATTCATGAAGTTGTAGACCTAACTGATCACGCCGCTGGCGATCAGCCGTTTATGTAATTAAAAGAATCCAATTGGCTTCTCATTAGAATCAACGACAACATTGTTTAGTTTTTTAACTTTATATTTATGATTTTAATAAGGTCCTTGACAACCATTTTGACGAATGTCTGATCTGTACTCTTCACCTTCAGAGTTAATACACTTATAAAACACTTTATAAAGAGCTTCAAAATCAAGACCTTCGACCTGCTTTAGTTTTCCATTACTGTTAAAGGTTATATTAGCTGCATTTTCATTTTTAAATTAGAACGAAGAAGGTATCTTTCCATAAAAGAATTTATTCTTTTGTCCGAAATTTTCGCAGGCATGGTAATCGTTCTTAAAGCAGAGTTAGTAGAACAAACATCTGTAAAGTTCACCTTTGCAAGACCTCTATGCCAAGCTCAAGTAAGAGTGAGTTTCTTAATATTTGCTCTGATTGTAATTCCATCAGTACAAACTTCTTCATTATTAAACACAAAGTTACTTGTTTTTAGATCGAGCTTTAAACTTCTATCAAAGATGAGTGAGCTATTGTTTTCAATTATGTAGTTTTTCTTTTCTGTTTACTATAGCGGTACATCCAAGTTCTGGAATTTGAACTTCCCATTTTGCTCTATATTATTGTCTGCAACTGTGAGCTGGTTCGCTGTTAGGTCCTTCTGTAAAAGCAAGAGTTTCCTTCTTGGAAATATATTCTCTCAAATAGGCTGGAATAATATTTGATTAATTTAACTTCACAAGCTTTTGCGTTAAAAACTTTATCGATGAGTTTTTTTGTTTGTTCAATTGAACTCGGTGTTTTTTAGACAAGGCTTTCATCGAAACTCCAATCACAGCTGCAAGCTCAGGCGTTAAAAGATACAATTGTAATCATAGCGATAAATAGTGTTTTCATTTCTTCTCCTTTAGGTTTTTTTAGTATAGAGAATTGAAATTAATAAGGCTTTTAACTTGGAAACAAAGTGGTCTCGATTTGAGATCGTCACAGAATTAATTACAAAGCAGATATTAGTGAATATTTGCACAAATAAATACAGTCACTTAAGGCTTATCGTGGGTGTTAGTATCTTAACACCCCATAAAATTCTTTCAAATCAGAAAATTCAAATCGAATGTATTGGTAGAATTAAAGAAAATATTAGTCAGGAGTTTTAATGAAAAATCTTATGCTATTAACCTTCTCTATAGCTTTCTGCTTTCAGGGAATGGCCTCAACAAATAATTTCTGCGATTCAGCCTATGAGGCAAAAATGAATCGCATTGATGATAAGTACGTCATGAGATCAATCGGAGGATTCGTCACTTCCGCCTCAATTGGATATGTTGCACTAGTATCTGGAATGGGTTTGCCGGCACTTGCATTTGGAGCAGTTGGAGGGTCTGTAGGACTTTTAACGACTTTGGGTACTGGAGCGGTTGTGCTTCATTACGTAAATGACGAAGACAAATTGAGTAATCGCTTCTTACCAGCAATAAATCTAGACCGAGAAAAAGGGTTAAGAGCTGCAATAAATCTTTTTAGAATATTAGATCAGAGTAAAGACGAATTAAAAACAGATGCGTTTGAGAGGTATCAGCAGGTAAATCCAAATGTTCTATATGAGAATTTTACACACGTGACACTAATGGATGTTATGCTGAAAAAAGTAAATAGAAAGAGATCAAGAAGAAATAAAGATAAACTCAGTTATGACGAACTTCGAGAAAAAATATCAGAACTAAGTAAATCTGATGCTTTTTGTCCTATGATAGCGGGTAAGAATAGACCAAGAACTATACTTCAAATTAAAAAGATTATTGATAAAGAGATCTAAGGTACTTTTTTTTGAGACTTGAGGTAACGATGTAGAGCTAGTGTCTTATTAACTGAGCCGATACTTGCATTAACAGTGAGTGTCGCACCACTTAGTGCATCAATCTCCTCTCTCGCTCTCAATACTTTTTTACCTTCAGCTCCTTCAAATTGGGCATACCATTTTTTCGGAGCAATATACTCTCTAGGCTCATTAAATGAACTCACTATAAAGCTCTTCAATTTATCATTATGTATTGTCAGAATTACAGTCTCATTAAGAGTTCTTACAATATGTGAATCTACGTAATGGTATGATTTTTCTTTTGTATTAGGGCAAGTGGTTACATATCGAAGAGCAAGACCACCATAGATTTTTGTCGAAGACATCTCCTCTATGGCAACCCTATCTTTTTGACTTAAATAAATATTTTCTTTAACTTGAGTACATTCTGTTGGAGCCAATTCTTTAAGCACATCATTGTACGGACGATTAGCTCCAAAAGAGAGTTGAAAAAAACAAATTGAAATAGTTAAAATATTTTTTTTCATACTCAAACCTTTTACTACTAAAAGTTATAACCCATACCTAAAGCGAATACATCTCTTCCAAGTTCAGCTTCATTGGTATTCATTGTATAGTCTGCTTTTAATACTACTTGTTCGTGTGGGAAGTAACTTACACCAACAGTGGTATGTGTGCGCTCAAGCTTTTCATCATCTGCATTACCATCCGCTCTATCAGCTTGTAAGTTAATCATCTCGTGACGAATAAATGGCACAATACGACCTCCACTTTTTTGAGAAATAGAGTAATTGTATTCAAGGTATCCACCTTGTTGAGCATTGTTAACTCTATTATTAGCATCATCAGTCTGGTCATTCCACTCATCAGCATTTGAGAAACGGTTCTCAACCATTAAGAATCTAATCTTATGGGCTTTTTTAACATACTCACCTTGCAAAGTTAGCATTCTTTGGTCTAAGTCTTCTGTATCACCACTTGCTCCACCAATAAGTCCACTTGTTCCAAGAGTAAGGTTATTGCTGACTTGGTAGTCGTACCTAAAAACTAAAGCACCTGTCGACGTTCTTTGGTTGTCTTCTTTACTATTAGGTTCCGTTGCAGTGGCACCACTAGAATAATGACCACCTCTTTTTCTTCCGCCTCTATTTGAACCTAGCGTAAAACCTTCGGCGTTCATTCCGTTCATTGCGTATACTTTATAACTAGATTTTCCAGAGTTACCAAAGATACCAACACCTAGTTCTCTCCAGGTAGTAGGAATGATTACAGACTCTACTTGTGGTCTAAGAACACCTTGAAATACAGTTGGCTCATGTAATTCATTTAAGAAACCTATTGGATGAAGTAGTAGTCCACCTCTAAAGTTTAATTCTTGAGAATGAAGATAATCCAGGTACATAAATTCTGTATAGACTTGAGATACATGTTCTATTTCAAGTTCCATATTTACAAGCCACTTATCGTTAAACTTATAACCAACATAGAGAATATTTCTTAAAACTTCTGAAGTTGGATCACTACTTGTACCATCTCCACTTTCGTTTTCAGCTCTTTGGTTTAAATATGTAATTTCACCATAACCACCTACCGATAGACCTCTAGGTATGTGATAAACCTTTGAAGCTGAAGGACTTAGCCCATATGCTGATTCATTTTTACTAACTGACATCTGATAAGCTTTCAGTTGATTTATCTCATCAGCTAAAATTTCGACTCTTTTCGAGACCTCTTCACTACTTAACGTTTCTGCATATGTGCCCTGAGACAATATGAGTAATATTACAGAAAGAAGGATACTTGCTCTGTTTTGCATTTGTTTGTCCTTTTATTGGTATGTATAACTTATGTTCTATATATCAAACAAAGGTAGGTTTGCCAATGATTTTTCTTTAGACCCCTTGATTTTAGTTATATAAATAGCTAAAACTAGACTCTATGACTAAAGGCCAATACAAGTTCATTCATTTCACAAGCTATCTGACAATTATCCACGGAGTCTTGTATTGGATCATTAAAGAGTTTTTTCAAATTCAATCTGAGTACGGACTTAGACCTCATTACTTTCAAACATATATTCAAGCAGCACATATTTTATTAAGTCCTCTACTTGTCGTATCGTTTGGACTTTTATGGCAGAAACATATTGTTCACTTCTTTAAAAAGAAATCCAGAAAGTTAATTACAGGATCTGTAGTAACCATTTCTTTGGTGATAATTATTATTTCAGGCTACTTAATCCAAGTAATTTATGCTCAACCTGGAAAATCAATAATCACGTGGGTTCATCTAATCTTTAGTGGACTGTATCTTTTAGCTTACCTGGGACATCACTTTCTTAGTTTAAAAAAGAATTCGAAAAAGAAGGCATAAAAAAACCCAAGGGCTGGCCTTGGGTCTTTCAGTTTATTTTGATCTATTTATTTCACTCTATGGTCTCTCCACTTAGTAGAAATTTTGGGAGCGAATACTTTTAAAGCTCTTAGGTAGTGCTTATCAAGCCCTCTAATTCTCGCCGATCCTTTGTTATTTACTTTCTTAGCTAGCAAAAGAGCAAGATTGTGATATTCCTCTTGAGTTCCAGAGTTGATGAAGCCACCAGCTTTAGATGCTCTGTACTCAGTTTGAAGATCACCGATGATTGTATTAGACACTTCATTTTGTCTCTTCCAAGAGATTCTATCGTTAGTTAAAGAGCTTTGAACTGACTCATCAATTTTCTTAACTAGTTCAGAAATTCTCTGTGCCATTGATGTCCCAGCAGTGTTTTGATTCTTACCAGTGATGATTGAATCAAAGTACTTAGCGTAAGCTTTTCTTGCATCACCGCGTGTGGAGATTTCGAAGTCTTTCTTATCAACAACTCTTGCGTCATTTGTTCCTAGAGTTACGTAAACTGTTCCTCTTACTGAACCTTTCTCGATAAGATCGATTGGATCAAGTCCTGAAAAGTTAACTGGTACAGATACCGTATCTCCAGAAGAGATTTTCATCATATTCTTTTCTTGTTGAACATTTACGTTGTGAAGAACGACTCTTACTTTCGGAAGAGCCGGAGTGTCTACACTTGAAGGGTTTGTGATATCAACTTTAATATCAATCTCTCCATCGAGAAGTCTAACAGTTGAATTTACTCTTCCTACTTCAGTGTAATCATTGATCATTAAACCTTCAGACTTTGTCACATCAAGTTCACGAGAAACTTCATTTAAAAAGCTTGGATTTTCTACATTCATACTTACTCTAACTTCATTTCTAAGTGGTGCATCAAGAGAGATTTGACCAATTAAAGATGAGTTATATTGTGATCTTTTTAGTGGTGCCGGAGTAAATGTATATCCTAACTGGTTGCCAATAACATTTTGGTTACTACCGATTCTCATTGTAACAGGAGCTGATACTTCTCCTAGGTTAGTTACTGAGAAATCAACTCTTACTTGCTCACCTGGGCGGAAGATATTGTCGTTTGTGTTACCAATAACATCTACAGCATTAAGTTCAACAACTGGATTGTTTTCAAAAACATTTATAAGGTTTGCAAAACTAGTAAGGTAGAGTTCTTTAGCAAGTTTATCGTATGCGCTTCTTGACTCTACTTTATATTTATCGTCGTAAGCTTTTTTCTTAGCAAGTGAATCTGCAACATCTTCACCAATAAACTGGCCGATTGTTTTGGCGTGAGCATACTTAGCGAGACCTTCTGTATGGTATTCTAGAGATGCATATTGTTTTGCATAGTATCTATTATAAGCTTCTTTAAAAGCTGTGTTATACATTCCTTGGAGTTGACTTGCTTCTGCAGCCGTAATTTTTACTCTTTTAGTTTCTGTATTGTGACCAGTAATTCTCTCTTCCATTTGAAATTGAGGTTTACCATTTACAACAACCTGAATACCAGCGGCATCGAGAAGTTGAACAGGGTTACCTGTAGCATCCAGAACAAGTTCAGAAACAGTAATAGGAGTCGTTATAGTAACTGTTTTTTCAAGGTTCTTAATTTGCTCATAGTTTTGGTATTGAGCGATAGTTGCTTCTTCATTGTGATATAGTTCATTTGCCCATTGACCATTTTTCCAACCATAGTCTTGAAAATTTGCTTGTCTTCTAGCTTTGAAATAATCCCAAATACTTAGTTGAGGCATTCCGCGTCTTCCAAAAATTGTTTGATTGATATCACATAGACTTTTTGCGTGTTGACCTTGGAGGTAATAAGCTTTTCTCGCTGCTAATTTATCTTCAAATGATGAGTTGGAATCAATATAGCCATCGTTGATCGCACCGTTAAAATCTCCACCTTCAATATTGCCACTCATAATATCGTGCTCATAACCATCGTCGTAACCATTAAAGTTTGGAATCTTAGTAAGATCTGGAGTTTTATTAGGAAGAACCTGAACACCATTATCTCTTTGTCTTAGTACATCTCTATATCTATTAATAATTTCATCTGCTGACTCTGTAACTGCATTACTTGAAGCTCGACCTTCACCTCTTTGGACTGCTGAAGTCATTGTTGCTTGAGCGAGATAGCTTTCAGCCTCTGCTATCATTTCAGCTGTTGGATTTTTACCTTGTAAATAACCATCCCAAATACCTTGATAAAAACCATCGACACAACCAAGATACTTACCTGCTCTTTTCGCATATTTTTCGGCCATCCATCTTGAAGCACTTACACCATCACGACACACATCACCTGAATGCTCATTACCATCATTTTTAGTATGGGCACAAAGTGTTCCTTGAATCTCCGCAGGAGGATCAAAGATTGTATTTAGGTCGCCTACAGTTCCATTATAAGACTGAGCGAATACAGTTGGTGATAATGACATAATTGCCAAAAGTAGAAGGCTTTTTTGCATGATAATCTCCTCGATTATTGGGACTTATATTCTTCAAATCAGTTTAAAGTTTTTTAAATTTTAACGTGTTTGAAAAATGTTCTCTACAAACGAGGAATGATTTACATTGGTGTCAAATGTTTAGGCAGTTTTGATTTTTATTTGTTGGATTTACTTGGTTAGTACAAGGAAGTCATATTAAGCTGATAAACCTCAA
>Ga0307971_1000004_pt1 | contig 176944 bp, 172 predicted proteins | sample OrgLakmetagen714_FD_201820 | JGI IMG/M metagenome (GOLD analysis project Ga0307971, IMG submission 201820) | Saline water microbial communities from Organic Lake, Antarctica - #714 | ecosystem: Environmental > Aquatic > Non-marine Saline and Alkaline > Saline | place: Antarctica: Organic Lake... | reverse complement strand
TTAGCTCAGACGATGAGATTCCAAGGAAAACTTTGGGCGATGTCTTTCCCGATATCCTCCATTAGGTGGACACAGGCGCATACACCTTCTGGTTTGCTTCGCACCCTCGGCAAGCCAGAAGTATTATATAAAAAAATAAATAGTAAAAAACGAATATCCATAATGTACTTACTTTTTTTAGGTAACTTTGATCCTTCTGAAATATCACATCTTATTAAAGACATTTATACCTAGTAATCCACTAAAAATAATAAAATTACCCTAATTAAATATCCGCTGAGAGTTTATTGAATTTGAAATAAAACAGTAACTTGAGTACTTACTAAAATCTTAGTGTACTAATGTTTACAAATGGACAATGAAAACTAGAATATCGTTTTTAAAAACTCGAATAACCTATTGTTAGATAGAAAATGAATTTCTATCAAACATATCTATATTATTATTGAAGGAGTCTATTATGCCGTTTAGTAACCACAGCCAAGAATCTACAATAAATGAAAATCAAAATGAGTCACTACTTTTTGAAGAAAGTTTTGACCTGGAAGATTTTTTTGATGATGAATATGTTTTCTTTGGTGATTATGCGGATGATAGAGACTTTTCAGTGCAACTTAACCCTTCAGATCAAAAGATGATATTTGATGAGGATGTTCCTCGTAGGACTATGGCAGATGTCTTTCCAGATAACTTCCAGTAGGAACATCCTCATCTCTGGCCGGTCTAACAGGCCAGATCTTTATCTCTAATTTCAAGCGATTGTAGATTTTATTCTCAAGATGTCCTAGAGTATTTTAGTGATTACCTCTTCGATAAAAATTCTATTTCTTGTTTGAAATTCTCAATTACCAGTTTTGTTTGATAATTTAGTTTGCTATTGATAATTCCGACCAAAAGTCCCTTGCGAATAAGTTTTTTTTGAACACTTCTAATCTTATTTCTTGAAAGATTTGATAGTTCAAAAATACCAGTTTGATAAATTGTTGGTTTCGCAAAATTTGTTGATCGAGTAGAGTCGTCACTAAATATCGTTACGACAGAGGTTCAAACAATAAATGGAAGATATAGAATTTTTGCGATTAAGTTTTTCATAAGAACCCAGCAAGTCCATGTTCCTATGAAGACCTAATTATTTAATCTTTGATATTTGTAATGACTTTAATATTTTATTATTTTGCATCTCTCAATAGATTTTTAGCAATGATCATAATCATTACTTCATTAGTTCCTGCGCCAATTTCATTGAGCTTATTGTCTCGCATTAATCTCTCCACTGGAAACTCTCTAGAATATCCATAGCCACCGAGTAGTTGGATTGCATCTAGAGCAATTTTGGTTGCCATTTTAGGAAGCTGAAGTTTGACCATCGATGCTCTGGTATTGGAAACTTTACCTTCGTCCCATAACTTACAAGAGTCATACAAGAATGATCTCATCATCTCTGTTTCACTGGCCATCTCTGCGATCATTTTTTGAATTAACTGAAAGCTTCCAATCGTTTTTCCAAATTGTTCTCTTTCATTTGCATACTTTATACATTGATCAACGCAAGCTTGAGCTACACCTAAAGATATACCCGCAATTGTTAAACGTTCTATTTCTAGATTTCTCATCATATGGCTTACAGAATCACCTTCTGCGCCAACTCTATTTTCTTCAGGAACGAATGCATTTTCAAAAGTTAAGCCACCAGTTGGACTTCCTCTCATTCCCATTTTATGTATTGATTTAGAGACTTCATAGCCCGGAGTTCCCTTTTCAACGATAAAACTTGTAAGGTCTTTTTTATTCTGACCTGTTCGAGTATATAAATAAACCACATCGGCGTATTGCGCGTTTGTGATCCACATTTTATTTCCAGTAATCGAATAACCATTGTCTTTCTTGGTGGCTTTACACTTCATACCAACAGCATCTGAACCATAACCTGGCTCACTCATTCCCATCGCACCGATATGTTCTCCAGTGATAAGTTTAGGAAGATACTTAGCTTTTTGTTCAGCTGAACAGTTTGAGCTTATATTATTCACACAAAGCATCGAATGAGCGAGATAGGAGAGTGTTAGAGCTGGACAAGCTTTACCAAACTCTTCCATAACTATTGTCGCTGAAGTTGCACCAAGGCCTGCTCCACCATATTCTGGATCAGCCGTAATACCTAAAAGACCAAGTTCACCCATTTTTTTAAAGGCATCAATATTAAAGGTTTCATCGGTATCGTGTTTTTCAGCATAAGGTGCGATCTCTTTGTGAGCAAAATCGCGACACACTTTCTGTAACTGCTTATCTTCTTCTGAGAAATACCACATAAATCCAATCCTTTAACTGTTCTTAAAGCAGTATTATAAGCGTTTAAAGTCGAAAATTGTATAAAAATTTCAAGCTTTGAGTATTTGTCGAAACGAAATATAAAAAGATAGTATTGTGCGACGCATAAATGTTAAATACAAAGAGGTAATATGAAAAACTTAATAACGTTAAGCGCAGTTTTTTTCTCACTAAGTTCGTTCGCACAGGTTTTCGATATTGGTTTGGGAGCTATTGAGTTTGCCGAGACAGCTTCGAAGATTGAAAAACAATACAAAGCTTCTAATGTTGTAAAAGACTTTGTTGCAGATATGGAACAAAGATACGGCGTTGAATGCTCGACTAGTGCAAGAGTTAACTACACAATTCCAGCAGGTAGAGTTACATATACAACTAAATGCTCGGGACAAACTCCTGTAAAAATCAAAATTGTATCTAAGCCTGAAGGTAACCAGTTTAAGGTTATTAAAGAGATCATAAAGCGAAAATAGAGTGTTTAGCTGTACATATTAATTCTTTGTCCTTAAAATTTAATTTCAAGGACATGGAGTGTTTATTTGCAGCTAACAACACCTGAATTAAAAGAGTACGATTCTGTTTTCCCAGGGGAGAATTGGTTTTTCTATTGGAAAACATCTCCAGCTCTTTGGGAAAGTAAATTTCAAGAATATAATGACCTATCACCAATCTTTATTCCAATCTACTGGGGCTTACACTGCGAAGATCCCGATCAGTTGGATTTTGGTACCAATAGACCAGAAACTGATTTAAAAAGACTATTCACCCTTGCAGAAAGATATAGAAAAGAAGTTATTCTTATTCTACCAATTACACCTTGCCCATTTCTCACAAATGGTGGTCTACCTAGCTACCTTTCTCGCTCACTCATGTGCGCAGAAGACGGGAGAGTATTAACGATTGTGGACAATGAAAAAAGACTTAATAAGCTTTTCTCATTTTACGACCCTCGAATTTTTCAAAGCTTTAGAAAATTTACTTGGCACCTTGGACAATTTTTATCTCAAAATGGATTCAATAAAGAAGTTTTTGGTGCTGATTTTGGTTATCTAAAGGAAAATAGGTTTGAGTCATACTTTAGAGATTACTCTCTAACTTTTGACAAAGGCTTTCACAGATATCTTTCTCAAATAGAACAAAGCGAACCTGAGAAAATAGAAAAACTAAAAATAGATAAACTCTACGAACAAGTGCTAAAAGAAGACTATTCATCCCTTGTTAAGGGATTATATCTAGAAGCTGCTAACGAGACTATTCCAGCTAATTGGTCAGGTGTACTTAAGTTCACATGTCTTGGTGGTGCACCTGATGATATTTTTTCAAGATCATTCGAGAGATGGGAATCTGAAGCTCAGTTTATTAAGCCACTTCTTGAAATTCTCGTTAACGATATTATTCCTTCGTCCGTCTTACTTTCTAAGAATATGAAAACAAACGTATTAAAGAAAGCTCTTAAGGATATTGTTTCTCAAAGTTTAATTAAGACACACTTAAATAATGATCTTTATGAAGAAGATCTCCACACTGGTTACCAGCCACAAGTACTTTTCAAAGTCTTTTGTTCAGATGCTGATAACTTAATTGAATCTACGTCTCTAAAATATTTTTTTGATAGAGAATATCAGTGGATGTATAGAATTCACAACCAGCCATTTCACTATCCTCAAGATTATGAAGACGCAGAAAAAGTTCATTTCTTTTTTGGAAAGAACTTATCACTCAAAGATTTCAATCAGATTTTAAAATTATTTTTGAATGGAGGGAGAATATTCTTAGATAGTTTTCAAATGACACAAGAACTTTCAAGAAAGTTGAATCTCTTTATTACTGAAAATAGTATTGAGACTGAGAGAATTAATTTCACTTCTCCATTGCTAAAAGCATCCTTAGGTGATGGTCTTATTGTGGTTTATGATAGTGCTAAGTTGGAAGAAGCATCCCTTATGAAAAGAGTTACTTTTTGGCAGACGATGGTCAAATTTTTAAACTTAAGAATATGTAAATTAGTTATTGAAGACGGCCTTATGTATGTTTGGAAGCACAGAGGTTCGAACACTTATGAACTTAACTATGAAGAGATTAGAAGAGTGAGCTTTTATAATCCTACTTCTTATAGAAAGAAAGCTTCAATTGGGTCTAGTCAAAATTATGCATTCTTAAAAACGGTTGATGAAATGAGCGCGGACGTTAAGTCTACTCCGGTAGGTATTGACGTAGACCTCATGCCAGGGGGCTCAGTCTCAATTGATTTTGGGTACTTCGAATAGGGATAAAATGGAAAAAGAGATGAATATACTTTATAAATTTGAAGATAACTCTTATGAGATAATTCAACTCTTTAGTGAGAATGGACCTATTCCATCAAAGATTATAACCTCCGTTTATAGTGAATTTAAAAGACCTGGAAGCCCCGACGGTCTTCTGCTTTCTAGTATCGATGAGATCGGAAGATTTGTTGTAGACCTTCTTTCAGAAACAGATTCCCCAGAAGGGTATATTTTATCAATTGAGGACTATAATATTGGTGTTGATTCATGTCTTGATACAGAACAGTTTAGAGAAATATTTAGACGCTTTGGAACAAATATCCAAAATCCAGACAGCGGTAATAAAAAGAAGAATCTCTTTACTAAGTTCTTTAACTAGAAAAGCCTGTATTCAGTAACTTAAGCTCTATCATTTTTATAATTTCAACAGATTACCATTGACCAAGTGCTCCAAACATTATAAATCTTGTGGCCATGAAAGCTACTAAACGACCTAACCTTTTTGACTTTACTCAAGAGACACTAGAATCACATCTAGTTGAAAACGGGTATTCTAAATTCTCTGCCACTCAGATCTTCGATTGGATATATAAGAAGAAAGAAATCAATCCAGATTCGTGGTCAAACGTTTCAAAAAAATGCAAGGCCTTCATTATAGAAACAATGGACCTTGATCTACCAGAAGTTATTTGGCACGCAAAAAGTACAGATGGAACGAGAAAGTTTCTAGTACAACTAAAAGATAAGCAAACTGTAGAAACCGTTTTGATTCCAGCAAGAAACAGACTTACTCAGTGTATTTCAAGCCAAGTTGGTTGTGCAATCGGTTGTACTTTTTGTCATACTGGAACTCAAGGGTTTAAGAGACATCTCACAACTGGCGAAGTTACTGGTCAGTTTTTAAGTTTAAGTATTTGGCTAAGAGAAAATGTTCATGTGGACGAGAAGATTACAAATATCGTTTATATGGGGCAAGGCGAGCCTCTACATAATTATGAAAATGTTAAGGCTGCTACTGAAAACTTTCTTAACGATAGAGCATTCGGTTTAGGGCAAAGAAGAATTACTCTTTCCACTTCTGGCCTAGTACCAAAAATAAAAATGCTAGGGGACTTTCCTCCTGTAAACATAGCTATTTCACTTCACTCAGCTCAAGACGATGTTAGAACTGAGCTTATGCCGATCAATAAAGTGTACGATATAAAAAGACTTTTTGAAGCCATTAAAGAGATACCTCTTAAAGCTCACAGAAGAATTACATACGAGTACCTTCTTATTGAAGGACTTAATGATCAGCCTAAAGATGTTCAAGCATTAGCTGAACTTCTTCACCAAAAAGAATCAAAGATAAATCTTATTCCGTTTAATGAGTATCCAGGCAGTAATTACAAGAGACCTAGTTCTAAGAGAATCTTATGGTTTATGGATCAGATGTGTAAGAAAGGATTTACTTGTACTATTCGTGCAACGAAAGGTGATGATATTCTGGCAGCTTGTGGACAGTTAAAAACTGAATATGAAAAACTAAATACGTGGGACAATCAAATAGAGATTGTCTCCATAGATCAAAAAGTTCAAGAGATCGCTAGTTTATAAGAGATCTCTTGGAATTTAGTATTTCCAGTATTGAACACCACTATCATTAACTTTTTCAAAAACTTCTTCATCAGAGGCGATATCTCTTTCAGAGTCTTTCACTCTAACGTTACCTTTCTTATCCATTGAAGGAACAGGGTCACCCTTATCTACTTCAATCTCGGGCTTAGCATTAGCGACACCTCTTTCAGATTCCGACTCAGAGTACTGAGAATCGAATCTAAAATCTAAATCAGAGTTAAGATTTGGATTTGTAGGTTCTGCGAAACTAACTTTTGCCATAACACAAAGAGTTAAAATTAGAATTAAGTTTTTCATAATATCTCCATTACACAATAAGCTTGCGTTACTTACTTATCGAAAGTTTTTAACTCCAGCTTTAATCTATCTGGCCACTTTGTGTTTTTGTCCGAGTACTGGTGTCGGGTACTGTAATTAAAACCTTCTAAATGTTTCGTAAGTTGTTTATACTATTAGGAATTTCAAGAATTATGTTCAAGAAGAACTCAAGGAGAATAAAGTGTCGAAAGATCGCTCAAAGGGAATAGTCGGAATATTCATTTTAATAGCATTTTTATTTGTGCTGTTTTTAGTTTTTGCCTTCTATACTGTTTCAAATTTAAAAAGTACGTCAAAACTCTCAGGAGCTTTTGATGATGAAAATACTCCAATAGCTGTCATCGAAGTAGATGGAGTTATTATGGATCCAACAATCACTGTTAAAAAACTTTTGATTGCTGAAAGAGAAGATAAGTACAAAGCAATTATCTTAAGAATTAATTCTCCAGGTGGAGCTGTTGGACCAACTCAAGAGATCTATGAAGAGATTATAAGGATTGATAAGAAGAAACCAATCTATGCTTCATTTGGTTCTGTTGCAGCTTCTGGTGGTTACTATCTTGGGGCCGCTTGTAGAAAAATTTATTCAAATGCTGGAGCAATGACAGGATCAATAGGAGTTATTATGAACTTTATGAACCTTCGTCGACTTTACGATTGGGCGAAGCTTGACCCTCAAGTTATTAAGTCAGGAAAATACAAAGACATTGGAAATGCTGCAAGAAAAATGACAGATGAAGAGAGACTTCTCTTAACAGAAATGACATCTGAAGTTCATGAACAATTCATCATGGATATTTTTAAAGTAAGAGAAAAGAAAATCGTTGGTGGTTTAGAAGGACTTAGAAAGTACGCACAAGGACAGATCTTTTCTGGTCAAGGTGCACTTGAAAGAGGACTGGTAGATGAACTCGGAGGTTTATACACAGCGGGTAGATCAATCCATGCTGAATTAAAACTTAAAGAAAAATTTGGATTAAAAGTTATAAAAGTTAAAAGAGATTCAAGCATCCTCGATATGATTCAAGGTCTTGAGCAAACAGTAGAAGATTTTAACTTCTCTTTAAGAAACAATGCTATCCCTTTAATGATGTTTAACCCTTAGGAAGATTTTGGATCTAGTTTTTTTTACCACATTTTTAAGAGACCATTTACTCGCTGTTATCGCTGTTATAATTACTCTCGTGTTTATTTATCATTATATTATTGAGAAAGAGCACGGAGTTAAACTTTCTAAAAAGTACCGCGATAGTATTTTTGAAGCCCAATCTAAAATATTTTTGAATGCAACTCAGTATCTCATCTCTGGAAATAAAGACCTTGCAATTAAAGAGTTTCTAAACGCCGTTGATCTCAATAGAGAGACCCTTGATACATATTTTGCATTAGGTGGGTTATTTCGCTCCAATGGTGAAATAGATAAGGCCATTAGCATTCATCGTTCATTGATTGCTCGAGAAAATATAAGTGAATCAAGTAGATTAAAAGCACTTAAAGAACTTGCTATTGATTTTGATAAAGGTGGCTTTATAGATAAGGCCATTGAAACCTATAAAGACGTGTTAAAAATCAATAGAGATCAGTACGAGGTTATCCAGTCTCTTTGCCGTATCTATGAAGATATTGGAGAGTGGGACTTAGCATATAACTATAGAATTATGCTTTCAAAAGTTGGTCACGAAAATCAAAGTGAAACTATTTCTCATATTTTAGTCGAGAAAGCTAAGCTTCAATTTGAAAGTGGAGATTATAAAGCCTGTTTGGAAGACCTTGATGATGCCTTTCGTTTTGCTCCGTCAGTATCGGCTAAAATTTTAAAACTAAAACTTTTTATAGTTCAAAACAAAATGGACGATGCAAAATCATTACTCATTGAGCTAATAAAAGAGCATCCAATGTATGCTTCTTTCATCTTTGTCTCATTAGAAGAATATCTAAATGAAGAAGGGAAACAGGATTTCTACTCTAGACTTCAAACATTAAAAAGCTATTTTTTAGAAGTTGGAGATTGGTCCAAGGAGAGTTCTCCTTCGATTATTCTGTCGCAAGTTAGATTGCTAAAAGCCGAAGATAGAATTCAAGAAGCTTTTGATCTTTTATCATCATGGATGCAAGAAAATCCGAATGGTGGAGATGTCTTAAAAATTGAATATATTAAGCTTTTAATAGAAGTAAATAAAGAGACTGAAGCACTTAGCCAGACAAAAACATTACTTCTATCACTTAATAATACACTCACAAGGCACTTTTGTTCTCAGTGTGGCTACGATTCAGACGCTATTTTTTGGCGATGTCCCCAGTGCCATAACTGGGAGACAATCCAGTTTAGATGGAAAGTTTAATGAAGCTTATTCTTTTATTCACATTGATCTTTGGAAGTTTGCATTGCATTGCCTTAGAGAAGGTGGTTGGTAATTTATACTTTAAAAACTACTTGGGACATCTTCATAAGAATCCAAGCCGTGGAAGTTCAAGTCTAACTATCATTCAGTGTGCGTATCCTGTTAAAGTTCTAGACGATACTGAAAAGTCTGCACCTGAAGGTTGGGTGTATGCAAAAGTCGGAGATGATAGAGGATTTATTCAAAGTGGTTTTCTTGATATAAAGAGACCCGATTGTTTTCAAGAAAAATATCCTAACTTTTACTTAAACCTAAACCTTGATCTGACTGATATGTATTATTGGGGACGTTTGAATGATCAGTACTTACTAGAGGAGTCAAAAACACAATGAAGACTCTAGTTGCTTTACTATTCATTTTAAATGTTTCAGCTCAAGAAGTTAATGAGCTTTCAAACTCTATAAAAACCCAGCCAAAAGTAAAACTTCTTCAAGAAGAAAAAGAGCAGAATTTAATGGACTACTCTAATATAAAGAGCGTTCTTAAGAAAGATGGATTAAAGAAGTTTAAAGATAAAAAATCTAAAAATGTAGAAGAAATTAAGCAAGTTAAAACTGAAATAGAACTAGCAAAATATAACTACCCTGCCAGTGACGATTTTTGGTCATTTATGTCTGAATACTGGCTTGTAAAAAATGCTCAAGTACTACAGTGGGATTTCTCTAAACCCAAGTACGGAATTGCTAAAGCATTTCGAAGTTTACTCGAGCAGATAGGTTATTATAATAGAAAAATCAAAATTTTAATTGTAAACACTCCAAATCTTACTCACGCCGCTTTGCCTGGTGATAAGGATGAATACTTCTTTATTATATCTCTACCTTTTATCAGGACTCTAGACTTAACAAAAGTTGATATTGCATTATTATTTCTTGAGGATATGTATCGTATTGATCAAGGATTTTTCAAATCAAATATAAAGAAAGATCTCTCTTTTATAGGAACAAACTTTCAAAAAACAAAACCCAATAAAGAAAAGATTGATGATATTTCTACCGAATACACTAGGATACTCTTTAAAGATGGTTTTTCTTTTCAACAGCAATACGCTGTTACAAAACAAATGGACGGCGTTTTGAGTTCAGATCCTAAGCTTAGAGCTGTATATCTAAAACTGCTTGAGAAGATAGATGAGCTCATTAAGGATAATTTACTTTATAAAGACTATACAAAAATCTATCCATCTCCAGAGCTTCAAATTAAATGGTTGAGCCCTGAAAAGAAAATACTTTAGAAATGAGCGCTCAAAGTTCTGATTTCGATCTTCCAATTGGATTTAGACGCATTATTGCTTACTATATCGGCTACTGTTTTATTTTTTTTCTTTCTCATCTCTCATTAGTATCGATTGTTTCATTCTTTCATTTTTTAATTGATCACGACATGCATATAATTGAAAACTGGCTTTTTACTAATGCGTGGGAAATTATTATTCTTTCAAAAGTCTTTGCGAGTTTGATTATTATTAAAGCCTTGAAGCTCAATAATTATATTGTTACTAACCTTTGGACAATTTTAAAAACAGATCGGTGGAGACCCAGTTTTAGTGCTATGGTACTTTTAATCTTTCTTTCAGTTTTTATTTTTGCTCTAATTCTACAGTTTGGGAAAGGGATTGAATTTAATGAAAAGTCTTCTGTTTATGGTGTAACTTCATATATAGGTTCTATTCTTTTTTATCTATGTGATCTGCTAGTTATAAATATTTTATTAAGAAATGTAGTCTCTTTCTCTAAGCAAAAGAACTCACTTTTAATATTCTCACTATTGAGTCTTTTTATTATCACAACGAAAGTAACACTACCTCATGTTGATAATTTCTTTTTTCTGATCATTTTTCACTTTTTAACCTTATTGCTATTACTTTTTAAAGAGCGCAGAAATATCATGAATATCATTCTGTACTGCTGTGTTGTGATAGGTCCTTTATCAAGTATTCTAGGTTTTGATTTAGTTTGGGAAAATGCTCACTCTGTGTATCAATACAACAAGACTCTGCCACACTTGGGGATGGCCGGAATTTGGTTGATTGGTATAGTCTATTATTTTAAAACAGGGCCAAAAAATCCTGCTTAATCTGCCGTAAGTTGACGTAATTTAATATCACTAAGATAATTAAACTCAATTAACTTGGAGATTTTATGCACGGTGAAATGAACATATTACTTATTCTATTAAACTCAGGAATTGTCGTTAAAATCGTTTTGATCCTTTTGGTCATTGCGTCGATTCTTTCTTGGGCAATCGTTTTTCAAAAGAAAAAAACATTTGCAAAGATTGAAGAAGAAAATCAAAAATTTACAAACTTTTTTGAAGCATCAAGTTCTCTTGAAGATATTTTTGAGCAATCAAAAGTTTATACAAATTCAAGTCTGAGTTTAATGTTTCAAAAAGGTTACCTTGAACTTGCAAAGATTAAGGAAAAACTCAATAACTCCGGACAGAAAGAAAAAATACAAAGCTATATTAGAGACTACGGTATAGGTGCCATAGAGAGGAGTCTTGCTCAAGGTGCAAGTATATCTAACCAAGTTTTAGAAAAGCGATTAGAAACGCTCGCGAGTATATCTTCGGTTGCCCCATTTGTTGGACTTTTTGGAACTGTTTGGGGAATTATAAATTCATTTACAGGTCTTGCATCGGGTGGGGGAAGTATTGAAGCTGTCGCTCCTGGTATTGCTGAGGCATTAGTTGCAACGGCAGTGGGACTTGCAGCCGCGATACCTGCCAATTGGTTTTTCAATATTTATACGAATCGGATTATGAAGCAAAATAGCGAAATGGAAGCTTTTGGTCAGGACTTTTTAAACATGATTGAGCGAAGCACGCTTAGTCTTGATTCAACTGACTCAGTTAAGGATTAGAAATGGCATTTAAGCTTAGTAAAAATAAAGGACCTATCTCTGATATCAACGTCACGCCTTTTGTCGATGTAGTATTAGTATTACTTGTAATTTTTATGATTAGTGCGCCCCTTATGTTTAGTGGAATAAATCTTAAACTTCCTAAAACAAAAAGAGTGAATAATCTTAAACTAACTCAAAAACAAGTTATTTTATCTGTGAGTCCCGCTGGAGATTTATTTCTTGGTGACACTCAGATAAAAAGAGAAGAGCTTGCAAAAAATGTTACATCACAGTTTCAAGAGTTTAAAACTGATGTCCTTTATATAAGAGCGGACTACACATTAGAGTACGGAAAGGTTGCAAAGCTTATCTCACTACTCAAAACAACGGGTATATCAAATATTGCCCTAGTGACGGAGATTGAAAAGAAATAATGGAACTGAGTATTAAGCATATTCATGAAGATCGCTTCAATCGATACTTTGCTATCGCCATTGCTTTTCACGTTTTACTTGTTGTATTTGGAGTAGGTATTACTAAACTTATGGATCTTGATATCTTTAAAATAGAAAGGGATCCTAAAAATCTTGAGATCATTCAATCAAGTGTTCGTATCGATGTCGTTGCAATGCCTAAGTTTACAGTACAAGAACTAAAAAAAATGAAAGTTACTGAACCTGTTATAGAAGAGAAGGGCGAAGTTGTTAAAGAGAAAGCCAAAGAAGATATTATTAAACCTGATGATATCGTTATAGAGAAGAAAGAGCCGAAAGTTGATCTAGGAAATCTTTTATCCAATCTTAGTAAAAAAGAAAAAAAAGTAAAAATTATTAAAGGTAAGAAAACGGGAGAACTAGATTCTAAAAGTAAGAAAGAACTTAGAAATTTAATATTAGAAGGCAACAAAGTCAGTGCAGGAACAAGTACTGTCGGTGATAGCCTCGCCGTTGAAAAGACTATGTTTAACGACTATGTTTCCGCTCTTCCCAATATGGTAAGGCCTTATTGGAAGCTTCCAAGTTATCTCATGGATCAAGGGCTTCAATGTCGAATACGAGTCTTTATCGCAAGTAATGGAAAAATTCTAAATACAGAAATATATGAATCGAGTGGAAATAGTGAGTTTGATAAAAAAGCATTAAACTCCTTGAAACAAGTAAGCTCTTTCCCACAACCTAAAAGTGAAATTACAGCCCGTCTTGCTTCAGGAGCTGTCGTTCTTGGCTTCCCGCTGTAAAAAAGGAATAACTATGAAAGCTTTATTACTCACATTCTTATTTGTCTTTAATCTGAGTGCACAGGAGTCACTGACTGTTGTTGCCGTAGGAGAAGCTGAGGTTGAAAAAGAGACTATCGAGTTTGTGAAGCCAAAAATAAGTTTTAAAACAAACCCTCGTCAGGCTTCTGAGGTCAAGGAGATATATAGTATTGTAAATGAAGACTTTGCTTTTTATAAGCATAAGTACTCTCTAGAGGTTCCAACAATTGGAAATGCAAACTATAAAGTAAGTATCATTTTTAACGACTTTAAAAATGTTAAGGTGGAAGTTGTAAACACTGTAGACTCTGCGAGAAGCTCAAGTTTAACTATTCCAATTAATAGTAAAAATATAATCACTACTGCTCATAATGTTGCAGATAAAATCTACGAGAGTATGACTGGTGATAAATCTATTTTTAAAAGTAAAATCGTTTTTGTATCTGATCGTACAAGTAACGGTAGAAAGACTAAAAAAGAATTATATATAATGGACTTTGACGGAAGAAGAAAGCAGAGACTGACTTATACAAATTCTCTTATTATTTCTCCCTCTCTTTCTCCAGATAACACAAAGCTTATGTACTCTGCTATTGAGAGTAAATGGAAGAAATCTTCAAGAGGAACTCCTCACAAAGTAAAAAATTTAAATGTTTATATAATGGATCTTGCGACTAAAAAAACGACGCTAATTTCTGAGCTTGATGGAATGAATTCTGGAGCCGTATTTAGTGCTGATGGTAAGGATATTTATTTAACCCTCTCACTTGCTAAAAATGCTGATATTTATAAAATAAACCTCGCAACGAGAAAGAGAACTCAAATAACAACACACTTTCTAGATGACGTTGATCCGCATATTAATAAAGCGGGTGATCAACTAACTTTCCTCTCTGGTAGAAGTGGTAAGGCCATGATCTATACAATGGATCCCAGAGGTATTGAGAAGAATATTAAAAGAATTAGCTATGTTGGACGATTTAACGCTGCTCCGAGATTCTCTCCAGATGGCGCAGAGATAGTCTTTGCTTCTTGGGTTGATGATTTATTTGATATTTATAAAATAGACTCAAACGGGGACAATTTAGTGCGTTTAACTAAGAATTCGGGATCAAATGAGGAGCCAAGCTTCTCTCCTGATGGGCAATTCATCGTTTATAGCTCTCAGAAGGTTATTAGCCGTAAAAAGGCCGTACAAAATATAGTCATTATGAATAGAGAAGGAGAGATAATTAAGCAGATCACAGATAACTATGGAAAAAGTTATACACCTAGATGGTCTAACTAGCCGAAAATATTCATCTTTACGCAAAAAGTCAAGTACCTGATCACTTTGATCTTGTAAAAATTTCATACAGTGCTATACTTATTCAAGTAACGCATCGCATAAAATTTATACATATATATAAACAAAGTGACCAGGAGATTTACATGAGCAGAGCATTAGACCTAAACAAAGTAGCAACTCTTTCAACAGTATTATTAACGAATCTTGATGAAGGTATTTTCTTCTCAAAGATTTCAGAATTCGTTATGAGTCAGTTTGGTGAGTATAAAGTTCAAGTCTTTAGTGCTGAAACTTGTGGATCAACTATTCTTAAAGCAGAAAATGGAAAATTAGTTAAAAAAGGTCAAACTTATCCTAAAGGCCAAGGTCTTTCAGGATATGTAACTAGAATGGGAAGAGCATATTACTCTAACTCTAAAAGAGATCCTATGCTAGCGAACACAGTAAGAGACGAAGTTGTAGAAAGCGAAGTTTGTGTTCCTATAATTTGTGAAGGCTTAATCATCGGAACAATCCATATCCAATCAGAAAATATTGACAGAAAATTTGATGACTCTGATGTTGCACTAGTAAATGAGACTCTTTCTCACTTAGAGGCAGCTATTAAAAATATGAGAATGTATCTTATCGCTAAGAACTTAAACAAAGAGCTAGCTCAAAAAATTGAAGAAAAAGAAGAAGAATTAAAAAATAGAGGTCCAGTACTTAAAACAGGTAGAGGATCAAAGACATCAGTTGAAATTATCGGTCACTCGAATCAATTAACAGATGTTTTAAATATTACTAAAAGAGTAGCAGCAGAAGACTTTCCAGTATTTATTAAAGGTGAGTCTGGAACTGGTAAAACACTTCTTGCTAAGAAAATTCACTCTCTAAGTGATAGAAAAGGTGGAGAGTGTATCATTGTTCACTGTTCATCAATTGCAGAAGGACAAATTGAAATAGAACTTTTTGGAACAAACGATAGAGCTGGTGTTCTTCAAAGAGCAAACGGTGGAACAGTTATTCTTGATAATGTTGAAGAGCTGCCATTAAATATTCAATCTAAACTACTTAGATCACTTGTATCTGGAGAAATCTATACTGAAGGATCAAATATTCCTCAGGCAATTAATGTAAGAGTTATATCTTTAACAAATGCATCAATTGAGACAGCTGTTGAAGAAGGAAAATTTAGAGAAGATCTTCTGTATAGACTAAATATTGTTGGAATAAACATGCCAAGCCTTGCTGATAGACAAGATGATATTAAGGTACTTTCGGAATATTTCCTTAACCTTGGAAAGAAAACGGAAGACTATAAGATTTTGACAAACGCAGCTGTAGAGAAACTTATTAGCTACAACTGGCCTGGAAATATCCAAGAGCTTAGAAATATCATGGAGAGAACTTATATTCTTGCTGAAAGTAAGTATATTGAAGCAAGTGACCTTCCAGAGTTAATCGTAGAAGATAAAGCTGAGGAAGTAATTGTTGAAGACTTCTCTGAAATGACACTACATGCCTTAGAAAGAAAGCATATCTGTAGAACTCTAGATCATTTAGAGGGAAATAAGACGAGAGCTGCGAAGGTTTTAGGAATTACAGTTAAGACTCTTTACAATAAACTACATAGCTATGGGCTAGTGCATCCAAAAGCTGAATAAAAATAATTGATGAACTGGTAACTAAAAAGTACTATATCCGTTACAGGAGGCCTCAATGGCAAGAACAGCAACAAAAAAACCAAAAGCTAAAAAAGTAAGCCCTGAAGTAACGGCGGCAATTAAAACTTTTAAAGCTACGGAAGAAGTAGAAACTTTTTACACTTACATCCTTGAGAACAATCTCAGAGAAGAAGCTTCAATGCTTATGAGAACTGTTCTTAAATCAATGAAGCCTGCTAAGAAGAAAAAGAAAGCAGCTCAATAAATTAAATATTAAAATTTTATAAAAACACCGAAGTAGAGTCTTCGGTGTTTTTTTTTGGAAAAAGCATGGACGCAAAAACAACTAAAAATAAACGAATTATTTTCGATGCACTTTACGGTTTTATTCACTTAACCGAATTAGAATGGGAAATCATTCATACTCCTTTTTATCAAAGACTCCGTTGGATTAAACAACTTGGATTTTCGTGCTATACATTTCCCGGTGCTGAACACTCTCGTTTTGGACATTCGATTGGAGTGATGAATAATGCTCACTGTATTCTAGAGTCTATTGGAATTGCAGTAAGTGATGACGACCTTTTTGATTCCAGTTGCAAAAGCAAAGATAAAATTTATCATCAAAGTATAAGGCTTGCAGCTTTGTTGCACGATCTTGGAACTTTTATGTTTTCTCATACGACAGAGATGGCCTACATCCGCTTTGGAGAGACAACAAATACTAAAAACTCTAAAGGCCACCCAGATGATCACGAACATTTGGGATCATACATAATTAAGAATACAGATTACGAAAGAGGGATCACGTACACTCTTAAAAAGTATGACCTAGACCCTCAAATGATTTCTGATCTTGTGAAGGGAACCTCTCCAAGTGTTATAGCCAATCAAATCCTTCATTCTGAAATTGACTGCGATAGAATGGACTATCTTCTAAGGGATGCTCACTACACAGGTCTGAAATATGGGGCATACGACAGAGATTATCTTCTTCACCACTTTACGAAAGTCGAAGTTGCTGGGAAAAGAGTACTCGCTCTTAAACACAATGCTCTTCACTGCGCTGAAGATTTCTTAAACGCACGGTTTGCTTGGTACTCTCAAGTTGTAAGATCCGCTAGGGGAGCAAAGTACGATGCTTTGGCCGAAGAATTAACTTTCTTCTTATTAGAAAAAGGTGAAATTCATACTTACTCTCAACTTTTAGATATGGTTAAGAATGATCCAAATGCTTTCTATCACTTTAACGACCAATATTTTATGACTCTTATTCATAGACTTTTTACTGAAGGATACTTTGATAAAGAGACAAGAATGAAAGAAATTTGTGAAGCCCTTCTATTTGAAAAATCTCCAAGAACAATAAAACTTCCTGAGTTCGATCAAAGAATTCTCTCTCAAGACGATGAACAAACTGACGCTAAAGTTAGAAAGCGTGCTCATGATAAAGTTGCTGAAATTAGAACGATCCTAAAAGCTAAAGGAACTGAAAAGGATTGGATTGTTGAGGATATTCCGAAAAAGAATATTATTTTTGTGAGATCAAAAAAACAAATAATAAAAAAACAAGAATTTCCAAATGTAATGCTTGAAAGAGATCCTGCAAAAATTCTTATGGATAGTGGGGATGTGAGTTTACTAGTAGATGTTCCAAATTCAATAATTGCTAATCTTCAAAGCGTTTACAATTTCGTACCAAATGTCTATTGCTCTCAATCCGCCTACGAATTGTTAGTAAATGAGGGCGTTATAAACTTAAGAACTTTCTAACTTCACCATATCAAAATTGGATCTCGTATTAGCTTCTAAATGTTTGACTATTCTAGGAGCATGATATTTTTTAGATAACACATTTATCTAATACTGAAGCTAAACGATGCAAGTTTACCTTCGTATCTCATTGAAAATGCGTTGTCGTCTTTATTTTCTTACAACAAAAGCATCATTTTCAGTATCAGAATGACTCCATGCATAGAGATATTTCATTATTGGAAGTATCAGATTTTAATTTTTTCCAAATTGGGCTACAAGAGTTTGAAACTTTTAAATTAGGCTTGATTGATGAAAATAATATTTCTTTTACTTCTAAGTACTTGGACTCTTGCACAAGTTCCTACACAGCAGAATATCCTTCAAGGTATTGTACCTCAAAACTTAGATGAAATACCGATGAATGAGTTGATTTTAGATCGAATGAGCTACGACGATAATATCTTTAGTGAATCTCAAAAAACACAATTAGGTGATCAATCAGAGCTTGGACTAGCCGTGAGATATCATGTTGCTCCAATGACATTTACAAGATTAAGATTTGTTACAGATCCTAGAGAAAATAGATTTAATAATAAAACGTCCCGATTTGAACTTATTTTTGCAAAGTCTTTTGATAAGTTTAATATTCAAATCGACCTAGACATATTAACCAATGATACTGAGGATGACCCAGACTCTGGTGGAATATCTATAGGGCCTGACCTTGATAGTGACGATACATTCATTTCATACCAGCTTAACCGTAACCATAACTTTGTTTTTTATCCGTTCAATTTTAGAAGTGATGTCGGTGACGAGTTTAATACTCTTGATGTATCGAGAATTGAAACTGTTACAGATTCTCCAAATTCAATTGGAGCAACACCTATTGGCAATGAAAATGTCGTTAGTAAAACGATTCCAGGTTTAGAATATACTTACACTTTAGGAACTCACAATTTTTATATGGGTGTCGGTGTTGCTACTTACTTTTATCCAATCAATGAGGACTTTGATATTGAAGCGAATCCTACTGCATCAGGATGGGAGAGAAAAGAAACAACTGCTTATAAGTTTGGTTACCTCATGATTGATTCTAATAAAACTAAAGTTAGTATTCAGCATCTCGCTCATGACAACACTGACGAGACAGGATCACTTCTCGAGTCGGCTTCTTCATTAAATGTTTTTAAAAGACTTGGTCGTTTCATAGTTGAATTTGAATCGACAATGTCGGTTGCAGGTAAAAATCCATACAATATTGACCGTCAAACAAATTGGTTTAGAAATCAAACTCCTGCTCCATTTTCTCCTACTTACGCTGATATTAATGGTGTTCGACAAGATTGGCTGGGAGAGACTGGTTTTGGTCACTCTTTAAAAGTTGGTTACAATTTCACTGATATAACACCTTTTATTTCGTTAAAAGCGCAAGATGAGCACTTTATCTTCGATGGAGATGAGTCGGCACACATATTGAGAAATAGTGATGAAACCCTATCTCACGGTGGATTGACTCGAATTGGTGTTGGAACTTATTTCTACAGAAAAAATATGTTCTTCAGACCATACTTAGAGTACCAAATAGCAGAAAACCCAGTATTTACTAATTCTACAGGTCAAAGAAGCGACAGAGCATTGTCGAGCTTTACAAAAGAAAACTATATTTTAAGCTTTGATCTCACATATACATTTGATGACTTCAGCTCGAATCAACTTTGGTGGTTTTAATGAAAATATTTATCTCTTTATTATTACTTCTTACATTTATTTCGTGTCAGGGTGCTAAAGATACTGTGAGTTCTGAAGTAACAATTCAATCTGGATTGTACGCATCAGATATATCGACACTCATTGACGATAATAATAGACTGCAACTTGATCTTGCTCAAAACACAATTATGTCTAATGCTACACTCGATCAAACAAATCTCTTTAGAGTCTTTTTGATCCAATCGAGAAGATACCTTATTGTGCTTCTCGATAACCCAAGAAGTGAAAAAGGTTTAACTTCACTCGAAGATTTAGTTTTTAATGCAAAAGATCTAATTATAACTGTTACAGATCAATCCTACATAGTTCCGTATTTAAAGAGTTTAGAGGAGCTTGTTAAAAACCTGTATATGTTTCAAGGTGGTACTTTAGAGAACTTTTTAGTTAAGTTTCAATTTACCAAAGAAAATATAGATTCACTAACTTTAATAAAAGATGAAACTGCAGCGGACTTTATCAGCAGAGAGAATGATAGCGGACCATATGTTGGGGTAGATAGTTTCAGAGATAAAAAAGATGGAACTTCTGCCGTAGTGACTCCAGCTTTTAGTTTGAAAGCTTTAAAGTATTCTATCCGTTTTGAATACTTAGTTCGCTTTTATTCTGAGGATGCAAGGAATCTAAACTTAATTAAATTTTATGTTGGAGAGGATAAAGAGTCGCTTGAAGATATTGAGTGGATAGACTTATCAGTGGATATTGCTCCAGATGCTGGGAGCTTTAGTGAGCCACCTACGTTATCGCCAAAAATAAATTTAGATTTTAGAGATACAAACGTGAGATTTAAAGTTGAATACAGTTCAAATTTAGCTGAAAGTTTTTTTCCAGCACTGAACCTTTTCAAGTTTGAGGTTATCGAGAATTAATTATGAAAATCCTTCCTCTAGTATTACTATTTTGCTTTATGGCCTGCTCTAAAAAAGAATACAGAAGTGTTCAAGACAAAGTTATTGTTAGTGCAAAATCTAGCGGTGAGGAATCGACAGTTGCTGGAAACCTTATCACTACAGCAATGAGGGAAGTTCATAAACTCGACATCGTTTTATACCCATCGGAATATATTCAAAAAGATGTGGCTGGGATTCTATCTGAAAACTCTAGAATTCAAGACTTAGAAAATATTTTAAATATATATCCTGATGATACCCGCGATAACTTTAGATTAGGTTATATGAAAGGCAGAGGAATAAAAGAATTTATAAGACAAAGAAGTCTTGAAAGATTCAATGTCGATCTCGAGGTTGCCGGAGCAAGATACGATATTCTTTTTAAAGGTGGAAGAATAATTTCAGAACAATATGGCTTTGAAAATACTCATCTAGATAATTCTAGGACGTATTTGGTAGCCCTTAGTGATCATTTGATCAGACCAGGAAATGTATTTCCACCTTACCAGTACAGAAATAGTATCGACAGAGTATATAGCGAAACGAGTGTTGTTATTTCTGCTAAAGATTCATTAAAAAAGTATCTTGCGAGCAATAAAACAATACCTCTTTTAAGTCTGAAGAGAGCAGTTGTAAGACACACAAAACCTAAGAACGTAGGCTTTAAAGAAGTTAATGAAATTCAAGGGATCAGCTTTTTGTCTCCATTTTATGGTGACTTCGTCTCAACGAAAGGAATAGTCACTGCAAGCGCTGAGCTGGACAATGCTCCAAGTGGTTTTATTGCTTATATTCAATCTAGTCACCCAGACTCAAGTAACCTAACAAGTGAAGGGATTAAACTGCACTTTGATACTGATCCAAAAATAAAGATAGGTGATCTTGTTGAAATAAGCGGATTAGTATTTGAGGAAACTGACAATGCTCAAAATTCATTAACAACAACTTCAATTAGAAATATATCTCAAATTAAAATTATTTCTTCAAATAATTTACTACCAAAAGCTATAGAGATAAAGAGTATACCTGAAAATAGATATTCTACTTACGTGGGAGACCTAAACCTCAAACCTTTTTTAAATAGAAGTGACGCAATCGATTTTTGGGAAAGTCTCGAAGGGATGAGGGTAAGTATCAATAGCCCAAAAATAGCTGGATTTAGAGGTGGAAATGAAACGTTCTCAGACTCTAAACGTAATCTGACTTTATATGTCGTTCCAGAAACTAATTCCAATAAACTGCTCACAGACATGGGGGGGTTCTATACTATTCCTGAAGAGCATATATTTAATCCTGATATGCTGACTATAGCTTCAGGTCCACTGACAAAAGGTCTTGATACAAGTCTTTATTACAATGTGGGTGACACTATTAATGGTCAAATTGAAGGTCTTGTTACATTCACTAAGAATATCTTTGGAGAGGGTGAATACCTCTTTCAAATTCCACAAGAGTCAGATGCCTTAAACTCTTTTAATCAAAGTAAAACTGGAGGCGATATTGTAGCTCTTGCAAACCGTCCAAAGCTTAGTGGGGTTCTAGACTCAGACTCACTCGTAATTGCAGCCTATAATATAAAGAATCTATCTTCTATAAGTGATGATAAGCCTAGGTTACTAAAGACTGCTCAGATGATTCAAGAGAACCTCTCTTGTCCAGATGTACTTGGCCTTGTCGAGATACAGGATAATAACGGAGAGGATTTTGGCGGAACTTCTCAAGCTAATAAAACAATCAAAAACTTGATCAGCTATATTCCTAAAACTGGACCATGTCAGGGCGTAAACTACAAGTCCATAAATATCAATCCGCTTTCTCATAGAGAGGGGGGAGTTCCTGGTGCAAACATTAGAGTTGCAATGATCTACAATCAAAATAGATTATCATTTATGAGCAATCCAGCTCCTGGACCATTAACTGAAACGGTTGTTATGCCAGATGGACATCTCAACTACAACCCTGGGAGAATAGCTCCTAACTCTTTAGAGTTTAGAAACACAAGAAAAAGTATTGTAGCCGAATTCACTTTCCGAGATAAACCAGTTTTCGTAATAGTGAATCATTTTAATTCTAAAATTAGCGATACTTCTCATTTTAGCGCGATCCAACCTGTCGTAAGAAACACTGAAGTCAAAAGAGCTAAGCTTGCAGGCGTTATAAGCAATTTTGTCGGCATGATAGAAAGAAATAACTCTGATGCTAATATTGCTGTAATTGGTGACTTTAATGCTTATGTAAATGAGATGCCAATGAAAGTAATCGAGTCGGATCGGCTATATAACTTAATTAGAGAACTTCCAAGGTACGAATGGTACACGACAAATCACAATGGTAACTCTCAATCACTGGATTATATATTTGTTAATAAAAATTTGAGATCAAGACTAAGATCATTTCAAATTCCTCAGGTTAATTCAGATTTTATGGGAAGATTGTCGGATCATGATCCAGTTGTATCGATTTTCGACTTCTAGTTTAAATCTATAATAAATGCCTAAAAGTAGTACTTTCTTTTAGTCAAATACTCTAAATATCACTCATTGATAATTCTTAATTAAAATTAATACATATTCTCCGACTCTTTTCAACGGTTACTTTTTTTTACCACTTTCTATCCTCTTTACTTTATACGCCAAAAAGCGTTAAAATATAGAAGCAGATGGATCTGCCAGCACTCTAGTGCTGAATTAGACTTCGGAAGGTCAAATGATAGACAACAGCTTACACAATCGTAACAATTCAAGTGGCTTAGGAGCTCCTTTCATTTTCAATTTAGACGGTGCAACCGTTCATTTTGGAAAGGTTAAGGCCCTTAGGAATGTAAACCTTACTGTGAACGCAGGAGAGGTACTATTTGTTACAGGAAAATCTGGAGCTGGTAAATCAACCTTATTGAATCTTTTGGCTGAAGACATTCTGCCAAATCACGGTAAATTTCATAAAAACACTAAGAAAAACTCATTTGTTGCTCAGGTTTTCCAAGACTTGAAGCTTATGGAAAACAAAACTTGTGAAGAAAACCTTTGGGTTAGTTATGATCCAAAAATTTATAAAAATAAAAATGAATTTCACCACGATATGACAGAGTTGTGTCGTGCACTTGGATTTCAAGATAAGCTTGCTCTCAAAGTAAAAAAGGCAAATGGTGGCTTGAAGCAAAAAGTCGCTATGGTTAGAGCTCTTTTGAGTAAACCAGAAGTACTTCTAGCAGATGAACCCACAGCTGCACTTGATAGAGAGAGTGCTGTTAAGCTTTTTGAAATTCTCAATTTTTACAATGTAAGAAAAAATTTAACAGTAATCTGGGCATCACATAATAGGGATCTGGTTAAACAGTTTCCTGGTAAGATTGTTCATTTAGATGCTGGAAACCTAGTTTACTCGGGGCATGCATGTTTTATTTAAATCACTTCTTTAAAGCACTTTTGAATTTTCGAATCAGTGGTTTGCTCTTTGTGATTTTTTCTTTAACGCTAATTACTGCAACCCACAACAGAAAATCTATTAAAAAGTTTTTTTCATTGAGTACTAAATCTACTTCATTACCATATTTTAACGCACTTATTTCTAATGACTCCAATCTTAATGCTATTGAGAGAAAGATGAGGAAGTTACCAGGTGTTAAAAATGTAAGAATTAAAAAAGCTGTTGAAGTTAGCAAAGAGCTTGGAGCTCTCCAGGTTGATCTTAATAGCGATGTACTCAAGAGCCTCTCAAACATAAACTATTCAAGTGTAACGATTGAACTTTCAAATTCAATTCAAAATAGAAGTCAAAGTTTAATAAAAGAATATCTCACGCGTTTAGTGGGAGATAAGTCTATTACAATCTCTGAAGTCAAAAATCCAAAGAGGATAGAGCTTTCAAAAAATTCTCCAGGTGTCCTTATGCATAAATGGGGAGACTTTTATATTATCGGAATACTCAGCGTCTTATGGTTTGCAAGCTGCTTAAGTTTTGGAACTTACCTTAAGAACTACTCTTTCCTAATTGAAAAGTTTCAAAGAAAAAAGAAAGTAGATATGAAAATATTTGCATTTGGAATAAGCTTTCTTTTCATATTTGGATTTAGTGTCAATCTATATTTTAGTCCTAAGGTTTCATTTGCTGAAACTGCATTCTTAATAATCGCTTTTTGTTTGTCTCTAGCTGTTTTTTCTAAGAGAAATGAATTTAGAAAGTTGGTATAGCCGTGTTTAAAAGTTTTTTAATCTTTTCACTTTTGGTTGGTGGCAATACATTTGCTAAGCAATCGGGAGTATCAAAGCTTAAAGATCAATTATCTAAAGAGTCTTCAGAGGTCTCTAAAATCGCGGCTGAGATTAAATCTTTAGAAAGTAAATTAGGTCAATCAAATGAGAGTTACCTGTCTAAAACTCAAAAAATAAAAGAAATCGATAAAAAGATCACAACTTTAAAAAATAACCTCTCTCTCTCGGCACAAAATATCTCTAAGCGTTTTAAAGAGAGTAAGAGAGTTTTAAATAGCTATCTTCTTGATGCAATTGATGAAAATAATCAAGACGAACTATTAAAAAGACGAATTTATATGAAGGTTTTAGCTTCAAAATTATCAGAATTAAAAATTGCCCAGGTTAGTTCGCAAAGATTACTGGTTATGATTAATGAGTATGAAGAGAACTTAAAAGCAACAAGTATCAATGAAGAGACTCTTTATAATTTGATTCTAAACCTTGAGCGTAAAAAAGAGAGTTTAGGTCAAAGCTATATTTCAAAAATGGAAGCTAAGAATGAGCTGGAAGAGAAGTTAGCTGAAGCAGTAGCGAGAATAAAAGTTAAAAAGAAAAGCCAGCCAACTAAAATGTTAGCAAGGTCTAATCAGAAACTTAATTTAATATTTGATAGTCCAATAACAAACTACTTAAGTTTAAAAGGTTCTAGAGAAGGGGTCACTTATAAGTATGACCAAGTAAGTCCTATCAAAATTTCTCAAAAGGGCCAAGTTGTATATGCTGGAGAGTTAGCGAGTTATGGACGAGTTGTTATGATTGATCATGGTAAAGATATAAGAAGTGTTATTTTAGGTGATATTAATTTAAAAGTTAAAAAGGGTGACCTACTTGATGCCAATGGGCTTGTAGGTTATACAAATGTTGATTTGGGCTTAACGAAATCTCTTTACTATGAGATCAGGAAAAACAATAAAGCTCAAAACACTATGAAACTAATAAAAACTACAAAAATTTAATAAAGATAAAAGGAATACAAAATGAAGTATGGCCACCTAATTCTAGGTTTCTGTCTGTTCGCAAATATTGGTCTTTCAGCTCCTAAAAAGAAATCACGGTTTGAAGAACTCGAACTATTCAATAAAGTTCTATATCTTATTGAAAATCAATATTATAGAAAAGTAGATACCAATAAGCTTATTGAAGGCGCTCTTAAAGGAATGATGGATACATTAGATCCTCACTCAGCATTTCTTAATAAAGAATTTTTTAAGAAAATGCAGAATGATACTGATGGTGAATTTGGAGGACTTGGAATCGAAGTCACTCAAAAAGATGGTGTCGTATATGTTGTAACACCCATCGATGATACTCCGGCATTTAAAGCAGGAATAAAAGCAAAAGATAAAATTGTTGAAATCAACAATGAATCTATTCTTGGTATGACGTTAGATGAATCGACAGACAGGATGAAAGGCGATATTGGTTCAGAAATCCTTTTAGGAATTGTTCGAGAGGGTGAAAAAGGAATCAAGTATTTCACAATTAAAAGAGAAAAGATTAAGGTTAAGCCAGTAAAGTCTGCTCTTATCAGTGATGGCTATGCCTGGATTCGTTTGACTCAGTTTCAAAGAAAATCAGCTGATTATATAGTTAAAGCTCTTAAGAATTTAAAATCAGAGGCTAAAAAAAATGGAGGGGTGAAAGGAATCATTCTTGATCTTCGCTCTAATCCAGGTGGTCTTCTGGATCAAGCTGTTGATATTTCTTCGATCTTTTTAAAGGATGGAATCGTTGTTTCAACAGAAGCAAGAGATCCAAAAGAGAAAGAGATTCGATACGTTAAAAAAACAGGCTATAAAGATCTTGAGACACCAATCATTGTTCTTGTTAATGGAGCAAGCGCATCGGCTTCAGAGATCGTAGCGGGAGCACTTCAGGATCACAAAAGAGCTCTTATTATGGGAAGCCAAACTTTTGGTAAAGGAAGCGTTCAAACAGTCGCAAAAATTGATGATGAAAATGGAGTTAAATTAACGATCGCCCAGTACATGACTCCATCAAACAAAAAAATTCAAGCAATAGGAATCGTTCCTGATATTAAAATGAGTAATGTCGAAGCAAGCTGGATTGCAGAACATGAAAAGGAATCTTCTTTTATTAGAGAGAAAGATTTAAGAAATCATCTAACAGCAACAATTAGAACTGAAGAAGAAAGAAAACGTCTAGAGAAAGAGAAAAGAGAAGCTCGTAAAGAACGAATTGCTGAGATGAAATCTAAAAAAGAAGAAAAAAAAGATATTTTTAAAAAATACAATCCAAAAGAGGACTATCAAATACTTCAGGCTGTTAACTATCTCAAGTCATTTACTGTTTACAATAATATAAAACTTAAAAAATGACCATCCAAGCTAAGTCCGTCTCCGAACTGATCGGAGCGGTCAAACAAAATCTTGAAAGTTCGTTTCGCGCTGTTACTGTTGTAGGAGAGGTCTCTAACCTTTCATCCTCAGGTGCTGGTCATTGGTACTTAACTTTGTCTGATGATTCAAGTGCAATTTCTGTAGCACTATTTAAAATGGACGCATATAGAAACCCTTACATAAAAAATGTCAAAAATGGTGACCAAGTAATCATATCTGGACCAATTAGTGTTTACCCAAAAAGAGGAACCTTCCAACTTCTCGCTAAAAAAATTCTCCCCGCTGGAGAAGGAAACCTTTTAAAGCAGTATGAAATTCTTAAAACGAAACTAACTCGTGAGGGGCTCTTTGATATAAGTTTAAAAAGAGATATTCCGAAGTTTCCAAAAAGATGCGGTGTTATAACAGCGCTAGGTGGGGCAGCTTTACAAGACTTTTTAAATACTTTGAAAAGGCGATCGTTTTGGGGGGAAGTTATAATTATTCCAGCGATTGTACAGGGACCTAACAGTGCTAAATCCCTACGTGACTCCCTCCTAAAGGCGATGCAGATAGATCTGCTAGATGTGATTGTTATCACTCGAGGTGGTGGTGCAATTGAGGACTTGTGGTCATTCAATGATGAAGCATTTATCAGAACTATGTTTGAATGCCCTATCCCTATAATATCAGCTGTGGGACACCAAGTTGATTATACGCTTTGTGATTATGCTTCTGATTTGCGAATGGAAACACCAACCGCGGCTGCTGAAGTTTTGTCTTCTGCTCATAAAGAACTAAGTTCAAAAATGCGGTTTATCGGTCATAAGCTTGGAAGTCTACTTTATCGCCAGCATACAGAAGTTGAAAAACGAGTGAAGAGGCTTAGCCCAAAAAATCAATTGGCGAACCTCAAGATGAATATTGAAAAACAAAAGAATCGATTCGAAAAGATTGACCTTGTTGGTAGGTCTTTTGAACTGGTTGGAGTTTATCAAAAAGAGCAGCATCTAGATGAGTTAATAGAACAGAGCGTGTCAAGTGTAGCTGAGAAACATAAAGCCCTTCGAAGAAGATTTGAAGTACTTGAAGGAAAGCTTTTTGCCATGGACCCCAAGCGTGTCCTGCAAAGAGGTTATTCGATACTTGAAGATGAAAATAAGAATGTTATTACAAACCTTGAAAAATTTAATAGTATACCAAGAGATACTTCATTAAAGATTCATTTCCATGACGGAGAAGGAAAGGTTTCTAAATAAAAGAGGGTTTATGAATAAGTTGTTAGTTTTTTTATTATGTATATCTTGCTCAGGTATAAAGCCTATTCAGAATCAAACTCAGTCTAAATTACCTGTTGTAAAAAAAATAGAGCCTATTAAAGTAAAACCACTTATTGAAAAAATAAAGCAGATTCAACTACAACCTGGAAAAGTTAAGTTCGTTGAGTTTTATATCAATTTGAGTGATGGTATGTGGGAGCTTGAATGCGAAGGCAATAAAAAAGCATTTTTTGTAGAGAATAACAAAGGACAGCTTTTTTTGAGTGAAAACTATTTCTCTTCTTTAAAGCCATATAAATGTCTCTTCAAAAACTTACCAGTTTTAAGTATTTCAATTAAAAAATTTCCATACAAAAGTGAAAAGTTAAATGTGGATAAAAAAAGAGTTACTCTTTCTAAAAAAGACATGAATAGAGTCATTAAAGAGAAGAAAATTCTAGCAAAAGTTTATCAAAATACGTCTAGTTACTTTTTATTTTCTAAACCATTTAGAAAACCACTTTCTAGCTTTATAACTTCTCACTATGGTAATAGAAGGGTATTTAATAATAAAAAGAAAAGTCAGCATTTAGGAAATGATTTAAGAGCTGCTGTAGGTGTACCTATTCCAGTATCCAATAAAGGGAAGGTTATCTTTACTGGTGATCTCTTCTACTCTGGTAACGTTGTTATTGTTGACCACGGCTTAGACATCTTTACTACCTATGGGCATCTCTCGAAAATAAAAGTTACCGAAGGCATGATTGTGAATTCTGGAGATATCCTAGGTTTGGCTGGCGCTACCGGTAGAGTAAGTGGTCCTCATCTTCATTGGGGAGTTAAAATAAACGGAAATTGGGTTGATGGATTTTCACTCGTTGAAGAATCTAAAAATATTACCTCTGTTGTTGAATTAAATGATCAGTAAAAGTTGGCTTAGAGATATTCAAATATTTCTAGACCCCTCACTTAAACAAAAAGATAATATCCTCTTCAGCTCTGTTACCTCATTTATTGAAGACAAAGGATACTCGGCAAGTCTCGAGCTAAGCCACTTAAATTATCGTTTTACTCCCTTATTAATAGGTCTTGGAGATCATTCACTTAAGGATACCTTTAATATTATTTACAAAGAAAAAAATATGAGTTTGTTTAGTGAGCAGAAAGATCCTCCTGGTGTTATGCTTGGAGCTTTTAACAATCTAGATGAATTCAAAATATACTTTCGATATTTTGAAGATAAGATTTTAGATCAAATATTTACTGTAGAAAAAAAACAATTACAAAAAGCGACTAAATATTTAAAAGCATCATCTTCATCATCAGAGATGAGTAATTTTGAATATACGGTAGATGAAATAAAATCTATTGATGAGTTTGATAGAGAAGTATTTTCAATTATTCAATTTGAGGATTTAGATAACTTTTTAGAGTCTTATTCCAAAGCGAATAAGTTTTCTCTTTTTCTGAAAGATCCTTCATCTGTGACAGACGATGAAGAAATACTTTTTCCCATTCGCTTTGGAAGCCAACTTCGATTTTTAGAAATTAAATCTTTATCAATGAAAATGGGATTAAACTTTTTTGCATCCATCCAAAATGTACTCAACCGTATAGAGTTGAGAGAGCATAAAGATCAAAGCTTCAATGAACTGGAAAACCTTTTTTCTAAACTAGATCTTCCAATTGCCGTTTTTGATTATGACCAAAATTTAATTCTACACAATAATTTGTTTATAAAGCTAAATCTTTCAGCTAAAAAATGTTTGGGATTTAAAGTGAATGAACAAGTGACTATTGGTAATGACGTGCTTAGAGTTCAAAAGATAATTGATCACGATAAAAAACTCACTCATATAAATTTTATTCCAGTAAATGAAGTCCTTGGTGCAAATAAATCTCCTAGCTCAGAAGAACTGGGAATTGTAAGTTCATCAATTGCTCATGAGATAAATAACCCTTTGGCAGGTATTTTAGCTGCATTAAATGTTTTAGAACTTGATGATTACTCTGATGAGATCGAAGAGAAATTTGGGCAAATGAAACAAAGTGTAAATCGATGTAAAAAACTGGTAGAAACATTTCTCGGATTTTCAAAAGTAGATAATAGAAATCTAAGTTCTACTCAATATGGAAAAGATAGTTTTTTACAGGCCATGGAACTTATGAGGTTTAGACTTATTGAAAATAATATTACGATCAACTTTGAATATGATGAAAAAGAGAAACTTTCATATCCTGTTAACTCTCATGTTCTATCGATGATTTTCTATTTGTTTCTGGGAGAACTGTTAACTAGTTTTTCTCACCAAGCACTAGTTGAAAGAACAGATAAAAAAAGAATTAATTTAGGTGTCGATGAAAACTATGATGGAATAAAGCTCACGTTTGATAAGGGAATCTCAATAGGGGATGCACTAATTAAATCTCGGCTCGTTGAACATCTTATTGAAGATGAAAATATGCAAATAACTTTTAATCCAGGGCTAATTCACTTTGGCTATAAGGAAGTCGCAGGAAAGTTGTAGTCCGACTTATTATCATCTGCGAAATCTTGAAAAATTTTGAAAACATTTTGATCTTGTTCTTTTACAAGTTTTCTACTGATGAAAAGGTATTTGTTAGTCGACCTATTTTTTGTAATAAATGATTCAACAAGAGGCACTAAATCTGAATGAAGATGATTTTTTCTGCTTCCTTTTTGCATCTTTTCAAAACGAGATATCTGATTTTTTAAATAACCCAACATTTTTTTCTTTTGAGCTGGAAATTTGAATATCGCTTTTGTCGTTGTATTTAAGTTCAAAAATGAATAAACGATGAATTGTTCTCTAACAAGATGGTGTGTGACTACAAAGTCTAGAGCATTAACTGAGTATTCTTTCTCGATGGTATCTCTCGTTTGATAACGATCTTTTAGATAGTTTAATACTTCAACTCGGACAGGTTCTTCATACTTTAAGTAATGATTACTAAACTGGAAAATACCTTCAAGAACAGGACGTAGCAGACGTATTGTTAAAATACTCCAATCTGTCATGTTGATAAACTTTTTAATGAATTCTATTTCTTCTTTAGGGCTTTGAATTGGTAGTGATCCGAGAATTAAACCTCTATCTCCCTTCAGGAGAATAATCATGGCCGTATCATTGGCTACAATCTTTTCAAAAATTTCTTCTTTGTTAGTATTAGAGTCGTAGTGAATTCTATCAAGTTCAAATTTATTTTTAGGGTAGTAGAGTTGGTTAACTTTCTTGATACCTTTATCAATAAAAATATCTAGGTATTTTAGTAGAAGTTTAGCCGTTGCTCTTGCATCGTCGTGAGCACGGTGAGCATTAGAATGATCTATATCAAAAAGAGAACTCATATAGTTGAGGTTTGAATTCATTATGTCTGGGATCATATGTTTAGTCATTACATTGGTACAAATCACTTTATTTGTCAGCTCGTCTCTTCCAAGTCTTCTAAGAACACTGTTGAGAAAAGGAACATCAAAAGAAGTATTGTGAGCGACAATAATATCATCACCTATAAACTCAATAACTTCATCTATTACTTCTTCAATTTTTGCCTGGCCTTGAACATCTTTTTGTTTTATTGAAGTTAGTTTTTGAATAAAGTCAGGAATTCTTTGTTCGGGATCAATAAGAATATTTTTTTCTTCTGCAAGCTCAAGTGCTACAACTCGGACCATTCCAATTTCAATAATTTTATCATTGTCATGATTACCACCAGTAGTTTCTAAGTCGATAACACAAAATGAAAGATCTTTTAATAGCTCGCGAGAATCCATTATGCTTTTTTCTCACTTTTGCCAATTTGATCAACGAGGGCTGTAACTAGTTCTGAAAATTTATTCATAGCAATTCTTGCTACTTCTTTAACGTCATCGTGTTTTAATTCTTCATCACCCATACCAGCGGCCATATTGGTTATGCATGCGATACCCGCAATATTCATTCCCATATGATTTGCTGCAATCGCTTCCGGAACAGTACTCATTCCAACCATGTCTCCACCTAGTGACCGCAGCATTTTTATTTCAGCTGGAGTTTCGTATGTTGGTCCTAATAGACCACAGTAAATTCCACCTTTGGGAGTTATTCCAATTTCTTTCGCTGCAACTTCAATCATTTCATGAAGGTACGAGTTATAGGTTTGAGTCATATCTGGAAAACGAGGACCAAGCTCATCGATATTCTTACCAATAAGTGGATTTCTTCCAGTCATATTAAGGTGATCCTTTATATAGACGAGATCTCCTGGTTTGAAGTTCGAGTTTATACCACCTGAAGCATTCGTTAGAATGAGAGTATGACAACCTAAGAACTTTAATACTCTTGTTGGAAGAACGACATCACTTAATTCATGCCCTTCGTAGGTATGGTAGCGCCCTTGCATTGCTGCAACCTTAACGCCTTTAACTTCACCTAAAATGAGCTGACCTTTATGTCCAGCAACTGTGGTTTTGTAAAAACCTGGAATCTCTTCGTAAGGAATAATTGTTTTGTTCTCAATTTGATCAGCGTAAACACCAAGCCCTGAACCAAGAACAATACCCACTTGTGGAGTGATATCAGACTTTGATTGGATATAGTCTACAGCTTTTTTTATATCTTCTAAAATTTTACTCATGCTTTAATATCCTTCAGCTCAATAACTTCGTGAATTGTCTTTGGCGTTTCAACTTTAGTCTTAGAAAACTTAATAACATCTTTGAAAAATCGATCCGTTATTTGGGAGACTATCTTTGTTTGATTTTTATTATGGTAGATAGTAAAAATGCTCTCGCCTTTAGCAACTTTATCTCCAATGTTTTTATGAAAAATAAACCCAACACCAAAATCAATTTTATCGGATTTAACTTTTCTTCCACCACCAAGTTCTGTGGCCAAAAGTCCAATTTCATCGTTTTTATATGACTTAACCCAGCCATCTTTTGGTGAGAGAACTTCCGTTGTATGTTTGGCGACTGGAAGTTTAGAGTAGTCGTCGATAAAACTAGTGTCTCCACCTTGGTTTTTTATCATCTCTTTAAATTTTTTAAGTGCAGAACCATCTTCAACAGATGATTTTGCTTTTTTCAATGCCTTCGAGTAAGTTTTCTCAACACCACCAATATGAATCATTCTCGCTGCAAGTGCGATTGATAGTTCAGTTATATCTTTTGGTCCACGACCTTTTAGAACCTCAACAGATTCGATCATTTCGAGACTGTTTCCTACGGCATTACCTAAAGGTTGATCCATATTTGTAATAAGAGCGACACTATCTTTACCAAATCTTTTTGCAGTACCAAGAATACTGTGAGCAAGTTTCACTGCATCTTTATGGCTTCCCATAAATGCTCCGGAGCCAGTTTTAATATCCATGACTATTCCATTGGCACCTTCTGCTAGTTTTTTTGACATAATAGAAGCTGTAATCAATGGAATAGAGTCTATAGTTGCAGTCACATCTCTTAGAGCATAAATAATGCCATCAGCAGGTGCGATGTCTTTAGTTTGACCAATAAGAACGATACCTTTTGTATTTAGTAATTTTTCAAACTCAGAAAGGCTAAGACTTGTTTTAAAACCTTTAACAGATTCTATCTTATCCACTGTTCCACCGGTAAAGCCGAGTCCTCGTCCGGCAATCATAGGAACTTTTACCCCACAAGCTGCAGCAATAGGAGCAAGGATAAATGACGCCTTGTCACCAATTCCACCAGTTGAGTGCTTGTCGACGACATTTTTACCTTCAAAGGTCATTACTTTACCAGAATAGAGCATCGCATCCGTTAGGTTTGCTGTCTCTTCAGTAGTCATACCTTTGATATAAATGGCCATTAGTAGAGCAGTCATCTGATAATCAGGAACTTTCTTTTTCATGAGTCCATCGATGACCCAGTCAATTTCAGCTTTGGTTAAAGTTTTTCCGCGTTTTTTCTTGTCGATTATCTCGTACATTGAGAAATTTGGCATATTCACACCTAAATTAGTTGGCAAATGGAAAAGTCTATTTGCATTATTTTGAAGTAGAAATTACTATAATAGTAATTATATATGGTTGCAATAAAGTAATTGTTTTTAGACAGTTACTTAACCCAACGAGTCACAAAAGGAATCTATGCGCTTACTAAATAAAATTTGGATACTATCACTTCTATCTACTTTGATTGTTCAATCCAGTTTCGCTGAAGATTCTATGGAAGGTCTAGTTGAAGATACAAAGAGTGATTTATTAATTGTAGTGGGTGGTGGACTTGCTGGAGCTGTACTTGGACTATCAACTCTGTCATTCGTAGAAGAGCCAAAAGACCACACGAGAAATATACTAGTTGGAGCTTCAATAGGTGTCATTGCTGGTGTTGCATACGTGGCTTTTTCCCAGGCAAACAAATCACGTGACGCGATTTATGGTACTCCAGAAGAAGCTGTAATCAGAGATACAAAATCCTTTGATACTTCGAGAAGATTGTCATGGCATAAAGATAATCTAAGAGACTTGGCAACAAGTTCGCAACTAACTCCTTATCAATTAAACTTTTCTTTTAACTACTAAGCAAATTCTTACATCTTACACTTAAATTTTTCAAATTTAGGTGTAAGAATGACACCTGCAATATAAGTCCTTGCCTGTTTAGCTTCACTGTCATAATAAATCTTCATACTCATATTACTTATACTTGGAGAAATGAATGGAAGATTTTGGCTTGAGACTTATGTCTGTCGTTGGTTTATTGAGCATGATTTTCATAGCTTTTCTATTTAGCTCTGATAGAAAAGCAATTAAATGGAAAACAGTTGTTTCTGGAGTTCTTCTTCAAGTTTGCCTAGGCCTTCTAATTTTAAAACTTCCTTGGGGGCAGCAAATTTTTGAATTTGCTAGAGAGCTTTTCACTGGAATTTTAAATTATACCAATGAAGGTGCTGCATTTGTCTTTGGTGACCTCACTAAAGTCTCAAAAGTCGGATTTGTTTTCGCAACAATGGTTCTTCCAACAATTATTTTTATGTCTGCTCTCATGAGTATTCTTTATCACATGGGAATTATGCAAGTTGTAATTAATCTTGTGGCTAAAGTAATGGTTAAAGTTATGGGAACTTCAGGGGCTGAGTCTCTTTCATGTGCTGCCAATATTTTTGCTGGTCAAACGGAGGCACCTTTAGTTGTTAAACCTTATATAAATAATATGACTCGTTCAGAGCTTCTTGCCATGATGACTGGTGGAATGGCGACAGTTGCAGGTGGAGTTCTTGCGGCGTATGTTGGTTTTGGTATCGATGCAGGTCACCTTTTAGCTGCTTCAGTTATGGCTGCACCAGCTGCACTCGTCTTAGCGAAGCTTTTTATTCCTGAGACAGAAGTCTCTCACACAGTTGGAGTTGTTAAATTAAAAGTTGAAAAAATATATTCTAATATCATTGAAGCCGCAGCCGCAGGAGCGGGTGAGGGATTAAAACTTGCTGTAAATGTTGGTGCAATGCTACTCGCTTTCATAGCTTTAATAGCTCTTGTAAATGGAATGCTTGGTTGGGCGACAGGACTTGTAGGTCTTGAAGGTATTACACTTGAAAAAATGTCGGGATATCTTTTTGCTCCAGTTGCATTTATTATTGGTATTCCATGGGATGATTGTATTAACTTTGGAAGCCTTCTTGGTAAGAAAATTATTCTTAATGAATTTGTAGCCTACCTTGATTTGAAAACAATGATAGAAGCTAAATCTATGTCGCCAAGAGCGATCACAATGGCGACATATGCACTTTGTGGGTTTGCAAACTTCTCTTCAATTGCGATTCAAGTTGGCGGTATTGGAACTCTTGCTCCCGAAAGACGTGGGGATCTTGCAAAGCTTGGAATGAAATGTCTCGCTGGTGGGATGATGGCAGGTCTTATGACTGCATCTATTGCAGGTATTTTTATTTAAGCATATCTTATATCTCTAGGTTTGAATTTAGACCTAGAGAATATCTTTTTATACCTACTTAAATTAACATGAAGAGTCGTGCGGTTTTAAAGGTTAATTAATACAGTCAGGTAATGTTAAAAATTAAATATTCTGGAGAACTTAATGAGCATGATTAAAGAATTTAAAGAGTTTGCAGTCAAAGGGAACGTTGTTGACTTGGCCGTAGGATTAATTATTGGTGTAGCTTTTAAAGCAATCGTATCTTCATTTGTTAAAGATATTGTGATGCCACCGATTGGTAAGGTCCTTGGAAACGTAGACTTCTCTAAACTGTTCATTAATATCTCTGGTACTGACTACGCAACTTTAGCAGAAGCAACTGCTGCTAGTGCTCCAGTAATTACGTATGGTATTTTTATTCAAACAATCGTTGACTTTATCATCATCGCATTTGTTATTTTTATGGTTGTTAAAGGGATTAACGCTAGTAAGAAAAAAGAAGAGGTATCTCCAGCAGTTCCAGAAGTAACACCGGAAGATATAGTTTTGTTAAGAGAAATTAGAGACGCATTAAAAAAATAATAATGATTTGGCCCGCACTCAGTTGCGGGTTTTTTACTCAACTAAAATAGTTAATAACCCACGGCATTTATGGCCCTCGTCTTTCCCTTTTGGGGGAGTGATTGTATCCTTTAGTAGTATTTAATTTAAAAGTTTTAAAAGGTTTACATTCATGGCAAAAGAGCTAGTAATCAATCAGACTCATAATGAGAGTCGAGTTGCTCTTATTGAAAATGGGGAAATTCTTGATTTCCTTATTGAAAGAGCATCCAGTCACAAAAGTCGTGCATCAGTTGGAAATATTTATTTAGGTAAAGTCCTAAGAGTTCTTCCCGGTATGCAATCAGCGTTCGTTGACATCGGTCTCGATAGAGCGGCATTTCTTTATGTTGATGACGCCTATATTCCAACTATTGAAGAACAACGTGAGATGGCCAAAAGAATCGAAGAAAAAGATGCGGCTAATCGCGAACGACTTAAAAGCTCTGGTGCAAAAACTATTCCCGATGAACTTTCAAGTCTTTCTGAAAGTGTCGATATGAAATACAGACCAGATGTTAAAATTCAAGACTTCTTAAAAGAAGGGGATGAGATTCTCGTGCAAATTGCAAAAGAGCCAATCTCTACTAAAGGTCCAAGGATAACAAGACATATCACCTTGGCGGGCAGACATATTGTTTTTATGCCGTTTATCGAACATATTGGCGTCAGTCGCAGGATTGAAGCAGATTCTGAAAGAGATAGATTAAGAACTGTTCTCGAATCAATTCGTCCAGATGGCAAAGGTATTATTGCTAGAACTGTTGCTGAGGGTCAGTCCCATAAAATATTAAAGTCAGATTTTCAACTCCTTTCTAAAATTTGGAAAGATGTTCAAAAGAAAATTGAAAACTCTAAAGCTCCAGTAGCTGTATATAATGACTTAACTTTTATTCAAAGAGCGCTTAGAGATATTACTGATGAAGATGTTGCAAATATTATTTGTGATACTAAGTCTGCACTAAAACAAGTTGATAAATTTACATCAAAGTATCTTCCCAATATGAAAGGGAAGGTTAAGCTCTATGATGGTGATGCTCCGATATTTGAACACTATGGAATTGATATTGAAATTGAAAGAGCACTTTCAAATAAAGTCTTTTTGAGAAGTGGTGGCTCTTTAAATATTGATCAAACAGAAGCACTTGTCTCGATTGATATTAACACTGGAAAGTTTGTAGGTAAGAAAACTCTCGAAGATACAATTTTAAGAACAAACTTAGAAGCAGTTAAAGAAATTGCTTATCAGATGAGATTAAGAAATTGTGGGGGAATTATCATTATTGATTTTATCGATATGGAAAAAGAAGCCCACCGATCAGACGTCTTTAATGCCCTCTTAGAAGCACTAAAAAAAGATCGCTCCAAGACAAATGTTCTTCCCATCTCAGGCTTAGGCTTGGTTGAAATGACGAGAAAAAGAACGAGAGATACCCTTGTTCGAATTATGTCGGAGTCATGTCCTTATTGTGAAGGAACTGGAACTGTTAAGTCTGTCACAACAGTATGCTACGAAATTCTAAGAGAACTTGCTAAGACGATGAAAAAATCTAAGCAGACTCTTATATCTATATTTGCTCACCCAGAAGTTTCAGCTCAACTAACAAGTGAAGACTTTGTAGTGCTAGAGAGTTTAGAAGAGATGCATGGAAAAGAGTTAAGTATTAGAGCTGATAATTCATACCACATAGAGCAATATGAAATTTTTATTGGTGATGCTTAAGCCTTGTCGTCAGCGACAGGGCAATTAGTTTCTAATCTTCTTTGAAAGTCGGCAGTTAAATCTCGCTTCCATTGAATACCTTCGGTATTAAACCTAGATTTGTATTCTTCTACATCAAGAATTTCTAAATTCAACTTTAGTTTTTTAAAGAGTCTGGGAAGTTTCTGTCCTGGAACCTGAACGTGATGCAGACCTCCACTGTATGCGACAAGAATATTACCTTCCTCTAATTCTGCGATTATATCAGCAACGCCAGATTTGACAGTCATCTTTCGACCAGCAAGATCAAGACCATTTCTTCTTTTCATTCTTCCTTCTAATGCCATGATAACAACAGCTCTATCGTGAATAGCATTCATAAATCGAATCCAAGATTTATCTCTTCTCCTTGTTATGGAAATCATTCCAGGACTCATTATTTTCCAAAAGAAGCCAACCAGTGGGCGATCTAGAGTTTTATCAGCGCCAGGTGCAATTAGTTTCCTGGCCAGTCTCCAAATAAATGATACAGGTAACACTCCTATATAAAGAGGCTCATATAGTGATGTATGATTTAAAAAGGCAATGAGGCGAATTCTATCAAAAGAAGGTTCACTATTAATCCATACAACTTCCGTGGTATAGAATAATTTTGTAAAGGCTTTAATTGAAAGCAAAATGATAAAACTAAGAAGGGTGCGCATAGGAGATGGATTTTAAAAGAAAGATTGGCTTTTGCCTATGCCAATTTGGAAGAATTATGAGCCAATCACTCAAATTGATCTAAAGAGTATTAAAATAATGGGAAAATAGCTCATTTGGCCCTATGAAAACAGAGCTTTTCTTGCTAATTTACCCTCACATTTAGTTATAAAACCATAATCGATCAAATATACTTACTCGCTGCGTCCATAGAGACGTGGCTAATTATACCCAGGAGAATTGTATGATTTATGAATCGGCATTTGTTCTTCGCTCTGACGCGACTGAAGAAGCCATTAAAAAAACAACAGATCTTGTAGCATCTACAATCAAAGACTTCGATGGTGAAGTTTTAATTAACGATGCATGGGGAGTAAAAACTTTTGCTCAGCCGACTGAAAACGGTGAAACAAGAGGGAACTACTTCTACGTCATGTACAAGGCCAACAACACATGTAACACAGAGCTTGAAAGACGTTTCAGAATTTCTGAAGATTGTTTAAAGTTCATCTTTATCTACCTTGGTGAAGAAAAAGACCAAGAGAAGATTGAGAAATCTTACAAGAAACCAGGTTTCTCAAATGAAGCTTACGGTGATGCTGAAAAAGAAAAGAAGATGTTCGCTAAAAGAAAATCTTGTTATTTCTCAGCTAAGAAAACTGCTCCAGATTGGAAAGATCCAGCTTCATACTCATGGTTAGTAAATGAGTTTGGAAAAATTTCTCCAGCAAGAGTTACTGGTTTAAGACCTAAGTTTCAAAGATCATCTACTACAGCTATTAAGCGTGGTCGTTGTATGGGACTTATTAGTTATATGTCTAACCACACAGCTAGATAATTTGAAATAGATGACGAACTCAAACGAAACTTCTAAAAACTACTTAATGATCCCAAGCCTGATTTTATCAGGACTGATATCATTTATGTTATGTTCAAGTGGAGTTTTCTCGTTACTTTCACCATTACCAATTATTCACGCTGGTATTAAACATGGAAAGATTAAAGCTTATATTATTGCTTTGATTACCTTTGGTGTTTCTTTTTATCTCTCTCTTGGGCAAACAACTGGAATAGCTTTTTCTGCTGTTTTAGGAACTGCACTTGTGATCGGACTCGTCTGTTTAGAGATTATTCAAAGAAGCTTACCACCAATGAAATCTATGGTTATTACAGGTCTTGTATTAATTGGAATTTTCTTTAGTGCTGCTTTTGGTTATTTGTCTTCAGTAGACAAGACATCAATGGAGTTTTTCACTGAGAAGGTTGTTGAAAATGAGGATTTACTAGTTACTAAAATTGCTTTGATATACGAGAAAAACTCAATTGAATCAAAGACGTTTATTCAAAAAGTAAAAAACGAGCCTGAAAGTTTTGCTAAGGATATCATTCCAATGATTCCAAAAGTCTTGATCGTTCTTATCTTTTTATCTTTATGGATGAACTTATGTCTTGGGTTTAAAACTAGATTTCTCGAGGAATCAAAAATGGCCAATATTGCCAGCTTAATCCACGTAAAGGTGCCCGATCATTTTGTATGGGGTTTTATCGCAGGTCTTGCAGGTATGGTTTTTGGTGACTACTTAAATAGTACTGTTTATGAGTTTGGAAGTTATTTATTAACTATCCTTAGTGTTTTTTACTTCTTTCAAGGTTTCGGCGTCTACGTCTCATTCCTTGATAATTTAAAGATCCAAGGATTTTTTAGATCATTACTTGTTGTGTCGACAGTTTATTTAGCATTTCAGATATTAATCATAATTGGTTTTTCTGATTTGTTCGTAAACTATAGACGTTTTTTTAAAAATAATCCTGAAGGAGAATTATAATGAAAGTTATATTAACAGAAAAAGTAAAATCAGTAGGAAGTGTTGGCGAAACTGTAAACGTTTCTCAAGGGTACGGAAGAAACTACCTTATTCCTCAAAAATTAGCTGTTCTTGCTGATGAGTCAAATGCAAAGCAAATGGCTGATCATGGGAAAAGACTAGAAAAGAAAGTTGCAGAAGAAAAAGCTGGTGCAGAAGCTATCGCTAAAAAACTTGGTGGAGTAGTAGTTACTCTTACTAAGAAAGTTGGTGGTAACGGTTCACTTTTTGGTACTGTAACAAATACCGAACTTGCTAGAGAATTAGAAAAGCAAGATATCAATGTTGAAAGAAGAATGATTACAATTGAAACTCCAATCAAAACGACTGGTACTCATGAAGTAAGCGCAAAGATTTTTAAAGGCGTTGAAGCAACTTTCAAAGTAAATGTTGAAGTTGATCCAGTTCAAGCTGAAGAAATGAAAAAGAAACAAGAAGCAGCTGCAGCTAAGAAAATTGCAATGGCCGCTAAAAAAGCAGAAGCAGAAGCAGCTGGCGAAGAGCCTACTGATTCAGACGCAGAAGTATCTGCTGACAATGCAGAAACAACAGAAGAAGCATAAAAATAATCCACGGTCTGTTTATCAGGCCGTGGCTATTTTTGATTACCAAGTACCTACAGAGAATTTAAAACAGGATATTCTATGAGTGACAAATCTGCTGATTTACCCCATGACTTTCTAGGTGAAAAAGCACTTATAGGTTCTCTGCTTATCGATAACGCAGCCTTTGACGAAATCACTGATATTCAAATTGCTCCAAATGACTTTTATCACCCACAGTATGGCCAAATTTTTCGTGCCATAGATGAACTCGCTGTCGCGGACATGCCTTTTGACCTTGTAAGTGTAAGTGCGAAACTAAGTGATATGGGAAAACTCGAAGTTGTTGGTGGTCAGGCAGCTCTTGCAAACTTTATTGAAGATACTGCAAGTTCAGCAAATATTTACCACTATGCTAAAATTGTAAAAAACAAATCAATACTCAGAGAGATCGTTAGAAACTCAATGAGGATAACCGACCAAGGTTTAAACTTTGTCGGAGATATAAAAGAATTCATTGAAGAAGTTGAATCAAGCTTCTTTGCCCTTGGAAATCAAACGAGAACAAACTTTGTTAAGACCTTAAAAGATTCTTTAATTGAAAACTTAAAGAATATGGAAAAAGGGAAAAGAGAGCCTGGAGAAATTCTTGGTATGTCTACAGGGTGGCCTTCAGTTGATAAAAAACTTCTAGGTCTCCAAGCCGGTCAAATGGTTATTGTAGCTGCCAGACCCGCTATGGGAAAAACTGCATTTGCAGTAAACCTTGCCATCAATTCATGTAAAGCGAGTAAGCTGCCAGTTATGATTTATTCTTACGAGATGCTTGCACCAGAAATTTCAGGACGTTTACTTTCAGCAGAGGCTAACCTCGATTCAAGAAAACTGAGAACAAATGATTTTAATGATATGGATATGAGAAATATATCTGCCGCTGTTAAGAGTATGTCTACACTTCCTATTTATATAAATGACTCTGGGGGAACGACTCTTTTAGATATCAAGTCACAATCAAGAAAAATAAAAACTGATCAAGGCTTGGGGATGATTATTATCGACTACCTTCAGTTAATGAAACCTCATGTTCGTAAAAGTTCAAGAGAGCAAGAAATTGCAGAGATCTCAAGGGGAATTAAAGAACTAGCTAAAGAACTTGAGATACCTATTATCGCACTCTCTCAGTTAAACCGATCAGCTGCTTCAAGAACAGATAAAAGACCTCAGATGCAGGATCTAAGAGAGTCTGGATCGATTGAGCAGGATGCCGATATTGTTATTCTTCTTCACAGAGAAGAGTACTATGATGAAAATACTCCTAAAAAGGGTATGGCCGAAATTATTGTTGCTAAGAACAGGGCGGGTGAACAGGGAACTGTAGAGATGGCATGGATCGCAAACCAAACTAAATTTGCAGAGTTGCAATACTCTCAGAATTATCCACCAAATGGATAATGGTCTTTATTCTATATTTTATCTAAAAGACGAAGATGAATTTTTAGAATGCACAAAACCAGTAGAAGCTTTCATTTATTATAAAGAATTTAAAATAGATCTACTCACAAGTGAAAAAATCTTAACTCCAATTACTGAACTTTGCGATGAGCTCGCAACGATTGAACTTGGTAAGACTTTTGAAAAACCAATTGTTTTTCACTTCTTTTATGAATTTGGTTATTTATTCCAAGATCAATTAGATTCAATTAGTACAAGTGAGCCCATGGCCATCAAGATTCGTTACTTGAAGCACTCTCAATCCTCAATCACAATGAAACCAGATAAAGTTACCTTCAAGTTGGTTGAATACCCAAAACTTAAAGATTACAAAATAAAATATAATAAAGTCTTTGATCACTTGTTAAATGGCGATTGCTATCAAGTTAATCTAACTCATCCTTTTTTCTTTGAGACAAAAGTAAAACTCGAAGACAAAGATTTCTTAAGACTCTTTGTAAATTCAAAAGAGCGATTAGGTGCGTACGCTCATTATACTTCTATTGGATGTATGGATAAGGCTTTCCTTTCTAATTCTCCAGAGTGTCTATTTAAAGCTTTTAATACAGGTGAAAAATTAACGATCAGATCTATGCCTATCAAAGGAACTATTGAGGACAAAGGTATTGGTAGCTGGGGAGAATTAAAAAATTCTCTAAAAGATCAAGGTGAGCTCTACATGATCACAGATCTAATACGAAATGATTTATCAAAAATAAAACTTACTCCTTCTCGGGTAATAAAAAGAAAGGCACCTCTAAGAGTTCCAGGAATTGTTCATCAATTTTCTGTTGTTGATACTACGGTTGAAAAAGAGACAACACTTCTTAATGTAATGGAGGCCTTATTTCCTGGAGGAAGCATTACTGGTGCACCTAAAAAAAGAGTAATGGAAATTATAAAAGAGATTGAAAAATATCCACGAGGTTTCTATTGTGGTTCTACGGTTCTTCTTCATAAGAGTCTTAAGTGTGCATCAATCAATATTCGCTCCGCTGAGATCAGTCTAGATAAAGATGAAATTAAGTATGGCTCTGGTGGAGGAGTAACATTACTGAGCAAATGTGAAAGTGAATTTAAAGAAACATTCCAGAAGATGGAGAGTTTTATTAAATTTTTAGATGTAGAAATAGTTTCTAACGACTAAATTCATAATTCGATCCAAATAGTCAGTTATGAAAAAGTCTTACATCTCAAATGTTTGTTTTGACAATATTTTTACATTATAGATATGCTTTGGTTACGAGAGAGAAGGAACTTATTCCACGGATGCGGGATAAAGAAACAACAGCAAGGAGTTTAGCATGTTGGAAGAAAGCAAGAAGACTGAAGGTAGTACTATAGTTGACCTAGCGTCTTTATCAGACTTAACAGGATTTCCTGTAGAATTGATCAATAAAGAGCTATTCGAACAAAATGATGCCTCTACAAAAATGTCTTTAGAGGATTTGAGAGAAGCAATGATCTCTTATCTAGACAAGGCCATGTTACTGGAACATTAAGAAATCACTTAAGTTTCACTAAAGTAAACAAAATTAACTGTTGCGCATCGCAATAAAAACCGTATAATACATTAATATTTAATTCTCAAGTTCACGTCTGCACCAAGGGAGATTTAATGCCGGTTTTTAATAAGCCTTTCGTATTCGAGCGCGCTTCTAATATTTTATCATTTTCTAGAAATACCCTTCCAATAACCGACAATTCTTTTCATATATTTATGCCTTGGACTAAAGCAGCTGACGATGAACTTATGTTTAAGGTCAGAGCGGAATTAAAAAGCCAGGGCTCATTTACCTTTCCCTTTATCACAGATGAAGAATCACCCTGCCTTAGTAATATCTTAAAAATTGAAAATCAAATTACCGGCAGAGTCGAAAGCCATCTTGTTATGAGTGATGGTGAATCTATTCACATATTCAAAATTTCAAAAATTAAAAACTCATTTGAATCAAGCAGTGATATGCAAATTCAATTCGAACAAGCAGATAAAGCTTCTAAGTGGATTGAAGTTAGTGATGTGTATGTCTATAGAGCGAGTCACGATAGCGGAGTATCGATTGCGGATGATTTAGAGAACCTCGTAAGTGATGAACAAAAAAACTTCTTTTTCTCTCCCATTCAGCAAATTGATATTTTATCTGAAGCTAAAGAAGAGTCTCTCAATTGGCTATCTTCGGAGAGACAACTGACATATGACTATTTTATAAGAAACTGTGAGCTAGAAGAAAATATATTTCAAGGAACTTGGTCTGACCTTAATCCTCGAACAAGACACTGCCTTGTTTCTTTTGAACAAAAACGTCACGAGGCTTTAGTAGCGAAAGACGTAGAAAAACTTATGCATCTTAAGTCATCGTTTGAGTCTTATCTTTCGGCCATGCTCAATGAGATTAACGAAGTTTATATCAATCCACTAATGCACACTTTTTTAAACTATGAATGTTTAAAAGTGGCTTGGGACGAAGTTAAAGACGGTTTGATAAATCCAGATTTAAAAAAAATCTTAGAAAAAATGCACTCAAGGGATGATAAACAGCTAACAAGTCTTGAAGATTTCCTTTTTTATGTTGAAACGATAAAGTCTTGTTTGTTTTCATTAAAGAATAGATTCTCTAGAAAGATCGGTAAAGAAGAGTATCTTGTAGTTGAAGCCTTTCTAACAAAACAAGAAGGGATGATTGAATCTCTGTTTTCTCGTGAACTCGATGTGAAAATTAGATCTCTAACTGAAGTGAAGAGCTGGCTTTCTGTTATTTTAAACGAGAGGGAAACCCTCTCTCATAAAGAAATTAAAACTGCGTCGTTAAAACTGACTCATTTATTATCAGTTTTAAGTTCTACAAACTACGAAGATAATATCTTTTTTAGAATAATTGAAGAAAAGACTGGAAAGAACTTTGTTAAGAGATCATTTGAGGATGAGGTAAGAACTCTTGTTTTACCTAAAAAACTTCAAAACGTTAGCTAAGAAATATAGTAAATAATGACGTATTAATGTGAAATAAAAACCCTACAAAGAACAATGTTTTCATTGCAACTCCCTTTTTGTTGATTTATTTATACATTTTTGCCGACCTCTTTAGGGTTAAGATTGTGTTAAGCATCTTAACACCCGATGGGGTGGGGTGTTAGAAACCTGAGTGTTCTTCACGGATAAGCTACTGTTTTTATTTATTAAACCCTTAAAGTTTCCTTCTCAAGTCACCGATTATTGTATTAGATAAACACATTTTCAAAGATTTAATCTTAAAAGGTATAGTGTTATGGATATCGCTACGGTGATCGGTTTAGTCCTAGCAGTTGTTTCTATTACAGGATCAATTTTAGCTGGGGGAACTATTGGAGCATTTATAGATGCTCCATCTATTATTGTTGTTGGCGGGGGAGTTACCTCGGCTGTCTTTATTAAGTGGCCAATGTCACAGATCAAGACGCTAATTCCCGTCTACATGAAGTCTATTTTTAATTCAGCTGCAGATCCACTCGAAATTATAGAGAAAATTCAACAGCTCGCAGACAAAGCTAGAAAAGAATCAGTCTTTGCACTTGAGAATGAACCTGTTGAAGACGACTTTATGCAAAAAGCGATTAAGCTTGCAGCAGACAACAGACCTCCTGAGGTCATTACATCAATTCTTCAACTAGAAATAGACGCTCTTGGTGATAGACATAAAACTGGAATTGCAATCTTAGAAAATGTGGCCGCAGATGGTCCTGCTTTTGGAATGATTGGTACTCTTATTGGTCTCGTTATCATGCTTCAAAATCTCTCTGGTGGTCCAGAGGAGCTTGGTAAGTCTATGGCAGTTGCCATTTTAACAACGTTCTACGGAGCTGTACTTGCAAACGTTTTTGCAAACCCAGTTGCTAACAAATTAAAGTACTATTCAGAAACTGAATTACTAAAGATGAATATTATAATTGCAGGTGTACTAGGAATTGTAGCAGGAGAGAATCCTCGAGTAATTAGAGAGAAATTAGATTCATTCCTACCTCCGGGTCAAAGAGTTAAAGAAGAAGAATAAAAGGATTAGTCATGGCTGACGAAGATAAAATTGAATGTCCAGAATGTCCACCTGTTGTAGAATGCAAAGAGGGTGCTCCAGAATGGATGGCGACATTTGCAGATTTAGTTACACTTCTTTTGACATTTTTTGTTCTACTCTATGCAATGAGTAAGACAGAGGTTTCTAAATTTAATTCTGTTGCTGGATCAATAAGAAAAGCTTTTGCAGGAAATGCAATGCAAATAGGTGAGACGATTCAACTTGGTAAATCTCCAGATGATTCACCAACGATGATTGAATCTCAACAACCAGTTGAACCTTATCCAATTGATCTTCTGACAACAGAAGGTATTTTAGATAAGCATGAAATCAACAGAGAGTCTGATGAGGATCTCTCTGAAATGCAAGAGACGCTTGGACAATATGAACTTTCAGAGTCAGTTGATATTTATCAAATGAATGAAGGTGTGAAAGTCAGAATCAAAGATCAAATCGTCTTCAGAGATGGATCAACAAAAATGGATGACACTTCAATTGTTCCTGTTCTGCAAAAAGTTATAAAACTTATGAAAGACAACGATTGGACACTTTTTGTTGAGGGATACTCTGATGTAGGGGAAACTTCCAAAAGTGGATTAGGTGCTTGGGAGTTGAGTTCTAAGCGTGCTATTGAAGTAACCAAGGCCATAATCAAGAGAGGAGTTAGACCTTCAAAGATAACGACTGTCTTTTATGGTGATTCAAGAGCAAAAGATAATCAAGTTAATAGAAAAGTTGAATTTCTTCTTAGAAAGATTGATCTTCGAACTGAAGGTAAGAAAGCAAAATCTAAATAAAGGTATGTAAGTGAATCAGACCATTGAATTTTGCCTTCTTGATCAATACACAAATCTTGAAACATGTATCACTGAGCTTTTTGGCCTCTCTCGTTCAGCGGTTAAAAAGCTAAAGCTTCCAAAGAAATTCCTTGCTAAAAATATTAGAGCTCATGATGAGATTTCTCTTCCTATTGATCTGGTAAACAGTGGCCTAATTAATCCTGTCTTTTGCGGTGAAGTTCCTAAAACTATTTTTGAGGATGAGAATTTTATTGTTCTTTCGAAACCACCAGGAATTCATACTCATCCCTTAAAGTACTCTGAGTCAGATAATATTATTAGCTTTCTCGCATCTCGGGCTCACTGTGGTGCGAATGTAAATCAGTTCAGTATGGATCGAGGCGCGCTTTATAGACTAGATAAAGAGACTAGTGGTCTTATTTATGTCGCTAAAAAAAATGACGTCTATGAGTTTCTTAGAGAAAGTTTTAATACAATCGTAAAATCAAAAGTATATCTCGCCCGAGTAAAGGGAGAGTTAAGCTCCTCAAATTTAAAACACTCTCTTAAAGCAAGCGGTCCTAAAGGTTCAAAGATGAAGGAGTCGCAGGACGGACTTGACAGTGAAATTATTATTGAGCTCCTCGATTATAATAGTGAAATAGATGAGTCTCTATTAAGAGTCTCACTTAAAGAAGGCAGACGACATCAAATCCGAGCACAGTTGTCACTTTCGGGCTTTCCAATTATTGGTGATCAACTCTATGGAGGGGGGCCATCAACGAGACTGTGGCTTCATTGTTATAAATATAATTTTGAATTTAATGGGCATGATTATGAGTGTGTAGATGACAACTATCTAGATCTTTTTCTCGCTCACTTTAACTGTAAGCTTTAAGTGTTCAGCAATTTCACTCTTTCTTTTTAGATTAATAAATTTAGCTACCGCTTGACCATCTGATTGAGAGATAATTTCTAATTTATTACTCTTCATTATAATTTGAATATGCTTTAGATGTTCTAGAGTTTCGATCTCGTTGTAAACTTTTGCCTTGTTATCTTCTACGTACTTCATCGCAACGTTCGCATGACTTGCAAATTGCGCATAAAGATTTGCAAGCTCTCTATACATTGCAATTCTAAGATCATTTGGATCTTTCAATTCTTTATCAAAGGGGACAGTAAGTCTTAAAAAGTCAGTTCCTTCGCACTCCATGACCCATGAAGAAGGAGCTTTCTTAGTTACTCTATCAACTACAGCCGAACAGGTACTTGGAATATAGCGGGCCATAGCTTTTGACCACCATTTCTGAGTCGATTCTTGAGACAGAAATATCCCGAACATTATAAGTCCCATGACAAGTACTGGATATTTCATTGTATTTCTCGCAAACATGACTTTATTATGCCTCTTTTACAGTTAAAAAGCACTAAAGTTTTACTGCTCTTTCCCGATAAGTATAGTCAGGTACTACTATTAACTTAAAGTTGAATAAAACAAAGAGGGTTCATGAGTAAAAGCTCAATTATACAGAGTAAAGAATTTTGGAGTTGCTTAAAAAGGCTCTTAGAACTCGATCATCCGCAAGAAGTAGAAGCATTGGCAAAAAGCCTAGAGATACCTTCGAGGACGCTTACAAGCTACTTAACTCTGCTAAATGATCTCAACTACAGCTTCGATCTTAGTTTCGACAGTGATGGGCATAAGCTTATAGCTCCACCTTTAATAAAACCCAAATTTAACATCTCACTTGATCTATATGACTGGCTTGAGTTTCAAGCACATTTTCCTCATTTGGAAAAAGCACAAGGGGAGCCCTTTCACGAACACTTTAAGAGTTTACTTGCAAACTACGAAGATGAATTCTCTGATAGGGATCTCTTTCGGCCAGTTGAAAAAATGGATGCGGTTTTACAAAAAAGCTCGATTGGAATTGCGACAGATGAAAGAATCCAACAAAGTGAAATACTTAACTTTATAGAAGAATCTATTTTATCTAAGAATGTTTTTGATTTTAAAATTCAAAATATTGCCATGAGTTTCTTTCCACATAGACTTATCTACTTAGAAGGCGCTCTATGCGTTGTTGGTGAAAACTTAAAAGATAAATCGTTACAAAATATTCCAGTTGATCAAATAGAGAAACTTTGTGAAAAAGAAAAACCTTGGCATCCGACTCATAGCAAACTAGAAGTGGATGAATTTATAAGCAGTATTAGAAGTATGACGGAGAGTGAGACGAGACTTGTGTTAAAAATACATGCACTAGCTAGTTTTGAAAACTCAATTCCAAGAAACCATCTTGGCAAGCCAGCAATGATTTCAAATCCTGAAGGAGACCTTATCTGGGGCGCCACAGTGGAGTCAAATATTGAGATTTTTCACTGGTTGTTTGAGTTGGGTCCTGATGTTGAAATTTTAGACCCTACTAGCTTTAAAAAAGATTATCTGACTTATTGCGAAGACAAGTTAAAGAAGTTAGCCTAGTGGGCAATGACTGAGTCAAAAACAACAAGTAATAAATTTTTATGGTTCTCCTTTTTACCAGCAATCGCTTACTGGTATCTGGAAGCGAACTACGATTTAAAAACTGCTCTTATTGGTGGTGGGATTTTAGCGGTCATTGAAATGAGTGCTGAATGGATTTTTACCAGACATATTCACACTATTTCAAAACTCAACTTTTATCTGATTATCATTTTGGGGGGGATTTCATTTTTTGCGAATGAAGGAATTTGGTTTAAACTTCAACCTACTTTCACAGGTGTTATGATGGGTGGATATTTATTATTTCGTCATCTAAGAGGTCAAAGTTTAATGCTTGAAATGATGCAAGAGATGAATAATAAAAATCTTCCTGAAAGTATAGTGAAGATTCTGGAGAAGAATATGGCCATCTTCTTAATAGGCTATGGTCTTTTAATGATTCCAGTAAGTGTTTATCTCAAAACGGAGCAGTGGTTATTTTTTAAAACCGCAGGCTTCTATATTGCTACACTTATCTTTTTTGTTGTCCAGTTATTATTAATTAAGAGAAAGGGTGTGAGATGAAGTACTACTTAGTTTTTCTTTACCCTATCATTTATTTTGGCCTATCATGGTTTCTTCCATGGGATGCTATTCAGTGGGACTCATCAATTTCTGTGACGTATATCTTTGATATATTCTTTGCCACTTCAGTGTATCTCATTCATAAGCCGAGACTCACTTTCAGATTAACAAAAGGAGTGATGCCAAGAGGCCTTGCAGTTGCTGCTACTGCATTTCTATCAATCTTTATATGTCTGCAGTTGGGGCTTTTAACACCGTTTCGCTATGTAGATAATCTCTTTATTCAGATCTTAATCCTTGCTCCTATAATAGAGGAGCTAGTATTTAGGTATGCTCTCTTTGAGCCTTTTAAATTGATCATTCCAAATAAAAATATGTTATTTATTTTTAATGGACTTCTCTTTAGCTTATCCCACGGAAAGGCTTTAACTGTTCTACCGACTGACTTTCACTCGTTTATATACTTTCAGATGGGATACACATTTCTACTAGGGTGGATTTGTTCTAAAGCCAAATTCAGCTCCGGATCAATTCTTGAACCGATCTTACTCCACTTCACGTTCAATCTTATTTTTTACTACAGCGTTACAAATTATAATTTATGAAAATTAAACTTCGCTACCCAACACTAAATGATCTTGAAGAGCTAAAAGTTGCGTGTCTCCATCCTTGGGCATTAGAGTGGGGATTTGTTCATTATTTCGACTCTATTCTTAATAGAGATTGTGAAAAACTTACTGATTTCCTTCCTCCAATGGCAAACGGGATTGGTATTCCTGCTGAACACGTTCCCTGTACATTCATGTTTGCTTTTAATGGCCATAATAAAATTCTAGGACGAGTTTCTATTCGTCACGAATTAACTGAACACCTTGAAAATTATGGTGGTCATGTCGGTTATGGTGTTTTGCCAGAGTATAGAAACCGAGGAGTAGCGACTGAGATATTAAGACAGTCGCTTGAGATTTGTAAAAATGATATTGGATTAAGTGAAGTGTTAATCACTTGTGATGATGACAACTTGGGATCTATTAAAACGATCGAGAAGAACGCTGGAACTTTTATAGATAAAGTAAGTCAGGAAGACGGGCAATTAACTAGAAGATATAAAATCCAGCTCTAGCAGTTAAAGTTTTTTTCGCCGTCTTCATCCAGTGTAAACTGTCTTGCTTTTTTCTCTTCTTTCGTTTCATTTTGAAACTTAGGCTTACCAGCTTTTGCACTCCACTCATTTCCACCAACTTTCTCAGTCGGTCCATAGAATCTTTGGTAGCGACCTTGCTTACAAAAATCACTTTGAAAAGTGACTCTAAACTTATCATGTATTTCATTTTTATCGGCACAGTTTACACAGATCCACTGAGCATCAACTCTTGGATTTTTGTGCTTGAATCTTTCAACATCAGGATGAACGGCTTCACAAACTTCACAGAAGTCTCTTTTTTCTTGATGTTTCTCAACCTTAGTTTTGTCAGTCTTATATTTTGCTTGCCTCTCGTTTGCAACCTTAGTTGATGATAAACCAGCTTTTAATAGAGCATCTTTCATTGACATAACTTCTCCTTAGCGTCTGCCTATCATTCTAAAGAAAAAGAAAAATTTGTAAATCAATTAAGCTTAGAAAACTAGAAAAAAGTAATTCGCTCAATCCTTTTGGTACCTGCATCAATAGGTCTAGTCAGTTTCTTAGGGGCAAACCATTATGTTTTAGAGACGTAGTTTTATTGTAAAGTACTTTCGGGGGGTTAGATTGTGTTTGCAGGGGTGATTACCAAGCATAAATGTACTTTTGACTAGTAGAAGTCTTAATCTTTTGCTAGAAGTCATTACTTAACATTCCTACTAACCGTAAGAACCAATAAATAGGGTGAACTTATGAACGTCGATTTAAACAATATCAAAGATCTTGATAATGGAAACAAGCTTGTCGGAGAGCTAGAATTTCCTCCAAGAAAAATGTGGGTAAAAACCTACGGCTGTCAGATGAACTATCACGATACTGATAGAATGGTGGCACACCTCAAACCTCTAAACTTTACCCTTACTGATAAGCAAGAAGAAGCTGACTTCATGGTCTTTAATACTTGTGCCATCAGAGACCTTGCAAATCAAAAGTTTTACTCACATCTCGGTGGAGCAAAACATGATAAAGCTCAAAGAGAAGTAAAAATTGCAGCCGCAGGTTGTGTTGCTCAAACTGAATCAAAAGAGCTACTTAAAAAATATAAACAACTAGACTTTGCCTTTGGAACTGATGTTATCGATAATATTGGTGAGATGGTTTATCGTGCATATGCCGGAGATACAAAATTCTCTGTTACAAGTTGGGATAAATCTGCAGACTACTCAATTGAGACAAAAATTGATCACGGCACTCCTCAAGCTTTTGTAAATATTATTAAAGGATGCGATAAGTTTTGTTCTTATTGTATTGTTCCATTTACTAGGGGACGTGAGAAGTCTAGAACCATCTCAGAGATCGTGAACGACGTTGCAAGACTATGTGTTCATCAAGGTATTCAAGAAGTTACTCTACTTGGGCAAAATGTTAATTCTTTTGGAAAGAAAAACGGTGAATCTTTAGCTGAACTTATTATGGAGCTTGAAAAGATTGAAGAGCTTCAAATTATTCGCTATACAACATCACACCCTTACGACATTTCTGATGAACTCATTGCAGTTCACGGTAAAAGTAAAAAACTAGCAAATCATCTTCACCTTCCAGTACAATCGGGATCAAATACTGTCCTTCAAAGAATGCTCAGAGAGTATTCAATTGAGCACTACCTAGATAGACTAGATAAAATTAGACAGGCCAACCCAGATATAATTATCTCTACTGATATTATTGCAGGTTTTCCAAATGAGACTGAAGACGAGCACAGAGCAACTCTTGATCTACTGGATAAAGCCAAATACGATTTTATCTATTCTTATAATTATTCTTCTCGTCCAGGAACAAAGTCTGCAAAAATGGATGACGTTCTAACTAAAGATATTAGAGGAAGAAGACTGAGAGAAATTCAAAATAAACAAATGGAACTTCAAAAGGAAGTTCGAGCTCAAATGGTTGGTAAAACATACCGAGTTCTTGTTGAAAGTTCAGGTACTATGAAAGGCGAACTTAAGTGGAAGGGACGTTCTAATTGTTTTAGGATTATACACTTTAAGCCTGAAACAGAAGGTCAGGACTACAAGTGGCATTGGGTTGATCTAAAGGTAACGAGTACAACGGCTCTATCTTGTCAGGGTGAAATCGTTAAAGACTATGGAAAGAAGATTTAATAATTACCCATAATAAAATTGAATTTTCCGTGACTATCAGCGTTTGGTTTCGAGTCGTTGAATAACTTTATGTAGTTTCTAAATTCGTCGGATACTGAGCTTGGATCTTCTACAACCTTTTGCACTAGCTTCTCAGGTGCTTTGAATTCTACATGCAGATCTCCCGGATTCTCTGGGGTAAGCCTCGTTTGATTTTCAAATACTTCAATAGGAGACTCTAACTTTCCTTTCCTGTTATAAACAAAACGCGTTGCCTGATCATAATCAAAAGTTGTTTGAATCTTTATACTACTTCCATCGATCTTGTCTGGGATAGGTAGTTCAAATGCTACTCTTTGGTACTCTGTTGCTCCTGAGAGGGTTCGCATATTAGGCTCTGCTCTAAGTGCATCATCATAAAGTTTAAAAAAAGCATCAACTCGTTTCGGACCAATGTCACCGTATTTCTTTTGAGATGTTTCTGATAATTTTTTTCTAAGGCTTAAAAGAGCTTCATCATAAAGAGAAGGATCTAGGTTTTTAGAATCAAACATGATTTTCACATCATCCATAGTTACAGGGATATCTAGTTTTTGCACGAAAGATTGACCATTCATATTAGGAATGAAATTGGATTCAAGGTTGTCGGAAAGTCTTGATTTTACTTCCATCTTTAAGCCTTTTCCATGAGGGTAGGCGTACATCTTCGGTGTATCCATTCCCTTGTAAAATGATTTAAACTCTTGAAGGTTTAAATTACTTTGAGTGCTTGTAACAATGAGTTCTCCATCAACTTTTTTAAACTTTTTAATTACGTATTTACCGGCCACTTTTTCTACTCCAACAATAGAGCCATCCTCCATAAATCCCATCACGGTTTTTGATGTAAGCTTATCCGGATTAATTTCACGTACATAAGTTCTAAAGCGATACTGGTGTTTAGCCCCAGTTTCAGAAACGATAGGTTTCGTATAATAAGTAAATGTGTGATCAGTTGCTCCACTGGCTGGAGGTTTATCTCTCATATTAATATTTTTGAATTTATTAGTTTTAATCTTTTGAACCATTGATTCAAATCTCTTCTTTGGTGTCAGCTTTTTAAGATCATCAGCTGAAGATGTTAGTTTGATTAAGTAATCACTTGCTGGACCTGATTGGGTTTTCCACTTATTCTCAATACGTCTAACTGTTGATAGGTTTCCGCTCAATGTTTCTTGAATGTTTTCAAAATGAAAATTGAATTTATCCTCAGATAGTCTAATCTTTGGTGTTTTTACCTTGTGAATTTCTTTTAAAACTAAAAAGTCAGGACTGTAGAAAAATGAACATATATCTAACGGCTTAGAGTAGGCTTTGGGTTGAACAAGTGAAAAAAGTATGAAAAATAGTATATACTTGGGCATTATCACTTTTCGACTTTATCGACATGGAACTTAATACATAATGATAAAAACAACTACCAGATACATTCTGTCAGCTATTGGTTTGATTTCCTTCGCTTTAGGTGTGATAGGGGCCTTCTTACCTATATTGCCAACAACCCCTTTCATGCTTCTCGCAGCATTTTGCTTCAGTAAAAGCTCTAAAAGACTGCATTCTTGGCTCACTTCCTTACCATACTTTGGTTCTGCTATAATAGAATGGGAAAACAACAAAGTGATTAGACCCAGGGCAAAGATTCTGGCCATAAGCTTAATCTGGCTTTCGATTGGTTCAACTATTATTTGGGCCAGTGTCGCTGTAGAGTTAAAAATATTTTTAGGCTTTGTTGGAATTTCTGTTAGTTTATTTATTTTGACAAGGAAGTCATATGCTGAAAATCATCCTCGTAACACTCTTTCTCTCTAGTACCGCACAAGCCTATGTCGATTTACAAGTAGGTTTCTCTTATTCCACTAGAAGAATTGAAGCCTCTAATGCGGATGGTGAAATAGATCCTGATCTAGGTGAGGCACAATCAACCACAAAAGGTTTTAATGTTAACTGGGCTTGGTATATCTGGGAAACAACAGCCTTAGAACTCAACTATGCTGAGTCAGAAGAGCGAATAGAAGATTCAAGATCTACTACGGCAAATGGTGGAGCAATAACAATCAAAAATACAGACTCAAAAGTAAAAACAATTACTCAGGGAGTAGGGATCAGACAGGCCTTAGCTTCAAGAAAATCTACTTTTATTCCATCAATATCAATTGGCTATGCCCGCTATATAACTTCAGGAGAAACAACATACCTTCTGAGTGATGCAGTTGGAGACTTTGAAGCTACTATTGAAAGAGATGAAGAAACTATAAACTCAAGTTATGCTTCCGTATCACTGGCGATTAAAATTACAAAACTGATGAGACTTGCATTAACTGCCAGGGCCATTGTTCCGGGTGTTGAAATTGATAAAGCAGATCAGAACATAACGTACTCTGGTGGTCTTTCTTGGATCTTTTAGTTAAGCACTTAACACTTCTCTTTTTTATTATCATTCTCTCAGGCTGTGCAAAGTTATCTTACATGACTAAGCAAGGTATTGGTCATATGAGCCTTGAGTGGGATGGAAGAGATAATAAAGAAGTTTTAGAAGATACTGAAGTATCAGCTGAACATAAAAGAAAAATTAGACTCATAGAAAAATATAAGGATTATTTTTATGAGTATTTTAAATTAGATAAAAAACCAATTTATGGTCAGACAACTTTTTTAAAAGACACAGCTGTAACTTATCTAGTTATAGCGTCACCAAAGAATGAAATCAAAGCAGTTAGGCATTCATTCCCGTTTGTCGGAGAATTTCCTTACAGAGGATACTTCAATAAAAATGATGCTAACGCATTTATGGACGAGCAAGAAAAGTTGAATTTGTCGACTTATATGAGACCTGTCTACGCTTATAGCACTCTGGACAGAACGCCATTTGACGATAATATTTTGAGCTCGTTTTTTTATTATAACGATGAACAATTAGCTCAACTAATTTTTCACGAATTGACTCATACAATCTTTTTTATTGAAGATGAAATTTCTTTAAATGAAAGTCTGGCAGAGGTTATAAGTGATGATCTTTTAATTAGCTATTTTAAACGCAAACAAAAAGATGTTGATCTTATTATTTTAAAACAAAAAAAAGATGAGAAAATTAGAGAGGCAATTTCAAACCTTACTAAGCAGCTAAACCTAAATTACAAAAGAGATAAAGATTATGCTAAGGTATTAGAGTCATTTTTAGAGGATAAGTTTTATCCCACAATAGAGTCAATATGTAAGGCCCAAGAGATTCAAAAGTGCTGGCCTCTCAAAAACACCTGGAATAATGCTCGTTTTGCTGCTTTTAGCACCTATCAAACTCAACAAAATTTCTTAAAAGATCTTAAAACCAAATTGAACTTATCGAGTAGAGATTTCCTTAGTCTCTTGCAAAAAGAATATGCACAATTCTCTAAATCTGATATAGATAAGACGTTTAAATCTTACTTAATTAAAAGGTATTAGTAGTGCGTCACATTTTATTTATAGATCCTATTGAAAAGTTAAATATTAAAAAAGATTCTTCGTTGATGATTGGTCTCAGTTTCATGAAACAAGGCGATGAGGCTTATCTTCTTTTTGAAGAGGATTTCTGCGTAAAGACCAAAGGTGAAACTAAAATCTTCGTTTACAAATATACGGGACAATTTAAAGTCGATGGTTTTTATCTCGAGAAAATTGAGCTTGGCGATAAGTTTCAACTTACATTAAATTCTAAAGACATAATTCATATGAGGATTGATCCTCCATACGACTCAAGATACCAGCGTTATTTATGGATGCTAGATTTTCTATCTCACAGTAGTGGCTGTAGAGTTGTGAATAATCCTAATGGGATCATGAAGCACAATGAAAAACTTTTGGCATTTAAAAGAGATAATAGCTTGAAGAGTTTTATTGGAAGTTCAGTGAGTGGCTTCAAAAACTTTGTTGCAGAATTAAAAGCCGAAGGAATTAAAGATCTCATATTAAAGCCTCTTGATTTATATTCCGGTATAGGTGTTGAGAAGGTGAGTATAGATAATGAAAATCTTATTTCTATTTATCAAGCTAAAGTAGAAAAGTTTGAAGGAGCAATCATCACACAGGCTTTTCAAACTGAAGTTTACTCTGGGGAGATAAGAAGTCTCTATTTAAATGGTAAAGAGATTGGAAGTATTTTGAAAAAACCAGTTGATGGAGCATTCTTAGCCAACATTGCTCAAGGAGCAAAGTTCGAATCAATTGAGCTAGATGATAAAATAAAAGCAGAATGTGATGAAATAGCAAAAGACTTAATGGATGATGGAGTAAACTTCATCGCTTATGATATTTTAGCTGGAGCCGTAACTGAAGTTAATGTAACGTGCCCAGGTTTACTTGTGGAGGTTTCCTATGCGCTCAATGAAAATATGGCTCATGTTTACGCTCATTCTTTCCAGTAGTGTCTCTGTGGCCTCTGAGGCTTCAAAAGTTGAAGGACTTTGGCTTTCAGAAGAGAAAGATGGAATCATTAAAATAGAAAATGAAGACGATACCTTTTTTGGTCATCTCGTTTGGATTAAACCTAAAGATGGAAAAACAGCAAGTGAGTTTTTGGATATTGAAAACCCAGAAAAAGATCTTCAGGACAGAAAACTACTAGGTATAAAACTTTTAGAAGGTTTTGAGTACGATGATGGTTCTTGGAGTGGTGGAACGATATATGATCCCAAAAGTGGTAAGACCTATTCTGCAAAAATGAAGCTTGAAGATGGAAAACTAAATCTTCGAGGGTACGTCGGAATATCGCTTTTTGGTCGAACTTCTATTTGGAGCTCAGTTAAAGATATTCCTAAAGACTAGAATGATTCTGTATAACTAGTTTGAACCTCTAATTCCATATTGTAACAATCTTTTGTTCTAACTGCTTTCTCAGAAGGGCAAAATTCTTTTCCGTTTGTAGATGCACACCATTGATCACTTTTAACAGCTGAAACTTCAACGGTTGTCGCTACAACATTTTGATTGGCAACACTTCCGACATCAATGATCTCAGAATAACTTCCAACTGAAACCGGACCAACACCAATTTGTCTACGGTATTGACTTCCAAGTCTGTATTGAGAAGCTGGACAAGTTGTTCCACCATTTAGGCAGTAAATATCTCTTAGAGCAAGATCGAATTTTAGTTTCGTATAATATGGAACAAGAGCAGATCCCGTTGTTCTTCCGTAACAATATGTCTCATTAGTTGGAGCAACTGGTTGAGCATTAACTTTTAGTCTTACTCTTAAAGTACCATCTGTTTTAAAAGCGATCGCCGCTTCTTGAAGGTTAATAAATGTATCCATTAATGGTCCAGTGTTGTCATTTCTTGCATACCAGTCCCCACCACCTTCACCACTTTGAGTTCCAGCTAAAAAGATATTAAAACTATTTATGGGAAAGCCACCACCTGAACTACCAGTCGTCCCAGTTGTACCGTTGGTCCCATTAGTTCCTGTCGTACCAGTAGTTCCGTTTGTACCTGTTGTTCCTGTCGTACCAGTAGTACCTGAAGTTACGGTTCCGTTATCGCCGTTCGAAGAGCTTGAGCTTGAGCTTGAGCTACTCGATTCAGGTAAACACGAACTAAACATCGCTGTAGTAAGTAGTAAAAAGAATAAGTTCTTCATAATAAACCTTGAGTTAGTTTTCACAGACTTCATATCGGCATATCCTTAATTTTCTTTAAAGATTATCGATAATTTCTGTCTAGTACAGCTAAGTCTCTAATTTTACATATCTTTAAGCATTGCTAAAGGAGAGACAATTTTCTACTATTAAAGGATGAAGATAGATCAACTAGAAACTCTTTTTACACCACTTGTTCCAAAACTCTTTAAATTTGCTTTTGGAATTTGCCCTGATTCTCAAAAGGCGAGGCAGTTAATTGCTGACTCATACTCAGTTTTTATAGCCAGAGAGATAGACTTCATCAAAGAGACCGAGTTCACAAAAGTGAGAAAAACTCAGTCTATTCTAAAGCGCTTTTTACTTCACGGCGTATTGGCCGAAATCTATAAGCTCGCAGGGAAGAGGAGTTACGAAATTAAGCCCTACCTTCTTGATGTCCAAACAGAGTATCAAAGTTTTTACTCACTAAGCCTCTCTCAACGAGCGATTACTGTTTTAAAAGAAAGACTAAAACTTACTCCAAAAGAGATTATTGAAATTGTAAGTCTTGAAAAGTATCAAGTCATTCAGTCGATGTATAACGCTAAAGAATCTATGGTAGGAATGGAAGTAAGTGGAGGTGAAAGTGCAACACACTAATTCAGTATCAAATTCGATGATGAATTCATATCTTGAACAAAGAATGGATGTTAAAGAGAGAAAAGAATTTGAATCGATTCTATCTGTAGATGAGTCTGCTCTTAAACTATTCAATGAGAAGAAAGCGATCCATGAATTTTTTCTTGATCTTATCCCTGATGAAAAATTAACTAAGAAAGCCAGATATCTTTTAGAAGAAGAAATCAAAGATATAAATGAATCTCTACTCAAAGAATATCCGAAAACTCTTGGTGGAAAACTTTATGCATTTCTAACAAAAACAGTTATAGAATTTTAAATTTAGCTATTAACTGTTAAAGAGAAAAACACTGTAAATTGTCCATCTTTAATGATCATCTTTGGAGGGTTAGGAAGTGAGTACATCTCTTGCAGAACCTCTAAAAAGAAATCTTGTAACTTCTCTTTATTAGTCCACTCCAACATATTAATTCTAACAATATTTCCATTCTCGTCATAGACCACTCTTCCAGTCATTTTTTCTTTTTTTTCTGATATTGGAAAGTTGAGATGTGGGTTCTTTAATTTAAATTCATTAAGCTTATTGTAAAAGGAATTAATATAGGTTTGAGCTGTTCTTTTTTGGAAAGAATAAAACACGAGTTCGTGTTTATTTAGTTCACTCTCTTTAATGCCCTTAGGTATTTCTAGGGCTACAAGTGAGCTCGTTCTATCAAAAGCCCTTAAATATTCTTTTGCACTATTAGAATTAGGTGTGCCTTTTAAGAATGCAGTGACGGTAGAGTTATCCAAGGAAATCGATTTTATTGCCTTCGTTCTATTTCCGTTTTCACTAACAGTAGATTTCTCATTTCTCTCTTTTTTACTTTTTGCTAAAAGAGGTGCGAAGTCAGGAGCGAGTTGTTTTGTTAAAAGCTTTTTTTCGTTGGGTTTTTCTTTTTCAGACTTTATCTTTTGAGGAAGATAAACGAGATTCTTATCCACTCCCTCGTCTTCTCCAACTTGTCGGATCGATCGAATTTTTAAAACAGATGAGGTAGTGGGAGTTTTTGTAGATTTAAGCTCTAAAAAGCCTGCTACCAAAATATGGATGGCCAACGAACAGACAAGAAATAGAGGTAAATATTTTTTATTTTTGATCATAAATCTCCACTATTATTATAAGCCTTTAAGAATTATATGAATAGTCCTAATGACGCATATTGTAATAAATTCTTTTTACACTCTAAGCTATTGTATTTATGTCAGTATTTATTGCCTAGCTTGACGAATTAAGCCGGATATTGCGACAATTACACTATGTCTAAACGTTTTTTATAAACAGGCGGACTTATCTTAAATGGATTTTTAAAAAGAAGGGTTTATGAAGAATCTGAAGTCTCACCTAAAGGGTGCTCAAATCTTACTGGGTGCCGTTACGGTCCTTACAATCTCACTTATGGTGTCGGGAAACTTAGCGAGTCAAAATGCGGTTAAGCAGATGTCTCTATCGAGCGGGGTCGGAACTTGTTTTCAAAGAGTGTCTCAAACTTTCACAGCTTTGATGATTAAAGATCTTTCATCTACGTACCTACAAAAAGACTTTATGGGAACGACCTCTGATTGTTTCTCATATGCCTCAAAAGAGTTTGCTTCAGTTTATGGCGCTAAATTCGCAGAAGGTAAGAGATCACTTGCTGCTATTAATAGCGACATTCATTGGTTCCACGAAAAAGCGACAAAGCTTCTTAGATTGTCATCAGATTCTGGTCTTGATTTAAGAAATTCAAATATAATAACTAAGTATTCATCTCTCGAGTCTTTGAAAGAATCAGTGCAAGCTAAAATTTCAGCTCGTGTTGAAGCAACTAAGTCTAATTCACAACTGATGTTTGGATTATCTATTTTAGGAGTTGTGATCGCATTCTTTATGATCGGTCTTGCAACCTTGAATAGATTCAAAAATAGAAGTCTTTTTAGAAAAATTGAAGAAGAATCGGATAGAGTGATGTCTTCAAATACAGAGTTTCTATCTGCCAATGTAGAAAGAGCTCTTGATAATATTCTTTCTAAAGTTGAGATGCCAAAAACTTATGCACTATTTAATAAATATCATTCTGACTTATTAGAGAAGGCATATAAAGAGTTTGAGTCTGATGACGGTATCAGTGTTGATTCTAGTCCAAAAATCAACGAGACGAAGTCTATAGAGCCAGTCGTTACAACTGATTACCATAATGCAATCACGCTAGCTCTTGATGGTCTTTCACAAAAAGCATTTTCGAGAGGCATCGTTCTAGAAACAGCTTTAGAGGATGACTTCTGTGTAAGAGGCGAGACTGAAGTCGTTGAACAAGCTCTTTGCAACCTTTTAACTTATACTGCTGACAGAGAGTCAGTAAATGCAATTGAAATAAAAACTAAAGCTCTAGGTGAGACAGCTTATCTCAAAATTAAGTTAAATAACTATTTCTTCTCTGCTGAAGAGTTAAACTATATCAACTCTGGAGATTCTATCGACAGTGAAGTTGATCTCAACTTGCAGTTAGTTAATGAGATGCTAAAAGAACTTGGCGCTAAGATTAAAATCATGAATAAGATAAGTCTTGATTCAGACAAAATTGAATCAGAAATAGAAGTACTATTTGATGTTGTTAAAAGCCAAAAGGTTATTTCAAAAGTTGTTAAGGGATCTAAAAGAGATATTTTAAAATCTTTAAATGCTAGTCTTTAAAACGAAAGAAAAAAAGTAACAGGTCCATCATTGTTGGAGCAGACTTTCATGTCAGCTCCAAACTTTCCTGTCTTCACATGATCAATATTATCACTAAGCTCGCTATTAAATAAATCATAGAGGCTACAAGCCTGATCGGGCTTCATTGAGTTTTCAAAGCTAGGTCGATTACCACCGCTTCCATTCCAACTCAATGTAAACTGGCTGATTGACATTATTGAATGCTTTGTTTGTAAAATATTTCTATTCATTTTGCCATTGTCATCTTCAAAAATACGAAGAGATGTAAGCTTCTTCACGGACTTATCAATAGTTGTTTTGTTGTCATTTGATTCAAAACAGACATAGAGGAGTAAGCCTTGTTCAATCTGAGAATGAATAACTCCATCAATTTCGACTGCGGCACTTAAAACCCTTTGAATAAGAACTTTCATTAAAAGTATCTCTTTTGATGATCCTGATATGAGATATCTTTTAAGAGAATTGATTTCATTTTCGAAAATTGAAATTCACAAAGGTTTGTATTTAGGAAGTCATTTTCTAGATCTATGGTTTTCTTTTGATTGAATATATTTTCATATAAGTATTCACCAAGAATATGACCAACATGAAGAGAAACCTCATGAATATGACTCAAGCTTAGTCCTGTCAAAGCAGTCTCTATGCTTTCTCCGTCTAGAATATCTGCAGCGATATGAGATAGATTTTTAGACGATGGGTTTTGTGTTGATACTTTTTGTCTCAGATCTAAATACATCTCACACTTTCGATGTGGATTTATAACTTTTGAAAAGAAAAAACCAAAAAGAGCTTCAAGACAAAATAAAATAAACTTATTACCTTTCTCTTCCTGCTTTAGAATCGTTTTAACTAAAGAGTTCTTTTTAGGGTAGAAGTAGTGAAAAATATGAATTCCAGCTAAGTATGAGATACGGTTCATCGAGTAACTAGAACAGTAAAATGTTGTCTGATCTGGAAGCTTGAAAGACTGTCCTGTTTCAAAAAGATAATTATAAAATTGGACTAAAGTTTTCGAATTTAATGCAATAACCTTATCTTCCACATATTCTAAGTTTGTATGATCATGAAGATTGAAATCTTCTAGATCTTCGGAGTTAAAATTGATGCTGATAGCACTTATCATTTCTTGGCAAATAAGAAAGAAGTTTTCATGTGTATCATCGCCAAATATTTTTTTACCATTTTCAATAATATATTCATGGATATCAAAGTCTGGATCAGAGGATACATTTTCATACCAATAAATCATGCTTTCGTATTTAATCCATGGGGGTGCAGAGTTGATGCAGTACTCAGACTCATCAAACTTAACTATCTTGCTGTCAGTATTTAGCTCAACTTGTTTCCAATAAACTTCATCAAGATTTTGATGAATAATGACTGATTTAATATTCTTGTTTGTCAGTGAGACCATCATCGGTATTTTATTGGGAGCTAAGTGTAGTTCACCATAAAGAACAAGGACCTTAGTATCCTTATCATTTTTAAGGGAGCGATCAATAAGTTTCGCAGCAAACTGGTCCCTATGCTTTAGGGTGCCATGAGTATTAAGTCCTAATATTTTAATATTATTTTCTTTTGCTAGTTCGAAAATTAATTTATAGTGCGTCCATGGAAATCGCCATGATTCGTTATAGTCGATTGATTCTAAAAACTCTAAGTCAGTAAGATGTCCATCCATATAAGTATCGATATAAAATTGGAATTCAGCACTAACCATCTCGAGTGCAAGAACACACTTTCCTTTAGATTTTAAAATGACTTTAATGATTCTTAGTACATTTCTAATATTTTGATCAAAGGTATGAAAATCACCTAAATAGATAGTGTCGGCATTCGAAACTTTCGATTTTAGTTCATCGATAGAGGTATCAAAGAACTCTCTTTTGGCGAAGCGAGTTTGATCAAGACGATACATAGTCATCTCGTCAGAGACATCACCTTCAAAGCTTAAAGCTTTGTGTTTTAAATATTTAAAAATTCGTTTTCTCAGTTCGAGAATTTCTTTTTTCACTTAATAAAACCTCAGTTTCATTCTAATAGAATTGTGAAAAATAGGGGATTTTTATTTTCTTGTGATTGTTTGTGTCATTGTTCTTTCAAGTAGTGGAGTTATCTTGTCAGAAATGGCAGAAAGTGTTCTCTTCATAGACTCGAAAGATTTAATAATATTCTGTAGATCGGTAAGGCTTGGTATCTCTATAGACTGGAGAATATCGGAGACTTTGGCTCCTTTACAAGATTCAAAGATAAAGCTCAGAAATTGAATCATCTCAGCGCCAGAATCAATTGTAAGGATAAGTTCTTCTTCACTGTGAAGTTCAAGTATCTCTCTTGATATGCCATCCTCATCTACTGACTTTTGAATTACTTTTGAAATTGTCGCTCTTACATCTGAATTAAATTCAAAATATACATCCTTATTTGAAGGATAAAGTGGAGCCGTCTTAGATAGGAGAAGAGGGGTTTTAATAATAGGATTATTAAAGTTTACGATATTTCTTTTTTTCTTAATTCCAAGTATATCAATACACTGAGTAATACTTCTTTTAAAATGAGAAAGCTTAGAAATAGTATCCATTGGATAAGTCTTAGCGAGATCCCCAATCATTCTTTCTATAAATGTAAACTGTTTCTCAATATTAGAAGGGTGAAGATTTAAAATTTCTTCCGCTCCACACGACAAAAGTTTCACACCTTGTTCAATATGCTCTGGTATTGTATCGGATGTACTAAAGACTTTTGGTATCAACAGTTTGGATAAATTGGCTTTGGCCTTTCTCGCTTCATTGTTAAAAGTAAGATCAACAATTTGTGCACCAATAGCACTTTCAATAAAGTCTCTAATAGCGTTGAGATCCATATTTGGCCATTTAGGAGTAATATCAAAGTAATGACACATGCTGTGGCCATACTCGTATGCTTTTGCTTCTAGACCGCTAGAATGGATGATTTCAACCCTAACTGAATTATCTTTTGCTCTATTATCAACGATTGCAACAAACGGGGATCTATCTCGAGATGAATTTGTCATCGCAAATATAGGCTCCTCAGAATACTCATTGCCTTCAAGGTTTGCTGCTTGAATATCAAAGAAATAATCAAATGGAGCGCATGACTTCATAAGGTTATTAAAAAAGAGGGGATGAGTAATTTTTGAAGAGTCTTTAGACGAAGAGTGAATAAGCCTTCCGTCAACGATTGCATCTTGAAAAAATTCAACCTCAAACCCATTCATTTCTTTGTGATACATTGAAGGAATATCATTAAGATTAGCAAAGAAGAAATCTTGAATAAGCATCGTCAAGACATTGAAGTATTGAAAAGACTCTAAATTACCGTTCATTCTAAAATTAAAACATGATTGCTTAGAATTGTGGTTGTTCATTCTCTCAAAGTGCTTAGCTTTTGAAAAAATATAAATATGAGACCCAACCTCTCCTTTACCCTTTAGTTCTTCGAGATCAAATGATCCTTCAAGTTTATAACGGGATAAGAGTGAGTCAATTTTATCTTTCTGACTATCGACGAATAGCTTCTTCGCACTAAAAAGATAAATCAGACCATTCTCTTTTAAACATTCTGATTGAGCTTCAATTTTATTGATTAGATAGTGTTGTATGTTTCTTTTTGGAAAGTCACTTACATTAATGATGACTCTATCGTAAGTTGACTGATTGAGTGACAACTCATTTAAATCCATATTTCTTTGAAGAGAATTTGAATTTTTTCTATTACTCAAGTGCCCAGAAGTTACATTGGAGATGAACTGAGTTGTTTCTCTACCTTGGTTATTCGCAATTTGCGCCAAGAAAGTTAGGAACTGAAGTTCATTCACCAGACTCATGTATGAGCCATTTTCAAACCCAGTCCCTTTAAAATCAGGACAAAGGATTTGATCCCATTGAATATTCTTATTATTCTCTTGAGCTAACCAGTGAGATAAAGAGAGTGATTCTAAGAAATCACCATCAAACTTACAACTGATAACTTCCATTCCATCTTTTGGTAAAATAAAAGGAGAGTTGAATCTATTATTAAAATTATTAAGCCAAAGAGGGAAGTTAATCAGTAGTGAATTTACAAAAAGCCCAAAGTTCTTATGCGATAGTGCATGAGAATAATGAGTTTTCTGTGCCATTATTTTTTCAGATTCTATTGAGATGTTTTTTATGATCTCAGTGATACTCAATGTATTACAAATCTCGTAAAGAGAGATGAGCTTATCTTTTAAATAATTATTAGGGCGATACCAACTAAAAATATTTTGTTCAAGAGCTTTAGACTTTAGCTCTTTAGATCCACCTTGTTTAAAGACACCAGTCAGAAATGAATTTGGATAAACAAGTTTATTAATATCAAACTCTTGATTAGTTTTCTTTAAAAGGACACCTATGAACCTAATCTTCAGAATAAAAATAACCGATATTCTAAAAGTATAAACTTCAACAAATCGATCAAGTTCCTCTTTAAACTTAGATTCTTTATTTTTGATCTCAGTCCAAAGTGCTTGGTGATCATCTATACCAGTGAAGTGAATTGCTTTACAGTCAGCATACGATATGAATTCGTCAAAAATTCCCATCCTAACTTTATTACTAAGTCTTTGTTTATAAAACTCATCTTTAACATCTTTATGGATGGCCGTAAGTGCTGAGAGAAACTTTTTAACATCTTTAGATATTAGAGATTCTCCTTTCCAGCCAGGAGTGAAAAATTTATTTAAAGTTGATTCTTGGTTAGATTGATAGAGGTCATTGTTATTAAATACAGGGGGCACAGTGATTGGACTAACATATTTAGTTAAGTCTCTCTTAGTGAATGAATTCGATTTGCTGCCAGCTGAGTCCGCAAGGAACCAGTTATTGGCATTGAAGCCCTTCTTATTCAATTATCCTCTCTCACCAACTATTTAAATAAAATTAGTTGGTTATCTCTGTGTTGTGGAAGGTATTAGTACCGAGCTAGGCAAGAATTGTCATTAAAAAACTAAAAACTTACACGTGCAAAATTTACTTAAGTTCGCATTAAATTTCTTCGATAAGCCTGTTGAATAGAATTATAGAGAGTTAGGTCTCTCTAACTCACAACAGCTAACTAGGAGAGTCAAATGGATAAGGGATTCAATGATGATGAACTTGAAGACATCATGAATGAGATTGAGAGTCTTGAGAAAGAGTTTACACAAGGCACCGATCATGTTGATCATGAACCTAGCTTAGAAGAAGTTGCAGAGTCTGTAGTATCTTTAAGTAGAGATGAAGAATCAAGCGAAGATAATAGTCTCTTAGAGCAAGTTGCTAAGATGCCTGTAGATGAAGTTATTCCTCAAAAGAAAATAAATAAATTTGATGATGACTCTCACCACAATATAATTCATTTAGAAAAAAAATCTCGTAATGATTCACCAAAACCTCAGAATAATACAGCTATGAAGTTTAATATTGAAGGTGATATGCAAATGGAACTATCTTTCGTTATCAATGGAACTGAAGTTAATTTACAAATAAATGATAATGGCTTTGAGATCGAGCTTGAGGGTGGAGCAAAATTTACTCTTCCAGTTGGTCATGTGAGCGCGATAAAAAAAGTTGCTTAATAAATGTCCTTAAAAATATTGGGGGGAGTTGCTAGAGGTTTTGGCCTTGTTGTACCTCCTAATAACCTTACAAGACCTACATCAGTACTTTTAAAAAGAAGATTCTTTGACTCATATCAAAAACTAGATGGAATATATTTTATCGATCTTTGTGCTGGCTCAGGCTCTATTGGGATTGAAGCATCTTCGAGAGGAGCAAATCCAGTTCTGTGTGTCGAAAGAAGTGAGAGAGTTTTTAAGTTCTTAAACAAAAATATCACTAACTTTTCCTTAAAATTTCCTAACCACCAAATAGAGGCAATTAAAGAAGACTTTGGATCGTGGTTTAAAAAATTCAACTTGTTTTATAACGAATTGGAAAATGAAGAGAAAAAAAGAGTCTATATCTTCTTTGATCCACCCTATGACAAAATAGAATTGTATGAATCATTTTTTAATAAAATAAAAGAATGTAACTTTATAGGTCTAGCCATTGTAGAAGCATGTCGTCAAAAAACGATACCAGAAGAGGACTTCTACTCGTCCTTTGGTAAACCTAGCCGTTCATTTAAACAGGGGACTAGCTTTTTGCATCTTTACGACTACAATAGAGAGTAGATATTAGTAATTATTGAAGGTAGATATGAAGTTAAGTTTAAGAGTCGAAGATGTAAAAGAGAGCATCACTCTCACAGTCAATGAGCAAATAAATAAATTGGCAAAAGGTGGTCAACATATTTATAACCTGACAGCAGGACAGTTACCATTTAAACCAAGCAGTGAATTTATTCATATCATTTCAACTCAGCTAAACTTTTTAAAAAGTTATCAGTATAGTCCCGTAAGAGGATTTCCAGATCTAACATCAAAAATTAAAACCCATATTGAAAAGAAAAGAGGTGTCTCTTTTGATGATGTTGAGGGTGACTACAGTGTTATTGTGAGCAATGGCTCTAAGCAATCATTATATAATGTATTTGGATCAATTTTAAATCCCTCTGATGAGGTTATTCTATTAACACCTTATTGGGTATCATATCCTGAGATGATAAAGTTTTGGGGAGGAGAGCCTAAAGTTGTAGGATCAAATGCCTTTGACCGATTTATGCCTCATATAGATGAAATTAGGAAAGCTGTTACTAAAAAAACAAAAGCAATAATTGTTAACTCACCAAATAACCCCGCAGGTATTCATTATGACGATGCATGGATGAAAGACTTTGCAGTCTTCTTAAAAGAACATCCTGATTTAATTGTTGTATCTGATGAAGTTTATAGTGAGATCTCTTACTATGATCCTAAGCCGTCATTTTTTTATCAGTTTGATAGATCTCTTTTAGCTCAAACAGTAATCGTTGATGGAATTTCAAAGTCATTTGCGAGTACAGGCCTTAGAGTAGGTTTTTGTATTGCTCAAAAACCACTGATAGATGCAATGGCAAAAATTCAAAGTCAGACGACTTCTGGAGCAAGTAGTCTTATACAAAAATCTCTTATTGAGTTTGATTTTGATAACTTAGAAAACTTTCTAGATCCTGTAAAAGCACAACTCAGAGAGTGTGCTGAAATAGTTCGTGAGAACTTTAGAATTGTGAATCTTTCTCACTGCTGGTACCAAACAACTTCTGCCTTTTACTACTTTATAGATTTCAGTCGGATGCCAGTTTCTGAAAATTACTCAAAAGATAAAGACTATTCTATTGAGATTGTTAAAGATATACTTGATCAAACAGGTGTGGCTTTGGTCCCTGGCGCTGCCTTTGGATTTCCAAACTCAGCACGAATGAGTATGACTTTAGAAGTTGCTCCGTTTACTGAAGCGATGGAGAGGCTTACGGCCTTTCTAGCAGGGAAAAAACAGTAGAATTTACCCTCTAATCTAAGAGTTTAAAACAACCTAGAATAGAAGAGTGAAATATTTTATATTTAGTCTTCTATTTATCCTTAGCTTTTCTTGTGCCAACAAAGAAGAAGATATTATTTCTGCTAAAAAAGAAGCGCTCTATTACTTATCAAGTGGAGACTGCTCTGCTGCTAAAAAAGCTCTAGATAGTGTCTCACCTGATTCAGATGACAAAGTTTATGTCTCACTTTATGCATCAGTTTATGAATGTTTAGCTGGGTATAAAGAACTTACGACCGTATTAGGTAATTTAGATTCTCTTGATGCAAGTGCCTTAAATCTTTTTTCAACATTAGCGGCTTTTGATTCATCTCAAGAGGTGACTGCTCCAGATGATTATAAATATACAAATATTTTGAAAGCTTTAGATGTGATTCAAAATTCAAGTACTCCAACTGGAGCAATTGGAAGAATTCAAAAGTTTGGTCGTGCTCAAGCCGGGGAACTTAATTACCAAGCTCTTTTCCTAACAACAATCGCCCTTGGTAAGTATTTGGCTGCTTATGGAAACGTAGATGCAACTGGATCCAAAGGTACAGGGAGTGGAGGCGCAACTTTAGTTTGTTTAGCTCAATATAATTATAGCAATGTCAATAATGACTACTTAGATGACTTGGCTAATGATTCTTGTACAGGTTCAACGACTGCCAATAACAATGTCTCTATCCTTATTACAGATACTGAATATGAAAGGAGACTTTGTGAAGGAGTAGTTCTTTATAATAACTTCCTTGATCTTCTTATCAATTTAGAGCTTCCCCTGGACACAAGTGAGTTAGGTAATTTAATTGATGCTCAAGATGTATTGAAAGATATTAAATCAGCTGCAACGACCTATCTCGCAGCAAACGGCGATGGCCCAGCAATCTCAACTTATGAAAATATTTATATGATTTCTACTTGTGTCTCAACAGCAAAGTTAAATACGACTAATAAGAACTACCTTGAAGCGTACTATTCAGTTTTTGTTGAAGGGAATCATAACTAATGAAATTCAACCTCATCTTATTAATGAGTATCGTGTGCACAAGTGCATACTCGCTTAATGATAGATACTTTTCAAGATCTCCGAAAGCTCTATTGATGGGGGATGCGTTTACTTCTATTGCTGATGACGAGTACACCTTGTACTACAACCCCGCAATTTTAGCTCGTCACAAAGGTCTCTCTTTTTGGGCCATTAATCCGCAAATTACAGTAACGAATATTTTATCTGAATCAGACAAGTTTAGTAACACTGGAAGTACAACAGGTGACTTCGTAGATAATTTTGTCGATACGCCAATTCATATCGGACTGAATGCGAGTCCTGGCTTCAAACTTGGACGCTTTGGCTTTACTGCTATTGTAAACAACCAAACAAATATGAATGTCGTTAACAATTATACTCCAATGCTCGATATAGATCATCACTATGATAGAGGCTTTATAGCTGGGTATGGATTTCCACTCAATGGAGACTTAGCCTTTGGAATGAGCGTAAAGTACGTTCAAAGAGAATCAATTTTTGGAACGTATAATCTTTTAAGTTCAACAACTATCGATTTGATTGATCGCATAAGTAATGCTGATGATGTTTCAGAATACTCTGATCTTTTAGCTGATGCATTTGGAAAAGCTGAAGGTTCTGCTTGGGGTGTAGACTTTGGGCTAGATTACGTTAAGCGAAAAGGTAAAAATCTTTTTACTATGGGTCTTTCAATTTTAGATGCCTATACAAAATTTAATACGACTAGCTCGTCCAGACAATCAAGCGTTCAAGCACAACCTCTAAAAGCAAATTTTGGAGCTTCTTATCTTATTAAACAAGCTGGATTTGGTGTACTTTTTTCTGGTGACATTAGAAACCTTGAAACGTTCGAACTTGATTTCTCCAAGAGAATTAGATTGGGGAGTGAGCTTATTCTAACTCCAGCATTATCAGTTCTAGCTGGCCTCAATAGTGGACAATATAGCTACGGTATAAAGCTAGATCTTGGAGCAGTTAAGACCTATGCTGGTATCTACGGTGTAGACATCGGTGAGAGAGCTAATCAGCAAACATCTCAAAGGGCCGTAATCTACTTAAGTCTTCTGGATTTTAATTTCGACGTTTAATTTTGAAGTTTAGTTTTTTTTCTTCTACAATAAAGCAACACTCACATCTTTATTAGGAGAGACTATTGAGCGCTAGTAAAACTTTTGTCATCGACACCAATGTACTTCTTTTTGACCCCCTTTCAATTAACAAATTTGGAAACAATAAAGTGTTTATACCACTTGTTGTTGTTGAAGAATTAGATCGCTTTAAAAAAGACCAAAATGAAAATGGAAGAAATGCTAGGCATTTTGCAAGACTCGTAGACGGAATGAGAGCAGGCGGCTCTTTAGTTAAAGGCGTGCCTATAAATGAAAAAGGTTCTCTACAAATTTCTATCTTAAGAGAGCCAGCAACAACTCATGCAGGAATTGATTTATCGATTAACGATAACCTGATCCTCGCAAATGCATTATCGCTCAAAGAAAGCGGTGAAGATGTTGTTCTTATTACAAAAGATATTAACCTTAGACTTAAAGCTGATGCTACAGGTGTAGCTGCAGAGGACTATGAGACTAGTGAAATTTCTATTGATGACCTTTACCAAGGACATCGAATTATTGAAATGGAAGCTTCAAGACTTGCAGAGTTCGAGTCAAATCGATTTTTAGAATTAAAAGAAGTAGAAATTAAAAGCTTTTACCCTAATGAATATATCATTATGCATGAAACGGGCAATCCACAAAAAAGACAACTCGGGCGCTATCATCAGAAGAAGGGTGGAATTGTTCCACTTATTAAATCAAGAGAAGGTGTTTGGGGAGTTCATGCAAAAAATGTAGAGCAACAATTCGCATTCGATGCACTTTTAAATAATGAAATTGCACTTGTAAGTCTCGTAGGGAAAGCCGGAACAGGTAAAACCTTACTTGCAATTGCAGCTGGACTTGAAACGACAATTACTCAGCAAAAATTCTCTAGAGTACTGGTTTCTAGACCAATCGTACCAATGGGCCGTGATCTTGGATTCTTACCAGGAGATGTAAATGAGAAGCTTGGACCTTGGATGCAGCCAATTTTTGATAATATCGATTTTCTCTTTGGAAACCAAAGATCAAATAATGAAGCGACAACTTGGGATGAACTTATGAATCAAGGCCTTCTTCATGTTGAGCCTCTGACTTATATCCGAGGGAGATCTCTTCCTGGACAATACATGATTGTAGATGAGGCACAAAACCTTACTCCTCATGAGATTAAAACGATTATTACTAGGGCCGGAGAGGGGACTAAGATTGTTCTTACTGGTGATAGTGAGCAGATCGATAACCCATACCTCGATGCTATCAATAACGGACTAGTTTATTGTATTGATAGATTAAAAGGAGAAGATATCGTAGCTCACACAAAACTGAAGCAAGGTGAAAGATCTAGGCTTTCTGAGATTGCGAGTACACTTCTCTAATGAAAACTAAAAGAGATTATCAACGACTATACTTACGGGCTCCTTATAATGAGCCCGTTTTGTATGTTGATGGTGATTTCGTTTTTAAAGCTCGTTCATTAAATATATCTGAGGGAGGTCTATTGCTAGATCAAGTTCCTCACTTCCCAGAAAGTAATGACGATGTTCCTTTAATGATTAGTCTTCGTCAGATGCCTTTATTCAAAAATTTCACCTTAGATCGACTAAAACTTTATTCACCAGAGATGACCGAAAATATAGTTGTTAGGCTTAAGTCTTCTATGGTGAGAAAGTTTGGAATTGAGTCTAAAGCTGAACAGGCCTTTACTTCAAGGGTTGGTCTTAGATTTACCGATGTTCCTCATCAAGCAGAGATGGCCATCAAAGAGTATGTAAAAGTATTTTCAAGTAATTTGATTTATTTGCAGGTTCTCATTGATTCTTTAAATACTGATGAACAAAATATTGAGAAAGCGCGACTGCTTGCATCTATTTTGGGTTACGACAGAGACCAAAAGATCTCAATTCTTTTCAAGAAAGTTCAACACGACTATCAAAGTCTTCAGTGGCTATAATTAAATACTGTTTGTAATATCTTTTATATCTTTCAACAGATTAATTTCCTTTAAAAGAAATTCTTCCATATCATTGAGCTGAACTGGGTTTGGATTTTTATTCGCATTTAAGTCCTCACAGATGATCTTAGATAGTACTTCAATACGAAGACTATTATTAATAAAATCATGTTTGAGTTGAGGACTTAGTTCTTTCATTAATGGAGTTCGTCAGCTTTCTTTAACTTATCTCTTAGGTTCTGTGCATACTTATTAATAGTGTGTGACATATTTGTAGCACTCACTCTTTTAGCGAGTTCATCCATTAACAGTGCACTCTTTAATAAGTAGTCTTCATTGTATTCATCTGAGAACTGGTTCAAAAGGAAGTTTGCTTCAGTTTGAAGTTGCTCTTGCTTTAAGCTTGATAAATAAGTTTTAAACGTAACTTCAGTTCTCTTTAAAGCCGCTTTTTTTCTTTGTTGTTCTAAATCAACTACATTTGAATTGTTCATCTCTCTCCTAAAAATCTTCCGTAATATTAGCGAGTGTTATTCATTAACTCTCAACAACTAATGAGCAAACTTGATGCCAAACTCTCACATTTGGTTTCAAATTTTGACGGCTCGTTATTTTTGATACTTATAGATTTTAGAGTGCATTCTATCAATTTCATTTGAAAATGTTTCACAGTCAAAAAGCCTCCGGCAAATAATGCTGGGCGATATTTGGCACTGAAAATGGCCGAATACAGCTCCACAATGGCTCTGAGTAACTTTGTCAGCTACTATAAATAAAATCCCCTTAACCCATTGAAATGGCGTAAAATTAACTTTTACTTTTTGTTAAGTTACACGAGTAACATTCCGAAAAGTAGATACTAGTTAATAAAGTATGCTCTTCATACAAAAGGAAAGTTAAAATGACAGCACCTAGAATGCACATCCCTAATCCAATCGTTATCGAACAAACGGCTAGAGGAGAGAGACAATACGATATTTATTCTCGTCTATTATTAGATAGAATTATATTCTTAGGAACAGAAGTTAACGACACAGTTGCAAACCTTTTAATTGCACAAATGCTTTTTCTAGAACAATCAGATTCAGAAGCACCAATTCATTTTTATATTAATTCACCAGGGGGAAGCGTTTACGCGGGTCTTGGTATCTACGATTTAATGCAACATATTTCTTGTCCGGTTTACACTTACTGTGTAGGTCTTGCAGCATCGATGGGATCACTACTACTTTCTGCTGGTCATAAAGGACATAGATACTCTATGCCACATTCAAGAATAATGATTCACCAACCTTTAGGTGGAGCACGTGGACAGGCGAGTGATATTCAAATTCAAGCAAAAGAAATTCAAGATCTAAAACAACAATTAACTCAAATCTATGTTGATCATACTTCAGAGGGAATCTCTTATGAAGATTATGAAAAAGCAATGGATAGAGATAATTATCTAGGACCAAAAAATGCAAAAGAACTGGGTCTTATTGATCAAATAATTGAGCCTAAAGGTAAAGCTGAAGCTAAAAAATAAGATACATCGCTAAAATAAAAAGAGGCAAACTATGAGTAAAACTAAGCAAGGCGGAAGTTACGGAGCACTACACTGCAACTTTTGTGGGAAATCACAAAAGGAAGTTAAGAAGTTAATTGCAGGTCCTGGTGTTTATATTTGTGATGAATGTATTGAGCTGTGTAATGACATTATCTATGAAGATTCTGTTAAGCAGGTTTCAAAAACAGCACTAGACAACGTCCCTAAGCCTCACGAGATTAAAGAACACCTCGATAACTACGTTATCGGTCAGGATAGAGCTAAGAAAATTATCTCTGTTGCCGTTCATAATCACTTTAAAAGAATTGCACACAGACCATCCGGTAAAGATGGAGATCAAGTTGAACTTGCTAAATCAAATATCCTACTTGCAGGGCCAACAGGTTCTGGAAAGACATTGATCGCACAATCACTTGCTAAATATCTGAACGTTCCATTTGCAATTGCGGATGCGACGAGCTTAACGGAAGCGGGTTACGTTGGTGAAGATGTTGAGAATATTATTCTTAATCTGCTTCAAAGCTGTGACTACGATATCGAAAGAGCAGAAAGAGGGATTGTCTATATTGATGAGATAGATAAGATTGCTAGAAAGTCTGAAAACCCATCTATTACTAGAGATGTATCAGGTGAGGGTGTTCAGCAAGCTCTTCTTAAATTGATTGAAGGAACTGTTGCAAGTGTACCGCCTAAAGGTGGACGTAAACATCCTCAGCAAGAATTTTTACAGGTAAATACGAAGAACATTCTCTTCATTGTTGCCGGAGCATTTGTTGGACTTGATAAAATTATCGAACAAAGACAAAATAAAAAACCTGCTCTTGGACTTGCTGGTAAAAAAGATAAAGACGAGAAGAAAACAAATATCGAAAATCTCGGTGGAATCGAGTCCGGAGATCTTTCTAAGTTTGGATTGATCCCAGAGTTTATCGGACGTCTGCCCGTGAATGCAATGTTGCAAGAACTGGATGAAGAGGCGTTAGTGCAGATTCTGACGAAACCAAAAAATGCAATCACTAAGCAATATCAAAAGCTTTTTGAATTTGATGGAATTGAATTAGAGTTTACAGAAGATGCTCTTTTAGAGGTCGCTAAAACTGCTATTAATAAAAAGACTGGAGCACGTGGACTTAGATCTATTCTTGAACAGACAATGCTCGATGTAATGTATGAGATTCCAAGTAATGAGAAAATTTCAAAATGTATTGTTACTAAGGCTTCAATTGAAGGATCTGAAAGTCCTAAATTAGTTGAAGGCGAAAGAAAAGTAGCTCCAGCACCTAAGAAAAGTGCTATCGGCGCAGCTAAGGTAGAAGAAGATGCTTCGTAAGATCATTTAAAAATTAATAAAAAAAGGGGAGCTTGATAGCTCCCTTTTTTTATTCTTTTTATACTTATTTAATTATCTTCTACAAGTTCCGTTTCTATCGTAACTTCTTAGAGAGTACTCTAGTCTCGCTCTGTCTGAAGGCGATGAGATCACAAAGTTTCCTTTGAACTGTCCATTAATATATAGCTGGTGGTAGTTGCTAAAATAGTCTTTCGTAACATTACAATTATAGTAGAAGTTAGTTGTGTATCTTTCGAGAAGACGGCTAAAGCTCATATTGTTTTGACCGTGTTGAGTTTGAGTGTTTGAAAGACGACATTGCCCTCGAGCTACATAGCTGCTTAGAACGCGTCTAAGGTCTCTGAGTTCATATTGGTTTCTTATGTCGTAGTTACCCTTAAACTGACCTCTTACGTAAACCTGGTGATATCTACCATCAACAAATGGGATAACAGTACAGTTGTCAGAGTATCCGCTTATAAAGTCTTGAATTAAGTCATTAGAGTTTGTATTTCCTGGGGGATTGTACTGGCCATTTCCGCCGTTGTTTGGAGGATTGTATCCACCACCATTATGTCCGCCGTTGTATCCACCTTGGTGAGGTCTATAGTTATCATCTACAATTTCGCATTGAAGGTGAGAGTAGTTACTTGTTCTTTTGAACTTAGAACATTCTTTCATCGCTTCACGACAATCATTTTCAATAAATGAATTAACATTTGCACCTGATAATTCTACGAGACAGTCGGCACTTGCGTTCATTGAAAGAACAGCGCCAAATAAAGTAATCATTGATAATAGTTTCATAACATTTCTCCTTTGGGGTATTTATCAAAGGAGATAGCATAGAAAATGACCTTGCTGCGAAGAGTCGTAAGAGGTATGTAAAATTAGTATACTAGTATTTATTATCAGTCTTGTAATTAGTTGAAATTTCATTATTTATACAAATCGCTAGTGTATTTTTCAATTTCCTCACTAGCACTAAGCTTTCTTCCTTCATCGGAACTATATAGCAAACACCAAAAACTTCATTCAAACCTTTAATAACTGCATGTGCTTCTTTTGAGCTTGATACTAAACCTCTGTGCACAATGTTTAGGGCGACTGCCCCATTTAAGTTTAGTGATTCTTTTAAGGATCTAAAAAACTCTACTGTTATTAAGTGAGTTGGAACATTGTTACTTCTAGCTGAGAAGACATCGACAACTATGAGGTCGAAAGATTTTTGATTTTGATTCACAAATGCTCTAGCGTCCTGAGCGTAGTAATCACCTATAGGATCTTTATTAAAGTTACCTTTTACTATTTCTTTTAACTTAGGATCTAGATCCACATATGTGAAACTATTTCTCTTGTCTCCCAGTGAAAGTGAGAAACCACCTGCTCCCAATACCAGAACATCTTTTATTTTATCTCCAGCTAAAAGAGATTTTCTTATATAATTATTATAATCTGATGAGAGATTGTCTTTAAGGCTTAGCGAGCTGTAATAGTTCCCATTAACACTAAAAGCTTTTCCATTTTTAATATTGAAAGTTTTATAAGTGGCGACACCTGTTTCTATGTCGTATCGATCAGTAACCAAATATAGATTTATATAAATCGTAAATCCTATAGAGGCTATAGCAAGGACTGAATATCTAGATCGGTTAATTAGAAGGCAAATAATAAGAAAAAGGATGGAGTTAATGATGATCATTGTAGATAAAGAGAAATAATATTTTAAGCCCAAAGATGTGAATAGAGCTCCCGAAACAGCTCCTAGTGTTGATATTGCTATAAGCTTACCAATAGCTCTAGTTGAGCTTATTTTTAGAGACACAGGAATGATAGTTCCAATAATGAAAGAGATAGGGCCTAGGACGATAAAACATAGAAAAATTTGTGAAAAATATATATTAAAGCCAATTTCTTTTGCAAGATCATAGAGGAACTTTGCCGATTGAAAGTTGAATAAAACACCAAAATATAATGAGGCAATAGCGAGACTTTTTCCCAGAGTATTCAGAGAATCTTTACTCTTTGGGTAGTGATAGTTTCCTAATGATATAAATAACAAGACGACTGCGATAATTATACTTGTTTGCTCAACACCATTTCCATATAGAGGAGTAACCAAACGGAAGGCCATAATCTCGATTGATAGTGCAATAGTTCCTGACAGGAAGACTAAGAATAGTAGAATTAAATTAATTGGCATTAACATATTTAAACATTTAGATGAGTAAAAAACACGACTTTTGTTAGTTTTTGATTGAAATGACCTTGAAATAGGATCAAAATGCCACCGAAAATTGTAAAAATTGTAAAGATTTAAACAAAAAGCCTCTAGGTTATATTTGCCTCGGGATTTTTTTTGCATTCGATTCAAATATCTGGGACAATAATAATGTATAGCTCTAGGGGGGTCCAACTAGAAGCTAAAGCGCAGGAGGTGCTATGTCGGACAAGAAGTCATCATCAAATTCTAAGAACTATCCTTTACTTCCTCTAAGGGACGTTATTATTTTTCCTCATATGGTTGTGCCATTATTTGTGGGAAGAGAAAAATCAATTGCGGCGCTTGAGAAAGCTGCCAAAGCTGGGAACGAACTATTCCTGGTAACTCAAAAAGACGCTAGCGTTTTAAATCCAGAACAAAGTGATGTTTACACTATCGGTACTGTTGTAAATATTATTCAAATGCTTCGCCTTCCAGATAATACTGTAAAAGTTCTTATCGAAGGAAAGCACAGAGCAAAAATCACAGACTTTGAGTGTCGTGCAGAAGGTTACTTCGCAGACGTTGAAAAATGTGAAGACGTGACAACTACTGAAGTTGAAACTGAAGCGACTGTAAGAAGTGTTAAAAACGTTTTTGAACAATATGTAAAACTTAATAAGAGAATTCCACCGGAACTTCTTATGAGCATTTCATCTATCACTGATTCTTCAAGACTTGCTGATATTATTGTTGCTCATTTAACGATGAAGATTCCAGAGAAACAAGAAATCCTAAATGCTGTTAACGTTGAACAAAGACTTCAACTTCTTCTTGAGAAGATGCAAGGGGAGATCGAAGTTATTAACGTTGAGAAGAAAATCAGAACTCGCGTTAAGCAACAGATGGAAAAATCTCAAAAAGAATACTATCTCAATGAGCAGATGAACGCTATCCAGAAAGAACTTGGTAACAAGGGCGAAGATGGAAAAGGTGAAATCGGAGAGATGGAAGACAAGCTTGCGGCGAAGAAAATGCCGGATGAAGCTCGTGAAAAAGTTGAAAAAGAAATTAAGAAACTCAAGTCAATGTCTCCTATGTCAGCTGAATCAGCTGTTGTTAGAAACTATATTGATTGGATGACTTCACTTCCTTGGGAAGAGTACACTAAAGATGACAATAGTGTTAAGCATGCTAAAGAAGTTTTAGATGAAGAACATTATGGTCTTGAAGATGTAAAAGAAAGAATTTTAGAATACATGGCCGTGAGATCTTTAGTTGAAGACTCTAGTGCAAATGGAACGATTCTTTGTTTAGCTGGTCCTCCGGGAGTTGGTAAAACATCAATCTGTAAGTCACTTGCAACATCAATGGGAAGAAAATTTGAAAGAATTTCTCTCGGTGGTGTAAGAGATGAAGCTGAGATTCGTGGACACAGAAGAACTTACGTTGGTGCTATGCCAGGTAAGATCATGCAAGCGATGAAAAAAGCGGGAACAGGAAACCCAGTAATTCTTTTAGATGAGATCGATAAAATGAGCTCTGATATGAGAGGGGATCCAAGTTCAGCAATGCTTGAAGTACTAGATCCAGCACAAAATGTTAATTTTACTGATCACTATATTGAAACAGAGTACGATCTATCAAAAGTTATGTTTGTTATGACAGCAAACGATCTTGGAAAAATTCCAGGTCCACTTAGAGATAGAATGGAAATTATCAATATTGCGGGATACACTCCGACTGAAAAACTTCAAATCGCTAAAAGATACCTTATCAAGAAAGCGACTAAGAGTCATGGTCTTGGTCAATATCCAATTACAATCTCTGATAAAGTCTTTATGGAAATCATTAGAGGCCATACTAGAGAAGCTGGTGTTCGTGGTCTTGAAAGATACCTAAACACTGTCGCTAGAAAAGTTGCAACAGACGTTGTTATGAACGATATCGCTGTAGGAAAGAAATTTTCAATTACTTCAAAAGTATTAGAGAAGTTCCTAGGGCCATTGAAGTTTGAATCAACAATGATCGAACAACAACCAGAAATTGGTCTAGTTAACGGTCTTGCTTACACAAGTGTTGGTGGAGAGTTACTTCATATTGAAGTTGTAACTGTACCAGGAACAGGAAAAATTCAAGTTACAGGTAAACTTGGAGACGTAATGCAAGAGTCGGCTAAGGCTGCTTTAAGTTATGTAAGATCAATCGGAGATCGCTTAGGTGTTGATCACGAATGGTATAACAAAAATGATATTCACGTTCACGTTCCAGATGGTGCTACACCAAAAGATGGTCCTAGTGCGGGTATAACTATGGCAACAGCATTAACTTCTGCTATTGCTAATATTCCTGTAAGACAAGATGTTGCCATGACTGGTGAGATCTCGTTAAGAGGAAGAGTAATGCCAATCGGTGGACTAAAAGAAAAACTTTTAGCTGCTAAACAGGCCGGAATTCAAACTGTTATTATTCCTTTTAAAAATGCGAAGGATTTAGCAAAAATTCCTGACGAAATTAAGTCTGGAATGAATATCTATCCTGTAAAAGAAGCTGAAGAAGTATTGAAGATCGCTTTAGAGCTTCAATCTCCAGAAGAATTTATGAAAGATAGAGCATTCAAGGTGCTTGACGGTGAAGGGGAAAAGCCTCGAGCACAAGTTGCAAACTAGTTTTGTAACAATTGAATAAAAATTTGATGATAATGACCGACGAGAAGAGGATCCAGAAATGGGTCCTCTTTTTTTTTATTTGTAGGTAAAAAAGTCCTTTAAACAGTTACTGACAAAGGCCATGCGTTTTTCTGTCGATAAAGCTTTATAAGCAATTTTATCGAAAGGAAAACCATGAAAGTACTAATGGGTATGGCATTATCACTAAGCGTTTTAGCAAGTGGAAATCAAATCATTTTTAAAAAGAAAAATTCAAATTCAATATATGAAAAAATAAACGTTTCGAATAAAAATTCTAGATCAATTTCAAGTATCGTTGAAGAGATGAATAATTCAGGTCTGTATGAATTCGTTGAAATTGATACTATTGAAAAAGAAATTGAGCCAATCTATGAAAACTCAAAAGGTTTAGAGGGTGGATGGCACCATACAAACATCAGAACTGAACAGGCTCAGAACCTATTAACTAATCCTCATGATGTAGTAATAGCTGTTTGTGATTCAGGCTTTGAAGAGGGGCACAGCGATCTCGCTGGTCAATCTGTTCCTGGACATAGCTTTGTAGATGGAACAAACGACACAAGCCCAAATACTCATCACGGGACTATGGTTTCAGGACTAATAGTTGGTCTAACTAATCAAAACGTAAATACTTCTGGAATAGCAAATCACTTAAAAGTAATGCCACTTAAAATAACAAGTAAACGAGGGAGTACCTCAATAAGTACAATCGCAGACTGTATCAAGTACGCAGCTGACCATGGTGCAAAAGTAATTAACGTTAGTTTTACTGGTGTTAATCAAAGAGTAATCCAAACTGCTGGGAAATATGCCTCAGATAGAGGAGCGCTTCTTGTATATGCAGCAGGAAACCATGGTCTAAGAAGAAAGGTAAGTAATTACCCAGATCATAAAAATGTTCTGATTGTAGGTGGTACAGAACCTGATAACTCTAAGTGGGACTGTGGAACTAACTGCGGAAGTAACTGGGGACATAACTTAGATATATCTGCTCCAGCTAGAAACATTTTCACAACCAGAGCAAATATCACCTTTGGTGGTAAAGAATACAGTTCTCCTAGTGGAACCTCATTCGCTGCTCCTATAGTCAGTGCTGTAGCCGGATTAGTTTACAGTGTTAACCCATTTTTTACGGCTGCAGAGGTTGAAGATATCCTTAAACAGTCAGCATTTGACCTTGGAAATGAATATGAACACGGTGCGGGATTAGTGGACGCTGAGAAAGCAGTCTCAATCGCGCTTTCAAACCTGTAATAATATTAGATAAATAACGAGATTTTCTATTGACAGTTTTAGTGAGTTAAAATAAATTAGTTTCTCACTAAGAAATGGGCGTTTAGCTCAGCTGGGAGAGCGCTACCCTTACAAGGTAGATGTCGGCGGTTCGATCCCGTCAACGCCCACCATTTCTTACTCAAATAAATTCAATATATTTTCTTTCATTTTTCTTAAAACTTCTTCTGTGTAGGTTATTTTTCCATGCCCAGAGTCTCCAGTATTGTCGATCTTATGATTCTCACCACCAATAATTGGAGATCCATAAATCCCAAACGAGGGTGTCATTCCAATTCCATTTGAGTCATCTTTTTGATAGAAGTTAACCCATTTTTTTGCGTTAGTTTTATAGAGCTTCTTTGGATATTTTCGAGACCACACTCTAACAGGTTTGTTCTTTTTAGAAAAAGGATTCAGATAATCATATGCTTGTCCAACGTATTGGTCTGCAACTTCAGCTATAGCATGTTGAGCTTCAATAACAGGATCAATACTTAGAACAAGATCAGCTTCAATTTTATTGCGCTTTAGTTGTTCTAAAAACTTTACTGCTGATCTTCCACCACTAGAGTGACTTAAAATTATAAACTTTGGATGAATATTTAGCTCTTTGGATTTTTGGGCGTATTTGAGTAAACAGTCTTTTGCGTTAGAGATTCCTTTTGGAAAGCCAAAAGTTGAGGCCTCTAACTCATCATCGATATCTGATATGGTATTTATATTTATATTCTCTGGGTCTGCGATAATTTCACTTTCTTCGGAGGGGAAGATTGCAAAATCAAAACTTTTTGCATGAGTGTTTAGTTCCTTATCGGAAATAAACTCACTCATAATTCCTTTATCGATTCCAGACCACTTGGTGAATGCTGAATTTTTTGTCTCTAACTCCTTAAAGAGTATGTCGTATGCACTTTTCTTAAATGACTCCGGTAGATTTTGAAAGCTCTCACATTTAATTACTCGGGCAAGTAGGGAATGGGTTCTAGGATTGTATGCTCCGGTTCCTGCAAAGCTTACAACAAATGCTTTAGAGTCTTTATTTGGCTCGCAGGCGTTTAATGCATTTCCCATCTCGTGACGGTCTTTTATTTGTAAAACATTATTGGTTTGATTCGCGACTATGATTCCAAGTTTTCCTTTTAATTCTAAGTAAGAGGAATCTTTACTGAAACTCTCGCAAATAGAAATGTTAGTGAGTGTGTTGATATTTTTAGATAAAGAGATTGCGGTATCTACTTCAAGAGTAGAGCTACCATCATTGATATTACACTGTGAAGCCAGCACCACATGCATTGATAACAGATAAATAAGAATGGGCACAAAAGATCTCATACTGAACTGATCGGTTATTCGATGTGAATTCTAAAGTAATTTATATTTTATAACTATTTGATTTAAGGTGACAGACGTTCCAATTTCCAAGAGTTTTCCGACTTAGTGAAGTGGAATCTGTCGTGAAGTCTATTTGGACGGCCTTGCCAAAATTCAATCTCATCGTATGTGAGTTTATAGCCACCCCAGTTCTTAGGACAAGGAAGCGAATCTTTGTTTTTGTATTCTTCTTCAATTGTCTCGACTCTAGTTTGAAGTATCTCAAAGTCGACGGGTTGACTTTGGTTTGATGCCGCTGCACTAATTTGAGAACCTTTGGGTCTTGAACGGAAATATTTATCAGATTCTTCGTATGATATTTTTTCACAAGTTGCTCTTATTCGAATTTGTCTCTCGACTCCTTTCCAAAGAATAGTAAGTGCTACGTTTTTATTTTTTTCAATTTCAATACCTTTAGTACTCTCGTAGTCGGTGTAGATAACAAGACTATCGCCTTTAACTTCTTTTACAAGAACGACTCTTGCATTAGGAAATCCATCCAAGCCTATTGTCGAGAGAGTCACAGCATTAGGTAGTGGCAGATTTTCATTGATGGCATCGTTAAACCAACTCTCTAAAAGTTTCCCTGGAGAATCTTTATAGTTCTCAATCTCTAGTGGCTTTTGCATATAATCTTGTCTAACGTCTTTTAAATCCATAATATATCCTTTTCCCTTGGAGATATCATGTCAGATTATAAACTTATTCACAATCCAAAGTGTTCCAAAAGTAGACAAACATTAGAACTGCTAAAATCAAAAGGAATAGAGCCTCAGATCTTATTGTATTTAGAGAAGAATTTAGATGAGAGTTTTCTTAAAGAAGTTTTTAAAGCCTTACCAAATCCACCAGCAAAATATTTAAGAGTGAAAGAGGATGATTATAAAAACCTTGAAAATAAGCCAGAGACATTGGCCGAGGTAATCGCGGCCATAAAAAAATATCCCAAGATTTTAGAGCGACCTATTCTTTATCACAAGGGACATGCTCGAGTGGGTAGGCCACCAGAGAATGTGCTCGAAATTATTTAGTAATAGTCCCGTTTTCAATAAAGATTTTCACTTCATATGACTTAGGGTCTTGAACAGAGAAGAAGTCAGCAGTTAGACCTTTCTTTACTTTCAGATCATAGTTGTAGTCTACTTCAGGGTTAGGGGAGAACTTCACAAGTCCATTGTTTAGCTCTACATAGATATCGTATTCAGCATCTGTAAAAGTAATATTTGCTTCTTTTCCATCAACAGTTAACTTTATATTTGTTGGAACTTTAAAGTCACAGTTTGCTCCTTCATAATTCTCTAGATCTATTTCAACTGTTTCACCTGATTGGTTGATAAAAGATTCAGTAGGTGGCGTTTCTAACTTACAAGTCCAGGATAATTTGTCATCTAGTGAATTAGTAAAATTGAATAATCCAGATTTAAAGTTCACAACTAATTCATCAGTCTCTTCTTTTGGAAAATCAATCGCGCCTTCAAATTGATTTGTATATGTGTTTTCAGTGAAGTGATACTCATCTAATACTTTTACTTTTCCACTGGTCATATTGATATCGATTAATCCGCCTAAGAATACGACTTTTCCAAGCTTTTCATTTACTTCAAATATAGGTGTGAATTTCCAAATCATAATAGAGATGAATAATAAAAAAATACAAAATGTTGAAATGAAAGTGATCGACATCCACTTAAGAAGAGGGTGTCTGTTTGGTTTAAATAGCTTTAATCCACGATCGAGACGGTAGTGGTTGGCAACCTTAGCAGGAGCACCCAGATCTTCTAGAACCTCTTTAATATCTTGATCGGGATACTTCTTAAGTGAGTCTTGGATATGTTGGTTTATATCCAGGATAATACTTGAGCGATCTGAGGGAGTAATGTCCTGTAGATGCTTTTCTAGTTCGAAGAGGTATTGGTCCAAGATTGAGTAGTTTTTCATGGGTTTACATTATCATCTTGGCCCAATATATCCAATAATTTAGATTTATGAGACTCATTTTTGCCTCTTTTGATTTTGATATAAAGAAACTCAAGTCTTTAGTCGATAAGTTAATGAATACAAGGAGCAAGGAGCTTATATGAGTAAAGTTATAGATTTTCAGAAAAAAAGACAGGACTCGATTGCTAAGAAGAAAAGATCTTTTGAGCGAGTTTTATTCTCTGAATTTTTAGGCGCTTATGCTGAGATTGATAATAACGGAACAAAATACTCTGTTAATCTTATTGATATCTCAAAAGACGGATGTCTTTTTCAAGTTCCATTTACTGAGAGCGCTAAAGATCAATTTCCAATAGATCAAGAAACTACAATAAGAGTATATTTTACTAAAGATGATTTTTTACCACTGGTTGTAAATGTTAAACACGGCTCAGAGTATATCGATGAGAAGGGTTCTGCTTTTATGCGTTTTGGTGGGGAGTTTGATAAGACACTTCCAAGCTTTCAGGCATTTGAGCCTTTTATAGACTTCATTTATAAGTTCGCAGAATTTTCATGCATCGATAAAGGTGAGTCTAAAGTTTACTTTCTTTAAAGCTTAATTTTTCCAAGGCCATATGGATCAATAATTGATAATATCTTTGGCATGAAATACCTTTTTGTTCTTTCATTTATTATGCTGTCATGTGCTACGACTGAAGAGGGCATGTTTAAGCAAGACCTCGATCAAGTATATATTGGCTCTGGTATTGAAAAGTACTATCTCTCAGATCTTCCTGATTGGTCTAACTTCTCAAGTGAAGCTAAGTGCAATAGAACTACGCCTATTCGTTATTTAAACTTTAAAGATATGCACGCTAGCTATTCTCTAGATTATGAACAACTGATTCAATATCAATTAATGCTCAATCGCAGATTTGCAGACTATAAAAAATCAACGGGCCGTAAAACGGTTTTCTTGAAAGACGAGTCATTTTTAACTTTTAATGTGCATCAACAAATTATCGGCGGCGGAAGAGATTTTATACTTCCAAAGTTTAATAGAATCCATCTCGTCTGGATTGATTTTGCCCTTAAAAGCAAAGCTGAATTAAAGAAACTAACGACACTGATGAGAAGCCAAAAAATGCTTCGAGGTCATCCCGTGTTTGTATCAATGTGTTTGTCCGCAAATGAGATGGATGACTTTATAACTAAAAATAAATTTTCTGAATCTGGTGTAAAGGGGATTTCTCAGTCCATGTTTACTCCTTACAATACAGACTTTAGTCTCGACTATAATTATTCACTGGATGTGAATAAGCTTTTTAAAGATAAAGCCGTTTATCTTTATTCAAATCAAAAAACAGATTCAATTATTGGAATAAAAAAACAGATTAAATACTAACTATAAAAGAAAGGTGAAAAATGAGCTTTACAAAAAATGATCACAAAGAAGAATTAGACAGAGTTAATGCAACTTTTCAAACAAATATGGGAAACTTCGACGTTGTTCTTTACGCTAAAGAATGCCCTGAAACTGTTTGGAACTTTGTTAACCTAATTGAAGGAAGACAAGAAACAGTTAAAGATGGTCCTTTTTATGACGGATTAACATTTCATAGAATTATTTCAAACTTTGTGATTCAAGGTGGATGCCCTGATGGAACAGGAATGGGTGGACCAGGTTATAGGTTTGGAGACGAGTGTCACTCAGAATTAAAACATGATGAAGCTGGAATCCTATCAATGGCCAATGCTGGACCTGGAACAAATGGTTCTCAGTTCTTTGTAACTCTTGCCGCTACACCACACTTAAATGGTCGTCACACAGTTTTTGGTAAAGTTACTGAAGGTATGGATACGATAGAAAAAATTGCAGCTGTAAAAGTTGGACCTGGTGATAAGCCAGTTCAAGATGTTGTAATGGAAAAAGTAACAATCAATAGATAAATTTAATCTGATGCTTGAAGGTTTAATTCTTTAAGCATCAAACCACTTGCTGGTGCCGCTATTGATGCGAGTTTAAATTCTTCTCCAACTAAACTCGCTTTCAGCTCTTCTATACTCATTTTACCCAATCCCACAGATACGATTGATCCCATCATAATCCTAATTTGATTTCTTAAAAAACCATAAGCACAAACTTCATAAATATAGGAAGTCTTCGGAAAAAAACTGGCCGTAAGTTCAGTGTTGTCTTTGATAAAAGAACTTATAATTTCTCGTTCAAAAATTTTGTCGGGGTTGGGTCTAAAACAGTAGCGACTAAAGTTGTGGTGACCTTCATAAATTCTCGCTGCTTGATGCATTAGATCCATATCGAGACTTCCGGGAAAGTTTGTGATGAAAGGGGCAGAAAAAGGGTGGGGCTTATGTACATTGCTAAAAAAGTATTGATAAGTCTTAACTTTTTTATCATTGATAATCTGGAACTCAGGAGTTGCCTTCTCTACACTTAATGCTTTTATATCTTGAGGAAGATTCTTGTTGAGTTCAGTGAAAATAAAATCTGGATCAAATTCGTTTGTCGTTGTGAGCTTACAGTACGATTCCATTGCTGAGACCATAGCGTCTGTTCTACTAGCACCAAGGGTTTTGAACACTTCTTTTTTTTCAAAGATAAAATTGAGAGTTCTCTCAAGCATTCCTTGAACGGTACGATAGGTTTCAGTTTGTTTTTGCCAACCATGAAAACGAAACCCTAAATATTGAAACTTAATAAGGTAGTGGTACTTGTCTCTTTGGATCACATTGATCCGAGCGTAATTTTATCAACCATTAGTTGAATGATTTCATTGCCACGAAATCTATTTATTCCGATACTAAATTGAACGGTTAAACCTTCCTTTTCTTGTTTAGCAAAAAGGTCCTCTGGCATCTGTGTATTCCATTTACCAATATAGTTAAAACTTATACCACCAATCTTTTGTCCCGGAAGATCATCAGATACAAAAGTCCATTTAACATGAAGGTCTTTTAGTATTTTATAACTTTCAACACGTGCGTTTACCATTCTAAATGTGGGTCTTTGATTACCCATTCCAAATGGCTCCATAAGAGCGAGTTCTTTAATAAGCTTTCTATCTATCTCTTGAAATTTTAATATGATGTCGTAGTGATCTTGCTTTGTTCTTTCCATCTCAGGTATGGCGACAAGAAGGTTATTCATTCGCTCTTTAAAAGCTGTGAAATTCTCTTTTTTCATCGAAAGACCAGCAGCAGCTTTATGTCCTCCAAATTTTATGAATAGATCTGAACACTGTTTTAAAAGGTCATAAAGATTTAAACTCCCAGCACTTCGACAACTTGCCTTCATAACTTTTGGATCTTCAGAATCTGTGAAAACCATTGCAGGTACTTCAAAGGTCTCAACAAGTTTTGAGGCCACAATTCCTATTACACCTTCATGCCAATGCGGCTGGTAGGTGATGCATGAATATATCTCACCCGTTTTAACTTCTTTAATTATATTGGCGCGAGCTTCATCAAAAACTTCTTTTTGAATTATTTTTCTCTCGCGGTTTGAAATTTCAAGATGAGAATAGTTTGCGAATGCTTCTTTATAGTCTGAACTAATCAAAAGATTTAAAGCTTTCTCAGGATGATCTAGTCTGCCTTTACTGTTAATTAGTGGGCCAACATAAAATGATATTTTTTCACTCGGTATTACTTCGCAGTTTCTGTCTTCATCTGTGAAGAAACTTGCGATTCCTGAAAATGTAGTTTTTGGAATTTGTTTTAAACCGTGACGAGTAAGTTTCATGTTCATTGGAGTGAGCTTTGCCATATCGCAAATTGTACCAATGGCCACAAATTGTAATAGGGGATAGATGCTTGGAATTTCTTTACCTTGAGTAGCCCACTTATTTTTAATAGCGAGACAGATCGCAAATGCTACTCCAACTCCTGCAAGTGGCATTAGTACTTCCTTATCCTCATCGCGACGATTTGGATTCACAACTGCATAGGCGTTAGGAAGGTGCTCTCTGGCGTCTTTATGATGATCTGTAATGATAAGATCGAGTTCTTTCTCTTTTGCGTATTCACATGTTTCTAAATTGGTTATTCCACAATCAACAGTTATTAGCAGCGATACACCTTTTTCAAGCGCATTATCCACACTGGCAGGATGAACTCCGTAACCTTCGACAAAGCGACTTGGTTGAAACAACTCAACTTCAACGCCGACCATTTTAAAGAAGTGAAAGAAAAGTGCACAAGAAGTACAGCCGTCCACATCGTAGTCGCCATAGATCCCAATAATTTGTTTCTTATCAATAGCTTCAGTTATGCGATCTACAGTTTTGTCCATATCGAGCATATCTGTAATATCGGGAAGGTCTTTAAGATTCCAAGAAAAGTATTCTTCAGCTGATTCAAATATATCTCTTTTTTCAAAGAGTCTAATGATTGCTGGGTGGAGTTTATTTTTTAAATCGGTGTTTTCAGTTAGTTGGCTCATCTCCTATTGTTACCATAGGAGAGGTGTTTAGACTAGATTTACCAAATGACAAAGAGTCCTTTGATGAGATCTTCTTCTTCAAGCTCGTGCCCTTTGGCCCATAACTCATCGAATTTATATTCATCATTTCCGTGTATTTTTGCAAAATAGTTAAGCGGGAGAAATGACTTTCCGCAACTAAGACATTTTTCCACTTCAGCAGCCGACTCGGTTAACTTTGAGCAACAATGACATTTTCTTATAATCATTTTGGTTTTCTTTGTTACTGCAGGTCTTAAGTTATCCATTGGATTATCTGTCCTTGTGAGCATTAATATTACTTAACGTTTCGTCTCTACACAGATTTTGATTAGGAAAATTTTGCCTATACTCCAATAAAAACAAAAAGCCCCTGAATTACAGGGGCTTAAGGTTATTACTTGATTTTTTTAGTTTTTAAACTGTCATTCCTGCATCATTTGCATCTTCAACTTCGTCTTCAGAAAGATCAGGGTTGGTTACTGTACCTTCTGTCTCGATTGTACCATTGTCTACAGGAGCTATGTTAGAGCCTGATGATAATGTTCTGTTCATGTTGTAGTTGAATGGTTGCATCACCATTGCTTGGTTATTCATCATTGGATTTTGCAGTTGTGCTTGTTGTCCAAATGGTTGTCCTTGATTCATTGTTGAGTACTGTCCACCGTTGAAATAGTCTCCTGTGATTTGGTAAGTTGGTTGCATGCTATTCATTGCTCCAAGCATTCCGTAGATTCCATTTTGAAAGTTACTCATTCTCATTTCTTGTTGCATTGATTGCATCATCATCATCATGTTTAAGTTATCGTTTCCGTTACTTAAGCTTGGTGCCTGAGTCATTGGGAATCCAGAATTCATCATCATTGTCATGCTCATCATCATTTGTTGTTGTTGCATCATCAAGATTGCCATCATATCTGGTGCACTTGAACTGGCAGATACTTGCTCTTCAAGTTTTGCAAGTCTATTTTCTTGCTTACAAGTTATTGTTTCAAGCTCAGATTTTTCTTCTTTTAATTTTTTAGTCTCTTCAAGAAGAGCAACTTTTTCTTCTTCAAGAGCTGTTTTTTCTGCTTTTAGTTCAGCAATCTCTACTTCTTTTTTAGCAAGGAGTGCTTTTATTTCTTCAAGCTCAATTTCTACAACACCTACTTGAAGCTCTAGTGATTCTATATCTAGGGCCGCAAATTCAGCTTCAACTTTCATATCAGATACTTTCGATGCAAGAGTTGAAATCTCTTTTTCAGCAGAAAGAATTATCTGATTAAGTTTTTCAACTTCTTCAGAAGTATTTACAGGACTTTCAGAGATTGAGGCTCTTAGAACTTCAAGTTCTTGCGTTTTTTCTGCAAGTTTCTTTTTAAGTGATTCAATTGTTTCTGTATCAACTTCTGTTTCAGCAACCACAGTCTCTACTTCTGTTTCTACTTCTGTAATAATTGATTCTGGATCAGATTCAACTTCTGTTTCAGTAACGACAGTTTCTACATCAGTAACTAGTGATTCATTGTCACCTTCGTTTTCACCGCTGATCGACTCAGTATTATTTCTAGCAATTAGGTCCCAGTCAATTTCGCGACCTTCTTTTTTAGCTTCGGCTTCTAAGATTTCCCTCTCCGCTGGACTAACAGTAGTATAAGGATTTGGCTCTTTGTCATCTTGAGTGTTTATTGAAATCTCAGGGTCTCCGTCGCCAATTTGAATAATTGAAGGCGCTCTTTGATGAGTTGGCTCTTTGTCTTGTGAATAAGCGCTTGTGCTTGCTAGCAACATTAATGCAACGGGTGTTAGCATTAGAAGCTCTCTGAATTGTTTCGTTTGCTTTTTCATTTCTCTCTCCTCGATTCTCTCTCTACAAAAATCGTTATATTTAGATACCTATATACATACAAGTCTTGTGCCAAGTGTTGATGGCGTGAAGTCACTGGAATTACGAGGAATGAAACTCTTTTTGTTTGGTTTGGGTGTGAAAATGTGAATACCTTTAAGTCGGGGTGTCTAAAAGTTAAACAATTTTTTTCATTTCAATATGATTTATTGTATATTTCCTTAAATTAAATTTATAAGGGTATTCACATGCATCACAAAGAGCCATCTCTACTAGTTTCTCTAATTCCTGTTGTCGTTCTCGTAATCTTGCTTTCACTGAATGTTATTATATTTGCAGATGATTCCTCATATGGGCCCAATCAAATTGCGTTACTACTGACTTCTATGGTGTGTGCCTTCATCGGTGTATTTCATTTAAGAAGACCCTATAAAGACCTAGAGAAGAAAGCACTGGCATCAGTATCCGTATCTACTCAGGCAATTCTTATCCTTATGATAGTTGGATCACTAATTGGTATTTGGATTCTAAATGGTGTTGTCCCAACAATGATCTACTACGGAATCAAACTTATTAGTCCGGAAGCCTTTCTTCCAGTCTCACTCGTTATTTGTAGTGTTGTCTCAATTGCCACTGGAAGTTCGTGGTCAACAGCCGGAACTGTAGGTATTGCTTTAATTGGAATAGGTAAGACTCTTGGTATCCCGGAAGGCATGGTTGCCGGTGCAATTGTTTCTGGATCATACTTTGGGGATAAGCTTTCTCCTTTATCTGATACTACTAATCTTGCTCCCGCTATGGCCGGAAGTGAACTATTTGAACATATTAAGCACATGACTTACACAACTGTTCCTTCAATACTCATCTCCTTAACAATATTTTTATTCTTAGGTCTTTCTTATTCGAGTGACACTTTAAATGCCACTCAAATTGAAGAGGTTTTAAAACTTATAGATGGAAACTTTAATATTTCACTTTGGTTGTTTCTGCTTCCTATAATTGTTATTGGTCTTGTGATGAAAAAAGTTCCGGCTGTTCCAGCTCTTCTAATTGGTACAATCCTCGGAGGAGTATTTGCTCTTATCTTTCAAACGAGTCTTATTACTAAGCTTGCAGGGGGAACTCTTGGAATTGAAGGGATCTACCAAGTACTACTTAAGACTTCATTTTCTGGTTTTGAAATAGTATCCGGAAACGCCATGATTGATAAACTTTTCAGTCGAGGAGGAATGAGTGGCATGATGAATACCGTTTGGATGATTCTTATGGCCATGATCTTTGGTGGAATGATGGAAGTGACGGGAATGCTCACGACCATTGCAAACTCAATTTTAAAATTAGTAAAAGGGACTACAAGTCTAGTTGCTGCAACTGTTGGTTCTGGAATATTTTTAAATCTCACAACCAGTGATCAATACATTGCCATCGTTGTTACGGGACGAATGTTTAAGTCAGCATACGCAAAAAAGGGTCTTGCCCCTAAAAACCTCTCTCGAGCAGTTGAAGATGGATCAACTGTAACAAGTGTCCTCGTGCCTTGGAATACATGTGGAGCGTACTTTAGTACAATCCTAGGTGTATCAACTCTAACGTATCTACCTTTCGCTTTCTTTAATCTTTTAAGTCCTATTGTATCAATTGCAATTGCTGCAAGTGGAAAGACTATGGATAAACTTGAAGAGGAAGTAGAAGCTTAAGTTTTTTGAGTAAACTCTCTCAAGAGACTGCCTGTTATTTCTACAACTGAAGGTTTTGGTATTGTTCCAGTTGGCCATGTACTTGTTGGATTCTTTATGTCTTTAGTTCGCTCACCAGGATGTTGTACTGAGAGAAATAAGCTTTTCTGATCCGGTGAAAAACACAGTCCTGTAAATTCCGCTTCATTTGGAGAAGAACCCACTTGAATTACTTCACCCGCTTGATCACCACTGGTTGGAATTACAAAGAGTCCATTGTTACCAAACGCCTTATAGGGTGACTTCCCAATAACTTTTCCATCTATATCATTACACATCCATAGATTTCCATTATTATCGAATGCTAAATTATCTGGACAAGTTATACCTGAATCTTCGCCTCCTAGAATAAAGGTTTCAGCTTTAAAAGACAGGCTAGTGTGGTCATTCTTGTTTTCAGTGATTTTTAAAATACTTCCGTGAAAATTTCCGGCCGGCTTATTATTTGTAAGTGTGACATAGACATCTTTTGTTATCGGATGAATTTCAATGTCCTCTGGTCTAGCAAGAGGAGTCGCTCCTAAAATCTTTGCCGCTTTTCTCGTATAGATTTGAACATCTAGTTGAGTTCTAAAATGTTTTTTAAGAATAGGAGAGTCATTAAGATCTAGTGAAAGCCATTTTCCTTGAGTTGTATCTGCGACATATAATTTACCCACGTCGAGACTATCATTAGAAGATGAAATGAACTTATAGATATGTTCATCATTTTTATCGTCAGCAGAGTAAACCACAGCTTTATTATTTTCAACTAAACAAGTTGCGCACTCATGGGCATAGCGACCAATTGATGTATGTTTTTTTGCTTGACCAGTTTTTGGATTAATTTCAACAACCCAGCCATAATGTTCTGGTGGGTGAGAGTAAATTTTTTCCCAACTTGCCCTTGAAGCTGTAATTTGACGTGAATTCTCAATTCGCTCTCCATAAGACATGTCGTAATTTTCTTCGCATGTAAGCATTGTGCCCCAAGGAGTTTTTCCTCCAGCGCAATTTGCAAGCGTTCCTATGGCAAAATTTTGTCCCTCTATCTCTACGTTATTTGCAAAAGGAATTTTTGTGTCACCTCTAATTCCTTTGTTGTATTTAGATTTAGAGTTAAATTCCCAGCCTTCATTAGTTTTATTGACCTCAATTATTGATCCACCAACTGCTCGGCGCTCTTTATCAATATTTTCTTTAGATCTTTCGTATCCACTTACAAATAGAGGATTTACATACTCATGATTTACCCACATTAGAAGTTTGTCGGGACCCAAAGCTTCGTAAGCGATATAGTCGTTATTAAAGCCGAAAGTTTCTCGTGAGTTGATCCTATCACCCCAAGAGATGATTTTTTTATAATCTAGTCCTGGTGCCAAGATTAAATCATCCTTTAGAGAGGCTTTAATGCCTTTGATTGATCTTGTTTGACAGCTTGCAAGATTTGCTAGAAGTCCATAATTGGCCACAGTCATCCCTGTTGCACCGAGAAATTTTAAAAATTGTCGTCTATCTAGATTTTTCATGCCTTTATTATACTTGTTTAAAACCTATTTGCTAAGAGCTATTTAGTTACACAAAAATAACAATTACTTTTAGTTGTGTATCAAAGAAACAAATGATTTCATATCCTTAAACATAAAAAGTGAGAAAACTATGAAATTATTGATACTTTTAACTGTTCTATCGACTTCGTTATTAGCAACAGACCTTGATTTTAGTCTTATTGGCCATGACGGGAGTTCACATTCTTTAAAAGCAAATAAAGGAAAGATTGTAGTATTAGAGTGGTTTAATCATGGATGCCCCTTTGTCAGAAAGCATTACGATTCAAAAAATATGCAAAATTTGCAAAAAAAGTATAAAAACAAAGTTGTTTGGTACACGATCAACTCCAGTAATGTGGATAAGCAAGGTTATTTAAAAAATGAAAAAGCAGCCGCTAAAATGTATGAATCTGAGGGAATGAATTCAAAATCTTTACTGATTGATACTGCAGGGCGTGTTGGTCAAAAATATAATGCTAAAACAACACCTCATATGTTTATTATAAATACGAAAGGAAAACTCATCTATGAAGGAGCGATTGATAGTATCGCCTCTGCCAATGATAACGATATAAAAAAAGCCACGAACTACGTCGATGATGTTTTGATAAAACTTACAAATAATGAAGACGTTGACTATTTTAAAACCAAAGCATACGGATGTTCAGTTAAATACTAGGGATTATAATGAATACAAAAACTTACGATTTAGGATTACTTTTTTTGAGATTATCTGTTGGATGCTTAATGCTCACTCACGGCATACCAAAGTTTCAAACACTTCTTGCTGGTGGAGAAATTCAATTTCCTGATCCAATAGGACTTGGGGCAACTTTCTCATTGGCCATGACCGTGTTTGCAGAAGCTATTTGCTCTTTTTTAATTATCATCGGACTTAAAACAAGACTCGCAAGTATTCCTCTTGTCATAACTATGTTTGTGGCAGCTTTTATCGTACATGGAAATGACGCTTGGGCAGTTAAAGAGAAGGCGGTACTTTATCTTTGTATGTATATCGTTCTTCTATTTACTGGAGCAGGAAATCACTCAGTTGATAGCAAACTGAAATAAATGCACATCGATTTTTCTCCTACCTCTCATGCTCTTGAAGAAGTTTCTTTTGAAGACTTTCTAAAAATTGATATGAGAATAGGAGAGATTATAGCAGTAGAAGAATTTCCAAAGGCCAGAAACCCTTCTTATAAAGTCAAAATTGATTTTGGAGGAAAAATAGGGATTAAGAATTCTTCAGCTCAAATAACTCATCACTATTCTAAAGAACAGCTTCTCGGTAAAAGTGTCGTTGCTGTAGTAAACTTAAAACCACGTCAAATTGGAACATATATGTCTGAGGTCCTTATTATGGGCTTTGCTGATGACAATAATGATATTGTTCTCTTTGATTTAGATGAGTCAGTACCAAAAGGCTCGAGATTACTGTAGCTTGAAAAATCATTTTTTTCTCGATAGTATATTAATTCAATAAAGCCGGGGCAGTAGTGGAAATACCGAATACTATTAAATGTAAAACTCGATATTGTGATGCACTCGATTATAGTGATGTCGAAAGATACATTCAGAATATTCAAAACGAAAAATGCAAAGACAAGATCCTTGAGGACCTAAAACTTATTTTTCACAGTTTAAAAAAACAAGTTTTATCTCTTGGAGTAAAACCACTAGCTATTGCTGGTCAAAGTCACGCCAAAGTAAATTATCTCGAAAGAGAAACAATTCACGGGACATTAAAATTTGAAACGCTCTTTTTCACAGGAGATAAGTACACAGGAGTTCACACTCATCCAGAATTCGTCGTAGATGAAGTTATCGAAGGTTCTTTAAAAGAAAAAAACTTTGAACCTTGCAAGAATGATCACTATCATTTTAGTGGAACTACAATTCGAGAAGCTTCTGATAGAGTAGAAGTCTTTTGTGACGATGGGTTCCTACACAATGTTTGTGCCGAAGATGAGGGATGCTTTAGTGCTTGTCTTTCACTTGGAAAAAAGAAAGTCGTGATGATCTCAGAAGAAGACCTAAGAGACCATCTAGTAAAATAATCTATTCATCTATGATTGATTTTTATAGAGAAAGTATTTAATAATTAATCATAATATACCCTCGATCGCTATTTTAAAGTATTGGACTAAAAACAGTAGTTCTTGAGTAAGTTTAATAGTGAGTCAGTTGCGATTTATTTTAAAGTTCAATTGAATTTATACGAAAAAAAACTGAGTAGAAGATTATAAATCTTGTACTCAGTTTTTTTAATTTATTAAATATGTTTCTTCACTTTAAAACTTTATGCCCTTACGAAAATTAAATCTATAAATATTGAAGCTTAAAGTTCTGGTTGTATTCTTTGTTCTTGTTCAAAGTTTAAAGAATCACTATGTTTAGAGTTAAGGTTTTTAGAGTTTTTGCGAATTTGGCTTTCAATTTTACTAACTACTTGATCAAACGTTTTATAGAGATTAGGGCCTTCGCTACTTGCGAAATAGTGATGCTTTCCGCAGTGAAGTGAAACATCGCTCTTTTGTTGATGTCCATCAACTTCGCATACCCATTTTACGTCTATAGAACTGTCGAAATATTTTTGAAGATGAGCTGCTTTTTCATCTATTTTATTTTCAATTGCAGGTGTCGGTTCAAGATGTCTGTAAGTTTTCTTAATTTCCATTTTGTTCTCCTTGTTCAAATGATCACTCTTCAAAGTATACTTTAACATGACTTTGGTCAGTTTTTTATAGTCAATATTGTGTAAAGTTCTACACATAACTTTTTACAATCAATCTTTCCTTGGGCGCTCTCTAACTTGAGAGTCCTTATTAAGTAGAAAGTGAAAAAAAATTAGTGTTGGAACAAAACAATATAAATTGTGAGCAAATCTTTGATTAATAATGAAACAGTCATTTATTACTTAGGGGTGTGTCATATCTTTGGGGACTACGAGTTTATCAAATTCAGACGCACTCATAAAACCTAGCTTTGTAATAGATTCTTTGAGCGTTAATCCATTATCAAAAGCGTTCTTTGCAACCATTGAAGCCTTATCATAACCAATGTGTTGGTTGAGTGCGGTAACAAGCATCAACGAATTATTCAAGTGCTTATCAATATTCTCTTTATTGGGTTTGATTCCACCGGCACAGTTATCATTAAAAGATAAGAGTCCATCACCTAAAAGCCTTATCGAATGAAGAAGGTTGTAAATCATTACTGGCTTATAAACATTTAGCTCAAAATTTCCTTGGGATCCAGCAAAACTAATAGCTGCATCATTTCCCATTATCTGCACACACACCATTGAGAGAGCTTCACATTGCGTGGGGTTTACTTTTCCTGGCATAATCGATGAACCTGGCTCATTTGCTGGAAGATCTAATTCTCCTAATCCACATCTAGGACCACTGGCCAAAAAACGAATATCATTTACTATCTTTAACACAGAACATGCGAGTCTTTTCAGCGCGCCAGAAGTTCCGACAACTGCATCGTGAGCGGCGAGGGATTCAAATTTATTTGTTGCTGTAACAAACTTGTGTCCTGAAATATCGGAAATATTTTTTGCTACCATTATTGCGTAGTCCGGGTGAGTGTTAAGTCCTGTTCCTACCGCAGATCCACCAAGGGCCAGCTCTCTTAAGTATTCAGTAGACTGCTCAACCCATTTCTTTCCATGTTTTAATTGAGTGAGATATCCAGAGAACTCTTGAGAAAGAGTAAGAGGAGTAGCGTCCATTAAATGAGTTCTTCCAATCTTTACAATTGACTCAAACTCTTTGACTTTAGAATCAAATGTTTGAATTAGTTTTAGTAAATTTGGTAGTAGTAATGTTTCAATCTGTTCCACCGCTGCAATGTGCATCGCAGTTGGGAAAGTATCATTGGAGGACTGTGATAAATTTACATCATCATTGGGATGAATTGGAGTTTTACTTCCTTTTTCTCCGCCAGCGATTTCTATTGCTCTGTTAGAGATGACCTCATTAAAGTTCATATTGGTTTGCGTTCCAGATCCAGTTTGCCAAACAACAAGGGGAAATTGGTCATCAAGACTTCCTTCTATTACTTCATCACAAGAACGAATAATAAGGTCTCTCTTCTCATTAGAGAGTTTACCAAGTTCACAGTTTGTAAGAGCAGAAGCTTTCTTTAAAATTCCAAAGGCTCTAATCATCTCTCTATTGAAACGATCTTCACCAATTTTGAAATTCTCTAGTGATCGCTGTGTTTGAGCGCCCCAATATTTAGAGGATTCAACCTTGATTTTACCCATCGTGTCTGTTTCTATTCTAAAACTCATAAAATTGTCCTTATTTGCATTCACAAATACTATAATGCTAACTATAGAAGTCAAAGGATTGAGGCAATTGAAGACAAATTTGCAAATAATTACACATATTAGATGTCTATTGAATGGTACTACCTATAGATTGTCCTGTGATGTAGTGTAATTACAAATAACGAAGTAGAGGATTTATGAAAAATCATTATGAAACAATCATTATTGGAGCAGGTTTTGGTGGTTTAAATGCAGCCATAAAACTTGGAAAAAAGAAAAAAGATGTTTTAATTATAGACAAGACTAATCATCATCTTTTTCAGCCTCTGTTGTACCAAGTGGCAACTGCTGGATTATCTCCAGCTGACATCGCAACTCCAACGAGAGAAATTCTCAAAGACTACAGAACAATTACTGTCATCATGGATGAAGTACTCAACATCAATAAAGAAAAGAGTCTTCTCAAAACGAAAAGTAAAAAAGAAATCTCTTTTAAGAATCTTATTGTTGCGACTGGAGCGAGGCACTCTTACTTTGGAAATGATCAGTGGCAGAAATTTGCTCCTGGACTGAAAAGTTTAGATGATGCTATTGAAATAAGAGAGAACATTCTCAATAGCTATGAACTCTCGGAAATGGCTTCAGATCAAAAAGAAGTGGATGCTCTCACAACATTTGTTGTTGTTGGTGGGGGACCAACTGGCGTGGAGATGGCCGGAGCTATAGCAGAAATTGCAATGAAAACTCTTGCCAAAAACTTTACTCAAATCGATCCAAAAAATTCTAAAATCTTCCTTATAGAAAATGGTGATAGAGTATTGAGTTCTTTTAGTTCTGATTTATCGGACAAAGCTAAAAGTGACCTTGAAAAACTTGGAGTAACAGTAAAACTAAATACAAATGTCACAGACATCAACAACGAAGGTGTTCGAACTGAAGATAGTTTTATTTCTTCTCGCAACGTCATATGGGCTGCTGGTAATGAAGCTAGTCCATTATTAAAATGTTTAGATGTTGAACTCGATAAAATGGGAAGAGTTTTTGTGAAAGATGATTGCAGTGTTAAAGACTTTCCTAATCTTTTTATTATTGGAGATGCCGCCGCCTTTAAAGAGAAAGAAAGATATCTTCCTTCGCTTGCACCTGTTGCCTCTCAACAGGGAAAATATGTTGCGGAAGTGATTCTCAGTGATTTAAAAAACAAAAAAAGAGAGGCTTTTGATTATCTAGATAAGGGAACAATGGCCACTATAGGTAAACGAAAAGCAATATTAGAAGTTAGAAAAATTAAAATCTCAGGCTTTATCGCTTGGGCCGCATGGTGTTTTGTACATATACTCTTTCTTGTATTGTTCAGAAATAAAGTTTCAATATTGATGAGCTGGACTTATAACTATTTCACTGGAAAAAGAGGAGCGAGGCTTATTAAGGCTCGAGAGTCCGCGTTTACAGCTGATTAGACTGTTGTTATTATAGTGTATAAATTAAAAATTAAATAATATTGAGACTAATAACTATGACAATTATTTATTATAACTTTTCCTTCAATTTCCTTGCACTACGATTGTGATGTAGTTGAAGGGGTTAATAGTTTTCAACCCTTAATAAAAAAATATATAATAATCTCAAATTAGAAGAATTTATTGAAAAGTAATTGGAGCGGTAGATGAGATTCGAACTCACGACCTTCTCGATGGCAACGAGATGCTCTACCAGCTGAGCTACTACCGCATTATGATGAAACTAAAATAGTTAAAAGAGAGAGGCTTGTCAATCAAAGAAACTAGTCAATCTTAAGTTCTAAGACCTTAATTATCTTTTGATAACTCGTGTTGTTAAAACTAGCGTAAATAATAGTTAAAATCTCTTTCTTATTCTTTGGAGCTTTAGGATCAAGCATCAACTTCACAAAGTAATCTGCAATAACAAAGACCTTTGCTAGGGGATGAATATCTTCACTAGGATCATCTGGAAGACCAATTCCTGTCATGCTGCCTTGGTGCTGTTGGATAACAGCATAAAGGTACTCACTATAAATCGGAGTTCCAATAATAATCTCAGCAGCGTCATTAGCATGAGAGTTGACCTCATTTATTTGATCCTCAGTAAGACTTACAAGATCAAAGTCATCATTCGAATTAACTCTAATTTGATCTATAGTTTTTAAAGTAATATCAGAGAAGAATGCCGCTGAGGCAAATATATTGAGATGCTTTTTCTCATACCAAGGTTGTTTTGAGAGAATAAAATTTCCTATTACACACACAAGGTGAGCGTGTTGATAGGCGTAAGATATTTTTGAAGATAGAAGCATTTTCAGCAAGCTTGAAAGCTTGGTATTCTCTTCTATTGCTTTGATCATTGAAAGAATACTTTGTTGAGCCAGTTCTTGAATATTCTCGTCAATTCCAATTTCTTCGGCCCTATCTCTAACTAATTCATATCCCGAAGAAGTAGCGTTGAGTCTGTCTTGTATACCAAGATCACTAAGCTCAAGTTTCTTTAAAATATTATTCGTTACAAAATTTACAAAGTATTGGTGATAGTCCTTAGGGATGTATAGCTCAGTTAAACCTTGTGCTTCATACTTATCTATATCAGTTGCTGCAAAGTTATCTTGTGCATGAAGCCTTTTAATAAATTCAAACTCACCAGGTCCCTTCTTAATACGAATATAAATTTCACAAGGGGTGTGATCAATTTCATAAAAGTAAGTCAACTTAATTGGCACGTGATTTGGGACAACTTTCTTTTTTACTTCTTCTTCAGTGATACCTAAAAGCTTACTTGCATGCTTTATGAGAATTTCCCAATCGGTTGGAGATTTTAAACAAAGCGTTTCATGAGAGATTTCAGGGCAGTCGCCTAAGACAATAAGTGGTATATCTAAATTATTATCCTGAAGATAATCGTAAATATCCTCAGCTGTATTCTCATCACCAATATTATTTTTAGCAATGATAAGATTTATTGTAGGTAGTATAGCAAGAAGCTCAATGGTCTCTTTCGCATTACTTCGATCTATAATATCAGTTGCAGAATATGTTGTGAGATTTAAGGAATAAAGTTTCCTAAGATCTTGATTGTCATGAATTAAAATAGTTTGGCTCATGCTGATAATTATAACCTAAAGTCTTGATTTATTGTACTAGGCGATTTAGTCCACTATTTTTTGAATATCAATCGAGTGGGTTTGCCCAAAGCGATCAAGTATTTTTCCCGTCGGTACTAAACTCTCACTGTTATAGGCGAGGTTCTTTCCTGTGCCGAGGCTTGAATCAATTATATAGTGGGGGATAAGCCAGCCAGGTAATTCATCTCGAAGAGTTCCATAAATCTTTCTTCCCAATTCTAGTGGTATATAGAAGTGCATGGCCCCTTTAACGAGATCTGGGTGATGAAGATAGTAAGGTTTTATTTTAAGTTTATTTATTCTTTTATAAAGGTTGACCAGGCTCTCGATATTGTCGTTAACACCTTTAAGTAAAACAGATTGAGATAAAAGGTTGAAACGTTGAAAGGGAATTATATTCTTTTCAAATTCTTCACTGATTTCACTTTCATGGTTCACGTGAATCGCGATTGAGATTGTATCAAAGTTATTCTCAAAACCTTTGAAGAGCTCGAGAAGTTCTTCATCCATTCTTGCTGGAAGTATAATAGGTGTGCGAGAGTGAATTCTCACATACTTAATATGTTTAAAGGTCGCTAAAGTCGTCAAGATTTCTTTGAGTTTTTTATTAGAAAGGATAAGTGGATCTCCACCTGTAAGAATAACCTCTTCGACTTCTATGTGAGTCTGGAGATAACTTTCTAGTTCTTTAAGTGAAGCCTTAAAAGTATCGAGGTTTTCAAATAGCTCATTTTTTCTAAAACAGTACCGACAGTTTATAGGACAAATTGTAGTCGGGCTGTAGAGAATTCTATTTTTATAACGATGGATAATTCCACCAGGCTTTTCAAACTTTTGATCACCAATAGGATCTATGAGGCCAGCTTCTCTATCGTTTTCTAAACGACTTGGAATAAATTGTTTAGCAAGAGGAGAATCAAGTCCATCATCTTTTATTTTTTGAGCAATATGTTTAGGGATTAAAATTGGATAAGGTGTTTTATCAAGTGTCGTTGAAAGAAGTGATTCAAGAGTACTTTGATCTTTAATGGAATCTCTATAATCGGACATCCAACTATTTTGAATCATTTAGTTTTGAAGAATTTTTTTATTTAAAAGAAAAAGTGTAATAACAATAGGAGAGACAAAAGCGTAATTTAAACAAAGAGAAGAGAATGGAATCTCTTTGGTGTGTGTAATAAGAAAAATGATCCAAGAAAAAACCAGGAAGTTTAATCCCAAAAAGAAAAACTGAGTCGTCTTTAGCCAATCAATAGATTTTATCATTTCACTCATAACTGTCTCCGAACTCTAACCTTAGCTTTATTGTCGGCCATTGTCTAGATTATGCAGAGGGTTCAAGCTTTAACTCTTTGATTTTTTTAACCATAAAATGTTTATTCATTTTATCTTTTAGACACTCGGCGTAAAGGATTAGCCCCTGTGGCATAGGAATAAGAGCAATGGGTTTAACCTTTCGAAAATTATCTCCTGTACTCGATCCTTTATACTTAATGCTAATTTCAGATCTGGTACGCAGGCAATCTTGAATTGCATGCAGCTTCTTTGGTAGCTCGTACTCTATGGGCTTTTTAAATGAATTGATCTTATACAGATAACAGAGGTCTCGAAGAGTTCGCTTTCCTGTATAAGTTTCAAATTTTGTTAAACATTTGATAAAGATTTTTAAAGATATCAATGCATCATCTAATGCCTGGTGATGATTGAAGTCGAATTCGTAAAATTCGGCCAAACTCGACAGTTTAAAGTTCTTTGGTCTGTTGTCACCAGTTTCTTTTTTATAGAGTGCTCTTGGGAACTTGCAGCTATCGTATATGTCACTCAAAGAGAAGGGGTAGTTAAACTCATGATTCCCTCTAACTATAAAGCCCATATCAAACTGTGCATTGTGCGCCAAAAGCGGAAGATTTCCATAGAAGCTGGTAAACTCTCTAAGAGGAAGCTTAAGTGATCTTGAACCCCTAACCATATCGTTAGTTATACCGTGGTACTCAATAGTGAATTCTGGAATTGTGATCAGTGGATTAACCATTTCGTGGAAAGTAGTCACTGATCCGTCAGCGTCAACTTTGACGGCAGCTATTTCAATAATCTTATCAAAAGTTGGAGAGAGCCCAGTCATCTCTAAATCAAAAGCCACCATCCCTTTGGGAAAGTGGGAGAGTAAGATTTTAATTTCAGAGGGCTCTAAAAGAACTGATGTTTCTAACCTTTTTGTCATTGAGCATTATCTACCTCATGAAGGCCTAGACTGCTAAGCCAAGTGCGTTAATTATTGCACAGTGTGATTGACATAACCCCTCGTTTTTTCTAATTCTTTAAGTGATTTAATGAAATGAATTTTAAAAGGATATACCCATGAGTAAGAAATTTGATGTTGTCGTTTTAGGTGCTGGTCCTGGTGGTTATGTTGCCGCTATTCGTGCCGCTCAACTTGGTAAGAAAGTAGCTATCGTAGAAAAAGAACATATGGGCGGAGTCTGTTTAAATAAAGGATGTATTCCAACGAAAGCAGTTTTAAAGTCAGCGCACTCAGTTCACGAGCTTGCAGACTTTAAAGAACTTGGAATCAACGTTGATATTAAAAGTTTAGACGGAACTCAAGCTGTAAAAAGAGCAACTAAAATTTCAGAAAATATAGCTAAAGGTGTTAGCTACTTAATGAAAAAAAATAAAATTGAAGTGTTTGATGGGCATGGAGAATTCGTTTCAAAAACAAGTATTAAAGTTGGTAAAGAAACTCTTGAATTTACAAATGCTATTATCGCAACAGGTGCCAAATACAAAACCTTTCCGGGGCTAGAGCATAATGATAAAAATCTAATCGGAGCTTGGGAAGCGATAAAGATGGAAAAGCTTCCAAAGTCTATGGCTATTATTGGTGCCGGAGCAATCGGTGTTGAGTTCGCATATTTTTGGAATGCATTTGGTGTCGATGTTCATATTTTTGAACTTCAAAAAAACCTTCTTCCAATTGAAGATACTGATTCATCTAAAGAAGTAGAAAAAGCATACAAGAAATATGGCATTAAAATGAGTCTTGGTATTGAAAAAGTTGAGGCGAAAGACAACGGAAAAAACGTCACAATTTCAGTTACCGAAAAAGGAAAAAAAGTTGACCATAAATTTGATAAAGGTTTAATTGCTGTGGGTATGACAGGTATCTTAGATGGATACGGCCTTGAAAAAATTGGCGTGAAGACTGAAAGAGGATTTATCTCAGTTGATAAAATGTATCAAACGAATGTTAAAGGTATCTATGCCATCGGTGATGTTGCTGGTCCTCCACTGCTAGCACATGCTGCTAGTCACGAAGGTGTCGTTGCTGCAGAACACTTGTCAGGTAAAAAGCCTCACGCAATAGACCCTATGAATATTGCGGGCTGTACTTATTGTCAGCCTCAAGTTGCTTCAGTTGGAATGACTGAAAGAGCACTTAAAGAGAAAGGAATTAAGTATAACGTAGGTAAACTTCCATTTTCAGCTAACGGTAAAGCGGTAGCTTCAAATGAAACAATTGGTTTTGTAAAAACTCTAATGGGTGAGCATGGAGAAATGCTTGGTGCCCATATTGTTGGAACTCAAGCCACTGAAATGATTCATGAATATGCTCTGTTTAAAACAATGGAAGGAATTGATGAGGAAATATTTGCCACAGTTCATCCGCATCCAACTCTTGGAGAGTGGCTTGCTGAGGCAGTGTTGGCGTCTAAGGATCGTGCACTTAATTTCTAAGGGCAAAATCCAAAAGCGTTATAAAATAGAGTAAAATAGATTAGATTTAAAAATAAATATTAGGAGAAAATATGGCACGCATTGAAGTTGTTATGCCTCAGATGGGTGAGTCGATCACAACTGGGACTATTACAAAATGGCATAAAAATGTTGGAGATACGATTGAGATTGATGAAATCCTTTTAGAGATCTCTACAGATAAAGTTGAATCAGAGATTCCAAGTCCAAGTGAAGGTAAGATAGTAGAACTTCTTTATCCTGAAGGTGACACAATTGATGTTGGAAAACTCATTGCTGTAATTGATGAAGATATGGACGCAGAAGTTTCTGAGTCTGGATCATCAAATAAGAAAGAAGCTAAATCTGAAGATTCTCCAAAAGAAGAAAAAGAAGATAAGAAAGAAGAGTCAGTTAAGGCCAAGCCAGCTGCAAAATCTGAAAAATCTGAAGGCAGAAGATTCTATACTCCTCTTGTTAAGAAATTAGCTGGGGACAATGATGTAGACCTCTCAGAACTAGCAGATATTGATGGTTCGGGTGCCGGTGGAAGAGTGAATAAAGAAGACTTTGAAAACTTCTTAAAAACTAGAGGGTCTGCTCCTAAACAAGGTAGTAAATCTGGTGGAGCAAATGTTCAGTTCTCAACTGTTCCAGCTTACACTTCTAGTGAAAAAGTTGAAATCGTACCAATGAACAATATGAGAAAGGCAATTGCTAAGAATATGCAGGCAAGTAAGCTTACAAGCCCTCATGTAAATTCAATTGTTGATATCGACATGACTAATCTTGTAAAAATAAGAAATGGAATAAAAGATAAGTTTAAAAAAGAAGAGGGGTTCTCGTTAACTTACTCTCACTTTGTTATGTACGCGCTTATCCAAGCTCTTAAAGAGTTTCCTACTGTGAATGCATCAGTTGATGGTGACAATATCATTCTTAAGAAAGATATTAATATCGGTTGTGCAGTTGCCGTTCCTGGAAGTGGCTTGATTGTTCCTGTTATTAAAGGTGCTGATAATCTTAACCTTACAGGTCTTGCAAGAAGCTTGAATGAGCTTGTTATTAAGGCGAGAAATAAGAAACTGACTATGGACGATATGAGTCAGGGTACTTATACGTTTACTAACAATGGATCATTTGGGGTTATTGCAGCAACACCAGTTATACTTCAACCTCAAGTAGGGATCTTTTGTGTTGGTACTATTAAGAAGTCTGTTGAAGTTATGCCAGACAACTCTATGGCCATTAGAGATATCATGTATGCTACTCATACTTATGACCACAGAATCATTGACGGTGAAGTAGGATCTAAATTTTTAATGCATGTAAAAAACACGCTTGAGACAATGGATCCGACGGAACTTCTTTAAATTACACATATTTATTACATGCTAATGATGGCCCTCTATACAAAGAGGGCTTTTTTTTGTAGAAATTGGAATATATGTTAATAAAAGGGGTCAATATGCAAGTTTTACTAGTTTTTATTCTATCATTCAGTGCATTATCATCAGAACTCATTATTAATTCAGACACTGTTTCAAAGTTAAGTGCTCGTCTCAGCAAATCTAACTATAAAAACTTCTCACGTATATCTCCATATTTCTACGAGATGAATACTGCTAAAGTTATGATAAAAAAATCTAACCGTTGTATGAAAATTAATTTTTATCAAAACTCTATACGGCATACGAATATTAATTGCTCTACAAAACTCAATTTAGGTCTAGCTGAATATCCAGGTTTTAAAAACATCGATTTCAAAGTTGATTTAGCGGATCAAAAAGTATTATTGAAAGAAGAAAGCATTGGATCTCAATATAGTGGAGTTAGCTTTAAGTATTTCTTGAGAGATTTGTATCAGCCGAAACTTGAAGACTTTAGTTTTGACTTCACTGCGAGATCTTACTTTGTGGTCACTAAGGGGAAGGTTACTCTTTTACAAACAATGACATTCTCTAGAGATGAATTTCATTTTTTACCAATTGAGGAAAAAGTAACTTCTCAAATAATAGACCTTAAAAAAGGAGATCTTTTGTTCAGAAAAGGAACTTCGGAGTTTATTATTTATAAACGATACCAACCAAAGCCACTTAATTTCAAGTTTCTTTGGCTAAATCCATCTTACGAGAGATACCTCTCAACTGTTGAATCTAAGTTATTTAATGATGGAGATAATAAATACTGCTTTATGGATTATCATATTAATCCTAGTCTCTATGACTGCCAGAGCCTTGCTGTTGGTAACGGTAGTTACAAATCTTACAAGAGCTTTCGCGCTATTAAACTTGATTTAAAAGGATCTATTTCACTTCTTTAAGTGAAAAATCTTTCATTTCTACTTAGATTACTCTTAACTGTGTTGATTTCTAGACATAAATTTTTATTTATAATGTTAAGGTAATCTTTGTGGGGTTGATGTGTAATATTAATTACCTCAGTTTCACTAATAGCAGAGAGGTAAATATGTTAAAAATTTTAATGTCCGTTTTTTGTCTAAGTGCTGTCGCAAATCCAGTTGACTGGAAAACTAAGAAGCCCATTAAAGATCTAAAGAAAAAACTTAATGACCTACAATATAAAGTAACTCAAGATGATGGGACAGAGCCTCCTTTTAAAAATGAGTACTGGGATAATAAAAAAGAAGGTATCTATGTTGATATCGTTTCAAAAGAACCTCTGTTCAGCTCTATTGATAAGTATAAATCAGGAACTGGTTGGCCAAGCTTCACTAAACCATTAGAGACAAAGAACATTGTAGAAGAAACAGATTTTAAAATGATTCTTCCTCGTACAGAGATCAGATCAAAGCACGGTGATTCACATTTAGGGCATGTCTTTAAAGATGGACCAAAACCAACTGGTCTTAGGTATTGTATGAATTCAGCTGCTCTCGAATTTATTACCAAAGAAAAGCTTAAGGAAAGAGGCTACGAAGAATACTTAAAACTATTTAAAAAAAAAGGATAATTAATATGAATACTGCATATCTCGCTGGCGGGTGCTTCTGGGGAATGGAAAAATATTTAAGAACTCTCGATGGAGTAACTAACACAGAGGTTGGGTATACTGGTGGCGAGCCTTCTCAAGCTGCATATAAGTATGTCAAAACTGGAACTTCTGGACATGCCGAAGCTATCAAAGTCGAGTACGATTCAGAAAAAATCAGCTACGAATCTATTATTAGATACTTCTTTCGAATTCACGATCCTACAACCTTAAATCAACAAGGTAATGACAAGGGAACTCAATATAGAAGCTCTGTGTTTACTAATTCTGACAGCGAAAAGAAAATAGTGGAAGAGATGATCAAAAAGATTAATGCTTCCGGTGATCTCGAAGATCCAGTTGTAACTAAAATCGAGCCACTCATTAAGTTCGTTGACGCTGAAGATGTTCATCAAGACTATTTAGTGAAAAACCCAAATGGCTATAATTGTCATCTCCTAAAGCCTGACTTCTCATTTAAGTAGCTGAAAAAACGTTGAGAGCTATGAATTATTAAAGATTTACCCGATTCTACCGATCTGGTAAGTGATGAAAAGTATTCTTTTAATCATATTTTTACTCAGCTCTTTAGTTGCCTTTGCAGGTGCTAAAGTGTGTCGTGATCTTTTCGTTGAAGAATTTAAAACGATTCTTGTAAAAGATGAAGGTCTTATAACTGCCAAGTTACAAGTCACGGCCATCAAGTTATTACAAAAAGTTCAAAACCGTACAGGTGTAGACAGCCTAGAGACGTATTCAAACTCTATAATTGGAAATAAAACGTTTGAAAGACTTGCCAGTAGCAATGATATTCAAAACTCTGTTTTAGAACTAATGAATAAATTCCAAGGCAATAGGAAGTATCTAGACCCTGCATTACAACTCGAAAGATTAAGAAATACTGAAAGACTTAGCGACTCTGATGTATCCGTCCTTATGGCCTCTCTCCAAGAGACCTGGAAAGGTAAAGATGATTTTGGCTTCGATGAAAGTGATGTTGCTTTCACAGCTTTTGTTTCAGAAGCTTCTAGACTGTCTATAGGTAGTGATTCATTTATTATAAGTGACTTTATTAAACAGTTTAGTGACCAAAAAGACTTAACCAAAACCTTGGTAAGTGCTCGTCAAAAAGTTAAATCTCAAATAGCAAAAATAAAAGCCGCTGTGTACGCAAAGTATAAAGAGGAATGCCTCGATTTTTATGGAGAAGCAAATACCAACTCTCAAAACATCTCTATCTTTGCAACTTGCCGTATGGATGAGGAAAAGATTATCGATGAGTCTCTACTTTTAGCAATAGAAGATATTGTAGGACTTGAGCAGTTATCATTAAAGCTTGCTCCGCTATCTATTGCAACACAAGAGAGACAAGACGTAAGAGATGCACAAGATGAAATAAATAAAATAAAGGGAAACGAGAATCGAATTGTTGAAGCTTATAAAAGAGGAGTCATTCAAGACACTTGTAATGCATTCGTAACAGTTGATAAGAAAAAATCATTAACAACTCTGTATGATAAAGATGGAGTCGAAATATTTCAGGTCAATGCAATCATGGGGACAGGGGAGATGAATGAGTTTAAAAACTTTAATCCAGACTCCGTTCTTCGTAAATGGCCAGTTCTCGATAGCGAGGGTTTACCTCTTCTTAGAAAAGGTAAACCGGTTTATAAATATACTAAAACGACTGGTGCTGGAACATATTATGTTCAAAAATCTTTAAGTGTGAAAGAGAGAAAAGAAAGATTATATGATCTTGAATTCAATGATCGAGTTCTAGTTTTATATTCAGATAAAGATGATCCTAAGAATGAGGAAGTTCAAGCTATTCATGGTGTTCCAAATGGAAACTGGATTAAAAATAAAGATAAAAGAATGAGATCTTTTGCAGGAGAAAGTTCTGAGAGAAAACTCTCTACAGGTTGTGTGAACCTTGAGGGATACTCTTACGATATTATTAACGAATTTATGCAAAATAAATGTCCTATTTATATCCTCCCGGAAGATAAAGATAATTACTACTTTTTAAAAAATGGAACTTTAAAGTTTTCTACAAGTTCAGAAGTAAGAAAAAAGAACGAAGAGAATTCAACAATGATTTATACTGATGGAACAAAAAGAGATGACCCTAATAACTTCAATCATTATCGTTTTTCACCTTTAGATAAAACAAATAAAGTAAAAGCTATTAAGGGAATCGCAAAAGACTCGTTAGTACTTGAAGAATTGCTTGAAGAACAAGTTGAACTATATAGAAGAGCTCGATTACTTGAGAATGATGATTTCGAAGATATTATGGCAATGACTTATGGAATCACTACTGATCCAAAAGAATCTAAAACTGTCTTTTTTAATCTTTATAATTCGATGTATAGACAGAAGGCTGCAGAGACTTTATCTCAGAAAGCTAAGTTAAAAGAAATTTTAAAACGATACAAGAAAGATTTTGATGAAACTATTGATATAAATGCAATCATTGAAAAGGCAAAAGAGGTCGAGTTTGAAAGAACTTAGCCTTTTGGTCCTTTTCTTTTTTATGCTCGCTGTTCCTCAAATTAGTCTTGCTGGTGCAGATGTTGATTGTCTTAGTGACATCAATAGTATTGTTGAAAAGAATCCTAATAAGAAAGAGCTTCTCGAAAAATATCTTCGCCTTCAGTCAGAGATTACTCTTCATAAATTAGCATATGCTTTTTTAAAGAATGAGCCTAAAGAGGGTTTCAGAGTTGAAAATAAAATTCTCTCACTACTAGAAAATATGAAAGACCAAAGAGAAGATTCTGATTTTAATAAAATATATGATGACTTTAAAGATCCAAATAATAAATTATCTCGAAATGCACTTGCTAATGTACTTCCATACCTTATAGACATCTTAAACAAACAAAATGAAGAGGTTGATCCAGATAGAAGAGAGGCACTTAATCTTGGCACAAGTGATATTCGTATGCTCTCTATTTTAGCAGAAAAGGAATCTGTTGATAAATATGGTCGATATGCAAGTCTACTCTCTAGTAGGAGTGATACGGATAGTGGTATTCTTAACTTTATAAAAATTATTAATTCATCTGTTCGTAACACGAATGCAAAGTCGCAAGAAATGGTTAAGACTTTCGAGACTCAATTAAATAAAATCCACCTCGCTGCATCAAAAACATTAGAAGAAATCTTCGATGGTGCCGTATGTAATCAAAAAAAAGAAATATCATGTATAACTGCTCCTGAAGATGCTTCAACAATATTAAAAGAGGGGCAACTCGCGTCCATATTAAAAGCAGTCGAATCTGTTGAGGGAATTGATAAAGATAAAGAACTTCGGTATGGTGATGTTTGGCTTCGAACATCGTATGCCACTAAAAAACAAAAGCAAAAAAGAAGTAAAGCAAGTACTCTTAATAAATCGACTACTAAAACTATAGTTGCACCACCTGCTGATCACGAATCAGTTATTCATGAATATCTTATTGACCATGTTCTAAATCACATGCCTTATTTTTTCGAGAGAGAAGATCTTAAAAATGATAAGTCACTAACTCTTGGACTCGCCCAGGCGATTGACGCTGGTGTTTTGACTAAAAAAGGTAGAGAGAGAAAGTACTATTATAAAGGTGAAGCATACTATATCCCCGAATTATGGAATAAAAACTACGAAGGCAATAGAGTAAAGAAAATTTTAAGTCAAAAATGGGATAATATCGGCAACACTCTTTTTGGAGATAAGTATGTCATACCAAAAGATAATGGAGTTAAGTCATCTGAAGAACAAGCCTTTGTAGACACTTGGCAAAATAAAAAAGAAAATCAAGATCAAAAGATTGCTTTCTCTTTTAAAGGTAAGCTGTATAAAATAACAGATGGATCTCTCATTGCTGGAACTAAAGATGCTCTTTTATCCTTTAAGTTACCTGCTAGCGAAAATGGGAAACAACTAAACTTCAATGAATCAGAAATGCCTAAAATGTACGATGAGATTAATATGGGAAATCGTTCATATCTGAATTCTGAAGGTAAGGCTGTTCATATCTCCGGTGTACCTGTTGACTTTGAAATGGAGAGAACTCGTGCAAAGCGTACATTTGACCAAGGAAACTTATCTGCTACAAAATTAAATAAACTTTATATTTTTCCTGATTCAGAAAAAATTAAGTCATTCGCTAAAGAAAAAAAGATTGATGTTGAAGCTGTTAAGAAAACGTTTGCTGATAAAAAAATTGCATTTGTTGATAAAGGTGTTTCTGTTAACCTTTTAAAGCTTAAAATAATTGATAAAACCGAAGCTATTAAAGTTGTTGAAAATCATAAAGATCACTTTGATGTTAATACACTAGGTAGACTTCAAACTTATGAAGAGGGGTATTTACAAGCAAATGCTGTTGCCATCTTAAATAAAAAAAATGATTTCAAATTTGAGACGAATCTTTATGACACCCGAACTGGAAGAAGAAAAAAGATCTCTCGCGATATCAGTGCATCTTCTCAAATTGCTGTTTCAAGCTTAGAGGTTAAGAAGAAAGCTGATATGGTGAATAATAAATCAACTCAGTTGTCAAAAGTCATAGCTTTTCATAAAAACTACACTAACAGGTGTGAACAGTATGTAGTTATTGATAAAAATGAAGGTTCATTAAATGTTTACAATAATGAAGGTCATTCAATTTTTAGTAAAGAAGTATTAGTAGGTAAGACCGTTGGAGATGAAAGAACTCTTTATCGAAACTATCATGAAAACATCACCAATGATAAAACTGGAGCGGGAATATACTTTTTTGGTAAAACGGATAAATCAAATGTTCTTCATCTTAATACTCAAAATAAAAACTCTGCTCTTTCATTGTCAGCAATCCCAAAAAATGCCAATCAGAGGAGATTTCTTCTAAATGATAATGATCCATCTAATAATAGAGTCACTAATGGATCAATAAATTTAGAGTCATCAGATTTTAATAGAATTATTAAAGACTTCTCAATTGAGGGGTGTCCTCTTTATGTATTACCAGAAACTAAAAAATCTAGTTTTTACGTCGAAGAGAATTCATTATCATTTAAGACCAACTGTAGTGGCTGTGATGAAGATTTTAATACCTATGCACCCAAAGTTAAGTCTAAGCCTATTTCAGCTTACATTGTAGATAATAGATATAAGTCTGACTTAACCGAAAGCTTTGTAGACTCATTAGTGAGTGAGAAAAAAGATCTACTTCCGCTTTTAGGGATTACTAATGAAGAGTATGATCAGTTAGCGAAGCTCTCTTTTGGAGTTATGGGAGTTGAGTCGGACTTTGGAAGCTCTAAGCTTTATAAATTTAAAGAATCTAAGAAAGGGCAGCTTATTATTGATGTTAAAAAGAATGAGCGCTTTAAAATGCCAACCTTACCATCAATGCCTTTTGTCCTTAGTCCCATAAAGTCGCTTTTTGGTGATAACACTAACAACAGCCGTGGTGCAACTCAGATTAAACATGTAGATAGTTATCTCAAAGGTAAGTATAGAGACCAAATTAAAACTGGAAATTTGAATGATCCAAAAAATGCAGCAGTTGCGACTATGTTCGTTCTAGCTTCTAAGCTTAAGAGTCTTAAACTTATTGAAAAAAGTCATTCTCATATCAATGATACTAATAGAATGCAGTACCTTTATTACCTATATATGGGTTCTACTGATCAAGTTAAAGCGGGAAGTGCTACTCCTCGTCTTAATTCTAAAACTAACGAAGTTATTCAATATTCTAAAGGTTTGGAAATTACGACTGTTTTTTAGACTTGCTAAAAGATGCTTATGTCGCCTGCACCTTCTCGCACAACTTCAGGAATTTCTCCCAAAAAACTTATTATCGAACTTTGTCCTGCAAATTCAATTTCACCTGGATCAATAATGATATCAATAAGATTTTTTATAGATGAGTCCTCTATCATGTATGAGTAGATTTCATCACCCTCATTAACGCCTGCAATTGCTTGAGGAGGAATATTAGTTGATATGACAACATCCCCATAAGCTTTTAAAAGTGTTTCTACTAAAATTGAGGGAACAAATCTTAAACCAACTTCTTTATCTGTCTTAGTTGCTTTAATTGATTTTGCTATTCTCTTTTTTGCCTCAAAGATAAATGTATAGTGTCCTGGAGTAACTTTTTTCAAAAGCTTGAATGCTTGATCACTGATGAATGCAACTTCTGAAGCCGTTGAGATATCTGGAACAAAGAGTGAGAAGTGTTTGTTCCCATTTTCTTTTTTTATTTTATAGAGCTTTTCAAGTCCATCTTTGTGAGTTGGATCAGCGATGAGGATCCAGTTTGTATCGGTTGGAAGGCACACAATACCTCCTCGTTTTAATATCTTACAAGCATTCTCTATAACGCGATCATCTGGGCTGTGGGCAATAATATATTCGATCATAATTTAAGTTTAGTCGTCCCTTCTAATTTTGTCTAAATATTCCTTTTGCAGTCTCTCGTAGCCAATATTAGAGTTTTCAAAAAACTCAGTCTCAAATGGTAGATAACTCTGCTTAACGTAATGATTGTTAAAGCTGTGAGGATATTTATATTTCACTTTATCTGGATGCTTGTTACGTAGATGAGTTGGAACTTCAATTGTTGGGTTACTTCTCACAAAGTCTAGAGCTGCATCAATGGCCAGATAACTGGCGTTACTCTTGGGTGCTTGAGCTAGATAGGTTGTGACTTGGGCCAAAATAATCCTAGCTTCAGGCATACCAATTTGGCTAATCGCTGTAATGGCGGAGGTTGCCATTTGGAGTGCTCTTGGATCTGCATTGCCTATATCTTCGCTTGCACTTACTAGTAGTCGTCTGGCTATGAAAATAGGGTCCTCATTACCTTCAATCATAACTGCAAGCCACAATATTGCAGCATTGGTATCACTGCCTCTTATTGACTTAATAAATGCCGAAATAACATCATAGTGACGATCTGAGTTTTTATCATATGCTCTTTGGCTGTGAAGAATTTGTTCTTTGATCTCTTCAAATGAAAGGTTTCCAGTATTTTGATTGAGTATAAGCTCAAGACTGTTGAGTGCACTTCTAGCATCACCATTGGCAAACTCACTTATATGTTCAATAATTTCAAGACCCAGCTCCTTTTTCTCAAGCTCTAATGCTCTTAAAAGAATGTCTTTTATATGTTTGGTCTTTAGTTTTGAAAATGGCCAAACTTGGACTCTTGATAGTATGGCCTTATTGAGACTCGTTTGAGGATATTCAGTAGTTGCTCCAAAGAGAACAAAATCTCCCATCTCTAAATGGGGAAGAAGTGCATCCTGTTGTGCCTTATTAAACCTATGAATCTCATCTATAAAGATAATAGAGCGTTTGCCACTTAAGGTTTTAAGCTCTAGGGCAGACTTAATTAGAGCCCGGAGTTCATTAACCCCGCCAAGAACCGCATTAAATGAATAGAGCTCAAGTCCAGATTGTTCCGCCAGGATATTTGCTAGGGTCGTTTTTCCAGTTCCTGGAGGGCCAAAGAAAACGATATGGGGAAGTTTCTCGATATTGAGGTGATTTAGTCTTCTGTGAATGGCCTCTTGTCCCGCTAAAGCTGATAAATCTTGAGGTCTAACAGTAAAAGCTAGTGGCTTATCGTTGGTTTCTTTTTCAAATAGGCCAATTTGGTCTTTCATTTCAATTTCCTTGAGTTGAATTATTGACTATATACCGCGTATAGATTATTTTATCCAAACTTAAATTTTAACCCAAGCGTAGCTTGGCTTTATCGTTATGCGCAAGGAGGTGACCTCAAATGCAAAATATACATATCAAAATCGACGAGAAATTCGGAGTAGAAAAGTCTTTAAGAAAATTTAAAAGACTTTGTGATTCTTACGGAATCGTGAAAGTGTACAGAGATAAGCAAGAGTATAAGAAACCTTCAATTCAAGCAAAAGAGAAGTCTGAAGCTGCTGAAAAGAGAAGAAGAAAGACTGGAGCAAAGAGTTCTGGAAGAAGTAAAATTTAATTTACTGTAAATTCAATCACTTATAAAGAAGCCTCAGTTCTAAACTGAGGCTTTTTAGTTTTATTGTCCCATAACCATATAAAATTATTAACTTTTACATCTAATAAGTGAAAATGTTTCACTTCGCTTGAGCAGTGTGTCATTTGCTGATATCTATGTTCCACCAAAATTATAATTTCTACCCCAGTATTTTTTAGATGGGTTAATTGGAGCTAAAATGAATAAACTTGTAATGATAGTAAGCCTCTCTGCAATTTCTTTAGGGGCCCTTGCTAATAATAAAGTCATCTACGGAGATGACAATAGAGTAGATGTTTATGCATCTAATAACTCTGCTTTCGTTGAATTGTCTAAGTCGACTGCTGCAATGATAAAGAATAAAGATATTAAGAAAAAATTCTTTAGCCGTAAGTATAAACTTAACGGAAGTTCATTGAGACGTGAGCTCAGAGTGTGTAAAGAAGAGCGTTATGCAAACCAACCAAGTGCTGCGAACTGCTCAGGCTTTTTAGTTGGCGAAAATCTTCTTGTTACTGCCGGTCACTGTGTAAAAGATATGAGTGACTGTAACGGAGCTAAATGGGTTTTTGATTATAAAATGATTAATGATACTCAGGCGAACTTAAGCCATCGAAAAGATTCTGTTTATAGCTGTAAAAAAATTATTTCTCAATCACTTGATAGAGCAACTAAAGATGACTTCGCTTTAATTGAGCTAGATAGAAAAGTTACAGGTAGATCTCCATTAAAGTTTAGAACAACTGGTAAACCAAGCGTTGGTGATGAGCTAGTCGTTATCGGCCACCCAAGTGGACTTCCAACTAAGATCGCTGATGGTGCTCAGGTGAGATCTCTCGAAGCAACACACTTTAAAGCAAACCTTGATACGTATGGTGGAAACTCTGGATCCGCAGTATTTAATGTATCAACAGGTGAGATTGAAGGTATTCTTGTTAGAGGTGAAACAGATTACTTAGTGAGAGGAAATTGTAGAGTTTCGAATAGAGTTGATAATGATAAAGGTGACGGCGAAGGTGTAACTTATATCACAAATATTAAAGCACTAATGGATATGTAAATAAATGATGCCCTGTCTTAATGATGGGGCTTTTTTTATAATTAAACCTCTACCCCAGGATAAACATGAAAAAATTTGCAATACTTTTAAATATTGTAGCATTGAGTGCCGTCGCTGCACCGATGAGTCAAAAAGTAATTTACGGAAACGATGATAGAGTTGATGTTTACGAATCTACAAGACCAGACTTCATTGAACTTTCCAAATCAACTGCAGCAATGATTCAAAAAAGAAAACTTTCAAAAGTTGGTGATATATATAAAGTTGATCAAATCATTACTTTAAAAACTGGTAAACGTGTTTGTGAGAATGAAAGATTTAAAGACCAACCCACTGTTGCAAGTTGTTCTGCTTTCCTTGTAGGAGACAGGCATTTAGTAACTGCTGGTCACTGTGTTGACAGTCAGTACAAGTGTAACGATAACCTTTTTGTATTCGATTATAAAATGAAAAATAAAGATGAAGCAACAGTCGAATTTCCAGCTTCAAATGTTTATAAGTGTAAATCAGTTCTTTCTCATAAGCTGACTAAAAGACCTAACAAAGACTATGCACTTATCGAATTAGATAGACCCGTAGTTGGAAGAGAAGCTTTAAAGTTTAGAAGAAGAGGAAGAGTTCAAAAGGGTACTGAACTTGTTGTCATTGGTCACCCAAGTGGTCTTCCGACTAAAATCTCTGATGGTGCTAGTGTTACAAAACGTAAGAGAAACTTCTTTATGGCCAACCTTGATACTTACGGCGGAAACTCAGGTTCAGCTGTATTTAATGTTGCAACAGGTGAAGTAGAGGGGATTTTAGTTCGAGGTGAAAGAGATTATATTAGACGTAACGGTTGTACCGAGTCAAATCGAATTGCTGATGACGCTGAGGATTCTGGTGAAAGTGTAACTTATATCAGTAGAGTTAAAGGTTTAAGAAAATTAAATAATTAATTAGTAATAAGTGAGACCTTAAGAATATTATTCCAGCGATTGTGAATGATATTTATTAAGGTCTTAACTTTTTTATCAACAGGATAATTATATTTTGTAATTCTCATCACAATAGCATTAAGTCTTATATTAAACTCATCTATATTTTGAATAAAAACCTGCTGGTTATCTCTAAGTAAAATATACTTAGTAACCGGAGTTATAAAGCTTGTTTGGAAGTCTGTAAGATCGCTCCGAAATCTATTGTCACTTAAAAATAATAAGAAAGAATCAAGTTTTGATATTACTTGAAGTAACTCTTTTTTTAATCCTAGAGTAGAGACTTGCTTCGTTATGGCTAAAGTCATCTTTAAGTGAACATCTTGGATTTTTTCTAGAGTCTGTATAATCTGGAGTTTTAGTTGAGATCTAGTGTTTTGCGCCTTGAGTTTTTCTCCAAGAGTAAGATTATTTATCTCACTATAGTTGATCTCTATGTCGATGACTTTTATTAATTCTTGTAGTGTTGCTGAAAGAGAATCGATTTGAATCTTACAATTTGATCCACTTTTTTGAATACAAGTGTCAGTTATGTCTCTTTCAAAGGTATACAAGTCAAACTGCAAATCAAATGCTTTGGAAATTTTCTGTATCTCAGGGGTCAAGCCAATTAGTAGCGTTTTATAGCTTAGAACAATACTTCTTAATTGTGGTTTTACATATCTGACGTACTCAAACTTAGTGATATCTATATCTTTGGGAGAATAAGCATTTGCGATGAACGATATAAAGAAACTTAGAAGTAAGTATCTCATTAATTACCTACGAAATCGAAGAGACTTCGACTTCCTTGATTGTTTTCAAAGTAATCAAAGTCTATTGAAATGCCGCAACAAAAAAGAAGAATTTTATTCTCTGCAGAAAGATTAGCGTCGGCTTTAATCATGAAAGCGTCGCTATCAGTAAAAGCTTCTTTCAAAAGACCTTGCCATTTTTTAGTAACTAGTCCGATTTGATTTCCATTTTTATTTTTCGCTGGAAATGTCCATATTCTCCAAAACGGACTTCTAATCTTAAAGATAAAATTTCCACTTGAGTCTTTGACGTCATAGTGTTTAAAAAAGATTGAAAACCTTCTGTGAATTGAACCATAGGTTTTGTCATCAAATGAAATGTGGAGATCGGAGAAAAACCAAAAGAACTTTCTTTTAAGACGAAGTATAAGATGTCCCTCTTTGTCTAGTACCGATATGTTAAAAGGTCTGTGAGATCGCAACAGCCATCTTTTAATAAAGTGAATAAAGCCTCGACCTTCTTCAATGATAAAGCCAATTTCACTCATTTGATCATCTAAGACTGAGTATTTATTTTTTGTCTCAATACCAGAGAAGATCTCAATCCATTCTTTTTTTTGTTTAATAACAAAATTTTGACTCGATTGAATAAAAGTCTCAATGGCGTTCACTTTATACTATCTCCAGCTTCAGGATCATATCAGTTCCATCAATCTCGGTCTTTGCTGTATGTTTCTCTGACACAGTAAACCCTTTTTCGAATTTAATGTCTGTCGTAAGAGTTTCGGACTTTATGTAATCTGAAAAACTGATGATGATTTTCTCTAACTTATCATCTGTAGAAATTGTCACTTCTATTCTGTCTTCAACGTTAAAGCCTAAATCTTTTCTTGAACGCTGAATCCTGTTAACAACCTCTCTTGCAAGTCCTTCGTTGATGAGTTCATCAGTAAGAGTCGTGTCCAGATCTATTGATATCCATCTGTTTGAGATAGCATTAGAGTCTTTTTGAGCTTCTCTATAAATGAGAAGGTCTTCAGGCTCCAGAGTCTGTTCCATAATAATTATGTTCTCACCAGCTTCTACTTTTTTAAGATCCATTGATGTGATCTGAGAGATTGGTCCAAAAAACTTCTTGAAATCTTTTCCAAGCTTTTTTCCTAGTACTCTTGAGTTCGGTTTCGCGTAAAGCTTAATATGAGCGTCTTCATTATTGTCGTATGCTACTTCTTTCACATTAAGCTCTACCTTAATAAAGTTTTCAAGCTTAGAAATTCCATCAAGAAGACTTTGATCTTGATGAATAACAGTAAGTTTAGAAAGAGGCGTTTTTACTTTGATAAGACTTTGATTTCTCTTTTGTCTTCCTAAAAGTATAAGCTCTTGCATTCTAATAACAGAATCTTCAAGATTTGAATCAATTTCTTTTTCATCAAATTCAGGATAGTCACAAAGATGGACTGATTCAGGAAGATCTTCGTTGAAGTTCTTTTTGAGTTCTAGGTAGATAAACTCAGATAGAAAAGGTGCAAATGGAGCCATGATCTTACTAAGTTCTTTTAGCGCTGTATAGAGAGTGGAGTAGGCACAAGCCTTGTCTGCAGTGAGAGTACTTCCTTCCCAAAATCTTCTTCTGTTAAGTCTAATATACCAGTTTGTTAAATCTTCAATGAAATCAAAAAGCTTTGGTACAACATTGTAGAGTTTGTACTCATCCATCTGTTGATTAACTTCTTTCTTCAGAGTTTGTAGTTTTGATAAAACCCATTTATCTAGAATATTGTCACCAAATTGCAGATCTTTTTGAACATCAAAGCCATCAACTTTTGCGTAGGTTTGGAAGAATTTAAACGAATTAAACCACGGTAAAAGAGCACGTCTAACCATGTCTTTAACACCGTCATCAGTGAACTTTAATTCCTCACCTTTAACCAGGGCCGAAGTAATAAAGGTTAGTCTTAAAGCGTCCGCTCCAAAGTCTTCCATTAAACTATCGGGAGCGGTGTAGTTTTTTAAGCTTTTACTCATCTTCTTTCCGTCAGAGGCCATAACCATGCCGTTGACAATAACATTTTTAAAAGCCGGCTTATCAAAAAGGGCTGCGGATAGAACTGTAAGCGTATAGAACCATCCTCTCGTTTGATCTAGTCCCTCGGCGATAAATTCAGCCGGAAAACCTTTTTCAAATACTTCTTTATTTTCAAATGGATAGTGAAGTTGAGCATAAGGCATAGAACCTGATTCAAACCAACAATCGAAGACTTCAGGAATTCTTTTGTATTCGCCTTCCTCTCCATCAATTTTAAAATCTAGATCATCAACCGTCTCTCTATGGAGATCATCTACTTTTTGGCCTGTATACTTTTCAAGCTCTTCGAAAGAGCCAATACAAATAGTATTGCCGGTTGTTTCATTTACCCATACAGGTAAAGGAGTTCCCCAGAATCTAGTTCTTGAAATTGCCCAGTCTCGTGCTCCATCAAGCCATTTACCAAAACGACCTTCTTTAATATGTTCTGGAACCCAGTTGATCTGAGCATTTGCTTCTTGCATTTTTTCTTTAATTGTATCAACACTTAAGTACCACTGTGGCATTGCCATATACATTAGCGGAGTATCAGTTCTATAGCAGTATGGATAAGAGTGAACTAGAACTGATTGGTGAAAGAGTTGGCCTCTATCTTTTAGTGCCTTGATGATATCTTTGTCTGCATCTTTAATAAATACACCAGCAAACTCTGGAACTTCATTCGTGAATTGACCTTTAGAATTTATAGGACATGCAAATGCTGTTACGTTATTTTCTTTTAATACTCTATTATCGTCCTCTCCAAATGCAGGAGCTGAGTGAACAATACCAGTACCGTCGCTTGTAGTTACATAGTCATCTGCCATTACTTGGAAAGCACCATTTTTGGCTTCGTCTTTAAAATAGTCAAAAAGAGGCTCGTACTTTAATCCAACAAGATCTGAGCCTTTTAGTGATTTTATTTCTTCGAAGTCATTGCCTTTTTTATATGATTCGATTCTCTCTTTTGCTATATAGAATTTTACGTTTTTGTTTTTTTCATGAACAAGTACATAATCAATTTCTGAGTTAACAACTAATCCTAAATTACTTGGAAGTGTCCAAGGAGTAGTCGTCCAAGCAGCAAAGTGCTCATCACTATTTTCAATTTTAAATAGAACAGTGACAGCTGGATCTTGTACGTCTTTATAATTTGATGTCGCTTCAAAGTTTGAAAGTCCTGTTTCAAGAGCCGGTGAGTAGGGAACTATTTTATTGCCTTTATAGATTAATCCTTTATCCCAACAGGTCTTGAAAACCCACCACACACTTTCCATAAAATCTGGATCCATCGTTTTGTATTGGTTTTCAAAATCAACCCAACGACCCATTCGTTCAATAGTTGTTTCCCACTGACTTGTGTATGTGAGGACAATTTCTCTACAGGCATCGCAATACGCTTTCATTCCGTTTTTTTCAACGTAGTCACTTGCGCTCATTCCAAATTTCTTATCAATTTGTTGCTCGATTGGAAGTCCGTGAGTGTCCCATCCCCATTTTCTAGAGACGTATCTTCCTTTCATTGTGAAATATCTAGGAATGATATCTTTTAGAGTGGAGGCAACGAGGTGCCCGTGATGAGGTAGACCTGTCGCAAAAGGGGGACCATCATAGAATATATACGGATCCATATCTTTAGTTTTATCTAGAGTCTTTTGAAAAATATTATTATCCTTCCAAAACGCTAAGATATTCTTTTCAGATTCAGCGAAGGAAAAGTTAGAAATAGTGTCACTCATTTGAGTTATCTCCTCGGTTTTACGGGCATTTAATAGGGCAAAGTTTTCATTCCAAGCTACCAAATTCTGAATGATTTGAGTAGGTTAAATAAGTGTCGATAAGATAAATATGAAGAGATTTTATTGTATTATTAGCTTATTTTTTAGTTTTCATGCTTATGCTCTGACAGATGCTGATGAAGCTCTTATGAAAAGTGCAGGAATTCTTAAATCTAAGATCCTGACTCATAGCGATGAATGGGAAGTTAAGAAGTCTGAAATAGATATTGATAGCTACGAATACAAAGATCAAGGAAAGAGTCTCATAAAGTGGGATCGTCTAGATCCAGTAACGTGGCTTGATTATAACCAGTGGCTTAGGGAACGAGAGCAAAGAGATAATTTACCTGATTGGAAGAAGAAATTAAGAGAATCAACTTATGAAGAAAAATTTGGAGAAGTAATTAGTTGTATGAACTCTTGTTCGATTTTTAGGGGAGAGTACAAGGTTTCTGTTAGTAATTCTTCTCGACTTTTTGAAGGTGACGAGTTTCAAACTGGGGCAGACTCAGGTGCATGGATTCTTCTTGCGGATGGAACTCTTTTAAGGGTTTCCGCAAAAACTTCGATAACTCTAAATGAAGTCAACTTCTCACCGAAGAGCTCTTTTGTATCATTGAGACTTAATCATGGACATATTAAAACCATCAGACGAGAAGTTGGATTATTCAGTACTGATAATCTAGCTGAAACAGATCAAGGTTTTTATCCTCTTAAGATTAAAAAAGCTAATAGAGAGTACTTCTCTAGGTTGGAATATCAAAAATTAAATCACTCGCAGCGCCAAATTTATCTTACAAAGAAAAACCTAGGTCACTTCTCACAATTTAAGCAATTAAATGAGTATCTAAAAACTGACTTATATTCAAACAAAAGAAATAGTGAACTTTTTATTGTCTCTCCGAATGTTACGTTAAAAGCTGTTAATGCAAATATAGATATGTTCTACGGAGTCAATGGACTGGGTAACTTTAGAGTTCAAAAGTCTATTGATAGATTCAAAAGCTCTGATGAAAGAGAGTCAAGCTACTTCATAATGAGACGAGGATACACGAATAAATCAACAGAGACATTTGCATTTGATAACTGGTTTGAAGTTGATAAAGAAGGTCGAGAAATAACCACTGTTAAACTTGACCTTGAATTTAGAAAACTTGATCTATTGGTAAAGAGAATTCCTACGATTCATATTTCGAGAGAAATTTTATTGGCCAAAAAGTTTAAATTCTTAAATTTAGAAACGTTAGAAGAGAAAGAATTTGCACAGAAATTTGGATATCGACTTTGGAGTGATGAAGAGTTCTCTCTGCGCGAAGCGTACCTTTTAGAGTATTCAAGAAGAGTTGAGACAACAAATTTAGCTTCTGTATCAAAGGTATTTGCTGGAAAGGAAGAGATCTTTTCACCAATCTATTTTCAAGCATCTTTTGAAGCTTATTTAGGTAAACTCAAAGGTCGCTATATTAATAGAAAACTTATTATCCCTGAACTAACAGATACAGAATATTATATATGGGTTTTAAAACATGCAAAAAATTAAATTAATTCTTGCCTCTTCTTCGCCAAGGAGAAAAGAGCTTTTAGGCCATCTTTTTCTACCCTTCGAATGTCATACCAGTAATATTGAAGAAACAACGAACGAGCTTGAACCGGGCTTAATTGTAATGGATCTAGCGAGACAAAAAACGATAGAAGTTTCTAAAAAATTTGATCAGGCTCGATACCTTATTATTGGCTCTGATACCATCGTCTACTTTAATAACCAAGTTCTAGGTAAGCCAAAAACTCACGTCGAAGCTATGCAGACTCTAAGAATGCTTTCTGGTAAAACTCATGAGGTCTACACCGGTGTATGCTTTAGTTATAATGGTGAGATTAAAACTTTTTATGAGAAAACTGAAGTTGAGTTCGAAAAAATTGATATGCTATTAATGGATTCATATGTAAAAACAAATGATCCAATGGATAAAGCTGGTGCATACGGTATCCAAGGAAGCGCTTTAAGCTTTGTAAAATCTCTCAATGGAAGCTATTCTAATGTCATGGGTTTTCCTATTAATACCGTTTTAGAGGAGCTTTTAAAGCATCTAGATACCGACTACAAAGGTTTACATGAAATTTTTAATTCTTAGTCTCATTATTTGTCAATTCTCTTTAGCGAATGAAACACTTTCTCAAATTACAAAACGCTCACTTGAAAAACAAATAAAAGCTCTACAGATTGTAGATCAAGGTTTAGAGGACAAAATATCAGACTATACTAAAAGTTTTAATTACTATATTCAAAGTAGAGAAAAAGAGTGCACTGGAGAGTTCATTGCAATCGAAGTTGGAGAAAATAAAATTCAAGAAAGAAAAAAATCGAAACTGTCCAGCGAAGAGAGGAAGTCTTGCTTATTGGAGCTTGTCTATTTCAGAAAAAAGCATGTAAACGAATTATTTAAACTTCGAGCAAAGTCTTTGAAACTTGAGCATAAAAGTCAGCTGTCTAGTCTAGACGACATAAAAAAAGAGAGCCTAAAGGCTCTCGATCAACTTTCTGAAAAATTAAAATAAATTATGCTTTAATCGGCTTGCGTCTTAAAGTCGTACCAAGATCAATTCTTTTTGGCTTAAGACTTCTAAGTCTGACCATCGATTTAGCAGGTCTGATACTTCTCGTTTGTAAGAGAGTAGGTTTTAGTAGAATTTTTCTTTCTGTTAGCTCATTTTGAGTGAGCACTTTTTCTGTTGTTTTCATAACAAGCTCCTTTTAGGTTTGAGTTTAGTTTTCTCTTTGTGGTTTGAGATTAACTAAAATACCTATAGAAACTTCTTCATTTGGTCTTTCAGCTAATCAAAACGTGCCAAAATTGTCCAATAAACAACTCCTGTTTTGCTGATTAATTTCTTATCGCCATAAGTTACTAAAACTTAAGGATAATCCTATATTAGCACAAAATGTTTAATATTGCATCTGAGTGGGAAAATATGTCGTAGTTTTACAAAAGTACAACAATTATGCAAAATTCAGATAAAATCTTAAGTGATTTCAGACATTTAACATTAAGGATCGAGATATGCAGATGAAGATATTCACTACTTTTAGCCTTAGCGCAGTTATTATTTTGGCATCTTCTTGCCAGATGGTTCGCTCAGTAGGGGTAAATGCAACTTCAGGAATTTTAAAAGAGAGTTCAGCAGAAGTTAATACAGAGGCAAACTATGAGTTTTTTAAAAAGTCTGCTGCTGCGAATTTAAAAATTGTTGAAGGTCTTTGGTTCTCTCAAAAAGAAAATGAATCTCTCTTAACCCTACTTATTAAAGGGTATGCAGGTGTGGCATTCGGAATCAATGAAACAGAATATCTTCACGATCAATTATCGGATAACGAAATAGAAGTTAATAAAAAGCAGGCACTTTATAATTATTCTAAATCTTTTAGATATGGATTAGAGTTTTTAAAACTAAATGACATTTCAGAAGATGAAGTTTTTAATAAAGAAGCTCCTATTAAAATAAGAAAAAAGTTAACCTCTGAACTCTCTAGTGATGACAGAGAGGCTGTATTCTATTTCGCCCAGGCTTGGGGCGGGATGATTAACCTTCAAAGAGATGATGTCGCCATGATGGCAAATCTTGGTACTGTTAAAGCGCTTATGGATTGGGTTTGTGATCAAGATTATGAATTTGAAAATGGAAGTTGTTATCTCTTTGATGCAGTTTATGAAGCTGGAAGACCTCGTATGCTTGGTGGATCTCTAAAGAAAGGAAATGAAATATTTCAAAAGGTTATGAAAAAATATCCTGAACACCTTTTAGCAAAAATCACTTACCTACAATTTTTTGTTATCCCAACTATGAATGAGGTTGAGTTCGCTAAAGTTGTTGAAGGCATGACTCTTGATAAAAGTGCATTTGAAGGAGTAAAAAATTACTCTCAGATGAATCAAGAAACTGAAAGGTTTCTCAATCACCCGGAGTTAAATCTCTACAATGCAATTGCTTTAAAAAGATTAGAAATTATATTAAAAAACAGACAAGATTTATTTTAAAAGAGGAAATTATGAAATCAATTATTAGACTATCATTACTGAGCCTTTTGGTCTCTGCACCAGTATCAGCAATCACTTTAAAAATAGGCGCACTTGCACCTGATGGGTCGAACTGGGCCAACACGATTAAAGATATGGGTAAAGAAGTTAAGAAAGCCACAGGCGGCAAAGTAAAATTCAAGGTTTATTATGGCGGTGTCGCTGGTGATGAGCCAGATGTACTTAGAAAGATAAGAGTTGGACAAATGCACGGAGGTGTATTTACAGGCAAGACCCTTGGAGATATTGATGGGGATCTAAGAGCACTAGAGATTCCATTCAATTTTTATAGTAATAGAGAAAAAGGCTTTAAGGCACTCAAGGGAATGACTCCTTACTTAAATAAAAAAATAGAGAAAAAAGGATTTCAGAACCTAGGTTTCTATGAAATTGGGCAGGTATATTTTGTCTCTACTGATAAGGTCGAGAGCATCGCTCAAATGCAGGGAATAAAGATTTGGTCATGGGAGGGGGATGAAGTCGTTAAAAGCATGATTGACTCATTAAAACTAGTATCAGTTCCCCTTGCTCTACCAGATGTTCTCTCTTCTTTGTCTACTGGTATTATTAATGCTGCATACGCTCCACCGCTTGGGATACTGGCATTACAATGGCAAAGTAAAGTGAAATTTCTTATTGATTTTCCTGTTGCATATTCTACAGGAGCACTTTTAATTGATTCAAAAAAATGGAAGAAAATATCAACTGCAAATCAAAAGATTGTATCTACGATAGCTAAAAAGTATATTGATAAAGCAAATGAATTTGCCAAGTCAGATAACGATGCAGGTTTAGAAACAATGAAGTCAATGGGAATCAAATTTGTAAAATTTGATGAAAAAGATTTAAAAAAAGCTGAAGTTATAAGAGGTGATGTTATTAAAAAATTAGAGGGTAAAATCATTTCTAAAGAAGCAATTAAAATGGTTAATGGTTACAGATGATAAAGAAAATAGATCGATTTGTTGGTGGTATAGCTTTTTATGGGATCGTCATTGCCGTCGCTCTTATGTTGAGTTTAACCATTCTTAATATTGTGCTTAGATGGTTTAATACCTCTATCGTGTGGGTTGATCCGATGGTTCGTCACCTAGTTTTCTTAAGTGCATTCCTTGGAGGAACTCTCGCTACCGGAGAGGACAACCATATACGAATTGATCTTGCTGCTAAAATTCTTGAAACCAAGAAACTAAACAAAACAAAAATTTGGCTTGAAAGAGCTGTTATTCTTATTACATGTATAGCAACAATCCTTCTTGCTCAAGCTGGATTAGACTTTGCTAAGATTGAACTTGAGTTTGGTAAAGATGTATTTTTGGGAATCCATTCGGGTTACCTCGTTGGAATCATACCGTTTGGAATGGGATTGTTGACTCTTCGATTTGTGTTGAGACTGTTAATGACATTTAATCGTAAAGAAGAAGGTGAGCATGTCTAGTCTTCTTTATTTAGGAACATTTATATTCGCTATTATTGGTGGACCAATATTTGCTGTAATGTCATTATTTGCCCTTATCGCATTTTCTTATGCAGATATCGATTCAAGCGCAATTGCTGTAGAGATTTATAGGATTGCAGGTTCTCCAACTCTTTTAACAATTCCACTTTTTACTTTTGCCGGGTATATGATGGCAGAATCTAAATCTCCACAAAGACTTTTAAAACTAGCCTCTGCAGCTTTGGGATGGCTTCCAGGTGGAGTCGCAATTGTCTCATTGGTAATCTGCGCATTCTTTACTGCTTTTACGGGGGCAAGTGGTGTCACAATTATCGCTCTTGGCGGGCTTTTATATCCTATGCTAATTAAAGAGGGGTACAACGAGAAATTTACACTTGGACTTATCACAACGAGTGGGTCTTTAGGTCTTCTTTTCCCTCCAAGTCTTCCAATCATTCTTTATGGAATTATTGCTAAGGTCGATATTGATAAGTTATTTTTGGCCGGAGTTGTTCCGGGAATTTTACTTATTTTAGTCTTAAGTGGTTGGTCAATTTATTGTGGTAAAAAATCTAAAGCTCTTTCTAGAACTCCTTTTTCATGGGAAGTGTTAAAAGATGCTCTTTGGGATTCACGTTTTGAATTACCACTTCCATTAATTGTTCTCGGTGGAATTTATGGTGGATTTGTCACTGCAACTGAAGCAAGTGCATTAACTGCTGGTTATGTTCTTTTGATGGTTTGTTTTCTTTATAAAGATCTAGCTCTTTTCAAAGATATACCTCGAATCATTAAAGAGTCACAAACTCTTGTCGGTGCCATCTTACTTATTCTTTGTTGTGCTCTTGGATTAACAAACTATCTTGTAGACGAAGAGATCCCAATGCAAATTTTGGAACAAATGAAACTCTACATAGATAACAAATATGTATTCTTACTATTTTTAAACATCTTCCTTCTCATTGTTGGATCGATGATGGATATCTTTAGTGCAATCATTGTTGTGGTTCCTCTTATATTACCAGTTGCTGCTGAGTTTGGAGTTGATCCTGTTCATCTTGCAATCATCTTTCTTACAAATCTTGAGATTGGTTATATAACGCCGCCAGTAGGAATAAACTTATTTATTAGTAGCTTCAGGTTTAAGAAACCTGTACTGACATTGTATAAAGCATCAGTACCTTATTTAATTTTAATGTTATTCGCACTAGCACTCATTACTTATATACCTACGCTGTCACTTTTTTGGTTTGATAATTGAAAGCTTTTTTAATAGTTTTCTTATTCTCAAAAATGGCATTGTCATCATCATATATGCTAGGTGAAAAAGACTTTGATCTCTACTATGGAGCCCGAGATCTTTTCTACACAGTTGGTGAATCTAATAATGATATAGTTTTTGAAGAGAAGCTTATTAACGATCACTATTTTACAAATCTCATTCAAAATGATTTCAATGAACTAGAAGTGTTCTTTTTCAAAAAGATTCCTCAATCTTTGAGTTGTCCACAGTCCGAGTTATCCTCCATGTACAGCTATCTTCAGTTTTCAAATAGAGTACTCGCATTGAGTTATCTTTATGAAAATATACAGGCTAGAAAAGAAGGCGCAAAACGAATGGGTCTTTCTCAGATTTGCCAAATCGATTGGCAATCTACTCTGGATAATTGCAATCCTAATTCAAGAGATATGAAATTTTTCGTTAAAAGTGCAAAACATCTTTCAAAGAATAGAAAAAATGTTCTAGCATCCAGCTCTTTTTCAATGAAAGAGAAGCAAGGACAATGGATAGATCAGCTTCGCAGTGGTGACTATGAAGACGAATCTCAATTTCGGTTAAAAAACGAATGTAGAAACTCGAGTTGTAAAAAAATTGAATTTGAGCAAGCTATGCAAAAAGTTGATGAGACCTGTTCTGTTGATCAAAAAATGTTCTCTAATATTTGTTCCGAGACAGATCGAGTTTTTGGACTTGGTTATATAAGTGAGTCTTATTCACTTATAGTTAATTCCGATATCTTAGAGGTTGCTGATGAATCTGGTTATGCTCGAGGATGCTTAAGAAGGTTTAAGCAAGTATCAGCCTCTAAGGAGGAAGTATACTCAAACTTAGAACTCATTTTTCCTATAACATATTCAAATATGGTAAAAAACAAAAGAAGATATTTGCAGGGAGAGCTATTTCCTGCTGGATCAATGAAAAAGTTTATTGATATGGGACTTGTCGATCTTTTTACTCCAAAACCTGTTGCGCCAACAATTGTAACAAAGAAAAAGAGTATAGTTATCGCCAAGGTAAGACCTGTTGAAGACAAAATTGAATTTGTTGATCGATTTATCAAAACAAAAAAGAAGAAGATTAGTAAACAAAAGAAAGTTGCTAAAGCAGAGATTGAGAAAAAAGAAAAGGTTTCAGCTTTTCAAGAAGCAGTGTTGTCTCAAGAACAGTCTGGATATAACTCTGTCGAAGTGAATATGCTTAAGTTTAAATACGACTTCTTGTTCTCTTTGAATTTAAAAAAACTTTTAGAGGAAAACCTTAAGATATACGTCACTAGAGAAGGTTTATTGGAGATGAAAAAGAAGGATGAACTTGGTTCTCCTAAAGGTCCAATGCCATTACTATTTCTCAAATATCTAATTGAATCTAATAAACATCAAGCTCTCTATAATATGGTCTCAATTCTTGGAAATGAGTTTTATGTCACAAATGACGTCGATAAAGCAAAAACGAAGGCTTACAACTATATAAAGCTTTTAAATGATGAAACAACTGACAATAAATGGCAGCTAATGGTCATTAAACCACCTGTAAAAAAGCAATAATTTCTCTTCATTACAAATTCTCTGAGAGCTTGCTATAATTTGTGTGAGGTTCTTATGAAACTAACTGGTGCTGCTAAGCATAAATATATGCAATCAAAAAAAATGGAAATTAAAGCCGAAAAGCTAGCTCTTCAGCAGAAATTAGCTGCGAAGTTTGGCGACAAGTTCCAAGCTGTCAAAAATAAAGATGACACAGTCGTTATAAGCAAAGAAGCAGCCCTCAAAGCTGAAGAAGCTAAAGATAGTGCTAGTATCAAAAGCGATGACCCTAATAGCGAAGAAACAAAAGCTAAGCTCAAGGGGCTAATGAGAACTGGAGACTTTAACTTTAACGATAAAGAGCAAGAGGCATTAGAAGAAATTCTTGGTTAAGTCTTAAAAAACGTGTATAAGTCCCCATGGACGACTCTAATAAAAACAACCTTTTAAATAAAATTCTCTTTGAGGCTAAGGCCTATAATTCATTCGAAGATATTGAAAAATTAGTAGATAGTGGTACAAAGTTAACATCTATACCAATTCAGCCTTTGTATGTTTCTCTTATTTCGAGTTCTTCATCACAGTTAGCAGAAATTATTCCTAAACTTTCAAAAGAGCAAAGACAGGCCTTTATTGATCTCGATCTTTGGCGCAAAGACATTGTTGATCCTTCATCTTTTGAATATTGGCTTGAAGCTTATTCAAGAATCACTGATGATGATATTAATAAAGAGTTTGCCACTTCTGAGGATTTCTATCTTTATTTAAAGTCTAGAGTTACAATTCAAACTTTTGATACAGAAGATCCCATGTATCCTGATCATGACTACTACTTCTTAACAGACGATATGCTCTTACTTGTCGAGTACGGTGAAGATTATCAATACCCAAATGAGCTTAAAACCATCATCAAACATATGTATTATCACCTAGGGGTTGAGGGGGCATATACTACGCTCTTTAAGCTAATTAATGATTCTTATTCTGCTATCCAAGAAGAAGGCTTTCAAAACAAGAAAGAACGCTTAAGAGAGTATGGCTTTGTCGATCACTTCGAAGCAATGGAGAAATTACATCCATTTGTCTCTGTTGGACAGATTAAGAAATTAATAAAGTCAAAAAGTTCTCGTACTGGAGTAATAGATGTAAGAGCTCAGAATCAGTCTCTTCACTCTTCTGCTCTGGTTAGTTTTAATGTAGATATGGAAAAAATTCTGATCGAATTGGCGAAAGTTGAAAGTGATCTGAGAAAACAGTTCCTTCATTTTACTTTTATTAGGCTTATTAACTCTTCGATAACTCTTAAAGATGCACTTAAAGCGGGAAGAATTGAGCTCACAAAGATCGGCGCACACACTCGAAGTTACCTCGATATTGGGCTGGATTTTATCAAGGGGGAGATTGCTGAGGATGAAGTTATATTTGATAGGTTTGATTTCTTTGATATCTATAAGATTGGTTCAAGCCTTATTAGTATAGAAAAGAAAAGATTAAACAAAGCTCTCAAAGGGAAGACTTTCGAACAAGAGTCTTTTGATTACTTCGTTGGAACTTGGTGGAGATCATTTTTAGATAATTCATTTGAAGAAATACCAAGGATTAAGAATTTTGGCGTTGGCTTGCATGCTCAATATATTAAAGACATTGTAACTTTTAGTTTTTGGCAAAAGCAAGTTTCACTTTTTGTGTCAATGTCACCATTTATTGAAGAGTTTGCTAAAACATTTGTAAAATTAAAAGAAGAAGATAAATTACAAGACAGTTACTATATTAACTATAATGTGGATGAAATTGACTTCGAAGCTATTATTATTTCTTCGTTTATCAATTATAGTTTGAAGCCGGTTAATGGTCAGATGGGTAAACTTGGTCTAACGATCTCAGAATTTAAACAATTCACGGGAGAGCAATTTACTCTTGTTGGAGCAGAGTTGAATCTGAAGATGGCCACTGATAATGAATTAGCGAAATTACTTAATGAGTTTAGTTCTACATATGGTCTAAATGAGGTAGAGGACTTTCAAGTTTACCTCTATGGAATTCTTTATGAAAATTTATCAGGTTATGAGTATGACACTCTAACAGATGATGATTTTGAACATGTTGGCGGTCCAATACTTCTTTCTATTTAAAAAACTTTTTAAATATTGAGTCGATATTAGCAAATAGTGGTGAGTTCTCTCTAGTACAAAGTTCAATCGTTTCTATTCGAGCTGCAATGTTCTTAGCTTCAGCTTCAATTTCTAATTGAGGAAACTGTGAAAATTTCTTGATAACAAATGCTTTCTCTTCGAATGTTTCAATAAGCTTAGACATCCTATTCGAATCCTGCTCAAGAAAAGTTTCCAGCTCAAAGTTTGAGTTATTTCGACTTTTAGAACCAATATTGGGATTTTCTAAAAAAGCTTTATCTTCACCCTCTAGAAACTCTTTAAAACCAATGTTCTCATCTTTTTTATTTGTCATAAAATGCCTCTAAGTTTTTCTGAATTGATTCTAAGAAATTAATCTCTTTATTAAGATTGAAAATTACTTTATGTCCTTTTGCATACTTAACAAGTTCCTCTTGGAAATTATGACCTTGAGTGTTTTCTAGATTCTTTTGTTTTAAGTAATTTTTTTGTAAGATTTTATTTTCTCTAGCATTTAACTGTTTGAGTTTCTTCCAGTAAAAAGATGGGGTTTTATCTATGGATTCAAAAAATGAATACTCCCCATGATAATTTTTGATCTTGGTAACGATATATGTTGGATATGGAAAACTGCTTACCTCTTTCTCTAGTAGAAAATTTTCGATATGAGTAATAGCTTCGAACTGATCAGATAGCTCCGTCACGTCAAGGATAGTTGGTACTTGACTGAATTGGTGTCCCTCGAGTTGTCTTTGAATCGAAGTCTCAATGGAATTATCTATATTTATAAGCTTATAAATAGGAATGGCCATATTTCTCCAGTAAAGTTGTTTAACTTCTCTAAATTATAGTTAAAATAGATGCTGAGGTAAATATGAATATTCTTTTTCCAGTTGTCTATGTACCAGAAGATCTCACATGGATTAATTCATTCTATTTGAATAATAGTAGAAAATCTTATGTTTCTATTTCTGAAAATGTAAACTCAAAGCCATTTTTGAAATTACATGTTGATAGACTATTCTCACAATATATCAAAGCTAATAGTATTGAATCAATGTTAAATGCACTCGGATGGAGGGGGTTTCGCGATCGTCTTGCTTCAAGTTATCTTTATCACTTCTTTCATGGCTTCTTTCCTCAAGAGGATGAGCTTGATAATATTACTGAAGTTATTCAGTTTGAAGATGATCTGAAGGGAATATTCCCTGAAGGAAACTCTAGAATATTCTTTTTAGGTTTTTTTCTTAAAATGTGTGAAATCCAATCGATGAAAGATAACTCAGATAATTTTATCTCTTTTTTAAAGCTCTCTAGAGAACTGAAACAAGTCCTTCTTTTGGGTGATCAGAAAATAGTAAAGCCCGATTGGATGATATTGAGTCTCATTCATTTCGAAAGTTTTCTAGGACGGGAGAATATTCTTGAAATTATTAAAGAGGATAAAGGTGATTTTTCTCTATTGAGAAAAAGGTTAAGCTCAGAGCAAAAAGAATTAATGATTCAAAACTTTCTTCGCTATGGTGCAAGTATAAATGAACAAGAAATGTTTATATATGAAAAGGTCGTTTAAATGATTTACGGAGATCCTAATAATTCTGTTTGGAAACTTATTACAGAGCTGAATAAAAAAAGTGGAATCACAGAGATAATTATAAATAGTGCAGATAATGTATTTATCGAAAGAGAGGGAGAACTCATTCTTCTAAATGTAAAACTTATCCCTGAGGATATTATTATCTTTTGTAGAGATATTGCAAAATTCAATAAGACTACTTTCAATCCAAACAATCCCATTATTGATGGAAACCTTCCCGATGGTAGTCGAATCAATATTATATCATCTCTTTATACTCAGAGTTCTCCTGCAATTACGATTAGAAAATATCTTAAAACTATTAAAGAGTTTGATTCATCACCAGGAATATTTGGTCTTTCCCCTAAATGGATAACTTTTATTAAGACTCTTATGGAAGCAAAGATGAATATCATCATCTCTGGAGGAACAGGAAATGGTAAGACAACATTTTTAAATTTACTCCTTCAAGAGGTTAGTCCTATTGAGAGAGTCATCACTATTGAAGATACTAAAGAGTTGAGTTTTAATCTTCCCAATAGTGTAAGACTAGTAGCAAATAAAGGTAATGGTAAAATTGAGACACCTTTAAAAATTAGAGATTTACTTAAAAATACACTTAGAATGAGGCCCGATAGAATTATCATCGGAGAGGTTAGAGGTGAGGAAGCTTTTGATCTTTTACAAGCAATGAATACTGGACACGATGGCAGCATGTGTACCATCCATTCTAATACTCCAGGTGAATGCCTATCTAGAATAGAGAACCTATTTTTATTTGCAGGGTATGATGTGCCCTTAAAAGCTGTAAGGCAACAAATGTCAACGGCCATAGACTTTATCATTCAACTTGATCGCGACAGAACAGGCCGTCGTATAGTTAGTCGAGTTGCTGAGATTTCTAATATGGAAGGGGAGACAATTCTTTTACAAGACTTAGGAAATATGGTTGATGGAGAGTTTGTATTTAACGGACTAGTACCAAAGAGAATGCCGAAACTTATTGACTACGGTCTTAGTAATAATTTTTTCTTGGAGTAAGTCTTAGGTCAAACAACGATTTAAAGAAATTTTTCCTGTAGCAAGTGAAGAAATGTTATATGCACTTGTTTTTAACTTTCTTCTTATATTACAAAGGTGAACATCAAGTGTGTTGGTGTTAATGTGTTCTGAGCCCCAAACTTTAATAAACAATTCATTTCTATTTAACTGTCTTAGAGGAGACTCAGCTAAAAGACGAATGATTTCAACTTCTTTATTAGTGAATAGGTTTGTCTCAATAGTTTCAAGAACCTTTGAAGATTTTAGGCTTGTATAATAACTATAGTTTTTGAACATGTACTGAATTTGATTTTTCAATAGTTCTTTTGGGGTATCTTTAAGGTACAAATCAATAAAGTGCTTTGAGTATAAAAGATCAGCCATCTGGCTATCTACAGAGTCTAGTACAAAAATAGTGGGTATATTTAAAACTTCAAGATATCTTTGTTGAATAATATCTTGAAGATGAGAGATGTCTGTAATAGACAGTAAAAGAATAACCTTGGCATCTTTTTTTGCAAAATGTTGAAAATCAATATCTCTCAACGATTGTACTCTTATTGAAGATACGCCTCCATCCATCTCTGAATATTCTGTTAATAGGCTGTCGCAATTAATTTTAATTAAGTAATTTTCCATAGAAACCAATGTAAACCAATGCCTTAAGTTTAAGAAATTCTAAATTTTTACCGAATCTCTTTAACTTAATAATTACAATGACTTACACTACATACATTAAGAAAAATTAATCATTCAAAGACTTAGTATATAAAGTGGTCATGGATAAACTGCACACTATTCTTGACGTTTATCATAGGTGTATGTTGTAGGACTCCATGGCCCAGACCACAAATCCACTTATTTAGTGGTGCATTTTGGTCTGTAATTTCTCTGTAAAAGTCCTTTAGGTTGGCTTCACATTGATCCCACGGAAGATGTAACCAGCAAGGGTCAAAGTTTCCTTGCACATAATAATCCTTCCCAAATTCATTGAGAACAGCACCGATATCATGACGCCAATCAACTCCCATAACATCAATATTTTCATCTTGGATTTCTCTGAGGTGATTAAGATGAGTGTTTCGAGAGTAATAAATAACTTTTTTATTGGGATAGAGTGCTTTAAATTCTTTTGTAAGCCACTTCAGTTTAGGTAGAACAATATTCTTATAATCTTTAACTGTAAGTTCTCCAACAGCGGTATCAAAAATACACATTGCATCTGCTCCACCTTCAGCTTGCATAATCATTTCACCCAAAACATTGGGAAGAAGAACATCACAAAATTGCTCAAATCTTCCATCGTAGAGACCAGTTTTTGAACTAACAAGAGCACCTGCATGGCTGCCTTCTACTGCATAAGCATAAAGTGTAAAAGGTGCACCAACGAAACCTAAAAGTGTTTTAGTATCAGGTAGAACTTTCTTAAGTTCAATACAAGCATCTTTTTGAAATTTATAATAATCCTGTGAGTGTCCAGTTAGCTTTAATTCTTTTAAGTGATTTAGAGTAGGGATTGTTTTAGACAGCTGAGGTCCTGGATTATAAACAAGACCTGTTCCTAATTGCTCTAGTGGGAATAATAGATCTGAGAATAAAATTGCAGCATCGAAGTCGAATTCATCAATAGGTCCCATTGTAACTTCACAAGCTAATTTGGGAGTCTTACAAAGCTCCATAAAGTCATGTGATTTTTTAAGATTTTGGTAGTGGTCATGATATCTGCCTGCTTGTCTCATAAACCATACTGGAACTCTTGTTTTATCGTTTACTTCAATTCTGTTTTCAAAAATATCATTCATCTCTACTCCTTAGTAGTAAGTGTGTAACCAACGCCTCTGACGGATTTAATTTGTGCGAATCCTTCAGAGTCAGACTCGAGCCATTTTCTTAACTTCACAATGTAATTGTCAACGGTTCGATTCGAAGGGAAAGAGTCCTCTCCCCATATTTGGTTAATAATGTCGTCTCTACTGACGACTTCGTCTTTATTGTTATATAATAGCTCTAGTATAGAACATTCTTTTTGAGAAAGGTTAATGAGCTGACCATCACCATTCATAACTTGAAATCGACTAAACATAATCTTTAGGTTTCCAAGTTTAATCTCCGATTTCATAAGCTCATAGCGCTGTGAACTTTGGAGTATTCTATTTAGTCTGAGGTTGAGCTCTCTGAGATCAAAAGGCTTTGTTATATAGTCTTCAGCTCCAAGCTCTAGCCCCTGATACTTAGTTTCAGGATCATTTTGTGCTGATAGGAATAAAAGCACAAAATTTTGATTAATTTGTCGAAACTCTTTAGCAAGTGTTAGGCCATCGCCATCGGGAAGATTAATATCCATAAGGATGACATGAAATTTATCACTAAATAATTTTTGAGCTTCAGCTCTCGTTTTGGCGAGCTCAACCTTGTGACCTTTAGTGTTTAAATAATCACAAAGTGTTTCTCCCAGATTGATTTCGTCTTCTACCAAAAGAATGCTTAAGCTCTCTTTCATTGAGACTCTTTTTTAAAAGTTAATTTGAAAACTAAATTTGGAGCGGCTTTTATTGAAAACTTTCCACCATTTTTTTTCATCAATCTTTTAATAAGGTAAAGACCAATTCCAGATCCTTTAGGAGAGTTAAATTTATAAAATAATTGACCAAGCTTTGAAAGATCTCCAATAAAAGGAATACCGTTGTCGTTATAAGTGAGAGTCGTCGTTTTTTGATTTTCTGAGTAACTAAAAACGGCAACTGTTGAAGTTGGGTTATGCCTAAGGGTATTTTCAATCAGATTCTTAAGAATTAAGGAAACTGTAAAAGGATTGGCATAAATTGTAGCACCTTCAAGGGACTCAAGTTTTGGCGCTTCCAAAGAGAGCTTAGAGTACTCTCTAAGAATAAAACTTTTAATGTTGAGTTCTTCTCTTTGTAGATATTGATCCTTTTCAAGGCGAGAGAGTTGTAAGTGCTTGTCTAATTGATCCTCAAGCCTAATGGTGTCTTGTAAGAGTCTTGAACTGTATTTTTTTATTTTGTCTTTCTCTTCATCGGTTACATTTAGCTCGTTAATATTTTCGTCCATGACCTGAGTCTGTAAACGAATACTTGCCAGTGGAGTCTTAAGCTCGTGAGTTAATGAGGCGAAAAATGAATGAAGTGAATTTGTCTTCTTGTGATCTTGAAAGAAAAAGTAAAGCAGAGCTGAGCCAAGTCCTATGAGGAGAATAAAAAAAGTAAATCCTTCCCACTTAACCATAGAAATGAGGTTACCTTCAAGATTAGGTATCTCGGCAGAGTTAAGCTTTGCAGCTAATTTAAAAACTAAATAAAGCCACCACGCTCCTAAAACGAGAATGAAGCTTGTTGCAAGTCCTACTCCTAGGTAGAACCAGTTTTTTGTTTTATTTAACTCCATAGCCTGGCTTTTAAATCTTGTTGAACCTTTTCATCGTGAGCAGTACTTACAAAACTTATTTCATATGCGTTAGGAGACAAATAGATTCCCTTGTTAGAAACATTTTCAAAAAGTTTATAAAACCTCTCTGCTAAGTTTTTTGGAATTTGACTAGGCTTTGTAATCCCTTTCTCTCCGGGAGTTAGCCAAAAAAGTGATTTATACTGAATGATATTATAGTCACTGAACTCGCTTTGAGATAACCAGTCATTGAAAATTGCGACGATTGAGTTGGCTTTGTTTTCAAGATCTGTGTAAAAGCTATCTGTTAGTTGTTTCAAGTTAGCAAGCCCCGCGGCCATTGCAACTGGATTAGCACTCAGTGTTCCAGCCTGATAAACATCACCAACTGGAGCAAGCTTTTCCATTATTTCTTTAGACGATGCGACAGCTCCAACTGGAAATCCACCGCCAATAATTTTTCCATATGTAACCATATCTGGAATGATTCCGAGGTCTTTTGCCATTCCCTCAAATCCAACTCTAAAGCCAGATATAACTTCATCGTAAACTAGAAGTGCATCATTCTCATCACATAGTGATCTTAGTTCCTTATGAAATTCATGATTTTGAATCATAATCCCATTATTGGCAGGAAGAGGCTCTATGAAAACTGCTGCAACATCACCTTTGTTGTGTTTAAAGATTTCTCTTACAGCTTCGATATCATCAAGTTCACATATTAAAGTGTCAGCTGCCATCTGCTTGGTGACACCAGCGGAGGTTGAATCACCCTCACCAGCGAGTCCTGAACCTGCTTTAATCAGCATTCCATCTAGGTGACCGTGATAGCATCCGTCAAACTTTATGATCTTTGTTTTCTTGGTATATCCACGAGCAAGTCTTACTGCAGTCATAACTGCTTCTGTTCCTGAATTTACAAAACGAATTTGTTCAATATGAGGAATTTTTTCTATGAGAAATTCTGCAAGTTCCAAAGAGTACTTTTCACAAGCTCCGTAAGTCCACCCTCTAGTGATCGCTTCAATTACAGCTCTTTCTACTTTCTCATTTCTGTGACCCAAAATAAGCGGACCAAAACTCATACAAAAATCGATATATTTTCTTTTCTCTTCATCGAAAAGATATGCACCTGCGGCTTTGTTTATAAAACGCGGACTTTGATGAAGGCCTTTGAAGCTTCTAACAGGAGAGTGTACTCCGCCTGGAACATATTTAAGTGATTTTTGAAATAATTGATCTGAGTTCATTTGTTTTCCCTTATATAATTCGACAAGTTTCTTTTAACTTTGACATGCTTTCAATTGGTGTGACTTTAATACCATTTTCTTCGAATTGGTCATAGGTCTTTCCTAGTCCACATGCGTGAAGCTTATTCTTTATTTCTGGATATTGATTTAGATATGTTTGATATTGAAAGTAACTAGACCAATAGAATGCCTCAAAAGAACTGAGGTCCATCTTTTCTTGTCTAACAACTCTTTTATAACAAGCAACAACATTGCCGATATCTGAATTTGCCTCTTCATGCGATAGGACAATAAGTTCGACATCTTTTGTCATTATACGTACTGCCAGAGATGAATTTATTTTACTTATCTCTTTATGACCAAGACTATCAGCGCTGGCATTGACCCATTGTCCCTGAGAGACAAGTTTTCTCATCGTTCTCGATCCACTAGCGTATAGCACCGATGTCTTAAGATTTTTAACGGCGTCTAAACAGTATGAAGACGTGACAAAATAAGCTTTGTTGTCTTCAAGCTTTGGATTGAGTGGCTCTTTGTGAACTAGTTTGTCTTTATCTCCAATGGGAAGAAAGAGATTTTTATTACTTAAGTCATGCAGGCGAGATCCGTGAAGAGTAGTTTTATTGATAATCTTATCCCCGTGCATTCCTTTTTCAATATCGAGAAGAAATCCTTTGTGTGTTTGAGTATGAATCCCAACTGCAAGGTGACATCCACCACCATATGTTTGAAAAAGAGCCCTTTCATTTTTTACTTCTAAAGCCGTTTTATCACAGTGAACACTTTTTAAAATATTTAAAACTTCAGAGTTGTTTTCATTTTTGTTGTACTCAATTGCAAGAGCTCCTTGAGAACAAGAACTTGGAAAAATTTTCTGAGGCATAACCATAAAGGTTAATCCATCTAGTAACTCTTCAAGGATTGCTTTACTATCTTCCTTATTTGCAAGTCTTTCTAGTCCTGCTAAGGCCAAAATAATGGCATCGTAATTTCCATCTTTAAGCTTTTGGATTCTGGTATTAACATTCCCTCTGAGCATTGAACATTTAACTCGCAAGTTCTCGTTTGCCCCAGGTAGATAGTCCACAAGAGAGATTTCGGAGTTAACAATTCTTCTTGGAGAACTTGTTCCTACATTAAAAATTTCTTTATCTTTAATTTTTGAAATATTATCTTTTCTAATGAGAAGTATATCATTTGCGTAAGCTCGTTCAGTTATAGCACCGAGTCCTATTCCGTTTGGTCTATCACTGCCAAGATCTTTGTATGAGTGAACTACGAGATCTACCTCATTTGCGAGAAGAGCATGATCAAGCTCTTTGGTGAAGAAATCTTTACCATCCAGCTGCCAAAGTGGTTTATCTGTTTGAGCATCGCCTTGAGTGACAATTTTAACAAGTTCAAACTTTGCGCCCGTCCTCTTGGTCATCTCTTGGGCTATTAATGTACATTGAGTAACTGCGAGGAGACTTCCTCTCGTTCCGATTTTAAATGTTTTCGACATATGGTTCCAGGTTTTTCAGTTGGAACGTCTGTTTTTTTAGTTTCTTTTCTTTAAAGACGTCCGATCTTTTTATGGCAATTGATTTCATTGCCATCCTGGCTTTTTCAATTTGATTTAATTTCTGAGTTTCATGAACTGCACCCTCTTTAAAGACATCATCAAGTTTCATGACACCGTCTAAGTAAGAGAATTTTGTATCGACAGCTGAAGGTGATCCGAGATCTACAAAAAGCTTTTTATCATGCCTACTATACCAGTCAGCGAAAAAATCTTCGTTAAATAGTACACCTTTAAAGCCTATTGAGTTGGCGATATAGGGAAACTTTAAAAGACTTCCGTGATACCCCCAGGGAACAATTTCTACATTGTGAAGTCTGGCAAGTTGCTTCACTTTTTCAGTGTTTCTTCCACTTATAAAAACATTAGTTTTTTTCTTAAATTGATTAATGAGGTCTTCAGCAAGTTGACCGGAGCCTAAAATTAATACTGAGTCAGCTTGATGCTTATTAACGATATGTTTTCTTGCAATTGACGAATAAGTCTTCTGGGTAAGTCCAAGAAGGTATTCAGTTCTGATCTTCTTGGCATCTTTAAACAGCTTTTCAATTATAGTTAAAAGCTTAGAACAACGTTTTGATTTCTCTAGGCTTACATAGTCTTTGTACGCTGTTTTAAACTGACCCACGATTTCATTTTCACCGACGAGTTTACTTTTTAATCCACAAATCGTTTCAAGGAGATAACTGTAAGCTTCAAGTCCTATTAAACATTGGTGACCTTCAACACCTTTTAAATCTTTGTAAGGGTTGTTTGAAAGTGTTAGAATTAAAGTTCTTTGACACGTCGCTAGGGTGAAGTCTTCGTTCTGAGCAAATTCGTTATGATCAAATCCACTATAAAAATTATTTAATACCAACTGGTCTAACATAGCGTTATCTTATTTCATATGCACCGAAGTTTTGTCATCGTTTTGTAGAAAGTATACTTAGATTTATCTTATATTTTTGAAAAGCAAAAAATCCTCACAAAAACTTAATGAGTATTATCAACTATAGCTATTTCAAAATATTTTTTATGGTGTTATAAGCTCTAAAAACTAGAATTAACAGTTTAAATCTCCCTTAACGCGCGGCGGAATTTATTATGGATACTTTCAAGATCATATACACTTTATTGGGTGGATTAGGAATTTTCTTTTTTGGAATGAAGCAAATGTCAGATGCTCTTCAACAAGCAGCCGGTGATTTCATTACTAAAATTATAAATTCGTTAACTACAAATAGAGTATTAGCCGTAACGGTTGGTATGTTGGTGACGATGATTGTCCAAAGTTCTTCGGTCACTACAGTTATGACTGTTGGATTTGTTAACGCCGGTCTCATGAGTCTTACTCAAGCAATTGGAGTCATTTTTGGATCCAATATTGGGACAACAATCACTGGCTGGATTATCTCAATTAAAGTAGGAAAGTATGGTCTACTTTTTATTGCTCTTGGAATATTTCCGGCTCTCTTTTCTAAAAATAATAAAGCTCAGAATATCGGACGCGCAATCTTTGGAATAGGTATGATCTTCTTGGGCCTTGAGCTTATGAGTGGAGCCTTTAAACCACTGAGAACGAATGCTGAATTTTTGAATATGATCAGTTATTTCGCTGGTGATGATTACGGAAGTTATTTTGCCTCTATATTAACAGGTTGTTTACTTACGGTTATAGTTCAATCTTCTTCAGCAATGCTTGGTATAACAATCGCTCTAGCATCAACTGGTGTTATAGGTTTTCACACGGCAGCCGCACTTGTTCTTGGGGAAAATATTGGAACAACTATTACGGCGATCTTAGCCTCTGTTGGAACCTCAACAAACGCTAAGCGTGCGGCTCGAGCACATGCTATCTTTAACATTCTTGGAGTTGTAGTTGTCTTTAGTTTTCTTCCATATTACTTTGATTTTATCGAGTGGTTAGTTCCTGGTGTCGCAGATCAAGTAACGGATGACGGTTCAAAACCAAATATTGCTCAGCATATTGCCGCTTCACACACATTTTTCAACGTGACTTCAACAATTATCTTTCTTCCATTTTTAGGAACGCTTGCAAAACTTGTTACTAAGTTAACACCCGATAAAGAGGGTGAGGGAAAACCAACCTTAATTATGGTTGGAGAGAGTTCAGAAATCCTGCCAGCAACGGCCATCATTCAAGCTGATGCCGAAGTGAAAAAAATGAAAGATATTCTCGACCGCTCATATAAAATGACTGGTGATTATCTTAAGTCTGGTAATTATAAAGAGCTCTCAAAAGTAAAAGATTACGAACAAATTACTGATAATATGCAAAAAGAAGTGACCGTTTTCCTATGCAAGGTAATGGAAAAATCAATGAGCACAGATCAGTCTAAACATACTCAAGCTCTTATCAAGGTTGCTGATGAGTATGAATCAATTGCTGATTATCTAGAGAGAATCGTTACTTATAAATCAAAAATTAAAGGTAAAGAGCTGGATGGTATAAGTACTGTTGAATACGATGAGTATATGGTTGCCGTATGGGACTTCTTTCATCTCTCAACAGTTGGTCTTTTTGATATTGAAAAACACGATATAGATTTAGTTAATAGGAAAAGTGAAGAACTTCGAATTTGGGCAAACGATATGAGAGATAAACATCTCGATCGCGTATCAAGAGGTGAGTACGAGGTTTTATCTGCTCTTACATATTCTGATATGGTTGTGGCCCTTAGAAAGATTAGAGCTCATGCACTAAATGTCGCTCATGCTATTACAACGATTCAAAAGCATGGTGCGTAGTTTGATGATACTTGAAAAAATAAAAGAAAATCCCAAACTCCTTAAGACTATTAGGCAAGGTGTTGAAAGAGAGTGTTTGCGAGTTACTTCAAATTTTGAAGTAACCAATAGTTATCATCCTAAAGGGATAGGTTCCAAATTAACTCATCCTTTTATTACAACGGATTATAGTGAATCTCTATTAGAGTTTATAACCGGTGTGTTCTCCAAGTCTGATGATCTTGTGGATAATCTCTCTATGATGCATGACTTTACCTACCAAAAAATTGAAAATGACGAATACATTTGGCCATGGAGCATGCCTGCTAAAGTCTCTATGAATGATGCTGATATAAAGGTTGCAAACTTTGGTAACTCAAACACAGGTCGATTAAAAGAGCTTTACAGAGTTGGTCTTGGACATCGCTATGGAAAATCAATGCAGTCTATTGCGGGTGTTCATTTTAACTTCTCCTTTACCGATGATTTTTGGACAGAGTATGCTAAAGACTTTGATTCATCTCTAGATTTACAAGAAATTAAAAATCAAGGTTATTTCAAACTGATTAGAAACTACAGAAGATATAGTGGACTTCTAATGTATCTATTTGGATCGACACCTATTGTGCATGAGTCATTTCTAAAAAATAAAAAACATAACTTAGAGAAGTTGGGGTTTGAAACTTGGGGCAAAAAGTATGCAACAAGTTTAAGAATGGGAGGCTTGGGTTATACCTCGGGAGCCCAAGACGAAATAGGTATCTGTTACAACGCCTTATCGACCTATATTAAAACTTTAGAGGGTGCTCGTCTCAAATCGTTTCCACCATATGAAAAGATTGGTCTTAAAGATGAAAATGGATTTAAGCAACTCAATACTAATCTTTTACAAATAGATAACGAATTTTATTCAAGAGTAAGACCTAAAAATATTGCTAAAAGTGGTCAGAGTGCTCTTCAAGCTTTACATGAAAGAGGCATAGAGTATGTCGAGGTAAGACTTCTCGATGTAAATCCTTTTTCTGCAACAGGAATTGAGAAAGAGGCCATGAGGTTTATGCATGCCTTTTTACTTTTTTGTCTTTGTGAAAAAAGCCCACTCATAACAAAAACAGAATGTAATATGATTGATGAGAACTTTTCAAAAATTGTTAATGAAGGAAGAGATCCTAAATTAATGCTTGAAATTGATAATGAGCTCGTATCTAAAGATCAATTTTTTAATGATCTCATGATGAAGATCACGCCTTATATTGATTTATTAGATCAAGGATTTGAGACCGATAAATATAAGAAAGCTTATGAGTTTCAAAAAGAAAAGCTCGAAGATATCGAAAAACTTCCTTCTCAAAAAGTCTTATCTCTATTCGATGATAAGACTTCAATCATAGATGGGATTGGTAAGCTGGCCAAAGATTATAAAGAAGCGGGAATGAGCAGGAAGTATGATTCAAGCTGGGATGCTATTGCTAAAGACTCAATTGCAAAACAAAATGAACTGGAGAATGATAAAGAAGACTTTGAGTTGTATTTAACAAAATACTTTGAGCAGATTAAAATAAATTTTGAGGATGATAATGTTTAGATTTTTAAAATGGACCTTTTTGATATTGGGAACGTTAGGACTTCTAATAATGATCTTTTTTTATTCTCAAAATAGACAAGACTTACATCTTTATTACTTTGGTAAAGATTCTCTATCCTATAATTCAGTTAAAAATAATTGTCCACAGGCGAATCAGAAATACTATTTTAAATGTTTTATCGAAAACTTTAAAAAATATCTCCAAGAGGTTAGCCTCACAGGAACAAGTCTTGGACTTAAAAGTGCATTTACCTTTATAGATGAAGATAAGTTAAATAATAAAGCTTTTAAAGGTATTGAAAATGACGTGCGATATGCTTTAAATCATTTGAAACTCAATAATCTTGCGCTTGATAATGCCACGAAACGATTTCACGGTTTTGAATTTACTTATGGTGGATATATAGGCAAAATATCTGACTTTAATGAAAGGGCCAATGACTTCTCCTTAGGTATAATCGAAGGTCTTAAGTCTGACAGTGGTATTAAAGCTCTCCCATTAACACTTCGCGACAAATACTTAATTGAGCTACAAAGCCTTGAATTTGAATTTATAAAGGTCTCCAAAACAGTACAGGCTTGGCTCGATCTGCAAATAAGTGAGCTGAAAGATAAACATCAAGTCGATTGATATATCTGCTTTACGAGCTCTTTTGAAACCCATAAACTATTCTTAACACATCACTTTACGGGAGAATTCATGGGACTTATTTTTAATGCAAATGAAATAACTGAACGAAATAAAGGATTAACCTACGACGATGTACTTCTTATGCCTCGTCACTGCGAGATCACTTCCAGAACCATCCCAAGTTTAAGATCAAGAATTACTAAAAACTTCTCGTGTGAAATCCCTTTTATTGCTGCAAATATGGATACTGTAACTGAAGAAGCAATGGCAATAGCGATGGGAAAAATTGGATCGATGGGATCTCTTCACAGGTTTTTATCTGTTGAAGATCAAGCACAAGAAGTTAAAAATATTATTAGAATGAAAGGTGAAATTAAAGGATTGATAGCTGCTGCAAGTGTGGGAGTTAAAGAAGAGGGGATGAGACGAGCTGATGCCTTGGTTGATGCAGGTGTTGAAATTCTCACTCTCGATATCGCCCACGGAGATAGTGTAATGATGCTTGAGGTTTTAAACTATCTTAAGAAGACACACCCTCATGTCGATGTCATTGCAGGAAATGTTGCAATGCCAGACGGAGTAAGAAGAATGATTGATGCCGGTGCAGATAGTATTAAGGTTGGTATTGGCCCCGGATCAATGTGTACAACAAGAATTATAACGGGTTGTGGTGTTCCTCAACTTTCTGCCGTAGCACTTTGTGTTGCTGAAGCTAGAAAACATAATATACCTGTCATTGCAGACGGTGGAATTAAAACCAGTGGTGACATTGTAAAAGCTTTTGCTGCAGGAGCTGAATCTGTCATGCTTGGTTCGATGCTTGCTGGGACTATTGAATCTCCAGGCGAAATTATCGGTGGGATGAAAAAGTACCGCGGTATGGCATCAAAAGATGCACAGATTTCATGGCGAGGAAATATGCAAACAGGTATGGCCCCAGAAGGAGAATCTCGTATGATTCCTTGTAAAGGTTCAGTTGCCGATGTTGTTAATGAATTAGCCGGTGGGGTTCGTTCTGGAATGACCTACCTCAATGCTCAAACACTTACTGAGATTAACAAAAATGCTCTTTTTATGGAAATGTCCACTTCAGGTATGATAGAATCTAGACCTCACGGAATGAAATAAAAAAGAGGATAGTCTTTTGAATGAAGTACATAATGCAGTTCTCTCGTATGAAAAAGTACGAAGTCATTTAGAAACGGCACCAGACGATAAAGATAAAATATTAAAAATGATCGATGAGATTAAAGGCGATTACCGCGAAGGTGTCGTTGGTGCTACTTCGACATTCTTGGATAAAACTTTTCTCAAGCTCTATGACGGAGTCAATCTCAACCTTCCCGAAAACTTTGATATTAGAGAAAAGCAAAAACAATACCATGTTGTCTTAGTACCCAATCATCAGTCTCATGCCGACTATATTGCACTTCAGTATATTCTTTATAAACACGATAAAATCCCTGTCTACATTGCTGCAGGTATCAACTTAAATATTTTTCCGCTTGGAGATTTATTTAAAAGGTGTGGAGCTTTCTTTATTCGAAGAAAAATGGACGACCACCTCTATAAAATCGCCTTTCAAGGCTATATTTATTACCTTTTGAAATCTAATAAAGTTGTTGAGTTTTTCTTTGAGGGGGGAAGAACGAGAACCGGTAAGCTTCTACCACCTAAGTACGGTCTTTTTAGTATGCTGCTCGATGCTCATACAAAGTTTGATGACAAGAAGCCACTTATGTTTATTCCAGTGTCTATTGCTCATGAAATGATCCCAGAAGAGAAAGCCCATGTTAAGGAGCTAGCAGGAAGAAAAAAACAAAAAGAAAAGTCATCTCAGTTATTTAAAATTTTTAAGCTCTTTAACAAAAAAATGGGAACAATTCACGTCAACTTTGGCGAAGGAATTGTTGTCGATGAAATTAAAGACTTAAAGATGGATACTCAAAATTTGGCTTTTAAATGTTTCCGTGCTGTAGGAAAAGGAATGCCGGTCACACCTTCATCATTACTGGCAATGATTCTTCTAGATCATCCAGCAGGTGCTCTCACCTGGAAGCAAATTGAAAACGGAGCTATCGATATACTTCGTTACTGCAATTACATGAAAATTCCAGTTACTAAGTCTTTGTGTGAAAAAGAATATTCTCAAGTTTTAAAAAGTGCGATGGATATGTTTATTAATAATAAGAAGGTTGAAGTTATTCAAAAGAAGAAACTTAACCAGATTTTCTATGCTCTAAATGATGAAAGTCGAAGTCACCTGCTTTATCATAAAAATATGATTCTTCATCACTTCCTTGTTGCCGGTGTCATTAATGCTACTTGGTTTAATATATTTAATGGAAATATTAAGGGTAACTATGGACTCACTAAATACTTATTGAAAAAAAGAAAAGAATTAAAATATGAGTTCTATTTACCTACAGCAAAGGAGATGATTTCAGAGGCTATTAAGGTTGTCGAATACGCTGTTGGAAGCAAAATTGAACGCCTTGATGAAGCGCTGGCATTCCCTAGTGAGAAACTCTACAAGGTGGCAAAGTCAGTTAGACGGTTCTCGACTGCTTTCAGTTATATTTATGAAGCTTATTATATAAGTGCCATAACAATTAAGTATCTAGATCCTGCAGCATTTAGTGAAGAAGAGTTTTTGCAAGTATCTAAAGAGCTATTTATAATGGAGAAAGAGCATGGGCGAATTGTCCAGTATCCGGAGAGTTATACTGTTCCCAAATTGAAGACAACGCTTCTTTATTTTGAAAAATCTGGAGTCATCTCATTTGATACAGAATCCGGGATGTACCAAGTTATAGATGTTCAACGAGTAAATGACTCTATCGAAAAATTTGCAAAAGATATTAATGATCAAACCGCAATAAATTTAAAATTTAGCCAAGAGGATATATGATCGATTTTATAGGCAACCGAAGATTTCTTTTCTTAGAGCAAAAAATATCGGAACTAGATATCTCAAAAGCTGTTAGTAAGATTGACCCTTTAATTATAGACTCTGCTAAGCTTGATTTTGATTCAAGCGATATTGTTTTAGAATTCCGAGATAACCCTCGAGTTGATGATTTTAAAGAAAAAACTGTTCTTATCGGGAGACTGATTACTGGGTACGAGCAAAGTGCTTTTGACCAATTATCTTACAGAGACTATGCTGAGAAGCAGATCCATGAGTTCGTTATCGATCCAAGCGAAGACTGGGATAAGTTCTTCACTGCAATTCTATTAATCGTTCCCAAAGAAATAATGGCATGGAAGCTGAGAATTGATGATTCAGTCACAAAACTAAAGGTACAATTCTAAATATATGACTCTTTGCACACATTGAAGAAATGTACTTTCCTAAGTGCCTATATTTAAGTACAATGTATTTGGTAATTTAAAGAGATAGTGGTATTTATACCAAATCAAAAAATATTAATGAATACCCGGAGGTATCCCATAGCTGGTAACAACAACAGAGGAAGAAGTCCTAAACAACAAGGACCGAAAGTTAACGAACAAATCAGACTGCCTGAGATGCGCCTTATCGGTGACGATGCTCATCAGTATGGTGTCGTATCTCTTGCCCGTGCTACAGAAATTGCAAATGAACTAGGTCTAGACTTAGTTGAAGTATCTCCAAACGCTAAACCACCAGTAGTTAAGCTTATTGACTATGGTAAGTTCAAATATCAAGCTCAAAAGAAAGCTTCTGAAGCCAAGAAAAAACAAGTTGTTATTCAGGTAAAAGAAGTTAAGTTTAGACCAGCAATTGATTCTCACGACTTGGAAGTTAAACTCAAAAATGTTTTTAAATTTCTAGGCAACGGTGACAAGGTTAAACTTCTAATGCAATTTAGAGGTAGAGAAATGGCACATAAGCATATTGGGTTGGACAAGTTTAGAGCTATCATTTCTGACATAGTTGAAAAGTCAGAGTGTGTTATTGAGTCACCACTTAAGATGATGGGAAATCGTGCTATTAGTATGATTGCTCCAAGCAAAAAGAATTAGTCGATTACATTTCAATCAAATTATTTCTCATTTTAATATTAGCTATAGTCTTGACAATCGACTTTGACTTAAAAAGTTGTGAACAAGCTTATAAACACAAAACTATGAGTTATCCACATCAGATTTGAATGTAAGTTGCTGATATTATATCTTAATAACCATTTTTCAGTACATTAGCCTTTAGTTATTCATATAAATTAAATCAATTTTCTTTAAGAAGTTGTGTAAGAAACTACACAACTTTTTTGGTTTAGTATCATTTATCTACCAAGAGTTATCTTGAATTTTTTACATAAAGAAATGAGTAGCTAAAGGTAAACTTGATATATCTTCTATAATAATAACAAGCGGATAGCATTGAACTTGTGAGTATTTACACTTTTTGTACACAATTTTACATGTTTCTTTTTGCAATGCTCCATTGTAGAACTCATCTCTACTTATTAAAGGGGTATAGATGTATAAAGTTATAAGAAAGCTCGCGCTTTTGTCGTTGTTCGCAACGCAACTTGCAGTCTCTAGTGTTCCTGTCAGTGATGCCGTTTATTCAGAAATCAAAGCAAAGTTCTTCCTAGACAATAAAATAAGTCTTGAAAAAATTGATATATTTAAAAAAACACTAAAAGCTCGTGCAAACGAAATAAAGCAAAGTGTCTACTACTATGAACTTCTCCACAACGGTGAAAGTGAAAAAAAATCACTTAAAGAAAGTAAAAAAAATAAATATGTGAAAACAATAAAAATGTTTCTGGAGGAATGGGTTGATAATATTCCATTCGATGCAAATGAAACGGAGCAAATTCTTTATCTTCAAAAAGTTATCGATTTAAATAACGCAATCAAAATTGAGATTACTCCTTATTTAACTGAAGCTGAACCTCTTCACATGATTAAAAACCTGTTAAAAAGAATGAAGTTTAAAAAGTATGGTCTAGAAGAGGCTAAAAACTTAATAAACTCAACAACAGGAGAGTATTTTACAACTCAAGAACTCGAGGAGCTTAAAGCGACCGGGTTTGATATCTCTACACTTGAACCACCAAAAGATAACGGAACAATTGAATATATCGCAGACATCTCTAAGTCGGATCCATACAAGAGATACCGACTTGGTAAGAATGCTATGCACGAGCACTTGGATGTTAAATTTCCAAAAGTAAATGTCGTCTATCTTGATGAAATTAGAAAAACCCAAAGTCGTCCAAAGCTTATTGTTACTACTAAGAATGATAAAGGTGAGGACCTTCGCGAATATAAACTAAAAATGGGAATGGAGATTCATTCTGAACCAACTGTAGCTTCTTTAGGTGTCACGCTTGGACTTTTTCACGATTTATCCAAGCATGTTAAAGATATTAAGGTCTACATCGGAAAAATGTCTCATGATGACTTTAACCTTGATTTTACCTCATATTTTCCATTAGAAGACTTGCAGACAATTGTTAAGCGTTATGGAAAAGATGAAGGCGGACGATTTATAATTTTTAAAGAAGGAATTTTTGAAGCTCGATTTGATAAAGACGATCTTTATAGAGTAGGTCCATATTATCCTACTCTTAAAAAAGGTTTAAGAGAGTCAAGAGGGCTTCAACTTTTTAATATTTGGGTCGGAAATATTGATCTCAAAAAAGGTGAGAATAATAAGACTCTTATTAGAATGGATAATAAGCAGATGTTTTATTCGCAGCATGATATTGGTTTTGCTATTGGTTTTTTTGCAAGAGAGAAACCAACTGATTTCCCATGGGAAGCGATTAAAAAAAATAAGTCAGACGAGATTGTTTTTAACTACAGAACACCGTTTGATTTAAAAGATTACACTCATATTACTATGAGTGATTCTAAGTGGATGATTCGTAAAATTGCTCAACTTTCTAGAGATCAAATCACTACTTGTGTAAAGTTTGGTCAATGGCCAAATCAAGCTCCTTACAACTACGAGCAACTTATTATTGAAAAACTCATCTCTAGAAGAAATGATATGGTTAAACATTTCAACCTTCTTGGAGAAACACTTCCAAACGGTAAAACTATTGAACTGATGACTTTTAATAAAGACATCCATAAAGAAGCTCTACCAAGCAAGAATCCAATTGGAGATTCAACAGTCAACTTCGCTCCAGCATTAAAATACGACTATATTATCCCCGCTCTGAGAGGATTAGGAGAAGGGATCGTTAGTGCGATTGCAGGAATTACAAGCGGTCTAGACGATATTACAATCCCAGCATCTGTGTTTGGGATTCAAGATGAGAATGTACTAACATCAGTTATCTTAAATACTGACAAACAAATTATTCCAAATCCTGATGCAAAAAATATGAATGAGAAATATATCGTTCGTGAAGACTTCAAAATTGGAACAAGACTGGGTTATGGTCTAGGACTTGGTGCTGAAGGCGCATTTGTTAGAAGCTACAGTTTAATCTATCCTGTCTCCGATCCTGAGAAAGTTGATAAGCACGGTAAATGGATTTTTGATGTATCAATGCCTTATAGAGTGATGAAGAACTACCTTCCAAAGAAACATATTCTTATTTCTGAGTCCTATATTGAAGGAAGATTGAGATATGACTTAGAGCCACTCGTTGTACCTATCAGCCCAGGAATTAGAACGACTGTTGATCGTAGATATATCGATCGAACGATCCTAGGCACATTGGATAATAAAAAAGTAAAAATCTTTAAAGATAATGTCTCAACAACCGGGATGTCATCGCAGCTATATTTAAGAGTTATCATCGCTAGACTTAAGTTCTTAAGTGCAAGCTTTGCAGGTGGAAACCAAACTCGTTACTCTTATGTTTTAAAAGATAAACAACTAGATGCTGCTGACGATGCACTTATGAATCATGACTATAAAGCTTTGGAGTCTGCTGACCTAATTCAGAGAACCGATGCAGATGTTCAGTCTAGAAAGAGAGAGCTAAACCTTTTAGGATTCTTAGTTCGAAGTAAAGAGTACGCTCAAAATGATATGTACATCTATGACTTTGATAAAGAAGGGAATCTAAAAAAAAGATCCCATGAACTCGAAGGTGACTTCTTACAATCTAGACATTGGAAGATTCTGCTAAATGGTGAACAAAGAATTAAAAGAGCAACAATGAGTATGGAGATTGATAAAGATAATCAAATCAAAGACCCATATATCAAGCTGAAATACAGTCTTCTTGATAACAACGCAACTGCTATGGAAATTGATAAGCATGTTGTGCCTTTCTTTAATGGCCTTGCCAAGAACTCAAAATTTATTAATTTCACCGCAGAAGACCACAACATTCACAAATTCTACGGTCATATTAATTTTCATATGAAGTTAAAAGTATATAAAGAAGGATTAGATAATCTTCTCAATATAACAGGTGAAAAATGGAGGAACTCCCTCAATAGTGTTTTATCTCTGTCGAAAAAAGATGGTAATAAGGTTAGCTATTTTGGGAAGGAATATAAACAAGCCAGACTTAAAAGAAAGGGGAGAAGACTCTTTAGAAAACTTCTAAGTGCAAAAAATAAACTTGAAAGAAAAATGAAGATTAGAAAACTTCTTGAGTTTATGGTCGCAAGTATTCCTAGAAGTAAGCATAGTGAGCATCCAATTCTGTTAGCATCAATCTTAGATATTATTGGTGAAGACAACTTTCATATGAAAGTTGAAATTGAGTCACCAGCGTATCAAGAAAATAAAATGCCTGGACAAATTACTCCTTATAACGAACTTGGAAAGAGAAGAAAGGGGACAAAAAGAGAGAAAAGAACTCTTAGAATCTCCGATGCCTTAGTTTTATACGAACAATTTAGATAGATGTTTTGACGCGAACAGTCTGGAAATACTTTTCATGTGGTTCCAATCTAAACCTTTCGATTTAAGGCCACTGCCGTTAAAAAAGACTTTTACATTTGGAAACGGCATGATAGTAATATCATTCAAAAAAGTGTGTATTTTAGTATTTAATGTTTCAGGAGTTATATATGCCAAAAATGAAGACAAGAAGATCTGTTGCGAAAAGAATCAGCGTTACAGCAAGTGGAAAAGTAAAGATCAAGAAGGCTAACCTTCGTCACATCCTTACTAAAAAGAAGCAAAAAAATAAAGTTGCTGCAAGAAAAGCTGGATATTTGAACGCTAAAGACGGTCAGAATATGCTTAAACTTGCACCATACTTAGCATAAATTAAATTTATTAAACAATAATTGTATAATTGTAGGGACCTAAGTGGATATTATTCCCTCCTACCGTTCATCAGGAGAACAAAATGGCTCGAGTCAAACGTGGTTTTAAAGCAAGAAGAAGAAGAAACAAGATTCTTAAATTAGCGAAGGGTTTTCACTTCGACAGAAGAACGAAATTTAAAATAGCAGCAGAAACTGTTAGAAAAGCTCTTCACAATATGTACAAAGGAAGAAGACTCCTTAAAAGAGACATGAGAAGGCTTTGGATCGTGCGTATTAACGCTGCATCTAAATCATTAGGTATGTCTTACTCTAAATTTATGAACGCGCTTAAGAAGAGTGATATTCAGATTAACAGAAAAATGCTTTCTGAGTTAGCTGCAAGAGATATGGACGGATTCAAAGCCGTGTTTAACTCGATCAAATAAGTCTAGTAAAAATTCAAAAGATACGTAAACGCCCGATTTTTTATTGAAAATCGGGCGTTTTTTTTTGCACGAAATTAATATGTCTGCTAACCTATTATTATAAGGTTATATTACGCATAGTCATGGAGGATTATAATGAGCGTTACAAAAGCAGATATCGTTGAACGAGTCTACAAAGAAGCTGGGTTTTCTAAGAAGGAAGCTAGTGATCTTGTCGACCTTGTTTTTAAGGTTATCAAAGACACCCTTGCTCGTGGTGAGAAAGTTAAAATTTCTGGATTCGGAAACTTCTCCATTAGAGATAAAGCTACTAGAGTAGGTCGTAACCCTCAGACAGGGGACGCTATGAACATCTCAGCAAGAAGAGTGTTAACCTTTAAGCCATCACAAATTCTCAAAGAAGACATTACAGATAGATTCCAGCATAGATTAGACGACAAAGGTAATGAGGATAAAACTCAAGCTCCTAAAGATACTAAGCCTCGTGCATTAAGCTCTTTTATTGGAAGTGTTGATCTGCCAGAAGAAGATCTTTAACAAATAAAAATTAGAAAAGGTTATTTATGAACTTTGATATCGGTATACCAAAAAAAGACTCATACAAGTTTAACGAAGTGACTTCAATCACTAATGTTAAACCTTATGTTTTGAGATTTTGGGAAACGGAATTTGAAGGAATTAATCCAACATATCTTGAAGATGGATCGAAGATTTATAAACAAGAAGATATTGAATTAATCGAAAAAATTAAAGACCTTCTCTTTACTGATAAAATGTCGATTCCAGAGGCAAAATTTAAATTAGAAAAATCCAAAGAAGCAATTGATTCCTTATCGGTCACTCCATTGGCCGAGCAGTCAAAAGACCTCAAAGATGCTCTAGAGAATATTATTGTCTCGCATACAGACCCTCAAGTAATCAAAACTTCGAATCTAACACAGCAATTTAAAGAGTCTGGTCTTAATGATCAAGATATTTTGAGTTTAGTTACGGCCAAAAAGAAACTTACCAATGTTTTAGGGCGAATTGATCATATTGTTGAATCTAGAAACTGGTAAACTTCAAAACATCATCTAAGAGTTCAGACTCGATATATTTATCGATCTTAGCTCTATTTGAATTTACAGTAGAGTTAACTTTATTGTAATAAATCTCAATAACTTCTTGAATATTAGTCAATTTATTCTTAATCAAATACTGATGAATGACTTTCATGTTATCTAATAGCTCTTTGCAAACAATTTTCTCTCCGAAGAGAATGAAAGGATTTATTGTCGCCTCATGATTCGATATTTTATCAGATAGCTCACAAAGATCATCTAGTAGTTGGAATGTAACTCCCAGTGCTTCTCCAAATTTTTCGAGCTCATCTTCTTTGAGTAAGTTTTCACTCAGCAAATTAGAACCGGTAAGGGCCAATTGAATTAGCCTGGCTGTTTTAAGTTTATGTATTAAAAGAACGTCGTCCAAAGACTTCTCAGTATTCTCTAAGTCTAGAACTTGACCTAGAACAAGGCCTGCAGTGCCTGTTTTTGAGTGAAAAAGTCTAATTATGTCATTTAACTTATTATCTCTTATATTGGAGAGTACTCCATAGGACATTCCCAGTAGTGCATCGCCAGCAAGAATGGCATTAGCTTCTCCAAACTTTTTATGAGTGGCCTCTCGACCTCGTCTGTAGTCATCATCGTCCATTGCTGGAAGATCATCATGAATCAAGGTATAGGTATGGTGCATCTCTATGGCACTTGCAAAGTATTCATGGTTCACAGTATGTGAATTTAAATCAGATGACAGAGCATAGACCAGTTGAGAGCGAAATAACTTACCAGCAGGAAACATTGCATACTCAAGTACTTGAAAAAAAGAATGTCCTACTTTGTAATTGTCGAAATGTAGTTTTAATTTATCATTAATATAGTTGAGATTTTTCATTGTAGAGGAGAGCTAGGGATCGGTCTTGTAATAGGGCCTTTGATACTTATTTGATAAAAATCATCTTTCTTATTAAACTGAGCTAGAGGAATAGTTAAAAAAGAATAATTTTTTAATAACTCTTTTGAAAGCCTAAGCTCTCCAGCGAGATCTAGAGTCGATCTCATAAAACCACTTGGAGCCATATTTATATGACCTTTAAAGTTCGCTCTAACGGGAGAGTCATTATCACCTAAGATAATATTTTTAACGATAAGTTTTTTATCCTCACTTACTGCTTGAATTAGAAAATCATTGAACTGTAAATTTGGTAATACAAAGCTCTTTATTTTTTGAGGAGGGACAACAAAATCATTGGATCTAATATTTAGCTTTAGGTCTTTGATTACACCTTCTTTAGTTAGGTGGACAAGAAGATCAGTCTTAATTTTTCCTATCAACTTTATGTCGGGGGCAAAAAGTGAAATAATAGATGTATCTAATATATTCTCTCTAATATTTAAAGATAAACCACCGAGGCCAACTGTAAAATAGGCTTCAATCTTATTATTTTGTAGTTCCGTTTCTAGGAGAAAATGAGGGCCAAAAGGAGAGAAGCTTAGACCTCTAGCATGAAGAATGACTTCTTTAAGCTTTACAGAAGGACCATTGAAGTTTTCTGGATTAAAGCATCTGGCAGGAATAGAGATATTAGTCATAATAAATTTAGGCATAAATAATTCAGATTTTAATTCGTCATACTTTAGAGGGCAGGCACGCATAGATGTGACTTGTTCCTTGATCATCATTTTTGCTTTCTCGCTGACAGGAAAATAGCTAAAAAGTGTAAAACAAAAAATCAAAACTGCGGCAACAAACCACTTAATAATTCCGTGCTTTGGATAGGTATAATCAATATCAGTATGTGGATTTTTACTCATTATTCATCTACTGTATTGTCTTTAGAGTAGTAATCTATAGCGATAACTCCATCTAGACTGTTTGAAATTTCATTTTTACGAATTGTAATATCTTCCATTTTCATACGAAACTTAGAGTTTAAGCTGTCTAGTAATGCGAATAACCCTTCACTTGTTAGACCTTTAAAAGATAGATCAGCTCTCACTTTTGTTATGAGACCATCAAGCTCTTCAATATTGTACCCACTAACTTGAACTTTTTGACTGTCAATAGATATCAAAGAGAGGCTAGAGTTGATTAAACTTTTTAAAGCTGACTCAGAACCAATAAATTGTGTACTGAGCAACTGTCTTTCTTCGCTCGCAATGAGAGATGACTCCTGGATTAGCGTGTTAGCTGTTTTGATGAGTTCATCTTTTATTGCAAGTTCTTGCGCCTTCGAATTATTAATAGAATAAAAAGTTAGGACAATTATAACGGGAATACTGAGAGTCAAAATCATTAGAATAATTTTTGTCGCTTCTTGGGCTTTTTCTTCAAGACTAGAATAGCTCTCGCTTACTTTTAAAAATTCAGACGTTTGCATTAAGTTATCAACTTGCTTGAATAAAAAAACATCTATAGATTTCATGACTTTTGGAAAATTCATCTTAATTACCTTGAGTAGCGTTTAGGGTGAGAGTTTTCTTTGCCAAGTTCGTATCAATAGTTGAGTTTAGGAGTGAAGATGATTCAAGTATGTTTTTTAGATCATTGATACTTTTGTCGTCTTCACTTTTGAATACTGCAACATAGTCACCTTGAGAAGTTGATTGGAATTGAATTATTTCAACTTTTAGACCTGAAGTTAAGTGAGATAACTTTTCTAATGAAACTAGAGCATTTGTTTGGACAGATGACTGAAGTACTTTTATCTCTTGATCTATAGACTTCTTTTGTCTTTTTAATTTGGCTAAAATCGGAGCTGGTTGCCTATTAACACTTCTAGACTGACGGGGACTTAGCTTTAAAATTGGATTTTTTGCTAATCCTGTTAGTTTTTTATCTGCGGAATCTAGATTGAACGACAAATAGATACTCTGAATAATGAATCCAAAGATAACAACCATACTTAGCGCCAAGGTTCGCGCCGTAATAAATGTCATTGAATGAAGCGGAATATCTGCTTCACCCTGAATAGCATATTCACCAGTTAAAAAATTTATAATTTTTGATTTATTTACTAATCCATGAGCTTCCATATTTGCCATGGCAAACTTTCTTTTCTGCTTATCATCACTATCAATCTTGCTGGCAGAAGACTCTTCAAAAAAGTTCATCTTACCAACTTTTACACCCGTTTTCTCATGGATATATGTTGAAAGATTTTTAATATTTGAAGATCCACCAATTGTAAATATATCAGTAATTGAGAGACCATCTTGAAGTCGAAACCCTATATGCCACCTTTGAAACTCTGACATAAGAGGTGAGAATGTATCATCCATAAGCTTTGCAAAATTTCTTTGGCTTTCATCAACGTCTTTATATTGTGACTCCGAAAGAAAAAAACTATTTTGATGTTTGTAGATTGATGCTTCTTCAAGTGAGATATCATATGACTTACTAACCATTTCATTGATGGCTAAACCCGCTATGTAAGATGTATGAGTCGTTTTAAGTTCACCATCCATAAAGAAGTATGCATGAGTTGTGAAGTGTCCAATATCAAGGACACAAAATGCTTGAGGCAAAACTTCTTTAGTATTTTTAACAAAAGACTCTATTGAAGAAACTTCACTCGTTAGAACACTAGGAACTATAGAGTAGTCTTTCATTTTATTAAAAAATGGTCTCAAGTGGTCATGCTTAATTATATTTACAACTGCTCGGCTTCCAGTCTTGGTAATTTCGAGTGTATTAGAAATTTTACAATCACTTAGTGAGTAAGGAATATCCTCTTCCAGCTGAAAAGGAACCATAAGGTTTGCCTTCTTTTTATTCTTTAATGGAAGATTAAGAAAACGCTCAGTTACAATCTCACTACTTGTATTGAGAATTACTTTTACTTCTTGATTTGTCTTTTCAACAAACTCAGAAATAATCTTCATCTGTAGATCGAGAATTATGTCATCTTCCATGACGTTGAATTCATCAGAATCTAGTACAACTTCTTCAGATGAGAGATAGCTAATTTTTTTGCGATCAGTCTTAAAAGTTAAAAACTTTACTGAATAACTTCCGATATTTATTGCGATATTTAACATACTAATATTTTAGGGATTTATAGATGAAAATACGAGTAAAAAAAGACTATTAACTTATAAAGATCTCTAAAATCCTTGGCACTAAAAGCTGAGTTTTTTGCTCGGGCTTCTCTGTTGCTCCTGGATTTGTCGGCTGTGGAGTTTCTGGTTTCTCTGGATTCTCATCGTCAATAGTTTCTTCGTTATCATCAACAGTTTCGGTTTTTTTTGGTTTTAAAGCCGGCTTTGCTGGAATGCTTACATATGCTGTAATTGTGTAGGTTGCTCTGTCTTTTTTTCCAACAGATTTTACTTGAAAAAGGGATGGCGTTGGACCAAAGCGAAGCCCTTGAACTTCAAACTTTGCAATTCTTTTATCATATTCATCAGAATCCAATACATTGCCAACATCAACTATGTATCTTTTAAAATCTTCTGATTTGTTAAAGAATTTTGGATTCTCTGGATCATCTCTGTATTCAAAAAATTCTTTTACTTCTTGATCTGTAATACTTGGAATTAGAAGTCTCAACATTTTATCCGTTATCTTGTTGAGATCCACCATAAGTGCACCATAAACAGTAAATTCACCTTTGATTAAGTTAACAAGATCATCATCCCAATTTGGCATTGTATATAGTTCACTGAAAGAGGCTATAGGTGCTCTTTTCAGAGTTAACCCGATCTTTTCAAACTCAGAGCTGGCTCCACCATCATCTTCGAGAGAATTGGGGTCACTCAAGTAAACTTTTAATTCGTTCACTAAGTTGATTGGGTCCAATCCAAAATATTTTCCGGAAAAAATCTCATCTTTTTCACTAGTCTTTTCTATAGAATACTTTAATGATCTAATAAGCTGGTTCTCAACATTGAAGTCTGCATCTTTTTTTACATCATCTTCATCTTCGTTTACGGTGTTTTCTTCGTTCGCTTTTACGGCTTGGGCCAATAGAGATACTCTTAGGAGATTTAAATTAATTCTTTGTGAGAGATTATTTATCACTAGATTTAATTCACCTTGAAGAAAAGTATTTTCTGTAAACTTACTGATGGACTCTTTTTGAATTGCATTCATTTTGTTAGTCACTGGAATAGGGTATACAAAAGGAAAATTCCAAATGCTGTTAAGAACCTCTGGAGTTGCAAAATCCTTTGCTGCTTTATTTGTCTCTAGATAATTGAATGCTTCTTGATAAAGTCTCAGTCGAACCATTGCAAATTGCAAACCGCTTTCTGCCGTTAACTTCGCTTGTCCCTTATTTTCAATATTATAAGCTTTAATTCTATTGATGTTAGACTCGAAACTAAAATTCATCATAATTGTTGTGAGCAGAACAATTGCCGATAAGACCATGATAATGGCCACCCCAGAGTCATTTTGAAGAATGAATTTTAATCCAGTTTGTTTACTCTTCATCTTCACCTTCATCGGGGTTAAACTCTAGATCGCCACCTTCTGCGTTGGGCTTATTGGTGTCCTGAGTGGCGAGTTGATAAAGATCTTCAGGTATAAATTGAGGGTAAAGAGGCCTGAAGGTTCGGACATATGTTTGTTCTAGATCATCAATAGTTTTCCAAACCATTGTTATTCTTACTCCTCTAAAAATCTTGTCTCCATCTTTAATTAGTCGAATATTCTCTACCCATTTTTTCTTTTCGGGATCCCAAAATTCGAATGATATCTTCTCAACATTTCGAAGTAAGACTTGGGATTTAACTTTTGACCAGTCAATCTCTTCGTTACTAAAAACGTCTTCAGTGTAAACTTTTCTAACCCAAATACCTTTTGCTCTTAATGTTTTAACTCCATAAAGGTCAACCTCTTCAGTGGTATCTCTATCAGTCTCTAGTGTGTACCTCACCCAAGCAAAGTGAGACTGTTTAATATTTTTTAACTTCCTGCGATTTGAATTTGTAAAAAAAGTAATCTCATTCTTGTCCTCAAAAGTGAATTTGGGAATAGGTAAGCCATCATAGCTGAGAGAGTCGAAGTTTGGACGGCCTTGGTATGGCTCCATAAGTCGATCGAAGGCCAACAGTGCTTCCTCGCTATCGTCAGTTTGCTTGCGCATTTCATGAGAAAAATACAGTGGAGAGTAAATTTGAGAGAAGTCCCATTCAAACCTTGCGAATGCCGTTTCAACTTGCATTAATTCTTTATCTTCAATGAGTGTTCTATCGACAGTATCTTGTGCGCCACCTGTTATTTGAACTATCGCAACAACAACAAAAGACAAGAGTGCAATTGCAATCATAACTTCTAATAATGTAAAACCTTTTTCATTATTTCTCAAAATTAAAATCCAAATTGGGTGTCTATCCTGGCTTCTTTATTGGTAATCCAAGAAGTTATTTCATAAGCATAATTAGTTTCTGTATTTGTAGTTGTTACTCTGACCTGCCAAATCATTTTTTCCATATTTTCTTTTAATTTTTCAAAGACCATCTTTTGAATAGCTTTATTTCTCGAGTCCTCGTTTGGGTTATCTTCACCTTCTTCTTTACCTGTAAGTTCATTCAGGTTTGGAACTTCAAGCTTCTTATATTCGATGGTGTATTTATATTTTTCGTAGCCTTCGATCTCAAAAGCCTTAGTCTCTGTTTCATTTTCAGTGGCATTTGTGAACTTTGGAGGATCGAGTTGAATTTCATTCATCTTCATCTCTGCCAGGTTATGGAGAGTGACATCCTCGGCCATGAGAGATGAATTGTTAAGGTTTGTTGCTTGAGAAAGAATAAAAACCGTCGTGAATACTGCAAAAAGGCTCAAAGCAATAAGGACTTCCAGTAATGTAAAGCCGCTTTCATTATTAAATTGGGGGGTTATTCTTTTAGCCACGATTCAAACATCTCCCTCATTTTTACATCTACAGAGTCTTCAAAATTAACTTTTTCTGACTCTGTAAAAGTATAATATGTTTTTCGGGTCGTGTCTTCAAAAGGTGGAATATCTAAGGATGCGAGCTCATCTTCTGAGGTAAAGAAAATAAGCGCATTATCTCTTTCTCCAGTTGGATAGAAGTATATTGCAACTTTACCATCCATCTTAATAGAGGAGAGGTAAGAACTTGCAACTCCTGATATACGTATTCCCTCAGGTAGTTTCTTATCTTCTTCTGAAAACTCAGAAACTTTTTTGAATTGTGAGTTAAGACCTTTGAGAACTTTTGTCTGATTTTCTTTCTCAGAGATTGAGAGCTTACTCTCATCTACAACTTCAGGTAATACCAAGCCTGCCCCAGGTCCATATTCGACTGAATAGGTGACTTGTTCTGCATCCAGATCAATGAGTACTCTGGTCATTGAATTTCGTAGAATTGCTTCGTCCACCGAAAACCGAACTGCTCTTTGAATATTTAGGACTGATTCTTCAAGATTTTTTCTATTGCCACCAAATGTACCAGAGGGGATAAGGCTAAAGATTAATACGACCAAAACCAAAGACACCAAGACTTCAACTAATGTGAAGCCTTGGTGGCTTTTTAAAATTCTTTTTAATGTAGTATTTATTTTTAAAGATCCTTACTTGTTATATCTTTATCAGAGTCTTCTCCACCCTCAACACCATCTGCACCGAAAGAGATGATTTCGTATTGTTTACCATCTGACTCATAAAGGAACTCAGTCTCCCATGGATCAACAGGTACTCTTCCATCAATAAATCCATTTGGTGGATATCTCTTACAAAGTGTTCCAGCAGTTGGAGCTGAAATAAGTGCATCAAGTCCCTGCTCAGTAGTAGGGTAGCGACCACACTTTCTTCTATATTCTCTTAAAATATCACCAATCTTTTGAATTTGAATTTTTGTAGATTTAATTTGGCCTTCTTCTAAATTTTGAAAAACCTCACCTACAACAAAAGTACCAGCGACTGCTAGTAAAGTTAACGCAATAAGAATCTCAACTAAACTCATACCTTTTTGCGATTTAAGTACGAGAGAAACTGCTCTAGATTTGAACATTAATACTCCTTAATTATTTATTAAACTTGATTTAATTTCATCATTGGCATTATAACAGAAAAAACAATAAAACATACCGCTATACCAAGACCAACAATCATTATTGGTTCTAGAGTTGAGGTGAGGCCACCAATCTTTGCATCGACTTGGTCCTCGTAGTTTTCAGCAATGATGCCAAGCATATTTTCTAATTCACCTGAGCGTTCACCTAGGGTAATCATATGAGTTACCATGTTCGGAAAGTGGCCACTTTCTTTTAATGGAATCGCCATATTCTTACCTTCTGATACAGCATCACGAGCTGCATCTACAGCATCTTTCATTAAAACATTTGGTATTAAGTTTTTAACAATAGTAAGTGCCGCTAGTATTGGAACTCCAGAGTTCATTAACGTCGCTAGAGTTGAACAAAAACGAGCTACATTTACCATTTTTATAATGTTTCCTAGAACAGGAACTTTAAGTAAAAAGGAATGCCAATGTCTTTCACCTTTTTTAGTTGAAATATATTTTTTTAAAGCAAAGAAACCTACAACCATTCCAATTATTAATATATACCAATAGTTTTGTAGGAAATCTGAAATGAAAATACTTATTTTTGTTGGAATTGGAAGTTCCATCTTCCTAGAAATAAATATTTTAGTGATTTTAGGAATAACAAAAATAAAGATACCACTCATGAGAACAGTTCCAACAACAACCATGATGATAGGGTACATCATGGCACCTTTAACCTTATTTTGTAACTTTACTTGCGCTTCTGTGAAGTCCGCAAGTTTTAAAAGTACAACTTCTAAATTTCCAGAAGCCTCTCCAGCTTCAACCATGTTTATATAAACGTTGTTAAAAACTCTTTTATGTTTTGCCATCGCTTTAGCTAGACTTGTACCTTCATTTACGTCTTGTCTCAATTCTGAAAGAACGACTCTTAAATAGTCATGGTCAACTTGGTCTTGAAGAGCAGAAAGAGATTCAACAATTTGAATTTTAGCTTTTATCAAAGTTGCTAATTGTCTGGTCATCATTGCAAGATCCGCAATATTTACTTTAGAACCGATGCTAATATTTGATGCGGAGTCACCACTTTTAGACTTTTTCTCTTTAATATCAATAATCATGACACCAGAGAGTTTTATCTTATTTTTCGCCTGGATAATAGTCTCTGCGTTAACAACAGCTTTGATTTCTTTTCCAGTTTTATCTAATCCTTTATAACTATAAATTGGCATCTATTGCTCTTCCGATTCTGAGATAATTGCTCTAAGAACTTCATCAACTGAAGTTATTCCAGCAAAAATTTTATCAACAGCATCATCAGCAAGTGTGGCCATTCCATCTTTCATAGCAGCTTTCTTTATTGTAGATGCATCCGCTTTTGCAATAATTAGTGGTCTTATTCTATCAGTAATATGAAGCAGTTCTGCTACTACAGTCATTCCACCGTATCCAGTCATATTACAACTATCACACCCAACAGGTTTACAGATATCTGCATCTTCTGGAACCGTTTCTACATCAAGCATTTGCATTTCATGATCTGATAGAGTTGTAGGTTGCTTACACTCAACACATAATTTTCTTACGAGTCGTTGAGCTAACACAGCAACTAAAGATGATGAAATTAAAAAGGGTTGCACTCCCATATCTATAAGTCTAGTTGGTGCACTGGATGCATCGTTAGTGTGAAGGGTAGATAGAACAAAGTGACCTGTAAGACTGGCCTGAATCGCCATCTCTGCAGTTTCCTGATCTCTAGTCTCTCCGACCATAACGACATCTGGGTTTTGCCTTAATATCGCTCTTAATGCTATAGCAAATGATAAATCAATTTTAGAATTTACTTGAATTTGAGACACACCGTGAAGTTCATACTCGACTGGATCTTCAACTGTAATAATCATTCTCTCTGGAGTATTCATTCTATCTAAAATTGCGAAGAGAGTTGTCGACTTACCGTGACCAGTTGGACCGGTAACATATAAAACACCATTTTTCTTAGTTGATAGCTCTTGCAGACCTTTAAGAACTTTACCCTGGAATCCTAATGACTTGAGTTCTAGTACAGTATTAGTTTTTTCTAATACCCTCATAACGATTCGCTCACCATTTTGAACGGGCACGGTACTTAGACGAATATCAATATCTTTACCTGCAATTTTAATCTTTATTCTTCCATCTTGAGGAAGTCTTTTTTCAGCGATATCAAGTTTTGCCATTACTTTTATTCTAGACGATACAGCGGCATGAGTTTTCTTAGGTTGTTTAAGTATTTCTGTCATAACTCGGTTTATTCTAAAACGATATATAATTTCTTTTTCGTATGGCTCAATATGAATATCTGAAGCTCTTTCTTTTACTGCTCGAAATATAATTGAGTTAACAAACCGAATAACGGGAGCATCGTCTTCTGACGCATCAAGGATATCGATTGGACCATCAAGGTCTAAGTTTTCTTCAAATTCATCTTCAATTGAGTCAACCATGTTTCTATTGGCTTTCTCATAGATTCTATTGACAGCATCTTGAATTTTTAACGGAGTAGTGACAACAACTTGAATTTCTTTTTTAAAAATTCCAGTTATGTCATTAATGGCATTAAAATTAAAAGGGTCACTCATCGCCAGTGTTAAAGTTGACTCTGTCTCTAGTATGGGAAGGATCTCGTGATGTTTAGCATAGTTGATTGCTATATCTTTAACAAGATTAGGGTCGATGTCTTCAACGACTAATTCATTTAAGAAAGGAATGTTCACTTGATGACACATCACCTTGATGATTTCATGAGGATGAATGAAATTTTTGGAGAGAAGAATCTCGCCTAATAATTTCTTTTCATCTTTTTGCAACTCAAGAGCTTCTTCTAACTGCTCGTGAGTTAAAGATGTATGTTCTATGAGAAGTTCACCAATTTTCTTTTTATTAGTTTCAACTCTCTCAAAAATTTGGTCAGAGATACGCATTGTTATGCATCCTTTTTAATCAATTTTTCTTCTACCGATTCCATCACTATCATTTGTTTTCATGAATTCGTTATCCATTGTAGTGTCATAAAGTGCACCATCTTTTTGAGACTTAATCTTAGCTTCAATTTGGTTAAATGTATCAGCAAAGGGTACTTTATCGTCTCCAACCATTTCGTCCTTGATAGCTTTTCTTGCCTTGCTAACAGCAGTCTCAGTTATCAAACTCGCTTGGGTTTCATATGGAGAGATAATTGATGGAGTCATAAACATTAAGAGGTTAACTTTTTCCACTGATTTAGTTTTGTTTTTAAATAACCATCCTAAAACGGGAATATCTCCAAGAAGAGGAATCTTGTTGTGTGAAACAGTTTCTTTATTTCTTAAAAGTCCACCCATAGCAATGGTATCTTTATCTCTTACCATTACTTCAGTTATTGCAGTCCTTACAGTAGTGGGTCTTCCACTTGCTCCAACTTCCGCCTGACCAGTAAACTCATTTACAGATTGATTTATTTTAAGCTTAACAAATCTTGTTACTTTATTGATCTGAGGCGTGATTTTTAAGCTCAGCTTGGCTTCTTGGTTTGTAGTATTTGAAGATGTTGTTCCATTTGCATTAGTTACCTGATTTACAACAGGTACAGTTGATCCAACTTCAAATTCCGCATCTGTATTATCCATAACTAAAATCTGAGGTGTAGATAGTACATTCGTTGCAGAGTTACTTGAAATTGCTCTCAGTAGTCCGTTCACCGAGTTTACTTTAAGTGGTTCACCTCCAGCTGGGTTGGGTATCTCAACTGTTCCACCACCGCCTGCACCTAGAAAAAAGCCACTAAGACTTGTTGGATTACCAGCAAGAAGGTCAGTTAGACCGTTGCCAGTTGTAAAGCCACCTCTTTGTGCATTTCCACTTCCATATGCACCTAGATATTCAGTTCCAAAAGAACGAATCTTAGTAAGGTTCGTTTCTAGGATCATTCCTTCAACGTAAACCTGGTCTCTTGGGATATCTAGTTTTGAAATAACACTTTTTAATGTTAACCAGTCTGTTGGAGATGCAGTTACAACGAGAGCATTATTATTTTTATCTGCAGTTACTTTTACTTCACCATTAAATAATGTACTTCCATCTGTTGCAGGAACGAAAGTTCTTGCTCCGGGTCTAGCTGTCGAAGATCCAGTAGATGCAGAACCTGAAACTAGGGAAGATAGAGTTTTAGAAAGTTCCTCTGCGCTTCCATAGTTCAAATAATGAACATGGATTTTGTCTGAGTTTGTTGAAACAATTTGAGTATCAAGCTTTTTGATTAATTCTCTTAATTGTCTCGCGCCCTCAGCATTGGCCATTGCAATGATAGAGTTTGTTCTTGGTTCCGCTATAATTTTAGAAATATTTTGTCCACCACCATCAGAGCTTCCACTTGAAAAGCGAGAAGAAGAAGCTGTAGTCGATCTTCTTGAAGACGTACGTGAAGATTTGGTGTCACCTTTCAAAATTTCATCTAAAAGCTTTGCAATCTCTTGGGCAGATGTATTTCTTACTGGAATAATTTGTAGTGACTCATCGTAACCTGGAACATCAAGAAACTTAATTAGTCTTTCTAGTCTTTGTATATTTGAACCGGTATCTGAAATTATAATTGTATTTGTTTGCTTAATATCAATGATTCTTCCGTAACGACTCATGAAAGGTCTAAAGTTTCTTGAGATTTCAGCGGCATCAACATTTTTTAATGATAATACTTTCATCATATGAGATTCTGTATTTGGGGTATATGTTCCAGTGTATATTTCAGTTGGAACATATCTAACATCTCTTGCATTGATGATTTTATAAAATGCCCCAGACTTAACAAGCGTATATCCGGCCATGTTTAAAGCAGCAAGGTAAGCTTTCCAAGCATCTCCCACTGTAATAGGTGTGGGAGCAGTTATTGAAACTTTCCCTTTTACATCTTTATCTAATATTAAATTGATTCCTGTTAGTTTCTGCATATGACGAGTCATATCCATGATATCGGTATCAGGAAAATTAAAATTCGTAATTATTTCAGGACCAAATGCCGTTTCTGGATTTAAGTTTACATATTTAGAATCTTTCTCCGTTTTATTACCAGTGACTCTGTTACCAAAAGTATCTTTATCTTGAGTACTCTGAGTGTTTGCACCAGTAAAACTATTTGCTCCGGCAGTTTCTTTTTGAACACTACCTGGCTTGTAGTTTGGCTTTGACTTAAACTTGTTGAACTGTGCGAAGGCATTGGGGCTCATCGCAAGTACAGTTGTAAACAAAGTTACAGTACTAATCATCCGTGATTTAAAATTCTTCTGCATGAAGATCCTTTATTTGTATGTCCGTTTTATTTAAACTTATATTGTTGTGGAGTTACGACTCCATCTCTTTTAATACCTAAGCCCAATTTATCAATATTAGTTATTTTTCCAAAAAGAGACATAATCGCATTTAGATCGTTAATTGGTTGACCATCAATTTGAGTAATAATGTCGTTGTTTTGAATTCCAAGATGAGCAAATATTCCACCAGGTTGAACGTCAACAATTTTAAAAGAGATTGTTCCATCTGGATTGTTAATTTGAATTCCTCTTGCCTGTGTAAGAATATCTTGAATATTAGACATTTTCTTTTTTAAGAACTCTTTTTCAATAGTAAAATTATTACCATCATTTTCGACACCATCAATCTTTTCAATTCTCTTTTTGTAAGTTTTTGATTGAGCAGGACTCAATACAGCGATAGGAGAGTAGTCATCTTCTTTGTCTTCATTTGAAATCGACTCACAAGTCCCACTTTTCAAGTTCTTTACAATCAGCATTGATCCCTCAATTCGGTCTATCTTAGCTAGGTCACCAATATTCTCACCAACCCTAAGCTCTTGAAGAAGGTTTTCAGATCTAACTTGCACTGATGCAATGGACTTTACTTCGTCTTGAAGCACAATTGTATTAATGAGTTTTATAGGTAGCTTTGATTTTGCATCGGCTTTTACACAAGCCAGATTTGTATTAGTCATTGGCTTTTGAGGATCAATTTCAATTTTTTTGGCTTCTGTTTTAAAAAGTTTAGCCATCTTTATTTGATTTATATCTTTCTTTTTGAAAAGGTTCTTTTTATCAATTTCTATTGATGCATTACTTGGAAGTTTCTTATAGTCGCTCTTCCCGTTTAAAATTATTCCTATAGATTTTGCAGTTGTAAAAATAATAAGAAGGATAAAAGAATATTGGAATACTCTATGTAGTCTTTGCCTAGATGCAAGACTAAAGAACTCATTATGAAGGTTTGCAAAGTTAATTTTTTTTAAAGCTGAGCTATTGGTAATCGAATAGGGTAGCTTAATCTTCCCAAGTGCACTTTTAGATTCACCTATTTTCATTTTCTTAGGCTTTGTAAGCTTAATACGCCCAAGCGAGTTTCTTAGAGAATGGAGCTTTAAGCTGACAGAATCTTTAAAAGATAACTTCCCTTGATCAAGATCAATCGAATCTTCGTCAAAAGATCCCGTTTGATCAAACTGATCAATTGATTCTTGATTTGGAACAGGTGGGAGATCTGGGTCCCTATTTTTTGCTGAAAAATCGTCTTCAAATTGTTCATCTGAAGTTTTATTTTTCTTCAATTTGTTAAATAAGTTACGAATTTTATTAATCATTTTACTATTTTCATAAAATTTTTAACATTGTGCAAGCACTAAGTCATAATTAATAATGGACTCATTCTATCGGTCAAAAGTGACAGCGTTAATTTGATTTTTAGATTTTAAAATGAATAAATAAATCATATGATTTGCGAGTGAAAAATATATTGATTTTATTTACATTTCTCTCTATCTTTTCTTGTTCATCTACTGAGAAAACCTTCAATCCATCTGATATGATTGCTTCTCTAGATTCACTGAAGGAAAAGGTCTATGAGTCTGGTCCTAGTGATAGTGAAGCTAAGAGCTTTGTTGATAAAACTGAGCAATATGGTCTGGCAGGAGTCACGGCTACAAACTTTAATATTGTCGATTTAAACTCAGATGGCTTTAGTGATATTGTTATCTTACCCGAGCATTATTCTCAGCCTATTTTCTATCTTTTCGATGTACATCAAGGAAAATTTGTAAAAACTGAATCTTTTTTTGATGTAAATTTAAAAGCTTCTTTCTTTCTTTTTTATGACCTTGATAATGACAATGTTCTTGATGCCATTGCTGGAGTACTAAATCAAAAAACTGAATTAACACCAGACCCGATTCGAATTTTTAAAGGATTAAAATCTGATAAAGGACTTCGCTTCATTGAACAGAAAAATAGTATAAAAATTGAACCAGGTCCAACAGCAACGATAGGACTTATTGACTTTGATTTAGATGGTGACCTTGATTTATTTATTGGAAATTGGTTTAAGAAAAATAAATACGGCACCTTTCCTGAACGCGATTATTTGTTGGAAAAAACTAAAGACGGTTATGTCGACTCCTCATTCTTACTTGAAGGTGAAACAAAACAAAATCTAGATAAAACGATGAATGTAAATGCAACACCGACTTACGCTTCTCAAATTTGTGATATTGATCAAAATGGATTTCCAGATATTTTAGCAACTGGAGCTAGTGGATATAATAATAAACTTTGGATGAACACATACAAAATTAGGGAGAAGATAAGGACTTTTAAAGACTATGCCTTAACTTCTCTTTATGGTGGAGACACAGAGGGGAACCTCACTCCTAAAGGTGGCGGGCGAACTTTCGCAACAGCTTGCCAAGATTATAACCAGGATGGAATCATGGACATCTTCCTGGGGGAGCTTACACACAGTTACGATAACGACCTAAGTGATAAATCGAGTGTATTAACTGGATCTCGATTTAAGTTTCCCCCATTTTTTATTAGAACAGAATACTTTCAAGACTCTTTCGATACTGAATGGCACCAAGCTGATCGTAGAGGCATTTGGTTCGATTATAACAATGATGGACTAATGGATCTTCTAGTTGATAATTCGGGTTTTCCTCCGCATACACGCCTCGTTCTATTTAAACAATATGCTGACCACTCTTTTGAAAATGTTTCGAAATCTCAAGGAATAGATATTATCAACCCTATGTCTTCAGTGATTGCTGACTTTAATAGAGATGGTAAGATGGACATTTTAACAGCTCAGTCTAATCTTCGCGATGCTAGAATTAATAAAAGAATTTACTTATTTGAAAATGCTAATAATATTGAAAAAAGAAAAGCTCTTCGTTTTTATCTACGTGGAAACAAAGCAAACTATCATGGTTTGAATGCGACTGTTATTCTCAAAGTTAAAACTCCTAATGGTGTCTCTAACCGAAGCCAAAATGTAAGCTACTCATATGGTGGATTACCTCCTCAAAATGAAGAGGGACTTCACTTCGCTCTAAATTCCGAGGAATCATTAATTAGCGTCACTGTGAGGTGGCCATTTACGAAATCTTTGAACCAGTCCAGAGCAGGTCTAGAGAAAACTTATAAAATTAAAAAAGAATATATTGATTCTGTGAACTTTACTCTTTGCGAAAGTGGTCAATATCTAGTTGGTCGACTAAGTTGTTTTTAACGCTTTAAAACCAGGGGTATTTTTAGCCTTGTTTGAAGCGGCAAGTTTCATCGCGTCTGGTAAAACTCTCAGAATATCAGCCTCATTAGAGGAGTTAAGTATTATTCCGTTAGTTCTAAAAAAATCACTCCAATAAAACTCCTGAAATGGCTTCTCTACCTTATAAAAGCCTCCCATCTTTCTAACCTTCCAAGCTAGGCTTCTGTACGGATTATCGATGAGGTCATCTACATTTCTGGGGAGGGACTTAAAGTTCGAATTTGGGCTGATCCACAAATAATCATGGGAAAGCATTTTATCTTCGAACTGCTCAGTATTAAAACTCGACCAATCATGTAATATTTTGATCAGAAGATTCTTTTGTTCTTTTGGAATTTCTGACTTCAGGATCGCGATCGCCGTATGATGTCTGTCGAGGATATAGATCTTTTTACCAGGACCTAGAATACCTGGAGCAATTTTATCGTTCAAATACTTTTTGAACTTTCCTTTACTCCAAGCATTCTCAATATGCTTAACTTTATGTGAGATTGAAAGACTACCAAAGCTGTCCTGTGTAGGATGAAGCTTTTGTATTTGCACCAGAGTTATCATTAGATTTATTAAAAATCTAAATCTCTCAAACAACTCTCTTCAAAGTCGTTTGGCTTATATCTCTTTCCATGAACTTTAAGCTTAGTATCGATAAAGTTTTCTATTTTTGATGGATCAAACTGAAGGTTCAATAGAACCTTACTGTCTTTTTCCATAAAAAACTTTTGAATGCGTAAACGATCAATTAATTGAACCACTTTAAATGTTACACTCATAAACTTCTCCTTGTTATAAAATAGCTTAAACTTTTACTCTTTCGATAATCGAAGAGTAGCTATTTTCAAATTTTAAAATAGAGTTATTGTCTTTTAAAAGACGATTATAAATATGAAAACCGATCATATTTGAATATAGCTCGTAAGCTAATTGTTCTGTATCTGTACCTTCAAGAATTTCATTTTCTTCAATCGCTATTTTCACTGATGTAGAAAATGTTCCAACCATAGTGGATTGGAGTTTTTTAATATGCTCTCTAACTAGTCCTGGTCTATCGTCAAATTCAACGATCGCTGATAGAAAAGGACAACCGCCTGGAAGGTAAGTTGAAGACCA